>Ga0257106_1000536_pt1 | contig 22116 bp, 15 predicted proteins | sample LP_taG_3_FD_190177 | JGI IMG/M metagenome (GOLD analysis project Ga0257106, IMG submission 190177) | Marine microbial communities from Northeast Subartic Pacific Ocean, Canada - LP_J_2011_P26_10m | ecosystem: Environmental > Aquatic > Marine > Oceanic | place: Canada: Northeast Subartic Pacific...
GCGAACATGGACAATCTGCAGTGCTTCAATTCCTTGATCTTCAACTCTTCCAAGTCACCAGATTCGGCCAAGCCCAACGGGTCGAATCGACCACCCGGGGAGACATCACCCGCGACGAGTCCGTCGTCAAACGGGTTGGCCGCCAAGCCAGTTCTGTACGCTTCGGCACCGCCAACCAAGATGGTTTCGATGATCAAAACGTTCCAGAAGGACGGGTAGCCAGAGCCTTCCGGCGCCAACGGGGCGACGGCGCCCGGGAACTTGTCCGCGACGGCGGTGCAGTCATCCGGGGTGCACAAGGTACCGGCGGTGAACCACGGGATACCGGTGCCGTTCTCGGCGGCCCAGGCGCCAGTGACGCCCAATTGGGCCCATCTGCCGTGGATGATTTCACGCTCGGCGTTCTTTTCGTTGCCAAACGGGATGATCGGGGATTCGCCCCCACCCGGGTAGGTACCGAATTCCGGGTAGATGTCAGCCTTGACAACCTTGGAGATGGACTTGGACTGTTTTTTTTTTATTTATTTAAGAGAAAGAAGAAAACGATCCGTCAGTCAAAAATCTCTTTTTGCATTCTCAATTTTTTGTTTTTTTTCACCTCTTTTCGTTTACGACAAGGGAGCGTATCTCACAACAAGTATCTCGAAAGGGATACGCGCTATCTTCGTCTGAAAATACAAACGCGGAGAGAAAGGATGCACGATGCATACAATTCGCGATAAAACGCGCACATAAAGAAGAAAAGGGTGCACGTGTGCCCTCTCGTTCATATTCGGAGCGTTTCGTGAACATTTGGTGCATCTCACGAGCGCGCGCGCGTCAAAAGAAATGTTAAACATTTTCGACGATGATGTTCATCATCTCCCATCGCCATCTTCCTCCTCATCGCGAAGAAGAAAAAGAACAAGAAGGATAAATATCAAAAAGTAAAGAAGAAGAAGTAAATCGTACCTGAACCTTGGTGGCCTTGAGGCCGGCGATGGACGCGATTTGTTGAGTAGCAGCAAACATTGTTTGTAAGTAGGTGTTTTTGTTGTTGTGTCTTAAGACGTGTGCGAGTATGAGGAATGAGAGAGAGTTTTCAGAGGGAAAAGAACCATCAAAGATTTGATTTGCCTTTTTTTCATTTTTCATCGTTTTTTTTCGAGAAGTTTTCTCTTCTGGCTCTTTTTCTCTCGCTGTGCGACAAAACCCAAAACCCTAAATATCGCTGTGCGACAGAAAAAAAGAGGGCGCGCCCCCTTAAAAAAAGAAACAAAAATTATGGGCCTCTTAACACTACTACCACGACTACGCGGCGACGACGACGACGATGGTAGTAGTAATCGTGGTGTCAGTACTCTGGAGGACGATAATAGAGAAAATGTTGACGAGGAACAAAGATTGATGTCTTCGTCTTCTCGAGCGGCGGCGGCGTCGAGAACATCGTCGTCAAGAAAGAGAAGCGGTGTCTTCCAGTTTGCGATTTTTGGATGCGCATTCCTCTTCTTCGCGCTCGGGTACGTTTCTTCACCGACGACGCCGATTTTATCCTCTCAAACAGCATCGTCTTCTTCTTCTCCTTCTCCTTCTTCTTTGAACAGTAGAAGAGGCGCATCGTTTTCTTTCCCAAGTCTCGGTTCCTCCTCTTCGCAAAAGAGCGGTCGCCATCGATTTGAACTCCTCGGAGGAGGAGGAGGAAAAAAAAGAGAAGACGAAGAAGAAGAAGAAGACAACGAAGAAGACAGAGGAGAAGCAAAAGAAACGAACGCTTTGGACGCAGAGTTAGAGTTGGAAAAAGACGAACACATTTTAGAGCACTTGCAAAAGTCGTTGAACGATAATATCGAGACGCAAGAAAAGGAGACGCTGAAACTCGTCGAGATGAAAGTAGACGAACAAGACGCGGAAAAAATGCAAGAAGAGGAAGAACTGACCGAAGAAGAGCTCGGCATTCATCACAACAGCCACGGAGAGGACGAAGAGTCGAATACCGGTAGAATTGATAAGAGTAGCAGTAAAAATATTAAAGACGACGGGTCCGAGCTTGGATTCAAAGAGGAAGACAACGAAAGTGGGATGAAAAATGCAACATCGAGGAGGAAGACGACGACGACGACGTTCGAGGACTCTCTACTGACGAACGTTTCGTCCGAGCTCGACGAGGTGATTCGCGACGGGAAGCAATCGATGATCGAAGGCAGAGATGTCACGCCTCGTGCGGCGGCTTTTGAAAGCATGGACGATGAGCTCAAGGACGTTTTAGATGCCGTACACGCCGTCGACGGCAGCGGCGGTGAGAACAGCGAGAATAAAAGAAATAACGTAAAACTCGCTCGAGAGAAAGTGTTGTCTTCGTCGTCTTCTTCCTCGTCATCTTTCGATCGCGGAGACAGAAAGATAACGACGCCGAAAGATAATCCCGAGGAAACACTCGGTTGGACTGAAGTAGACGCAACGACTATCGATCCCGAAAGTATCACCGAAAGTGCGCAGTCTGGAGTACGTTCGCTCGTTCTTAATCCAGAGATTGTCCACGAATTGAAGGAAAAATTCGAAGACATGAAGAATAAAGGCGAAGTCCAAGTGGAAGGTAACTGGAAAAAATTCGATGCCGAGGCCAAGGAAGAAAAGAAGCAAATGAAGGAAGCGAAGAAGATGGAGGAGATTGTTGAAGAATCGTCTAAAATTCTCGACGATATCGACGCGGTGCGCATGGCGCAAAGCTTAGACGCGGGAGGTGGGAGTAAAAGTTTCTCGTGGACTTTTTCCTACTTGTATTTTCCGTTGATTGTTTTCTTTTCAGTTTTGTTAGCAGTCATCGCGCTGCTCATAAAAACGTCAGATAAGAACAAATTGAAACGATATGGATCCACGGGTTCGTTCGATCGATCCAGTCCAAAGCGTAAGGGCAAAAGTAGACTGTATACGCTCGGAGAGGAAGAGGAAATCTATCAAACTACCAAGGATAACACGTATCCCGATTTTTCGAACCTGAGGGACTTTGAAAAAGGAAATCGCATTTATAATAGTAGCATAGAGAGCTTCGATGACGATTACGAAGATGACGATTACGACGATGACTCTCTCGACGACGAGGAGGATGGTAGTTGTGGAGACGATTTCGACGAGGAAGCCTTGTCGGAAAGATCTTCCGACGTATCTTCTTTCCAAGGTTTCCGAGAGAAAGCAATCGCAGTCGCTAAAGCAGCCGAAGAGTTTCTAGCGAACGGCAAAGGAGCTACCGTGCGCGTTTCCAACGCCGGTACTTTTCATGGCGCTTCTAAGTATGGCGCAAACGAAAACGGGAGAGATGAAAAAGACGACGTCGGCGTTACGTCTTTGAAAAAGAAAGAGAGTCACAACAACAACGAGAACGGGCAAAAATCTTCCTTTATAAAAAGCTCCACGACGAAATGGATATAGCTCTAATTTAGATAAACTTGTTGTATTATATGTAGCGGTACTGAGTACCTAGGTATCTGTTAGATCAAAGAAATGAATAAATCCTCTCTTTTTCTTTTCTGGTCGCTTAAATCGCGCTTGACCACGAGACAAACTTAGCAAAGTGCGCTATGTACGCTTCGTCGACAGATGATTTCCCAACGATGCCGGGGACTAATTCGTACGTCTTCAGCAAACTCGGGCGTTTTTCTACTGCATCAGCCCACGATTTCAACCACGGTAATTTTTGTAAAGTATTGTTCAAATCGTAGTCGCGATAATGCTTCAAGACAACGCGCAGTCGAGAAAGGAATCCCATCGTCGCGCAGTCGTGAGAAGTAAACTGATTTCCACAGCAATAATTCCCGTTGTCACCACCAAAAGAAGCGTTCATTTGCAAGCATCTGTCAACTTTCGCTAAAGCGTGTTCGACTTCACTAATCGCACTTTCTAATTCTGCTTCATTCTTCGCCCTGAGACACTTGAAAAACGCCGGGACGACCGTGTTGAACGTGTTTTCGAACAATTGTCCATCGTATCTCTGCTCTGCAGTCTTTGGACGCAAATCGACACCGGGATAGGTGTCGTTGCAACAGAAATAGTTCATCACGAGTGCCGATTCAACCATGACCTTACCGTTTGGAAGACGTAATACCGGTACCGACGGGTTTGCCTCGGCATCCGGCGACCCAGTCGCGAAGGTTTTGCAAAACGCCTCGGACTTATTTTCCAAATCTTCCCACACGAATCCGTCGAACGAAATGTTCTTTTCGAGCATGGTTATCCAAATTTTGTGGCAAAATGGACACGTGGCGGAAAAGTAAAGCGCGTCCTTCTCATCAGCCTTGGACGATGGGCGACTCGTCGTCGCCGTGTTTGCGTCTCGAGCTGGTGCCAAACGCATCGACGCTAAAGAAGACTCGTGCGCCTCGGCAATCCCTTCGTGAGCGTACGTACCCGAAGAAGAAGAAGAAGAAGAGGAGGAAGAATTTCTAGATGTCATTCGCATGGACGCTAGCGTTGACTCGTGTGCCTCTGCGATGCCTTCGTGGGCTTGTTTCGTCGCCTCAGCAGAGACGATTAAATTCTTCTTTTGCGTCTTTTGATGCGGAGAAAAAGCGATGACATTCTTCTTCTTCTTCTTTTCCTTCCTGTTGGCGAACACCGAGGACGTGCTTTGAACGAAAGTGTGCTTGGCGGCGGCAAAACTCATGTTTTCTTTCTTCCTCTTTCTCTCTTTCTCGTTTTGCGTCGTCGTGTGACGATGGATGTGATGATGCGTGTATGTGATTCCTTTATTTACGTATTATATCGCTCTTTTTCACACAGTGTTGATTAACAACGAGTAATCATGGAACAACGACCCTTTTCCTCCCAAACCCTCTGAGAATGCAAGGCAACCACACACACAGAAAGCAAGAAATTTTTCGCTGCTTTTGAGTGAAAAAGAAAACCAACAAACACCGACCGAACCGTCTTTATTTGCTGTTTCTTCTTCTTCATATTTTAACCCCGGTGAGAGAAAATGAAGAAGCAAGGCTCGTACGTCGATTTGACGCAAGGTGCTACGGAGGATGTGCACAAACACATTCTCTCCAACGGGTACGTCCTCGTCGTCGTCTGAGCAGAAAATGTATCTCTCTCTCTCTTTTGGAAAGAGGAGGATAAAATTGTATTCTCGTGTGGACTCTTTTCCTGAGCCCCGCACTTTTTTGTGTCTCTCTTTTTGCGCGTGTTTATCATCTCTCTTTCGAACGAACGGCGCGCGCGAAAGAGAAAGAGAGAGAGAGAGAGAGATTCACGCGAGTTCTTGGTCCATCGCTCGAGGGGGGTTGCGTGATTTCGTATGAGAGAAAGAGCGCGCGTGCGCGTGTTCTTTCTCACTCGGGCTCTTTTCTTGGAGAATGACATATATGAGTCACTATTATTCTATCCATCTTTTCTCTCGTTCAACAAAAAAAAAATACTCACATCATTCACATCATCGAAACATCATACTCACACTTATCATTCATTCATTACATCGTTACAGAGAACAAAATGGTTCCGCGTTCAAATCAAAGATCGTGTGCACCCTAGGCCCGGTCTCGCGAACTGTTCCCATCTTGGAAAAGATGTTAAAGGCTGGCATGTCCATCGCGAGGTTCAACTTTTCGCACGGTTCTCACGAGTACCACCAAGAGACTTTGGACAACCTTCGTCAAGCGAGTGAGAACACCGGCATCATGTGCGCGATTTTGCAAGATACCAAAGGTCCGGAAATCCGTACCGGTTTGCTCGAGCACGGTGAACCAGTGCATTACCACGCCGGCGACGAAATCACTTTGACGACAAACTACGACACGGTCGGTAACAACAAGTTGATCGCAGTTTCTTACCCTGACTTGGCTAAAGATGTTTCCGTCGGGTCTAAGATTCTTTGCGCAGATGGTTCATTGACTTTGACCGTGCTCAAGTGCAACGTCGCGGAAGGTACGGTCGTCGTCAAGGCTGAAAACAGCGCGAAACTCGGCGAGCGAAAGAACATGAACTTGCCGGGCGTGAACGTGAACTTACCGACTATTACGGAGAAGGATCGCGACGATTTGTTGAATTGGGGCGTGAAGAACGGCGTTGACTTCATCGCCGCTTCCTTCGTTAGAAAAGGTTCGGATATAGACTACATTCGATCGGTTTTAGGTGACGCGGCGCCGAAAATCTCAATCATCTCGAAAGTTGAAAACATGGAAGGTTTGGACAACTTTGAAGACATCGTGGATAAATCAGACGGCGTGATGGTTGCCAGAGGTGATTTGGGCATGGAGATTCGTATGGAGCAAATCTTCTTGGCGCAAAAGAGAATGATCAAAAGATGTAACGAGGCGGGTAAACCAGTCATTACGGCGACGCAAATGTTGGAGTCCATGACTGGCGCACCTCGACCGACGAGAGCGGAAGCTACGGACGTTGCGAATGCCATCTTAGACGGTACCGATTGCGTCATGTTGTCCGGGGAAACGGCTGCGGGTGATTATCCGTTAGAAGCTGTGTCGTGCATGGCGGATGTTTGCCGCGAAGCTGAAGCGTACATAGACTCCGCGGCGGTGTTCCAACAACTTCTCGCGCACCAATCGGTTCCGATGAATATATTAGAGTCACTCGCATCTTCTTCCGTTCGGTCGGCGCAAAAAGTAGGAGCTAAATTAATTGTCACCCTCGCAAAATCTGGGAACACGTCTCGTTTGATTGCAAAGTACCGTCCAGACTGCCCCGTCCTTTCTGTGTGCGTCAACATGGAAGAAAATACATACGATCCCGAAAACACGGCGAGACGAATGCTCGCCTCGAGAGGTTTGAAACCTATGATTGAGCCAGCGGAGTGGCACGCGCAATCCGGCCATCCTCAGGAGATATCTGCTAACGCGATTCTTTACGCGAGAGATAAGCTCGGTTTGATCAAGACTGGCGATTACATCGTGTGTGTCCACAGACTCCTCGGAGATGCTATTATGAAAATCGTGGAGTGCCCGTAAAACTTTATTTATACGTGTCACTCTGCGGAGAGCAAATGCAACTTCGCGAATGAAGTTTAAAGGAAACAGAATATTAAAGCACTGGTATTACAATACCTAATTTAATACAAGAGCTGATATACAAGGAGATTGTTCGTATATAGCTAGTGTGGGTTTGTTGCGATAGATTTAATGTTGTTGAAAAATGTGCACGTATACTCGTATAAACTTTGAACTTGGTGCGCGTACATCATGTTGTATACTCGTACCATCTTCATCTTTTTCGGGCAATTGAAATCGACTTTATTTTTTTCTTTCCTTGCCGTCACTCTTGTTGAACTGGTACGAAAATTCACATTTTCACTGACATATTTTTACTGCAACTCCAATCCTTCAACGCCGAGCTCCTCAAAAGCATCAAGAAACGTCTCCACTGGTTGAGCGCCTGAAAATTCGACTATCTTTTTGGTATCTTCGTTTCGAATTATAAAGTGAGGAACGCCACTGATGCGACCTTGCACGTCCCTCACCTGCGCTAGAACTTCGTCTCTATATTTTGATTTATCCCGCAAAACTTCCTCGGCACGCGCGAGATTGGCTTTTTGCTCTTCCGCGTTTGCGCTCGTATTCGCCTCAAAAGATTTTTCGCACGCCGCTAATAATGCGATTTCATCGCACGGCGCTTTTGAGTTGCAGAAATAATCAATCATGATTGTATCCATGAAAACGTCTTGATGCGATTGAGAATACTCTTCTTTCATGAAGTGCGCGAGTCTGTGGCCGTCCAGGGTCGGCCCGGTGTTGCCCTCCAAAGAATATTTTGGCAACCCAATCGATTCAAAGACAGAAGAGAGTCTGCTAATCATTGGCATCACTCGGCTTTCGCCACCAAACTTTTCGCAATACCATTGCATTTTGTTCACGCCGTATTGCAACTGTTCGGGAGTCATATCTTCCCAAACACGAGGCGAAACGAGCATGAACGGTTTCCAACTGATCGAAGAAAAAGAAACCGACGAAGAGGAGGATGTTTTTGTTTTTTCCAAAGCGCGGTCGAGATTGCGTTTCCCGACAATACACCAAGGTCAAACAATGTCCGACACAATGGCGATGGACAGATTACTTTTAGGTTTCATTGATGCCATCGTAGCACTCGTCGCGATTCTTCTCGTTGTCGCACCTAAGAAAGCCTTCGCGGACATTTTTTAACGAACTTTTTTTTTTCGTGTTGATTGATGTGTGTGAACAAACAATTTTTTCTCCGACAAATACGACAAATATATTACGTACGCGCTTTGCAGGCCGCAGAGAACCGCACGCGCGCAGAGAAAGATACGCACAAACTTTTAGCGAAACTAAAACGTTCCGAATGCGAACGTGAACGTTTATTATCAGATGTCCTCGTCCTCAACTCCTCCTTCTGTGAATAACAACAACGAGCCAAGAACAAATAAAATTCCTTCCTCCTCTTCCTCCTCCTCCTCCTCAATATTATTATTCGATGTGGTGGACGGAGATGCTTTGAAGTCTGCGGTGACAGAGTTTGTCGGCGAGCTCACGAAAGAACCGTGCGTGGGTTTACGCCACGTCTCCGCGAACGTTCAGAAACGAGTCCCACAAATTCTAGACAACGCATCCAGCGTTCAACAAGTCGAGAAGGAAGTTATAAACGCATTTGAGTACGACGCCAAGTACGTGTTGGAAGATGCAAAGAATATAGCGAAAACGGCGGACGAACGCGTGGAGAAGCTAAGCCAAGCGCTGGAAGATTGCATCAAGTCGCTCGAATCAGATTGAAAACGCATGATATTATATCATTAAAAACATAGTATTACTAGTGGAAAAAGGAAAAAAATACATCGCACGCGCAGCATATACACACGTTCAGAGAACCTTATTACTTGTCTCCCGCAGTCCTCTCCATTTTTTTCGCCAACGCTTCCGGACTCATTTCGCTCTTCATTTTCGCCCACTCGTTACCTCCTCGCAAACTAGGTTCTCTAGAGGAGCACCCTATGCCTAAAAGCATTCCTTTAGAAGATATTCGTTGTATGCCGTGGGTCGATCCGCCTCTCGAACTCCCTGGCGATTTCTGCAAGACCAACTCGTTCAAATCTTGCGCTAATTTATGGAACGATTCGTTTCTCTTCATCACCGGCTTCTCTAAGCTTTGATATGAGTTTGAAGTATACTTTTCGTTATCGGAGTATGCTTCTGATGCACCAGTTGCATCCCGTAAAGCATCCACAAACTCTTCCCACACTGAACGCAAGTCGTCGATATCTAAGCACTCTCCGTCGGGATCTGAAATATAAATAAGGAGAAGAAAACGAACACAGTTAGTACGAAAGTGTATACGAACTTTAGCTAAGCGACTCGACGTGCGAAAGAATATTCTTACGATCGGACAATACAGGCACTGTCTTCGCAATGAAAATATCTTTCCTCCTCTTTCACCCACAGGCGAAAGGTAACTTTTGTGCACCTTTCTTTTCACTCTCACTCTCTCTCTCTCCCTCTTATATTTTGGGGAGAAAAGAAAAAAGTTTGTCCCCGCGAGTTGTATCGATGAAAGGCGCTTAAAAGAAGGCGAGAGCAAATCGAAGAAGCACAAGCACGTGCATTGGCCAAAACGTACCGTCGCGAAACATTCTCGTCAGTTGCGAGTGATAGTTTCTCACAATCTCAAAACCTTTCTGTTTTCGTTCTTCCGTGGTCGCTGCGCTATATCTGTCCCAAATCGCACACAAGTCTCTTCTCAACCCTTTGGTGGAATACAAGTGCGCGACTAAATCGATGACGGCAATTTCACCCCCGGTATCCAACGATGGTCGACCCATTTTCTTCTTTTCTCTCACTCTTTATTGTTTTGTGGTTCTCAGTGAGTTCTCCACGCGCAGCGTGCGTGTTTGATGATTCTTTTTCTGCAAGTGGCGTCGTTTGGTCGTTAACTTTTTCTGAGATTTTTCTCCTTTCCTGACCGCTGACTGTGCTTGGGCATGTTGATGAGGGAGTAAAAAAAATGTGAGTTGCTGAAAGAGTTCTTCCCAGCTGGAAAATCACGAGAACGCAAAAAAATTCCTCACTTCTTTTGAAAACGACCCGAATAGCGCATAGAAAATGTCTAAAAGAGGTACGCTATGAAATTCGTCTTTAGCAATACCGCGCGAATTTGAAATGACACCGTTTGTTTCAGTTTCGCGCGTATGCACGCGAGCGCGAATTCGTTTTTTTTTCTCGCCCATTCGCGAACGAAAACGAGGCGGGGCAGACCTAAACGAGAAAATGGGGAAACGGGAGCGCTGGTTTGCATAAACGCGGGACGCGAAACGGATCGTCGGAGACTACACGTGCAAAGTTCGGTTATTCCGCAACGCGTTGCGTACGTTTGATTGGATCTGTGTATTTCGCGACGTGTCTGAAAGCGCCACCGCATTTTCATTTTTTTGCCCCTCCCTTTTCGGTCTTTCCTTTCCTTTCGAACAACACAGTAGAAACGAGGTGGAGAAAGCTCTCGTTCTCGTCGGGCTTTGTGTACCCACACGCGTAAGAACTTATAAGCTGACGTGTGTGTTTTCTTTCTTTACATTAATGTTTACAGGAGGAGGCGCCGCTTCCGGCACTAAATACAGAATGACGTACGCTTGCCCAGTCGGCGCGGTTATGAACTGCGCTGACAACACCGGGGCCAAGAACTTGTACGTCATCTCTGTCAAACGTTGGGGCAGTCGCCAAAACCGTTTGCCGGCGGCGAACATCGGTTCCATGTTTATGGGTACGGTGAAAAAAGGTAAACCAGATTTGAGAAAGAAAGTGTTCCCGGCGATTATGATTCGTCAAAGAAGACCGTTCAAGAGAAAGGAAGGTTTGATGATTTACTTTGAGGACAACGCGGGCGTCATTGTGAACCCGAAGGGGGAAATGAAGGGTTCGGCGATTCAAGGACCGGTAGCCAAGGAGTGCGCGGACTTGTGGCCGCGTATCGCGTCGGCGGCGAACAGCATTGTTTAATTAAATTCTTCGTAGAAAATCGTAGACTACAAATAAAATTCTCGCACGCTGCTTTGCAAAGCTTTCCTTTTTCTTTTTGACTTCTTCCGGCTGAACTTCTTCTCCATTACGCCATTTCTAAACACCAACACCAAAAGTATCAATCACCACCGATGAAAAGGAACGCCGGAACGGTCGCGATGGATCTTTTTCACTGCTAAATCATGCAACTCTCTTGTCTTCCTTGCTGTTATTACCGATACGAAGCTAAAAAACATCGTCAACATAAAAAACTGTTCTCCATTCCTCGACGACGGCTATGGCGAGAGAAGAGAAAAGCGCGGAGAATATCGGCGGCGGTAAAGCCAAAAGAGTTGTGGAGAACACGAACGACGCGAAAATTTCTCTGCGGAGAACTACTATCGCCTCGCGGTCGGATGAACATATGTGCTCTTGCGATGGCTAAAAATGACAACGACGACGACGACGACGAAAATGGAGTTCGTTACGCAACAAGTACGAATGGGACCGCACCAAAAATGGATGATGAAGATGATGTAATAAAGTTTGATCCGTTAGAATTTATCCCGCACTTTTCGTACGCATGGGTCGTGCTCGGTTTTGTGTTGCCGAGCGTAGTTTCCTCACTTCCAATCGTGCAAGAGCAAGACGACGGAGGTGTCTCGTTGCTATATCAAACGCGATTATGCTCAGAGGTGGCGAAACTGGCATATCTTTCATACGCCCTCGGGAAAAGAAATTTTACTCTGAGTATCGGCAACCAACCTCAAAACGACGTCCTCTCAGGCGCTGCATTTGGAATTGGAACTAGTTTAGCAGCACGCGTCGCCGAGCATACTCTTACGCCTGCTCTGGTAGAGTCGAATAGTTCTGTAGTCACGACTTCGACTCCGGCTGTTCTCGCTATAGTTCTCTCCTCGACCCTGCTCGCGCCTATAACAGAAGAGATTTTTTTCCGCGGTGTCGTGCTCAAGTGTGGTTCTGACCTTTTTCGAAACCCTGATGAGCAAGCGAATACGAGAGCAGTGTTTTCTCTCGCGGCGGCAAATGTTTTCGCGGCTGGAATATTCTCCCTCGCTCATTTCAATTTTTCGATTCCGGCGCTGCTCAATTTGTTCATTTGCGGAATTGGATTTGGCTTGGCTTTTCTTTCATCCGAACGAAGAAATGTCACGGTGCCAATAATAGCACATTCCGTGTATAACTTGAGCGTTTTGATAGAGTCGTACTCAAACGGAGTATTGTTGGTACAATGACACTTGCTGTGTGTTTTATTTTTATTTTACAACGACGACTCGAAATACGCTTCTTGTGTTTGTATGTTATTCGCTTAGTAGACGGCGCATACCATCTAATAGCTTTTAAAACTGATGTTTCTAATCATTATTATTCTAGCCTTTAATTTGTTCTAATTCAGCTAATCTCATCATTATCGCTTTCTTGCTCGTCTCTTGGACTTCCCCGGCTAAAATGAACTCGTCCACGATGACGTACACCTTCTGAAAGTTGAACACTAAGTCTAACTCGCAAACGTTCGCGAAAAAATGGTCTAATATTTCCACGAACAGATGTATGGATTCTAAATGAACGAGCTCGTTATCGCTTGAATCTACGCATAAGGTGAAGAACAATCCCGCGTATCGTCGATAGACTAACTTATGGTTCTTAAATTCAACGAAAGAAGTGTGTTTCGGATCTCGATTGACGACGACTCGGTGCACCTCAGTTTCCAACTGATGTTTTTCATCCTCCTCTAACGGCACGTAATACTTCGCCAAACGCGTCTTCCCTTGCCGGTTTTGCAACAAGATGAATCGAATCATGATGATGTGTTTTTGCGACTGCAGAGAGAAAGTAAGGTCGGCGTGGTATTTCTGTGTGCGTGTTTGTCTTGTGCGTGTTTAGTGTGGAGGGAGGAAAGAGAAAAAAGAGAGAACGCGATTGACGGTCTTTTTTTCATCGTTTTCGTTTCTTCTTCTTCTCGTTCTTCTTGTGCGCTTTTTATTCTTTTGACTTGTGTGTTTGGATGAGCCAATTTTAATAAAGCCGCCAAAAAAAAGAGATAAAGAATGACGGCGAAACGAAGTGGTTCGTTTATATCGTTGACGACTGATGATCAGCCGCACGGGAAAAAGCACATCTTAGACAACGGGATTTCCTTTAAAGGGGAAGTTGCTTCCTCTTACCGACCGAAATCGAAGATCGTGTGCACCCTAGGCCCGGTCTCGCGAACTGTTCCCATCTTGGAAAAGATGTTAAAGGCTGGCATGTCCATCGCGAGGTTCAACTTTTCGCACGGTTCTCACGAGTACCACCAAGAGACTTTGGACAACCTTCGTCAAGCGAGTGAGAACACCGGCATCATGTGCGCGATTTTGCAAGATACCAAAGGTCCGGAAATCCGTACCGGTTTGCTCGAGCACGGTGAACCAGTGCATTACCACGCCGGCGACGAAATCACTTTGACGACAAACTACGACACGGTCGGTAACAACAAGTTGATCGCAGTTTCTTACCCTGACTTGGCTAAAGATGTTTCCGTCGGGTCTAAGATTCTTTGCGCAGATGGTTCATTGACTTTGACCGTGCTCAAGTGCAACGTCGCGGAAGGTACGGTCGTCGTCAAGGCTGAAAACAGCGCGAAACTCGGCGAGCGAAAGAACATGAACTTGCCGGGCGTGAACGTGAACTTACCGACTATTACGGAGAAGGATCGCGACGATTTGTTGAATTGGGGCGTGAAGAACGGCGTTGACTTCATCGCCGCTTCCTTCGTTAGAAAAGGTTCGGATATAGACTACATTCGATCGGTTTTAGGTGACGCGGCGCCGAAAATCTCAATCATCTCGAAAGTTGAAAACATGGAAGGTTTGGACAACTTTGAAGACATCGTGGATAAATCAGACGGCGTGATGGTTGCCAGAGGTGATTTGGGCATGGAGATTCGTATGGAGCAAATCTTCTTGGCGCAAAAGAGAATGATCAAAAGATGTAACGAGGCGGGTAAACCAGTCATTACGGCGACGCAAATGTTGGAGTCCATGACTGGCGCACCTCGACCGACGAGAGCGGAAGCTACGGACGTTGCGAATGCCATCTTAGACGGTACCGATTGTGTCATGTTGTCCGGGGAAACGGCTGCGGGTGATTATCCGTTAGAAGCTGTGTCGTGCATGGCGGATATTTGCCGCGAAGCTGAAGCGTACATAGACTCCGCGGCGGTGTTCCAACAACTTCTCGCGCACCAATCGGTTCCGATGAACATATTAGAGTCACTCGCATCTTCTTCCGTTCGGTCGGCGCAAAAAGTAGGAGCTAAATTAATTGTCACCCTCGCAAAATCTGGGAACACGTCTCGATTGATTGCAAAGTACCGTCCAGACTGCCCGGTTTTTTGCGTGTGCGTGCCGAATGAAAAATACGATCCCGAAAACACGGCGAGACGAATGCTCGCATCCAGAAGTTTACACTCCAAAGTTTGCCCGCAAGAGTGGTTGGGTGAATCGGGACATCCGCAAGATATATCAAAATCTGCGATTGCATACGCGAGGGATACGTTGAACATTATCGAGAAGGGCGATTACGTAGTGTGCGTTCACCGCCTGTTGGGCGATATGCTGATGAAGATTGTTCTCGTGGAGTAAACAAACAACAATAACTGCGTGCCAATCAAAAAAGCAACGTGAAACTAAACAAACTGAACATCCATTTATTCCTATGATAATAATAATAATATTGAAATGATAAATATAATTATCGGTTTAATGTGAAAAGAACACGACGACATTACAATACTATTTCGCTCCTTTTCTTTGGATGCACGAGTAAATTTTCCCAGACGTCATACATTTTCTGTCGAATAAAACCACCCAACCACCCGTAGTGAACGTAAACACATTTCATGATATCACTCAATTGAATAACGCATTGAATTACATTCCGCTATCGCACAACTGTACGAACGTGTAGAATTAAAAACACGCACACCATGTCGCGCGTGTGTTCTTCTTTCACCGCACATTCGCGCAGGTCGTTAAAAGAAAAACAACAGCTCCCCCAACGCAATTCTGGTTTAAGACCGACTGCGCAACGAAGAAGGTGCACAACGACAGCAACGGAAAGACGAAGAAGAAGAAGAAGCAACGCCAATATCTCAATAATAGTGACTTCTTCGTCCAAGGGAGATCGGAACGCGAATGCAATCAGACCAGACACGGATTGGCCTCCGAACGACGTATCTTCTGATTTTCGAAAGGCGCACGTCGGCTCGTGGACGGGAAAATCAGCCACGTTCGATTCGAAAGGAAACGTGATTCCTATTCATGAAAAGTTCGTTCCCGAAGCTTTCAAAGAATTTGGCGTTTCTATTGACGATTTTGATGTGAAAACCGTCACATCCGTGGACGTTTCATCTGGAAAAGGTATCGATGCCGCAGGACTGACGCACACGACGAGCTATCTGTACCCGGAAGCTGGCTGCGAATACGGGAAGGAAGACGTAGCTTTCGTAGATCAAACATCCAAAGGCGTGTGCGGCGGGAATTCGCAACTGCGAAAAATGTTTTTAGTCGATGGATCGTACTGCGAAGGACCAACGACTTTTGATACCGCAAAAGATGGCGCATCGACGACATCTGGGAAAGATAGGAAAAATAGTGAGAGTAGAAGTAATAACGAAGACGATGAAAACTGTTTAAGATTTGAATTTTGTTTTACGCGAGAAGATGAAAGCTTTGACGTGAGTGATCGCCGACAAAATCCTTCCCCGGGACGATTGCGAGCTCGAGTTCAACTAGAAAGGGTACTAGTGCAGAATGATGGAGATGTGAGCACAGAGATGCTCGAGAAGAAGATCGTTGTGGGCAATCGCAAATGGGTACTCCGTAACGTCGAATTAATCGAAGAAAGAAACGACGCTGCGTTGGCGTCGACGGTTCGAGCTTCTAAAAACGACGCGCGCGAAGCGTTTGAATCGCCGGCAACTGCAGTTAGAATTGAAGGAGACGACATTGGGATTGGTGAATGGAGACCAGAATCAGGCGTTACTTTCGTCACCCTAGAAGCGCTCGCCGAAGTACCCGAAGACGATGAAAAAAGCGATGATGCCAACGAGGAGGAAACAACCGTAGATGAGCATAACATCAAAGAAGATGGTGTTGCACCAGAAGAAGAAGGTCCGGCGATGCGCGCCTGGCGCCAGAAGCCAAGAGACGAAGCTTTGCGACTAGCCATGGTAGCAGAAAAGGAAGAAATGACTGAACGCGCGAGAAAAGATGTGAATAAATCCTTCAACGACGATATTTCAAACAGAAAAGTTCCCGAAGGACTAGTCGTAGTGCCTTGGTGGGCAGTGAAATCGGATTCGTCATGGGCATCGGCTCCTGATTATGCGGCTGGTGGTAGTTCGCCTTTAGTATTATTACCGAAACGTTCTTGGATCTTGATTGTGGGCGCAAACGAAGACGAATTTATAATAGAAATGGGCATGTACACTCAAGACTCTGTGAAATCTGAGCTGAGGCGAAGAGTCATGGCGAGAAGATACAAACACGGAAGGTTAGCATCGTGTTATTTCGTAACAGAACGGCAGCTTTCTCGAGAAGAAGTTGAAGAGGAGGAGAGAAGAATAGACGAGGAGATTGGTGCGTTCTAATGACATATTATTCACTTTCGAGTGAGCGTAGGAAAACGTTCAAGTCGACCCAAAATTGATTCGCTTTTTCACCAAGTCCATCTCATGTCGCCATCCGGTTTTACCCGTGAGTGTTTCTAAAATTATATCAGCAGCCTCTGCGAGACCACTGCCAGCGGGCTCTCTCTCGAATAGATCGTGCTGACACGCTTCGCAATTTCTCTGAAACTCGTCGATATTATTTTCAATATTTTCAAGCATTCGCAGACATTTATTTTTTGAGAACTGAGAAATCGGACATGTTAAAGCAACTTTGAGCGCCTCGAGCCTTCTGGCGTTATCTGGTTGATCGAAAGTGATCGGCACTAAAATTTGTGGTATGCCGAGCTCGAGAGCCGTTCGAGAAACGCCAATCGTCGCGTGGTTTATGACGACGATATTGAAGTCGTTCTGCGCCCTCAAATGTTTCAAGAGCGCGGGTAACGGACAGTAGTCGATATGGAAAACGTTATCGATGTTTTCGTCGCTCTTCTTCGGCAACCGCTCGAGAAATTTCGTCAAACATATAACCGAATACTTTGACATCAATGTTCGCGATGTTGATACGGCGCCGATGATACACTTGAAATATTTTTCGGATATCTCTGGATTGCCCGAGGCGGAAACGACGACGATAATCGTTTTTGGATGCCGAGCAAAAATACTCTCTTCTATTCCAAGCTTCAAAGGATCGCTTATGTCCTCCTCTTTACACCAAGTGATTGATTTCGTAGTAGAAGGGAAGTTGGTTTGAGTCACACGCGATGTCTTTGATAGTAACGGATAAGTATCAGGTATCTCGTGGGTGTGATACCATCGCGGAAACAAACAGATTATTCGATTTAGAAGACAATACTCCTTGAAAATGCCTCCGGACACGCTTCCTGTTAATCCGATCAATTTTCTTCGACACTTGTTTATTGCTTTTCTCAAGATTCCATCGACGAAAAAATCGTTCATCCTGAAGTGAAACCGAGATGTGCACAGCAAGCCAGTCGCTGGATGATGCGTAACGTCTGAACACAAAAGTAACGCCGGAGTCAATAAAACGCTGATGAACTCGAACGTCTGCGTAGGAGTGGACGTTACATTCTTCTCTTCAAACTCTTCTTGTAGAAACTTAACCGCAAAATCAAACGGAATCGCACAGATGACGAACGACTCGCAATCCGAGTTTATTATTGATTTCAAAACGCGATAGTGCTCCATAGAAGTGCTGAGAAAGTAGTCAACAATGGATCTCGTTTTTTTCTTTTTTCGAGACAACACTTCTTCGTACAATTCGCGTTTTGAAACAAAGTGAAAGTCGATCGCGTTTACCGACTCTTCTTCCGAGAGTTCTTCGCGACATGTTTCTTCAAAGTATTCGTTCGCGATGACGCAAATGCGGGTCCACGACGGTTCCATCGCGCGTAAAGTTTTTGCCAGTGAAAGGATGGGAAGCACGTCGCCGCTCGATCCGTTCACACAACTCAAAACTATAACTTTAGTTCGTTTGGCAAAGCAACCTTTCTTTGTATCGAGAGTCACAAAATCCTCGCTAAAGTTACATCCATCGCTGAAATCGCTCGTTTTCGTTCCGTTATTGTGCTTTGTGAGACCAGGAGTAGTAGTAGGAGTAGTAGCAGCAGCAGCAAACATTTATTCGAAAGGAGAGAGTCTTTTCTTTTTCTTTTTTGTCATACGAGTATTTTAGGCGTTTTTTTGGCAACGAGCGTTGTAACGACCCGATTCTTCTTAACCCCTACCGTTCGAATGCGTGACTTTATTATCATCCGTCGTCGTCGTATGGCATACTTTCGGTAAAATATTACGATGCAGCAATTCAAATCTAACATCTACAAACCGACGCGCACATAAATTCACATCACGATGGGGCAAAATACCGTTCGGAGATGTCTGTTTACAATGCGAAACAGCGCACACAGGAGAGCGTACGCGACAAACAGAGACAGTAAAGACAATAATTCTTCCTCTTCGACGAAGAAAATATACTCTCTCATAGATAAGTACGCCGCGCTTCCGAGCAGCAACGTCGAGAATATCGTCGATATAACGAAAATGAAAAGGAAACTTCAAAACTTAGACGCGATTATAGCAACGCACGTCGTCACGCATCCAAACAGTCAACGCACACACGGGAACCAAACAGAGGAATTCGGGAACAACGACAGGTTGCACCAGTTAACTGTCAACGAACGAGAAATCACAGACGCGTTCAAGATTCGTAACTTAGCGCGCGCGTTTCGAAATCGCGGACATCTGGTCGCTAAGCTAGACCCACTCGGGAGAAACTTAGGCCAAGTGACGAGAGGCAGCGAAACCGACGCGAAGACGAGAACGTCCGTCCCTACCGATGGAGTCGATTTAGCAAAGTTGATGAAAGACTTCGACAAAAATAGACTAAGAGACGATACGACGGGAAGGAAGCTCAATTTGAACGAATATCTCGGTTTATCGGACAGAAATGAAGACAGAGAATTCTACGTGGGCGATGATTTAGCGACTTTTGATAAAGCACATAACGGCAAGTTACGGTGGAAAGCGAAGGATATTCTCGGACGCCTACGAAGCACGTACAGCGGCACGTTCGCCGTGGAGTATACGCATCTCACATCCGCGACGAAGAAAACGTGGTTGCGCAAGCGCTTAGAGCCAGAACACGCGATGCAAACGACGAAAGACCAGAAGATTAAAATCATGAAACGTTTGACAGTCGCGGATGCATTTGAGGAGTATTTAGCGGAAGCGTTTCCATCCGCCAAGCGATTCGGTTTGGAAGGCGCCGAAGGCGTCGTGCCAGGTTTAGTTTCGCTCGTAGAACGCGCGTCGGAACAGAAGTGTGAATCCATAGTATTAGGAATGGCGCATCGCGGAAGATTGAATGTGCTTTCAAATATATTTCAAAAGCCTTTCGGAGCGATCGTATCAGAGTTGAAGGATGACAAAGAATCCTTCATGGTAGGCGACGTGCGCTATCATCTCGGCTTGAAATCAAAAGTGCAAGTGCCGATGCGCGACTTGACCGATATCGAAGATTCTAAGGAGGAAATGAAGAGCAAGAAAAGCTCACGATCGATCGAACTCGAAATTTTGCCGAACCCGAGTCATTTGGAAATGGTCAACGCCGTCGTCACCGGCGTAGCTCGCGGTAAACAGTTTAAAATTTCACCACATACGAATGGACATGGTGATAACGCGCGCAATAAAGTTATCCCGTTAATCATACACGGCGACGCTTCATTCTCTGGTTTAGGTCAGAATCCCGAAGTTATGACTTTGCAAACACTCTTCGACTACACCACGGGAGGCACGATACATGTCATCATCAATAATCAGATTGGATTTACAACTTTACCGAGAAGAGCGAGGAGTTCTCCACATCCTTCCGACGTATCGAAAGGTTTTAACACGCCAATATTTCACGTCAACGCGGATGATCCCGAAGCTATAAAGAACGCGATGGACATCGCTATCGATTACCGACAAAAGTTTAATACGGATGTCGTCGTCGATGTGGTATGTTACCGTAGGTTCGGTCACAACGAATTAGACGACCCGAGCGTTACCTTGCCAGTTACGCAGAAACTCATCGAGAAAAGGCCTCGCGTATCCGAGATATACGCAAATAAATTGATTGAAGAAGGCGTCATTGATGAAACAGATGTACTTCGTTGGAAACGAACCGTATTAAACGAATTGAAGAAGCAATCGGAAGAGGAGAAGAGCTTTGCAAAAAACACGAGCAATTGGGTGCAAAACGTGTTTCGCGACTACTCTGCTGTCGGTGGTGGTGGTGGCGTTTTAGGCGCCGAAGCGAAGAACATTACCACTGGTACCGGGATTCCGAGGCAAATGATGCAATTTATATTGGATCATTTAAGCAAAGTTAGCGCAAACGATGAAAATTTTGCTCTCCATCCGAGAATCGAGAAACTCTTACAGTACAGGCAAAGAGCGATGGAAGGAAAAACCGGCATAGATTGGGCATTGGCTGAGCACGTTGCGTTTGCATCGTTCGTTTTAGCCGGAAAGCACGTGCGTTTGTCTGGTCAAGATTGCGAACGAGGAACGTTCAATCAGCGTCATTCGGTGATTTTTTGCTGCGAGACGGGAAGGGGAGTAAACAAAATCAACGAAATGGTAACAAGTATTGACGACCACAGCAATTCACACACATCATCGTCGCGAGAAAGCAGTGCTGCGTGGTTTATTGCAGCCAATTCTCCTTTATCCGAACACGCTGTTTTAGGTTTTGAATATGGATTTTCCGTGGAGAGCGAGAATGAAGCGGTGACGATTTGGGAGGCGCAATTTGGAGATTTCGCGAATAACGCGCAGGTAATCATCGACCAGTTCTTATTAACTGGTGAAGAAAGATGGGGACAGCAAAGTAATCTGATAGTGTTGCTTCCTCATGGATACGAAGGACAAGGACCTGATCACTCCACCGCCCGAATCGAACGATTCCTCCAGATGACCAACGACGATGGCGACTCTCTTCCCGGTTCATCATCATTCGATCGTGCGCTCATGGATAAGATTTTCAAAGCCGTCTCCACGGATGCGAACGACTCGCGCAATGGTAAAGTGGTCAATTTAGAAGTGCTCAGAGAAACGTTTTCAAAGAATGATGACGAGAAAACCTCATCTTCTCCGAGCGCGGAGGACACGGAAACGAGCGAGAACGACGAGAGAAGTCAAAGCGTTGGCTTGTTTTCAGACATACAAGCATACTTTGGAGACCGAAAAGAGGTCACTCGAAGAGAATGGGATAGGTTTGCGAAACGTTTAGCGAGAGCCTCCGCAACGTCTCGCGCAAACTTTTTACTGTTACAACCAACGACGCCGGCGCAATACTTCCACGCTTTGCGCAGACAGTCTTTGATGAATAACTCAAACAGAAAGCCACTCGTTATCATCACTCCAAAGTATCTGTTGCACCACAGAAGATGCCAAAGTCTTTTAGAAGACTTTGACGAACGCTCGAGCTTTCGCCGCGTCATATGTGATGGCGATGCCGGCGATCAGCTTTTCAACGACGGCGATAACACGAGCATAGCGCAAAAACAAGGCGACGAAATAAGAAAAGTTCTATTGTGTTCGGGGAAGATTTGGTACGATTTGAGCAGGCACAGAACGGCGAACAAAATCGACGACGTGGTTTTAGTGCGCTTAGAGCAGATATTCCCGTTTCCGTACGACGCATTGGCGCGACGTTTGACCCGCTTTCCTAACGCAAAATTGTGTTGGGTCCAAGAAGAGCCGAAGAATATGGGCGCTTGGAGTTACATTAAAGACAGAGTAAAGACTACAGAAAGGGCGAGTTCAAGTGGTGCCGATTGGATGAGAGATATCTCGTACGTTGGCCGCTCGCCAGCCGCGAGTCCAGCGACTGGTTCACAAAGCGTTCATTTGAAGGAAGCGGAAGAAATCGTTCGCGAAGCCTTCAAATGATTGATTTTCTCCCCTCGATGTCTATGCCTGCATTTACGCGCTTATCTTTGCGAGACGCGTCTT
>Ga0257106_1000538_pt1 | contig 22079 bp, 18 predicted proteins | sample LP_taG_3_FD_190177 | JGI IMG/M metagenome (GOLD analysis project Ga0257106, IMG submission 190177) | Marine microbial communities from Northeast Subartic Pacific Ocean, Canada - LP_J_2011_P26_10m | ecosystem: Environmental > Aquatic > Marine > Oceanic | place: Canada: Northeast Subartic Pacific...
CGGTCGTGTGCTTGCGGTGACGCACCATGATGCCCATCGTGTCCGTGGTCGATCCGTTCGCTACCGATCGACGCGCACCGTCGGCGCACCCGCCTATGAGAATCTCGGGAGCGGTTCCGATACATACAACGTCTCTTATTGATGACTTTCATCAGGATGGGAAATCCGGTTATATTAAAACATGGGTTTGTGAGGCCTAACTATTGCCCCTACCTCGCTTCCCACGCCCATCGCCTCTATCGCCTTCTCCAAACCGTGAGATCGTCCCTGGCGAACGGCCAGTTCGGCAGCCGAACCGTGTTGACCCGTTCGAACTCCTTCTGGACCTTTCGTTGGAAACCGGCGCTGGTGGTGAAACCGTGCGGATGTTTCAGCGCAACCGTCCCGCGAGGCCACTCCTCCGAGCACCTCGGTGCCTTGACCTCAGCGAACAGATCGCCGATTTCGTCCGGTTCGACCGTTTCGTCGACGTCGACGCTCCACTCGCCGATGTGCACCAGCGTGTCGCCTGGATAGGAAGGGAATGATCGGTCAGTGAATGGGCGGTGATTGGGTTTAGTAATTGGGTATTTGAGTACGGGACGGAGACTGTTTACACACTCACCTTTCCACGCGTCGAGGCACGCGAGGTCCCAGTCCCCGCCCTCGACGTCCTCGGGCGACCGAGGCCAGCACAGCATCAGCACCCTGTCCGCGTGAGACTCCAAGCACGTCCCAGAGCCGTCGCACTCGTTCACGTCGTCGACGTACCTAACACCGAAAAACTTGGCTCGCCCTGAGTGCGTACGTGGGGAACGATCGGTCAGTAATTGCGTGGTAATTCGGTATTTGAGGTGACTCGAGGGACGCTCACCCTTGACGAAGTCTTTCGTGATTGTCGTCGGTGGGTACCTGTCGTACGCGACGACGTCCACGCCCCGTCGACGCATCAGCGCGGTCCAATACCCAGTCCCTGTGCAGACAAAACACAACGTCATTCGAATATCCCATACGATGGAAATTAAAAGAAACTTACCGGCGCCCATCTCGACGATCGGCCTTTTCAACGCTTCTATCGCAGAAAGCGCCGCTTCGCTCGGCACCGCGAACGCGAACGAGTGCGGGAGCACCGAACCCACGAGGTCGTGCCACGCCACGCAACGCGGGTTCGCGACGCACCCGCCGAGGTGCGGGACGAACTTCGCGGGGGGTTGCTTCTCGATTTCATCCGCCGGTCTGTAACAAAACACGTCGTCACACTAGTTGCCCATACGTGAATAAAAATTAACTCACCTGTCTCCGCCGGAGATGTACCAAAGCCGGGCGCAGTCCGCCTCCGTCGGCGTGGTGCCCGGCGTGTTGACGTCCAGACGCTTGTTCACGCACCGCGGGAGGAGCTCGCCGCTTATCTTGGTGTGCAGCGCGGCGTACACGTCGCCGTACGCCTCGAACGCCCGGACGCTCAGCGGTTTTTTTATCGATCGATCGGTCACGGAGGTTTCATCGTTCTCGTCGGGGAGCTCGTCGAAGTTGCACATGCCGAGCCACGCGTCGCACTTGGCGTACACGCACTCCTGCTCCGCCCACGGCGTGTTCAAAAACGAAGGGCCGTCCGTCTTTGCGATGCGCTCGATCGCCGCGTTGTTCGCCTCGCCGACCTTACCAACCGCCGCCTCCCACTTGCAAACCCTCAGGTCCTCCTCGAGCTCGAGCACCGTCGATGCGCCGCACTTCTCCGCGGCTGACATGAGGTCCGCGACGACACCAGAGTTGGGCGCGACACGCCGGGCGACCATGACCGGCGACATGCCGTGCGTGTTGCGCAGTGCCAACAGCGCCGCTGGGTCAGAAGATCTGCGCAAAATCTCACACGCGGGTTCCGAGTACCCAGCCATGGCGGCGAGATGAAGCGGCGAGTTGCCTGTGATACACAAAACACGATGTCGTCATTCTAGTTGCCAAAACGTAAATAAAAGTAAACTTACCGTCGACGTTTTGGAGTCCTGGGTTCGCTCCGGCGTCTAGAAGCTCTCTAACGACTTTAAGCACGGCGTGGCCTTCCTCCTCGGTGGCCACGCCGGTGGATGCCTCGTCCTTGGTCATCAAGGAGACCATGAATGGTGTCCATCCGCCGTCGTCGGCGACGTCGACCCATTCGGCGATGGACGACGCGTCACCGGGTGGATTCGACGTGTCACCGGTTGGATTCGATCCGGGTACCTCGGCGTTTAGCGCTTTCCGCCTCGACCGCATAGCCTCCAGCGTGGCGACCACCGCGTCCACGATGCCGCTCCCCGCGACGAACATCAGAGGTGTCTTACCGCCGTCGTAGCGCTGGCACGGGTCGGCTCCCGCGGCGTAGAGGTACGCGAGCGTGGGGACGCATCCCGGTCCGCCGGCTCCGGCTAGTTTTTCATTGGTCGATTCGTCTATCGCGAGCGCCTGGAGCGTCCCCCAGAGGATGTTGTTGCCGCCCTCGTCCCTGCGATCGACGTGCGGGAGTTGTCCGTTCTCGACGACGCCGCGGATCCTCGCGAGGTTCTCCGCTCCGTTGGACAGGCGGAGTCCGAGCATGACGAACATCCGTGGCTCTTGGCCGTCGTGTAGGGCTCCGAGGTTCGTTCGTTTCGCGGCGCGCATGATGTCGTCGAACTCCGTGGCGTGCATGCCGCGGAGCTGTGCCTCCTCGCACGTCGCGATCGCGGCGTCGGTGTCGCCCGCGGCGTCCCTCGCGAGCGCCAGGCGGACCATGAGTTTCTTGAAGAGACCTGGTTCGGAGGGGCACGCGTGGATCCCGAGTGCATCCGTCGCGAGGTCGATGGCGCTCTGGTGGTCGCCGAGCTTCAGGGCGCATTGAGCCGAGTTGGCGAGGAGCGCGAGGAGCGCGCGCTCCGCGGCGGACATCGTCACCGGCTCGTGCGTGGCGTCGCGGCGCAGGACGACCATGCCTTGCGAGTACGCCTCGATGGCCATGGTGAAGTCGCCGGCGCGGAAAGATGCGTTGCCCGCGGTTCGCGCGCGGTCGGCGGTGCCGAGGGCCGCGCGCGCTGGAGCCAAATCGAACGCGCGGGTGACCACGCGCTCGATGTGGGCGTTGACGTTCCGCTCGAGGGACTCGCGATCCATCGCGAAGGTTCTCGAGGGACGGTCGGCGGTGAGGAGTGCGCTCCGTCGAGAACCAGCCGCCACAAAAATTAACACTCGAAAAAAATTTAACACTCGACTGCTTTTTCTCAGTGTGCGAGGGCGGAGAGTCGAGGCGGTTCTGTGTTGACGTCGTGTGTTCGATGTATTTATAAAGCAAGTACTCACGTATGGTATGTGTGACGTTGTCGCAATGCACGCGTGTGTAACGCGGCCGCGGCGCGCCCTGGGGTTCCTCGCCAGGGTGGGGCAGCCTGCGGCTCGCGCGGTCCCCCTCGGATGGAAAAAATTAGAAATCCTTGTTGGCTGCATAGATTTGGACGGCGACGCTGTCCCATTTGCGCTCCCTCAGGTTCGCCTCGGTCATTGTGAAGGCGGCCCATGAGCCGCTGGGTCCATGAGGAGCAATCTGCAGGAGGAGAACAGAGTTCTTATCGGACAAATCACCGACGGGCGAATCAAAGTGGACTCCGTGAATTTCACTCCAATAGTCAATCGCCTCCTCGGACACTACGGGGTAGCCGAGCATCATGGGAGTATCCGCCGGCGGGCACGGGAACAGATCGCGGATGTTGTTTACGTATTCGTATTCGGCTTCGACGTCATCGTTTTCAGATCGAAACAGCTCGGCCATTGGATGCTCGGGAGAAAAATCCGTCTCCTGCCAATCCGTCCATTCCGGCGGCAACAGTTCCGAACCATCGATCCAGGGACGCATCGTGAGGGCGTCTCGAGCGGGTGCGAGCGCGGTTGAATAGTAAGTGACCGGATTGACTCGAGTGTGTCCATGATTCTGGAAACGCTTGAGCACGGTGCGGTCGTACGTAGCCTTGGATGCCGAGTCTACAGGCGCGCCCGGCCAGGGCGGACGATCGACGAGGGAGTAGTATCTGACCAAACCATCAGCCAGCCCCTCGTCATCATCTCGGTCAAAGTCGCGGTCCAAGAAGAAGTACAGCACGCCACTCTCCGGAAGTAAGCCCTCGGGGATGAGGGAGCAACTCGCGTGAACTTGCGAAAGGTTGACCTGCGCGACAAACTCCCAAAGATTAGAAGGCGGAAAAGGCTTCACGTTCAATCCCTCCTCGTCGTGCCAGGGCCAGTCGGGCATGCCCCCAACCTTCGTCGGAGGGAAAACTTCACAGTCACCGGGTGCGGGGTCGCGGCACACGGGCGACGGGCCCTTGAGCCTGAGATTCCGTTCCAGCGTCTCCACCCTGTCTTTCAATCGAACAAACTCGGTGCGGGTCTTGACGACGGCTGGATCCGTGGTGAACTTTTCACGCGTCGAAAGCTTGCGGCTTAACTTCTTCTTCATTCTCTTCCGATCCACCAGCAATTTCTTGAGCCCGAGGACGTCGGAAAGCCGGTGCATGTCCCTCCACGCGTCGTCGAACCCGCGAGATCGGCTCGACTCCGACGGTACGCACGGGAACGCCGTCGGGGGCAGCGGCTCGATCAGCCTCGCGGACCCTGTAAATAAAACACGCCGTCATCTAATAATTGCCCATGTGGAAATAAAGATAAACTTACCGACCGGCATCTTCCCCACTTTGACGCAGAGTCTGATCCAGCTCCACGGCACCACCGCCACGCCGTCGCGCATGCCGAGCTTCACGTAAGGTGCCAGCGGGCATGACGTCGCGTGTGCCTCGGCCGCGGCCAGTGCCACCGCGGGGCCCAGGCAGAGCGTCGGGCGGCACATCAGCTTGGCCGCGTCGAAGCACTTATCGGCGACTGTAAACAAAACACGACGTTAATCACATTGCCCAAACGAGAATAAAAAAAAACTCACCGATCAAGTGCGTGACTCGACTCGCATCGTAAGCGCCGACGATGACCTCGCCGCCGTGCGTATTCACATCGCGGATGGATTCGTGATGCGCGTCCGTGCGCTGCGTCTCGACGAAGAACACCATACCCTCGAACATCCGAGCGGGAGGCGTCCCGTCGAATACGAACCTCGGTTCCGTCGCGCAGGCGTGAAACCTGGCGCAGACTCTGTTGCAAAGGGCGTACACCTGTTGCGAAGGGACTCTGTTGCGGACTCTGTTGCAAAGGGCGAGATCATTTTCCGGGTACGCAGAGGGCTCGGTCCCAGATCCCTTCGCAGGCTTTTCAATCACCTGCTCGAACACGTTTCTCTTCGGCGCCGGGGATGGATCAGCACCTAGAGCTTGAGCAGCAGCGAGCATATGTTTCGCTTGAGCAGCATCAAGCATATGTTTCTGAGGCTTTCTGAGGCTAAGAGTATGCCTCCGAGGCATCAAGTGAGAATTGCGCTGGTGTTGCATCCGGTGTTCGTCGAGCTGTTTCTGCTGAAACACTTTATGCTCGCGCTCGGTACGCCGTGGTCGCCCTAGCCCATTCTCAACTTCATCCACAAAGTCGAAGGTATTGTCCCGTGGTCGCGTACCTCGAGCCGCGCGATCTCTGTCAATCTCGTTCTCTCGTTCCTTGAGGGGAATCAATTCTTTCAAGAGCGTGATGCGATCTCTCAGTAGCTTGCCTCCGTCAGTCAAGTTCGATATATACGATATGTCGTCCCGTGTCAACTGCTTCTGCAGCTCCTCCACGCTCATCGGAATATACTTGGAGTACAGGTCGTGAGAGTCAGTCCTGTCGAAACTAGCTTGCTGGAGCTCCTCGAAGCTTTTCTCGAGAGAATCGTTCTTGACGGTACGCAGCCGGTCGTCTTCTTCGAGATGCGCGGACGGTAATTCGGGTTTGAGCAGCGCGGCGGCCACGAACACGTCGCCCGCGCTGTCCGCTCTCGACTCGAATTTCTCCCTCAACGCCTCGCCGTTTCGTTCCAACGTGTCCACCAGCGCGTCCCTCTCGCGCATCAGCGTCACGTTCCGCTCGACGTGCGCCGTGAACCTCGGCCGGACCTTCTCGAGCTCTGTTCGAGCCTTCTCGAGCCCCTCGGGTATCACCGGGTTGGGTTCCGGAGCGGGTTCCGGAGGCGGCGGAAAAGCCACGGACGCTCGCAGCGTCGAGGGGCGCCACGTCACGCGCTCGGGAAGCGCGTGCTCGTCGAAGTGCGCGACGTTGGACGCGTCGATGACGTACTTCGCGACGTGCTCCGCGCGAAGAAGCGCGTGGACGTCCCCGAGTGTGAGCCGGTGAAGGCCGGTTCGAGGGTTCGGCGTCTGAGGTGTCTCGAGCCTTTTTCCCGGGTCGTTCACTCCGCGCCAAGCCTTTGCCCAGTCGCGCCACTTGGGCGCCGCGACGCCGTCGAGGAGCCGCGTGACGACGTAGGGATCGTTCACGTCGTCGCGGTAGCCGCGGGAGACGCACGCGAGCCGCCCGAGGGCCTTGAGGGAGCCGCGATACGGGTCGAAGTCAGGGTCGGTCAGGGGGAGGAAGGTTGTGGAGTCAGCCACGACGCGAGCGGCGAGCGCGCGGACTACGAGCTCGCGCACGATGGGCAGATCGGCGACGCCTTCGGGCGGCGGGATATCCGGAGGGGGTCGTGCGATGCGTCGGGACATCGCGCCGAAGAGTGAAGACATGAAGCACCCGAAGTCGAGGCCCTCGTCGAGGCCTTCGCGGCCGAGAGGGCCGAGCGGATACGGGCCGAGAAAAAAGCCGCCGGCGACCGCGTGGCCGGGCGGGCCCCCGCCGCGCGTGACCTCCGTAGTGATATCGCCGTCGACGCCCCGCGAGACGCACACGGTGAATTCCATCGTTCGTCTAACCCGCGTCGGGCGTCGCGCGCGCGCGCGTCCGTCGGCGCGTGCGGAGTGGACTCCCCCTTCTCTCAGTCCCCTCAAAATACAGCTGTGCAACGACGCCAGCTGTGTAGTCTGAAAATATTGCGCATTTTTTCTCGTATCCATCGTAGGGGCAAATGGGGTTCGGCAACCCTATTTTGGGTCCAATCCATCAGGTTGCCCAGCAGAAACACGTTTGTTGGTGCTCGCACGGATAGGACGCCCGTGTTGAACGCGCGCACACGGCACTCACGCCGACGCCGAGACGTCGACGCGCGTCGAGGATCACGCGCGCCACATCGTGAGAGCCGCACCGCGGGTCGAATCGATATCCCCCGGCGGCCGATCCATCGTCTCGGAGGCGCATTGGCCGAGAATCGCACCGTGGCGGAGGGATTCATTCGCCCCCACGTTTTTCTAAGAGTCACACGCATCCGCGAGCCGAGGCGAGGTAGGCGGCCATGATGTACGCGCTGCCATCATACGTATGGCGCGTCCGCAAGGCACGCGCCGCGATGGGGAAGAAGGAGCGTAACCGCCACAGGTGAGATACCCCGCACGCCGCGCGAACCCCCGCTCGCCGCGCCCCGCATTTTCCGTTAGAATGCTCGCCTCTCTGGAAAGCCGCCCTTCGTCGTCCGCTTTTTTCCGTGACGGGGCGAGGGGCGATTACGCCGCGCCGACGCTCTTGCCGCGCGCCTTTACTCACCCCACATCCTCCGCCCCGATATTCCACCCGCAGGCAATCGCTCATGTTCATCGCCGCCGCCGTCTCACTCGTGGTCACACTCGCCTACGGAGACCTCGGCCCGTACACCCTCAACGACCGCCACGAACGAGGAATCTTCAAGGGTAATCACGGGATGTCTTCCGCCCGAACACTCTTATCAGATCCCATCACCGGTGAGTACGCGGAGAACTTTGGATCCACCGGCCGTAAGCTCCTCTCCGGCGGCGGCAGCTGCAAAGAGGAGAGCCTCCCGTTCGCAGGCGGACTCATCGCGTACTTCGTCGGCGTATTTTTCATGTTTCTCGGAATCGCAATCATATGCGACGATTTCTTCGTCCCCGCGCTGGAGATCATCTGCGAAGTGCTCCAGCTCTCGGACGACGTCGCGGGCGCCACGTTCATGGCGGCCGGGTCGTCCGCGCCGGAGCTGGCGGCGTCCACGGTGTCGCTCATCTCCCCAGACGCGGGATCCGAGATTGGCGTCGGCACAATCGTGGGCTCGGCCATCTTTAACATCCTCATCATCATCGGCGCCACGGTGCTCGCCACGGGAAACACGCTCCAGCTGGACTGGAAACCGGTGACGAGGGATTGCTTCTTCTACGCGGCTGCGATTGCCGGGATCGTGGGTACCTTCGCGGGTGGGCGTATCGATTGGTGGGAAGGACTCATCTACGTCCTCTTCTACGGCTGCTACATCGTCTCCATGGTGTATAACCAGCGGCTGATGAAGTGGATGGACTCGTGGAAAACTGTGGAGAGCTTTGGGTCGTTCAAGAAGAACTTTTCCTTCTCCAAGCGGCCGCCCGGTCACTTCCAGCACGGCGGAGCCGCCGAGATGAAAGAAATCACGACTCTCTCGACGATCCCAGACGGCGACGAGAATCTTTCCGAGGAGCAAATCGAGCTCAAGGTGGTCAAGGGTAAGGTCAAGCTGGAGGTGACCCCGCCGACGTCCCCGACCAAGAGCCCCCTCGCGCCCGCGTCCTCCTCCTCTGGGTCCGCGACCGGGCCCGCCAAGGCCAAGGCGGGTTGGGCCAAGCTCCGAAAAACCGTCGTCACCGAACACAAATTCGCCGACGCGGTTCTCGCCGTCAAGGACAAGTGGAAGGACAAGGCCACCTTACTCAACGCGGACGCCGCGAAAGACGTCGCGCCCGGGTCCCCGCGTGAGTCCGCGAAGATCACCCCGACGATGACCCTCGGGCACATCCGCGCGTACAGAGCCGAGGCTGCCAGAGTCGCCTCCAATCTCGCGGCTAAATCAAAAGCGGCGGATCTCAAGGCGAAGGTGGCCGCGCAGCGACTCGAGGAGGGCGCGGGACCCGCCGCTGACGATACGAAGGATGGCGGCGGCGGCGGCGACGACGACGGGTCCCCGTTCACGCCCCCTGACGACATGAAGGACTACCCTTTGTGGGCGCTTTCCGTCCCTTGGTATTTCGTCTTCAAATCCACGATTCCCCCGTGCGGCTCGAGCGATTACTGGCGCAAGTGGTACCTCGTGTCGTTCTTCATGTCCATCGCGTGGATCGGGTTCATCACGCACTGGATGGTTGAGTGGTGCGTCAAAATCGGGTGCATGCTCAACATTCCCGCGGTGGTCATGGGTACCACGGTGCTGGCCGCGGGGACGTCCATCCCCGACGCTTTGTCGTCAATCGCGGTGGCTAAAGACGGTTTGGCGGACATGGCCGTCGCCAACGCGGTCGGCAGCAACGTGTTCGACATCTGGCTCGGCCTCGGCCTCCCGTGGCTCTTCTACCTGTCGTGGCAGACGCCTTCGTACATTTTGGTCAACACGGACGAGCTGCTGCCGTCGAGTCTCATCTTGGCGGGTGTGCTGGTGAGTATTTTTTTTATTCTCTGACTGTTTGCATATATGAACTTTGTGTTTTACAGGTTTTATACTACGGCGCCGTCGCGAGCAACGGGTTCAAGCTGACGTGTCGAATGGGATGGATATTCATCGGCACGTACGGGGTGTACGCGCTGTACTCCATCTTCCTGGTGTGGCTCATGGACGTCTACGATCTCCAGGAGGGCTCAACGATCTGAGTTTCGGTCGAGAGTCGTGAACTGAATGAATGAACATCCCCGACTGGAAACAAAACAAAAGCGCGTTGATTGATTCTCGTCTTTAACGCAGGGCTGAAAAGCCCACTACTTGTACATACACACACCAACAAGAGTTTATGATATCCTAACAATTCGTATTAACGCGTTAATTAACTAGTGACTCAGTATCGCGCGATGGGTCGCTCGGGCAGGCCCGTGTACGCCTCCTCCCAGACCCCTATGTCCGAGTACATCTCCGATCTCCGATGTAACAGCGGCGGCCCGCGAGGTTTTCCAAATCTGTCGACGCCGAAAACTTTCTCAATCTTTTCTCGGTACCTAGCCTCCTGTTCCGGTGAGAACGTCGCCGCGCCGTCCCCGATCGCACCTTTGCGTATGAAGCAGTAGTCCGGGTCGGACCATCGCACGCTCTTGGGCTGGAACCGGTCGATATCTTTCCGCATCCGATCGAACGAGCACCGAGCGGCGATTTGGTACAAGTCCTGTACACAAAACACGACGTCAAACTAATTGCCCATATGGTAATAAAAATAAACTTACCTGGTCGGTGACTTGGCAAGGTCCGCCGAGAACGTGAACCGCCACGCGCCGGACCACTTCCCGCAAGTCGTTCTTCATGTCCTCGTACCGGACAACCTAAGGGTAAACAGCAAAACACGAATACGAATTGCTCAGTTTAATCGCAAATACGTACGAGAATTAGGGTAATAAGCGCACCAACACCGCCGGGTCGTGATCGCCGGCGACTTTCCAGGATTTTAAATGCTCGCACCAGCCTGTAAACAAAACATGACATCAATCTAATTGCCAATACGATGACTAAAAAATAAACTTGCCGCCGAATGCGATTTTCCCATCGATCCATTCGTCGAAAAAAGTGTCCCATCCTTTCGTGTACCCGCCATCCTCCGGGGCTTGGGCGCTGAGGTGTTTATAGAAGGATACCGCGCAGTCCCGGCCGTCCCTCACCACGTATACGTACCTCGGGCGGATGCTAATGCCTGTTAACAAAAAACACGACGTCACTCTAATTGCGCGTGTAAAGATTAAAATAAACGCACCGGGCTTGTGCGCCCAAACCTCCCACGGCAGGAAAATCTCACCCGGTTTTCCACGACCCTACGCAACAGGGACGATCGGTCAGTGATTGGGTGGTGATTGGGTGGTGATTGGGTATTTGGGTATGGGAGCGAGACTGTTTACACACTACTCACCGGCGTGAGCTCAAACGGGAGGTGCGTGTTAAACGTCCTTCGCTCGAATTTGGCAAAGTTGGCGTCGACCGACTTCACGTTCACCGGTCGCCCGTACGTGTCCACGACGTCGTGGTCCCAGTGCGGGTCGATCTCGAGGAACGGTGACACGTCGGAGATGTGCTTGAACCGCATCTTCTCGCCGGTGGTGCCGTTTTTCTTACGTTCGCAGTTCGTGATGATCTGCGCGACGACCTGTGAACAAAACACGACGTCATACTAATTGCCTATACGAAAATAAAAATATAAACGCACGTTTTGCATCCAAGTAGTTCCCGATTTCGGGTAGGAGCATATGAAGACGTCACTGGCGAACGTCTGCATCTTCCACGCCGCGTGTATCGTCGCGTGCGACGTCTGTGGAAGCCAAGGTCCGTGGTTTTCGATGCGAACCGGCGGTGGTTTAGGTTGCGGGTCCGGCGGCATCTGCGACTCGGCTCTTTGTTTCTTCTCCTGTTGACAAAACACGACGTCATTCTGATTGCCCGTACGAGAGTTAAAATAAACTTACCGCCGCTCGTTGTTTCCGCCGCATCCACGTCGGCCGTGGGTCCACAGCTGTGTCGGCACCCCCGTCGGCACCCTCGGCACCCTCGGCACCCTCGTCGTCGTCGGAGCCCGGCGGGGTTTCGTTCCTGTAGTAGTCCGGGTCCACCGGGCGCCATTCGTAGTACTCGTCCTCATCCTCGGCGACGACTTCGTTGTCCTTGTTGGTGCGCTTGAACACCGCGGATTTTGGCAGCTTCTTGATACTCGTCGATGGCGATGCATCGTCGGGGTCGTGTATCGGCTCGGGGTTGTCGCGTTTGGTCCCCGCGAGCGCTGTCCGTCGCGTGGTCTCCAGCAGCGGTACGAGTCTCTGTCGGGGATTTTTCGGCGGATGAGGGTCCAGCCCCTTCTCCACGCGCGCCTTGGCCTTGGCCTCAGCCTTGGCTCTGGCCTTGGCGGCCTTCTTGGCGGCGTTCTTGCTCATCGATATCGGTGCGGCGCCGGCCGCATCGGTGGATGCGTCGACGGGTGGAGGCGCGTCCCCGGCGCCGTCCTTTTCTTCCTCCATCGCGCCCTCGGAACTGACGTCGAGGAGAACCTTTTTCCACTTTCCATCATTGTCGACAGGGGGTAGTTCTAGCTAGGGTAATTTATCAGTGTGGCGTATTTGTGCTTGTATTTCTGTATTTTCCCTGATTGCCCATACGAAACTTGAACCAAAATTTTCCCTCGCCAGCGCCGGTGGTCAAACAGTCAAAAAAGGGGAACCAAATCGGGCACGCCAACCCTCCCGTTCACTCACTCGCGCAGGAGCCCCGCAGCAGATGGAGGCTGGGGAAGCGCCGGCGGCCGCGACGGCGCCAGCGCCCCCCGCGACGGGCGCGAGCACCGCGCCCCGCCGTAAGATCCTCGTGCGTCGATCCAAGAAGGATCGGGACACGATGCGTCAGACCGCGGAGGCGGAGAGCGTCCGGTCGCTGGCGCCCTCGACCGCCCGAGGAGACGGGTTGGACACGGAAGAGATGATGAAGACCAACACGCTGAAGTCCGAGCTTGGGACGGCGAGCGCGCGCGGGTCCACACCCGCGTCGTCCACCGCCAGAGGCCCGACGCTCAAGCCGGCGAAGCGCATCGATTTCGACGCCCTCCGCGGCGGCCGCGAGACGTCCGCGGGCGACCGCACGCGATTCCTCGCGGCGGCATCCACCGCGTCCGGCGCATCGACCGGGGGCATCATCGGGGGGCACTCCACCGAGGCGCCCAGGACGCCTCCCAAGCCCGCGAGCGAAGAAGCCGTCGCGCCCAAAGGCCCACGACCGAACCCGAAGAAGGGCAAACGCGACGACTGGCAGGTGCTCGGCGACGTCGGCGAGTACGAGTACATGCTCGCGAGGAAGATGGCTGATGAACGAGCAAAGCTGCCGCCATCCCCGGAGGTTCTCCCCGATCTACCGTCGCACATCGCGACCGAATCTAAGCGCGTCAAGGGCGGCGCGTTCGACGATCATTACAAACGCGCGTATCGCAAGCTCGCGGAGAGACGCGCGGAGTTTGCCGACGCCGCCGCGACGTTGAGAGACGGCCTCGACTTTTCGCACACCGCGGAAGCCGTGGAAGATCGAAAAAGAATTCACGCCGGCTGGGAACTACACGTCAAGATGGGCGAAGTATCGCACGGAAACGCACTCACAAAGTGGGAGGCCCAGAAACGCGAGTGGGAACGCATCAAGCAAGAGCGAGCCATCGCGTTCGACAAACGGCCGGGCGACCTCGTCATGGAACGATGCGACGAGCACCGGCGCAAACTCGAGATCTTAAGTCATCTCAACATGGCCGTCCCGATCGCCGAACGCGAAGGCGGCGAACCGTGGCTGTGGAAGATGTCGTTACGTGATAACTGGACGCGGTGGGTCAACGTCGGGAACGAGTTCAGCGGGTTGTTTTACGTCAGAGATGAGATGGCGTTCGTGGATGCGGAGCAGGTGCGAAGGCCGCAGCTGTACGGACAAACTGAAAAGGTGAGTTTTTATTTTTATTATTTCCGTGTATGGGCAATGAGATTGACGTCGTGTTTTTATATTACAGGATGGCGTGTCTGATTCAGTCGCCAGGGGTCGATCGGTGCTGGACTCCAAGTTCATGGATGTCCGCAGACGCAAGCTGCGTAAACGCGTGAACGACATCTTACCCGGTGAAAACGGCGAAGACGTGGACGCGCTCGAAATCGTCGGCGAAGGTGCCATCGCCGCGCTCGACAGACAAGCACTGAGGCGCATCACCGTCGAGGAACTCGAAAATCAAATCGCGGCGGTAAGTTTATTTTAATCTCCTGTATGGGTAACTAGTATGACGTCGTGTTTTGTTCACAGGATTCGTTGGAAACCTGGGCGGAGATTCAAAAGTACAGAAGCGACGTATCCACCGCGGAGGCGAACAGAGCCGCGCGTGAAACCGCCGCCGCGGAGGCTGCGGAGGCGGCGCGGCTCGCCGCGCTCGGCCCGCACTTCCAGCTGGAATCCTCGCGGGTCATGGCGACGATGCGGTGGGGCGAGAAGGTCGCGCACGCGTCAACCACGATGAAAAACACGGGGACGACTGCGCTTTGGTACAAATGGCGGCAGGTACCTCCGCCGGCGTCCACGCTCCCCCACGCGCAAAACGCGGGACCTTCTACGTTCTACATGGAGGAGACGTCCGGGTCGTTGCTCCCGGGTGAATCGCGCGTCGCCATGTGGACGTTTAAATCGGAAAAGCCCGGGGTGTACATCGACAAGTGGATACTCGAGACGACGCCGAACGTTCGATCGGGATCGATCGAGCCGGTGACGTTGCGCGGGGTGTACCACCGGGATGACCCGAACTCCTACCCGCGACGGATGCTCGCGGCGGAGATTGCGCACAAGGAGATGGCGACCAAGGTGACGGCTGCGATGGAGAAGGTGTTTAAGCGGGTCAAGACGCCTGACGCTTCGAAGCGCGTCGCGACTAAATTTTCCAAAATTCCCAGTTCAGGGCCCGAGCCCGGTCTGTGGAACGCGGGCAACGCGAACCGCCGGCCCCGCGTGTACTACCACGAGGAATCCTTCGGGATGTTCATGGACATCCGGGCCAAATGCCTCGCGGCGGCCGCGACGTTGCCGCCCGAACCGGTCGAATCGCCCGAGGGCGGGGATGGCGCCGAGGATGGAGGGGCCGAAGGAGAGCCCGCCGCCGAAGGGGAAGGAGCCGAGGGAGACTCCGGGGAAGGCGAGGCTGGTGACGCCGAGGGTGACGCCGAGCCTGCGCCTGAGGAGCTACCATTCGACGGATGGGACGGGTCCGTGTCGCAGGTGGAGGAGTCCATCGTGAAGCTCGAAGATGCCATCCGACGCAAGGCGGATCTCGACGCGGCGAAGGAAACGGAGGGTGGCGGCGAAGATGCCGAAGACGCGGATGCCCCCGCCGAGGGTGAAGAGGCGCCCGAGGGCGGTGACGAGCCGCCGCCCACGGATGAAGTGGACGCCGGTCCCCCGCCCGAGGATGTCCTCGACGCCGCGCGTGCTGAGTTTGCCGAGGCGATGCGCGTCGCGAGCCTTCCGCAATCCAGAGCGGATCTCCTCGCGGCGGCGCTGTCCGAGGCGGTTTCCAATCGACTCGCCGACGTGGACGAAACGTACGAAACGGCTCGTGCCAAGTACCGCCCGGCGACGCCCCCGCCGCCCCCGCCCAAGCTCGACGAGGACGGCAACCCGATCGAGGAGGAGAACCCACCGGCGGAAGATGAACCGGCACCCGCGGAGAAGGATCCGGACGCGAAAGATTCGCCGTGGAAACGGAAGTGCCGCAAGGTGCTGGTCCGGTCCATCGGCGAGATGCTGGGGCTGGCGGCGGAGGCTTTCGAGCGCGATGCGGTGGCGGAGGCGGAGGCGGAGGTGAACACGGAGCTGATACGGCGCGTGCGGGACATGCGCGTCACCGCCGCGAAGCTCGAGACGTTGGGCGAGGAGGAGGATGATGAAAACGCAGATGAAAATGCCGAAGATGACGCGATGAAGAATGAACAAGATGACACGCAGGCGCCGAAGCCGATGTCGCCGGGGCGCGCGGAGTGGACTGAGTACGAGCTGCTCCGCCGGCGTAAGGCGTTGTTGGGACGCGAGGTTGATCCGCCGGCGCCGAGGTCGCGGTCGCGGGCATCCACGCCGGCGAGCAGGGCGCGCACGCCCGCCTAGTAGCTAGCGGTGACGCTGTCGATTTTTACAAACTTCGATTTTTACAACAAGTCAAATTCACGACACGAAACTTGAAACTTCCGCGACGACACTTGGCGAGTGAGCATGGTTGAGAGCACGCCCGTGGCGACGCGGCCGGCGCGCGGCGGCGATGGTGACGCGTCGACGTCCACGACGCCCCTTCCCTCGAGCGCGATGCGCACGCCGCAGCTGGGAACCAAGCGCCTGTCGTTCAGCGCCACGACCCCGGGTGGGATGGGATCCGTGGGAAGAACCCGAACCCCGGGCGGAAGCGGGGTGAAGGTGACGGGCTTCGGCGAGCTGTGCGCGGTCTGTTACTCGCCGCTGGATCGCGCCGAGGCTGCGGCGGAGGACGGCGATCCCATCGACGACGTGAAGCGCGAGTTGTTCACCACGGAGTGCAACCACACGTACCACCGGTGCTGCCTGGTGCGATGCCGCGAGGCTGACTTCACGCTGTGCTGTCTGTGCAAGACGGGGCGCATCGACGGCCACGGGCTGACGCCGGAGCACGTTCGCGAGAAGCGCGCGGCGCAGGCGGTGGTGGACGCGCAGAACGCGCAGAGGAACGCGGTCATCGGCGCCGCGGCTCGAGCCAGGGAGGCGGTGCGACGGCAATACGTCCGCGCCATGGTGAACCGCCCGGCGCAGTCGCGGTCGCAGATCGTCATGCCCCCCGTCACGGAAGAGGGCTCGCCGGATGGGGCCGTATCGGATGGCGCGCCCGGAGGTCAGCCCCCGGGATCGCCCGCGAGGAGCATCGCGCCGTCCTCCGCGCCCGCGACGCCCGCGCGCGGGGTCCCGGTCATGCGCGGGGGCTACCCGAGCCCCGCGAGCCGCGGCGGCAACTCCCCGCACCTACGAAGATCCCGCGCGTCGTCGTCCAACTCGACTAACAACGACGACGACTTCGATGAGCCGGTGTTCACGACCGCGGCGGAGGAGCTGCGCGCGCGCGCGCGCGCGTCCGCGGTCGCGGTCGCCGCCGCGTACTCCACGGCATCCGCGCCCGCGACCCCCGCGCGGCACGCCTCCCTACACCAGCCCCCGTCAACGAACGTCTCACTCACCGCACCCAACACGGAGATCCGAGCCAGAGCCGTCGAGAACGCCTTCAACGAGAGTGTCGACGGCGAAGGGAGGCGTGCGGGCTATGCGGGAAACATCGCCGCCGCGCGGGAGATGGAGCGGACGCAGCACGCGGTGCGCGGGATCGACCTCGCGTCCGTCGCCGCGGCGCTCGGCGGCATCGGCGGCGACGACTGGGGGGGTAACGACGATCTCTCAGGAGCATCCGAGGGGGAAAACACAGCTGTGCGGCTAAACGTCGCGGGAAACGACGACGACGATGACGACGTGTCGTTCGCGTACCCGTTCAAGTCCGCGGCGAGGGAACTGGCGGAGCTGGGCGAGAGTAGCAGCGCGGTGATGCGCGCGCTCGTCGTCAACGGAACGGCGTCCGCGCCCGCGACGCCGATCAGCCGCACAGCTGTGTTTTCAGCGGATGGCGCGGCATTCCACTCGATGCTCGGGAGGCCAGCCGTCGCCGCCGCGGTGGCCGCCGCGGGGGCGGAAGGCGAGCGGGGCGGGCGCGCGACACGGCTGGTGCGCAGGCTCCTCGAAGACGAGTGAAGCGGGCATCTGAGAGAGAGGGGGGGGAGTGAACACGAACGAACGATTGGAATGAATGAATCGAATGGAAGAATCCGAGAACGATTCCCTTACGCCTCGACGTTGTCATCACCCGCGGCGCCGCCTTCCTCCTCCCCCACGTCGACTCCTCCCTCCCCTCGCCGTTTGCTCAGTATATCCTCCTTGAACGCCTTGACGTGCTCGCCGCTGAGCGCCTTTTGCAGCGACTTCATCGTCTTTTCCGCGTGCGCCGCCTGCATCTTCGCGTCAGCCGCCGCGTGAGCCTTGAACTCCGCGACGCGTTTCTTCATCTCCGTATCCTGCCGCTTGAACGTCTCCGCCATCTTCGCCTCGTACTTTTTGTTCATCGCGATGATCTCCAGCCGCTTCTTCTTTCGCTCCGCCGTGTTTTTCGCATCCGCTTTTTTCTTTTTTTCGGCGGCGAGTTTGCGAAAGGCGTTGATCTCTTGAGCCAGCGCCGATCCCGCCCCGTCCGCGGCGTTCATCATAGCTTCAAACTCCGCCTTCCGCGCCGCCGCCTTCTCGCGCATCTTCTTCAGGTCCGCCTTCTTCTCCTTGATGCGCTCGGCGCCTAGCTCGGCTCGGACTTGGTCACCTTTTTTGAGCTCGGCTTCGCGTTGTTTTCGAGCTTCTTCGATGCGCCGATCGGTTTCGATCTTCGCCGCTTTCATTTTTTTGGTCAGCGCCGCTTGCTCCTCCTTGAACTTGGCGACGGAGACTTCGCGCTTAGCCTTTTGCGCGTGTTCCAGAACCTTGGCGTCCTCGACGAGCTTGGCGAGCTTGGCGCGCATCGCGTCGTCGAGCTCGGCGGTTGATTTTTCCCGCCCCGCTTTAAACTCTGCGTTTTTCTCGCGGAAAAATTTCTGCTGCTTTCGGAGCAGCGCCTTCTTCTTGTTCACCTTGGCCGCCTCGCGCTTCTCCTCCGCGGCGGCCATCTCCGCGATCGCAGCCTCGTCCGGGCACTCGGGTTCCACGCCGTACTCCGGCAGCCCGAGGATCTTGCGTTCCTCGTCGGTGAGATCCGGCATGTACTCGTCGAATCGCTCGATTTTCTTCGAAAGCCGAGTCGCCTTGGGAGTCGCGTACTGCTTGATGCACACCGCCGTGTACTTCTTCGGGCCGAACGCCGGCGCAGGTTCCATGCCGTCCGGTACCAGGATCCCAGACACGGGATCCACGCAGAACATGACCTTACCGGTGGTGGGCAACGGCGGCGGTTCGCATCCCTCGCCTTTCTTAGCCACCCACGCCTCGGCGTCCTCGGCGAGGTCATCGAATCGGGCGTCGCGTTCGTCTTTGGTTGATGTTTTGCCGCAGAATCGTGAACGCGGGAGCGGGCGGTTCGCGCGCTCGTGTTTCCGCGCGTTACGCTGGAGCGAATCGTTGAACAAACGATCCGCGGTGGCCTTGACTTGGTCCTTGGATAACTTGCCGTCCTTCCATCGCGACGGCGCGAGGTATTCGTAGTAGGCTGGGAGTTTGGGCATGGATCCCGCGGGCGCGGTTGCGCCCATGAAGCCGCCGGGTGACGCGACCGGCATGGGCGACGCTCGCTCGGTCGCGTGTGTGGGTTCGCCGGCGCCGCCGATGCGGCCCGCGGGAGCGGTCTTGCTGAGCTCGTCGGACCTGCGGGAGTGGAGGGAGACGACGGGTGGTGGTCACGGAGGGTTAGCGAGCATTTCATTAACTCGATTGTCAGGGAGAATTGAGCGACAGCGATGATCGCGCGTGCGGTGGGAGTTCCTTGGGGTGTCGGGTTCGCGGGGTTGAAGGCGCGCGGTGCGTGTACTCACATCGTGGACGGTGTCCTTCGACCTCGGGACGCGTGAGCGCCGTTCGTTGTGAAACACACGCGCGGGGCAGCGTCGGGGTCGGCCGGGCAAAATCATTTTTATCGGACGAACCCAAAAATGGAAGCTCTGGATCCACTTCATATTACACATCTACCCGTCACTAAATAACCGTGTACACGTCAAACAGCGAAATGGGAATCTTCCTGGGAATCAGTGTAGAAACACGTACCACCGAACGCGGCGATGGCGTCCTTCAGCGTCTCGAGCGACTCTCGGCGACCTTGGAAGCACACGCTGCCCGGTACCACCTCGCAGACGGCGTACATGGGCATCAGAGGCGAGCCTTCCGCCATCGCCGACTTCAACAACGCCTGCACGGCGGCTGGGGAATCGTAAACCTCGTAGGACTGCGACCGGCGGTTCGGCTCGTCCAGCCCGTAGCGGAAAATTCGGCATCCGGCAATCGGGGCGCAGCATTCGTCAACGAGCTTCTTGTGCGCCGCCGCGACGGTCGACGCGTCGACGCCTTCCTTCCACGCGTACTGGACGCTGATGATCACCTGGGACATGTCGTGGGTGGAGGGCGACGGAGATGTTTGTCGTCACGCGCGTTCGGTCGATGCGCGCGCGTTGGAGTGCCTGTGAAGGACAGACATCTAACGTTATCATATGCGCGAAAAAAAGTTTTTCTCGAACGGAATCTCGAGCCAACACAGCTGTTGGACCTCTTCCCAGAGCTGACGACGCGCTCGGCGGAAGTGGCGGGGCGCGACGTCGAGATCGCGCCGTCACCGGTGGATCTTGCGTGACGATGAGCGACGGAGACGGGTCACCGAGGCGATCCCCGCGGACGCAGTCCCCGCGGTCGCCCGCGCGGCGCCTCGGCAACGCCCGACTCGGCAACGCGCTCGCGTGCTCGCCCGTGGAGACCAGTCAGCAAGATGACGCGCCCAGATCCCGCGCGTCGGGACACGACGAATTCGACGACGACGCGCACAGGATGTCGGTGTACGTCGGGACGTGGAACGTGGGCAACACCGCGCCGCGCATGGACGCCGCGAAGGCGTGGCTCGCACCCGCGCGCGGCCACGACATCATCGCCATCGCCGCGCAAGAAGCATCCTACGCGCACTCGAAACACAACCTCTCACCGAAAGACGTCGCCGCGACGCTCGCATCGGGCGACGACGCAGTGGGCGCGGACGGGCACGGAACGTACGCCACGCGGCGCATGGGATGGCTCCGCTCGGGCAAGATGACCCGCTTCAGCGGCGCCGTCGCGGGCGCCGTCGCGGGCGCAGTCGCCACCGGCCCCCTAGCGCCCCTCGGCGCCGTCGCCGGCGCCGCCGCGGGCTATTACTCATCCGCACGAGTCGCCGAGGAGATGAAGGTTCGGAACCACTGGTTCGACGTCGTCAAAGCCGCGGTGGGCCCAAAGTACAGAGTCGTACAAACCGCGGTGTTGCTACAGATGCGTCTCATCGTCCTCGCCGATGAATCAATCGCCGATTTAATCACCGAAGTCCGAGTCGGGTACCAAGCCACCGGGATACTGGGCGCGATTGGAAACAAAGGAGGTTTGATGGTTCGAATCGAGTTGTGCCACGGCCGGGAGAGCATGGCGTTCATCGCGACGCACCTCGCGGCGCACGAAGGGGAGAAGCACGTCCGCGCGCGTAACGAATCCCTCGCGAGGATCTTCGCGGGGTGCTGGGAAGGTAGCCTGGTGAGTCTCTTTTTCGTGTTTTTTTGGTTTTTTTTGGTTTTTTTGGTTTTTTTGGTTATTTTGGTTATTTTGGTTATCGTATCCGTATGGGCAATTTTACTGACGGTGTGTTTTTTTCTATTTGACAGGTTCGCGGATTGGGCGAAGGGCACGCGGGCACCGGTGAACACACCACGCGTATTGAGAGTAGCGGCGATGCATCTGCCTCGGTGCGTGACGATGCATCCGGCGGAGGTGCTGGTGACGATGCGGTTCAAACGGCGGGGGTTCAAACGGCGGAGGATGCGCAGACACTGTTTACTCATACGGAGACGGCGAACGCGGAACGCTCCCTCGAGTCCGCCGCGGAAAGCTCCAAAAGTAAGCCCCCGCCCCCCACGCCGGTGGGCGGGCCCGAGAGGTCCACGCCCACGACGCGCGCGCAGTCGCAGTCGCAGTCATCGGCACAGACAGAACGAGAGACGCCCATTCGTCTCGCGAGGCAGTTATCGCGCCAGGCTGGCGATTTCCTGCAGGAAGCCGGCGCCACCGTGACGGCGTCGCCCGCGGTCCGACGAGCCCGGGAAGGCATCGAGAAGCTCCAGAGCGCTTCTGGAAAGGTCTTACCCACCAAACGCGGTTCATTTCTATCGAAAGACACCGGCACGGGTAACCTAAGGGTCAATGGACGCGCGATTAGGGTTAAGGAACCCGGCACGGAGCTGTTGGCGTGCACCGGTCACGTGTTCGTGTTTGGGGATTTAAATTACAGAGTGGACCCCGGCGCGGTCGTCGCGGGCAAGTGGGGCGCCATGTGGAAGAAAACGAACGGCGCGGCGAGCGGGTCCATCGCCGCGGCGGTCGCCGGGCTGGCGGCGAAGAGCGCGAAGAAGAAGGCGGTCGCGGACGCGTTCCAGGCCACCTCCCCGTCCAGCGGTAAAGGCGCCCGACCCACAAACGCCGAGGACCTCGGTTCAAATCCAACGGGTTCCAACGTGTCGAGCGTGTCGAACACCCCAGTCGCCCCGCGGTCGCCTCGGCTCTCCGTCGCGTCCGTTGGATCTCGCGGTGCGGTCTCCGGCGCGGTGACCCCGGGCGGTGGCGGTTCGGATGCCGACGATGCGTTTAATTCGCAGGCGTGGGTCGAAGGGTGGCGCGCGGTGGCGACGCTCGTGGAAAATAGCGACTGGGTTTCGCTTCGCCGCGGCGATCAGCTCGCGCGGGAGTTACGCGCGGGCCTGGTGTTGCACGGTTTTCGTGAAGGCGAGCTTGGGTTCAGGCCGACGTTCAAGCTGGACGTCGGCGG
>Ga0257106_1000539_pt1 | contig 22074 bp, 24 predicted proteins | sample LP_taG_3_FD_190177 | JGI IMG/M metagenome (GOLD analysis project Ga0257106, IMG submission 190177) | Marine microbial communities from Northeast Subartic Pacific Ocean, Canada - LP_J_2011_P26_10m | ecosystem: Environmental > Aquatic > Marine > Oceanic | place: Canada: Northeast Subartic Pacific...
ATCTTCCCTATTCCTGCCGTGCAGGCGCTTGTTCCACTTGCGCAGGCAAAATCACTGCCGGTACCGTTGATCAGTCCGACCAGAGCTTCCTTGACGACGACCAGATCGAAGCTGGTTTCGTTCTGACCTGTGTGGCTTACCCCACCTCAGATTGCACCATCAAAACTCACGCTGAAGAAGAGCTGTATTGAGCCCTTCAGCCTCGAGCTGAGGTCGCAACCCAAGCGATCGTTCTGCCACCCTTACGGGTGGCTTTTTAATGTGATGACACTCTTAAGTGCTTGATCGTCACCGTGACACCTGTTCCTGCCCTGCGTTCTGATGTTCAGGTATTGCTGGAGCATGGATCGGTGCATGCCAGTCCAGGCGGACAGTACAGCTTTCGGGTGATTGGGCCTTGTTGCCGTTTGTTTGACCGTGAGGAGCTGCCCTGGCCGTGCTGTCGTTTGGCTTGGCGCAGCAAGGAGCCGAGTTGGCGCCGGGTGGGTCGCCGGTTTGTGCCAGATCTGGCTTCTAGGCGCTGTCCTTCGTATTCCGTTGAGCTGCTCCAGCCTGGTTCTCGCCCTACGGTCACGCTGTTAACGCTTTTTTCGATGCGTTTGACGCCTGAGTTGCAGGAATGGTGGTACAGCCGCCAACCGAAATCAATGGTTGCTTTGAATCACACGCCTTCGGTGTCATTTATTGAAGACAAGCGATGAAAGTGTTCTGATAGGCCGGCTTACTCCCTCAGATCGATCTTATTGGGAGAGATCAGTTTTACTTTGTCTTGTTTGTGATCTGCCTGGACTATTCATTTTTTCTAGCATTGGCAGAGGTGACATTCTTCAAGAGGCGAAGAATTGACCATTCAAAATGTTGTCAAGTTGCACTAACTTGTGGCAAAGTAGGTAGTTTTTTGGAGGCATAGTGGTTGCAAGAAAATTTGCTTTAAAGTAAATACTAGAAGCCAGGCTTTGTTTGCAGAATGATTCTCTGTTGGTATTTTAGTTGATTAATTCTTCTGTTATGGTGAGGCTGAGGTCTGAATGCTGAAGCCTGAGGTTTATTAATTCTTGGTATTCTGTTGATTCGTACGCAGTGACCGCTTTCTCTTTTGAATCAAATTCAACAATAATATTGACTGAACCAGGACTTCCTTCCCGTATATCACCTTGCAGGTCACGTATCAGTAAACGTGCTCCGACTGTTGGAAGCCAAGCCATGAATTTGTTGATGTAAGGAACCATTCCTAAGGGGGTGTGAATATTGCCAGTCACAACCCAATAGCCTTTTGTCATGAATTTAAAGCTTAGAACAGCATGATTGCTGCTCAGTTCCTATAGGCGTACCTTGCGGAGCTGAGCACTATGCTTAGACCTAATAATATATTATTAGGTCTAAGCATTTCATGCCTCTCCCCTTTTTGGTCGAGAGATGTTCTTGCCTGGAGACGAACGTATCCTGATTTTTTGGGCAGGATGTGTTGGTCTGAATGGCTTCGTTAAGAAGCCAAGGCGCTATATGCAATTGTGAGAATGATTCGGGTTACTTCGATTGTGCCTGCGATTGTTAGAACAGTTGCTGATTTCCTGATCCATGATGCGGGCTTTCCCTTTTTCAGGATCAGGTTTACTCCTGAGAAATTCAGTTTTGATGCATGCGGGAAGACAATCCTGTCTGCTTGGCCTGTTTTTAATCCTTGACTTAGCTTTGAGTTGATTCCGATAGCTTTGTCGCTATATGCATATCCAAGGCAAATCGCAGCCGTTCTATTGAATGCTGATTGAGCTGATCCTGCTTGGGAAAGCCAAGACCGCATGAAAGGAACTGTATATCGTCCGAATGTTTCTGAATATTCAGCTGAGTCCACCATTGAATCAATTACAGCATGATGCCCATTTAATGCTTGGATCTCAATGTATTTTGTGATCTCGCCTTGATCATGAGGTGTCCTCCCTAAAATATGTTTAAAATCAAGCTCAATGGTTCTTTCTGGAGAACATTTATCATAAAAATTTTTCTTATAGAAATCAGATTTTGCGAGTCCTCGTACGAAATCTTGAATTGAAATTCGCCCATCTTTTAATTGTGCTTCAAGAGAAGTAGACCTCTCACTATCCATCACATGTGCATTCCCGTAGACGTGCTTATAGGCACTGCTTAGGGCCCTCTCTAGTGCCTCCGACGATATATCTGGATATTCCTCGAAAGTGACTTTTCTCTCGCATTGATCATGAAGGCGAGGACCTATGGCTATTTTCATTCCCTCGCATTGTCTTCGCTTGAACTCGCTATTGCATAGCGCTGCAAGCTGAGAAGATTTATTCTGTGCACTCTTGTATGACGTAGAGGGTTTGGCTTCGCGTTCGCCGCCAAAGCTTGTGATGACTGATATAGAGGAGAGCATTGTTGAAGAGACTCCGGATTTATTTCAGTAAAATATATCTTGAATTGATTGAAAATATTAGAAGGCATGTTCGAAATTTTTTGTTTCGCAAGGTGCCATCATCTTATTTAAATTAAGTTAATAGACGTTTGTTGTGTTGTTTCTTCGGTCTTTGCTGACTCTCGTCTTAAGGGGATTTAGCCTTCGTCTCTCGGCACGTTTCATCGCTGGGACTGATACGCCTTCTACGCAAAAATAAAGGGCCCCAGTATTGCCTGAGGCCCTTTATTTGCACTTTGCGTGAAGTGATTGTCTAATCAAAGGATCAGAAGTAGATTTTTCCACCGCCCCATTCGACACCTAAGACTTTGGGAGCCACCAGGATGTACCCAGACATCAGGCGAAGATCTTCATCGGTGAGATCACGCATCGCGGGATAAAGATCGCGACTGCGCATGCTGGGATGTAGATCGGCGATGCTGTACTCCCCGTCATAAGACGTGGGGTCTTGGATGTAATCCACGAGTGCCGCAACGTTGTCACGGACCGGAGTGGCCAGCGCAAGCGTTTCAGTATCCAGGCCAACATTCTGGTTGGTTTTGGTGATGCCGCCTGCGTGGCAGGTGCCGCAGCTCACGTTGAACACCTTCCGTCCTGTCTTGATTTCCTGCTCACTGAAGGTGACCAGGGCGCCATCGCCGTCAGCTGGCACCGTGAGGGTCTCGGCATCCCACTGGGCGGCCTGGGCGGGGGCACTGATCAACAGCCCAAGTAGCACTGGCAGTGCGATCAGCAGTCGATTCAAGGATCGACGCAATGTGGAGAAAAAAGAGGCCATGAAAGATGTCAGAGACTGACGTAGACAGCGCACCAAGTCCTTGTATCACGGGGTGGGAGGCGGATGAGCCCCTAGAGGGCCTAGTGATCACGAACTGTTGCAGCACGTGCCCCTCATGAAGAGGGATTCACGTCCACGTTGAGGAAATCCTTAGCCAAAAACGTATTCGGAAAAATGGTACGGGCCTCGGCGACTAAATCGTCGGCGGTGACTGCGTTTCCAGGGGCGTAGCGAGGGCTGAGGTGGGTCAGTGCTAACTGCTTGACGCCGGCCTCCGCAGCGGTCTGTGCCGCCATAGTGCTTGTGGAGTGTTGCCTCTTGAAAGCCATGTCGGCTTCCGCATGGGAGAAGGTCGATTCATGGATCAGCAGGTCGGCTCCCTGAGCCAACTGCACCGCTGCTTCGCAGAAGACGGTATCGGTGCAGTACACAACGCTCACCCCAGGTTGTTCTGGCCCGCATAAGGTCCGGCCATCGATGGTGCGACCGTCTTCGAGCGTGACCGATTCGCCGCGCTTCAGAGCTGCATAGACAGGTCCTGGTGGGATCTTCAGCTCTCGGGCCTTGTCGATGTCAAAGCGACCTGCTCTCGGTTTTTGTTCCGCTCGATAGGCGTAGGCCGGAACGCGATGGTTGAGGGGGGCCGCGGTCACAATCAGATCGTCGTCTTCGAACACAACGGTGTTCTGTTCGGCTGCTTCGCGCACGCGATGGATCGCAAGCGGATAGCCGATGCGGGTCGAACTCGTACGCAAAACCCCTTGGAGATACGCATCCAAGGGGTCAGGGCCGTAGAGGTCTACCCCATTGCTTGTGCCGCCTAGCCCCAAACTCGCCAACAGCCCGGGCAGGCCAAAGACATGGTCACCATGCATGTGGGTGATGAACACCCTTCTCAGTTGGGAAAGGCGCAAGTCGCAGCGTAAAAATTGATGTTGGGTCCCTTCTCCGCAGTCGAACAGCCACAGCTCCGACCGCTGTGGCAAACGCAGCGCCACAGAAGAAACATTGCGACCACGGGTGGGCACGCCTGAACTAGTTCCAAGAAAGGTGACCTGCACGTCTCAACGCGCTCAACAATCAAATCTGCCACGGGGACCTAGCCGCGTCCGAATCATCAGGTCACACTGAGCTGCCTGGTTCGGCTCGCAGTGCTCACTCGTACGTCAGCGTTCTTCCCTGTGCTGACAGCTGCTTTGACGATGCCGATCGCTGTGATGGCGGTCGGTTTTGATCAGCGGGTTGTGCATGCGGCACAGGAGCCGTCGATGCGGGTGTTGCTGTCACAAGCCTCGGTTGTGCGGCTTCGCGCTGATGGAGATCAGCCATTCCTAGTGCGAGGTCTTGGCCGTGGCGATCAAGGCATGCGCTCGATGGAGGTGAGTCTGCGAGAGGGGCGCCTCAGGATCAGTGGTCAACTGAGCGATGGGTCGTCTCGCTCATTGGCAGCTCGTTCTGCGATCGAGGTGCAAAGCAACGATCCCCGCGGGATTTGGCTCGGCTCTCGGCGTTACCGCGGCCGGTTGCAGTTTTTAGTGCGGCGCGGCCAGGTGCAGGTCATAAATCACCTTGGGATTGAGACCTACCTGGCCAGTGTTGTGGGGAGTGAAATGCCCCATCGTTGGCCGTTGCCGGCCTTGCAAGCTCAGGCTGTCGCGGCACGCACCTATGCCCTTCGACAGCGCGGGAAGGCTGGTGACTTTGATGTGAAGGCCACGGTGTCCAGCCAGGTGTACCGCGGGGTTGAATCCGAAACCCCCAGCACGATTGAAGCTGTTGAAAGCACGCGCTCTTTGGTCTTAGTCCACGCTGGGCGGCTTATCAATGCTGTGTTTCACAGCAGCTCTGGTGGTGCAACGGAACCCAGTGGTGAGGTTTGGCGCAATCAACTTCCCTACCTGGTCAGCGTTGCGGATCACGATCAGCACAGTCCGGTGCATCGCTGGAACAAACGTTTTGATGATGATGCGCTGCGTGATCTCTTCCGTGAAACCGGAGGTGTCAAGCGCTTGCAGGTCCTTAAGACAAGCTCAACAGGTCGGGTGCGTACGGCGCGAGTGCAGGGCCCACGTGGCTCTTTGGTGTTGACGGGGAGGGAGCTTCGCAGGCGTCTGGGCCTCAAAAGCACGATGGTTCAATTCGAACTCATCAATGACTTCCCCGATGCTTCAACTGCATCTGCAATCGCCACTGCTCAAAATGACCTGCAAGCATCAACTCACGCAGCCCCTCCTTTGATCGGTTTGTGGCGAGACTCCGCAAGTGGTCCTGACACCACATCCAGCACTTCAGGTCGATTGGCGGCTCTACTGCCGCCGCCGCCGCTCCCCCCTCTCAACCGGTCAGTTTTTAACAAGCCACGTCCTGACCTCAGGGTGGGTGAGATGGTTCTCGAAGCGCGTGGTCAAGGATTTGGACATGGGGTTGGGATGAGTCAGTGGGGAGCCCATGGACTGGCGCTTCAGGGTGCTGACTTTCGTGAGATTCTTTTGCACTACTACCGCGGTGCAGAAATTCGCCCCTACCGCTCCAGTGATGACCCAGCTGTGGCACTTTGGCTCCGTTCAGAGTCAGCCTGGTGGGGTTGATGTCAGTGGCAGTTCATCGTGCTCAAGATTTCAGACACGATCACTATCGTGCGCAGGCGCAATCCGCTGCAGCTCATGGAGGCTGTTGTTGACCAGCTTGAGCAAGGATTGCTGGACTCTCTTGAGCATCAGGCATTTCGGCCCCTGGGTTTGGCGACAGGACGCACCATGGAGCCGCTTTATGCCGCATTGGTCTCGCGTTTAAGAGCTTGGCCTAAGGATCGTCTGCAGCTTTTGCGTCAGCACTGGCGCAGTTTCAATCTTGATGAGTATGTGGGTTTGGCACCGAAGCATCCCAGCTCGTTCTCTGCCTTTATGGGATGTCACCTAGTGCGGCCGCTAGGACTTAATGCTGCGCAAGTGATGTTGCCAGATGGAGCTGCTGCCCATCCTGAGGCTGCTGCTGATCGCTTTGCCGCCGAGATACTCAGCGCTGGGGGGATTGGCTCGCAGTTATTGGGATTGGGAAGTAACGGTCATGTGGGATTCAACGAGCCCCCATGTGGTCCAGATGTGCGCTGCCGTGTGGTCAAACTCAGCCCCGCTACACGATCGCAAAATGCTTCTGCATTCCAGGGCAGTCCAGGGTTGGTTCCGGAGCAAGCGATCACCCTCGGGCTGCAAGAGATCCTGGCGGCGAAGGAACTTCACCTGATCGTGACCGGTGCGCCTAAGGCGGGGATCCTGCGCAAGGCTTTGGAACTTGATGGTGATCCTGAGGTGCCTGCCAGCTGGCTAAGGCGTCACCCAAAACTTTGGTTGTGGGTGGACGATGCGGCATGGGGTGAAGAAGGGCCGTGAACCGATGACGACCCAATGGCAATTTTGGATTGATCGAGGCGGAACCTTCACGGATCTCGTGGGTCGCGCCCCGACTGGTGAGCTTGTGGTTCGCAAAGTGCTCTCAGAGCATGCGATCGATCGAGGTGATCCCGCTGTTTGTGCCATCCGAGAGGTGATGGGTTTGCCTGCGGGAGCTCAGATCCCGCCGGGTTTGATCCAGGAGGTGCGCTTAGGGACAACAGTCGCGACCAATGCCCTGCTTGAGGGGGAAGGGGAGCCTGTTCTGTTGATCACTAACAAGGGTCTGGCGGATTTGTTGTTGATTGGTGATCAGCATCGCCCTGATCTATTCGCACTGGAGATTCCTGCTCCGAAGTCGCTGGCTGTGGCGGTTGTTGAATCCAGAGGGCGATTGAATGCCGATGGGGAGGAGGTAGAAACGCTTTGCTTCGATGCAGAGATGGAGAAAATGCTGCGCGCGCAGCGGAGTGCCGGTATCAACGCCTGCGCCATTGCCCTGATGCATGCGTGGCGTAATCCGTGCCATGAGAGGCGACTGGCTGAGTTAGCGCAAACGATCGGTTTCACCACGGTGGTTTGCTCCCACGAGGTGAGCCCACTGCCGCGCTTGGTCCCCCGTTCTCAGACCACCGTCGTTGAGGCGGCGGTTGAACAGCTGCTTTTTCGCTATCTGCAACAGGTGAAGCAGTCACTTGGAGGGCAGACACGACTGCGGGTGATGACGTCAAGTGGGGCCCTACAAGGTCTTGAGCAGCTGTTCGCGAAAGACACAATCCTGTCTGGGCCTGCTGGAGGAATGATTGGCGCGGTTGCTGCTGCTGAGGCTGCGGGTCTGGGAGGTCAGGCGCTCGTAGGTGTGGACATGGGTGGCACCAGCACCGACGTGTTTTGTTTGCCAGCAGGAGCTTCTGATCTGGACTGGGAGCGCAGCGCTCAGACCAAAATCGCTGGTCTCGAGCTGTCTGCTGCTCGCCTTCCGATCCATACCGTCGCAGCAGGTGGGGGCTCGATTATTCGCAGTGATGGCGATCGTCTGCAGGTTGGCCCTCGCTCTGCAGGCGCTAGCCCTGGACCAGCTTGCTATCGCTGTGGCGGCCCCTTAACCATTACCGACGCCCATCTTTTTCTGGGTCGATTACAGGTTGAGGCCTTTCCCCCCGTGTTCGGCCCAACGGCGGACTTGCGTCCTGATCTGGAGGTGGTACGGCAGCGATTTGGGGAGCTTGCGTGCAGATTGGGACGCGATCCGGAGTCGCTTGCGGAGGGAGCGCTTGACCTCGCGGTGGAAACGATGGCTGGTGCCATTCAGCAGGTGTCGTTGCTTCGTGGTCACGACATTCGTGCTGGGGCGCTTGTGGCCTATGGAGGTGCTGCCGGGCAATTGGCGTGCCGAGTAGCGGGAGTGCTGGGTCTCCGCCAAGTGTTGATCCATCCACTCGCTGGAGTGTTGTCGGCTTTTGGCCTGGGTCAGGCGCGCCTAAGGGAATGGCGTCAGCTTGTTGTGCGGCGTGCTCTTAAAGCGGATTTGTTGGCGACCCTCCCTGAAATGATTCGCCAGGAGGTGGGCTTTGCTGAGGAGAAGCTGCAGGCAGCTGGAGCAGGCCCTGTGTCTCAATTTGAGCAGCGCATTCGGCTTGAACTTCGGGATATTGGGTCTGAGCAGGGATTGCTGATCCCGATTGCTGAACTCCCCTCAACCTTGCAACTTTCAGAGTTGGAAGGTGAGTTTGACCAAGCGCACTGTCAGCGCTTTGGCTACAAGCCTCCGCGAACTGCAGCCTTGATGTTGGAGCGCTTGGAGGTTGAAGTTTTCACCGCATCAGCTCGCAGTGAGGACGACAGTCAGATGGCATCAGCGCCGCTGTCGGTGTCTGGAGCTCTCAGCACAACAGCCACCGTTCACTGGCCTGGGCTGGGTTGGCGGGAGGTTCCGGTGATGCAGCGCTGCGATCGAGCGTTGCACCAGCCTTTGCAGGGTCCAGCTTTGATTCTTGATGCCACGGGCTGCACCGTGCTCGAGCCGGGTTGGTCGGCCCGCTGCAACGTCGCTGGAAGCTTGTTGCTCACCTCTGCTGAGTCTCCCGTTCAAGGGTTGGCTCGGGATCAGGTTGTTGATGTTCCAGATCCGGTGGACCTGAGCCTGTTTCATCACCGCTTCATGGTGATTGCTGAGCAGATGGGGGAGAGGCTTCGGCAGACGAGCCGCTCTGTGAACATCCGCGAGCGCCTGGACTTTTCCTGTGCGTTGTTCGATCACAACGGAGCATTGGTTGCCAATGCTCCCCATATCCCCGTGCATTTGGGTTCCATGGGTGAGGCGGTGGTGGATCTGCTGCACCAGATCCAACGCGGAGAACGCCCTCCTCTGGAACCGGGCGAAACAGTGCTGAGCAACGACCCGTATCACGGAGGCACCCATCTCCCGGATATCACGGCGATGACCCCTGTCTTTGGAGAGGGGGAACGACCCAGTTACTTCGTTGCTTGTCGAGGGCATCACGCCGATGTGGGGGGGCTCACACCTGGATCCATGCCTCCTTTCAGTCGTGAGATCGGAGAGGAAGGCCTACGGCTCCGCAACTGGTCACTCCTGCGTGGCGGCGTCTTGGATGTGGATGGCTGGAACGCGATTTTGAGCGCAGAGCGGCAGTCGCCGCGCTCTCCCGATGTGCTTTGGGCGGATTTGCAGGCTCAGGTGGCGGCCAACCTCCTCGGCGTGGACTATCTCGAGCAGTTGATGCTGCGAGAGGGACCTAGTCGCGTCAGTCGTTACATGCGCTTTGTTCAAACCCATGCGGCGGAAACGGTGCGTCGTGTGATCAGTCGTTTGGTGGATCAACAGTTCAGCGTGGAGTTAGACCATGGCGGCCGTTTGGAGCTTGCTTTGCATGTGGACCACAAAGCGCGAACGGCTTGCCTGGATTTCACTGGGACGAGCCCCCAAGGAGACCACAACTTTCATGCTCCGCTAGCGGTCACCAAAGCCGCTGTGTTGTATGTGCTCCGCTGCTTGGTGGATGAATCCATACCCCTCAATGCAGGCTGCTTTGAGCCACTTACTTTGATCGTCCCGGAGGGATCACTGTTAAATCCCCTCCCCCCAGCTGCAGTGGTGGCAGGCAATGTGGAGACCTCTCAGGCGCTGTGCAACCTGTTATTCGCGGCGATGGGGGTGATGGCCGCGGCGCAAGGAACGATGAACAACCTCACGTTTGGAGATGAATGTTCTCAGTACTACGAAACGATTACCGGAGGTGGTGGAGCAGGTCGGGGTTTTCAGGGATCTTCCGGTGTACAGACCCACATGACCAACTCCAGACTCACCGACCCAGAAATTCTCGAGCAACGATTCCCTGTGCGTTTGGAACGCTTCCAGTTGCGCCGGGGTAGCGGGGGGAAAGGACGCTGGTCTGGCGGTGATGGACTTGATCGTGAGATTCGTTTTCTTGCTCCCATGTCGGTGGCTCTGCTGTCTGGATCTCGGCGCGTGGCGCCTTTTGGTTTGGCTGGTGGGCAGGCAGGGGCTTTGGGGATGGCTTGGTTACGTGAACAGGGAGGCTCTTGGCAAAAACAACATGGCTGCTTTGAACAGAGGGTTCAAACCGGTGATTGTCTATGGATTGCAACGCCTGGTGGTGGAGGTTGGGGAATAGAGGAAGGCGATGAAACACTCAATAATGGAGACTAATCCGTTAGAGAATAAATTAATTAATGAATTAATTGTTTGCTAGTAAGTAGGTGAAATTGATCGATGAGAAACTTGTTACTCCCATTGTTGCTGATCAGTGAGTTGCTTTGGGGATGAAGGTGATGGGTGAGATAAGCTTCTCCTCGGGTAGGGCGATTGATCATGTGCATTGATGACCTAAAGGAAATCATGATCATCGGAATCATCGTTTTGGCCTGCCTGGATAAAAAGAGCGCTCAGGAAGGGGATGATGCAGATGCCAACAAATAATTCCATTGAATCAAGTCCAGATGGCTTGACCATGGCCTAAGGAATCCGATGGTTTCGTGCTGATTGCTACCTTGAATTCTCTGTCTGGTAAAAACTGATGCAAAATAACTGAGATGAGTATTCTTGCTTTGGGATTTCTAGTCGCTTTTGTTGTGAATTGGTGTCGATGAATACTTACCAGCAAAGAATATTGCTGTCGGGTTGGTTTCGTATCGATTTTTATTTAGCTGGTTGTTGAATCGATTTTCACTTTTAGTTCTGATCTCCCAGGGTAAGTAGAGACTGGAAACTGGACTCACAACGCTTGCCGGTTACGTTAGTGGCTATTCATCGCTAGATTTTGATGCTTTAAGCCTCTTTTCCTGGATTTTTTTGGCTCGCTGTTGCACTTCGTAGTTGGAATTTCGAGTAAAGGAATAAAAGAAGACCACAAGAACAGCTGCCAGTCCTAGTGCTAAGAAAACAATGTAATATCCAGGTAAAATATCTAGCATGTGGATTATGTTTTATTCGAATCTAGCATGAAAGACACTATGGCTTAGTGCTCCACTTGTTGTTGCAGTGGAAGCACTTGTCATATCGAAGCTGCTTAATGCATAGGATCCATGATTAGTTTTCTCGCTCTTTGGCTGATTTGATTAATGTTGGTTTTGAGTTCCTTTGCCCGCTTTGGTTGGTGCCGATGTCTCACATCAGAGTCAGTTCCCTGGGGTTGCTTGATTGAATTTCAAGGAGGTCTCTCGATTTGGAGGTCATCCTTTTGAGTGAAGGGCGAGAGGTCGATCTTCGGCCTCTACAACCGCTGGACGAGACCGCCTTGTCCAGAGTGATTCGGGCGGCGCTTGTTGAATTTGGGGCTGACCGTCCCGGTTTTGCTTGGCAAGATCCGGAGCTAGATGCCATGAGCAAGACCTATGCAGCGTCTGGATGGATTTATCTCGTAGCCGTGGAGGGTGGGAATGTTCTTGGGGGAGCTGGAATTGGCCCCTTAAGTGGTGTGGAGGCTACTTGCGAATTGCAGAAGATGTACTTAGTACCATCAGCGCGGGGGAAGGGGGTTGGTTGGCGGCTTATGGATAGCCTGTTGAAACAGGCTCGTGTACTTGGCTATCGCCAGGTCTATCTCGAGACTCTTTCGGGAATGGTGGCGGCCCAACGGCTTTATCGGGCTTGGGGATTCTTAAAGATTGAACAGCCTCTTGGTCAAACAGGGCATGGTGGTTGTGACTGTTGGTTCCTCAAGGAACTGCATGGATCTGGGGGTTCTGGTAAGTGACGATTTCCAGCTGAATACCATGAATGAGGATTGCAAGAGCATGGCGTAATCTTTCATCCTGATCAGTTGGATCCCTACAAGTGCTTCACTTGTTGTTCTTTTTTTCCTCTTTTAGGTCGATGCCAAGATCTTTCATGGCTGAAATCGTATCTCTCACAGCTGGTACATAGGCAATCCTTCGTCTGACTTTGTCGAGCAGATCACTAACCGTGGCCGGTATTAGGTGTCGCATTTTCAATGGTGTCCTCCAATCTCAGTTGATTGCGTCTTGAACTTGTGTCAAGTTTAGCGGCCTCAATCGGCCTGGTCTTGATCTTCTTTATGGAATTTTATTATGATGGATACTAGGCTTCCAGGTGTCATCTTCTAGATCTTGCTTCGGCTTGTTTTGATGGATGCAATTTTCCTGTCTCCCCTAAATGGGTGAGTCATATTCTGTCTACTGTCACCCGTTTGGGGGAGTTTTTTTGGATGTTCGTGGGCGATAGTGATCTCATTAATCAGCACTACCTATAATGCCTGAACTACCAGTTTTTGCTATGAAGAAAGAACGGAGAGAGCTCGTTAAATAATGTCTATTCTCTTTAAGTCTGAATCAAACTATTGCCAAACGAAGGTGTCTTTCGTGAAGTTCGTATCTGAGATGGCACCTTTGGATCTGCTTCACTCACTCTCCATGCTTAGGGGGTAAAGGGCATTGGATCAAAAGCAAAGAGCAGCTGCATATCGATTACTTGCAGCGATAGAAGCCAATGAGATTACAAAGGAGGATGCCATTACACATGGTAATTGGTATTCATATTTGCTGGAACACTTGAAAGCTGATGAGCAGGAATGCGGTGAATGATGAATTTCATGATGAGGCAATGTTATTCAATTTGTTGGTTCTATGAACTGTCTAATTTTTAGTGGGTTGGTTGCTTTTGTCTAGGCATAAGCAGAGTGTTGTGGATGCTTGCTTACTAATACTTCTATGGATTGATATGGGGGGCAGCGAGAACTGTTGTTGGTGTTGCCTTCTCTCCTGCATAGAACACAATTAGATCTATATCTGTTGTCCCTAATGCTTTCCCGGTATGAATCACATTGACAACTTCAATCAGTGCTTCGCCTTTTTGGTATATTTTTTGGGTACCATCTTTTAATTTCAGTTCCAGTGTTCCCTTTAAAATAACGGCTGCATTGATCACTGGATGGTAGTGCCACTGCAAGGTCACTCCGCTTGGTATGTGAATCCGAAGGATTTTGATCTTGGGCTGTCCAGCAGGATAATTCGGTAATATATTGCCATCCCACATTTTGGTGGAGTCAGCTAGTTCTTCAATTTTGACCCCATGGCTTGATAAGTGCTCGTCGTGACTTTTTGCAAGTGATGGCCACAACAGCGATGACGCAAGAATTAAAGAAACGCGGACAAAAGTTTGTTTCATTTGCTTGTCTTTGAAAAGATATTGACTTTGATGTTGGCTGCAATTTTAATACTTTTTGCCAGCATATTTAATGTTAGTGTAAAAATCTTGTGAAGGCTAAAAAAATTTAGTGGAGGTACCTTGGAAGGACTTGAGCCCGCCACCAGCAGAATCCCTGCTGCTGGCGGGAGTTCCATCCTCGGTACTGAGATTAGCTGTAAACCTTGGCCATAAAAGAACCTGCCTGATCGTCAGTTAGGACAGGCGTCACCTCCCAATCCAAGTATTCGGCCCACTCAGCTGCATGTTCGTAGCAAGCATCAGCATTATCTGCTTCCACCAAAATCCAACCTTCTACTGAGCCAGGCCCATGAAGCCGCTTCCATGATTTGCATTCCGGGAATGGCGCACCTGTTGATAAAAACTTTTTAGCTGCAATTGCATGATATCCAGTTTTGAATGTCCAATGCATCAAGAATGTCATGAATACTGTTCAATGGAGACTTCTCTATTTTACACGGGGTATTGTGTAGTCTGTGATACCACTCTTACGCCCTAGTTATATGTTTTAGCTGTAGCGCGTGCTCCTGCCTGAATAGCTGTCAAATGATCTGCCTAATGACCTGAATTTTTCGCAGCTGATGGCTTGCAGCAAATGATAAGAGGATAGCTATTGATGTTGAACCTAATCCAAGTACCCATATGTTCTTTATTCCTAGTAAGTAAAAGGTAACCATTGCTCCAGCAAGGAGTGGTATATGGATTAAATAGGCGCCAAAACTGTCATTGCCTGCTTTTGTTAGCCAATCGCTATCCAACTGTTCATTGGCTTGACTCCAAGTTAAAATTGCAGCGATAAATCCCCAGCCAATTAGTGGCGTTAAAAATGTCATCAATGGCGTGATAAGTTCTAAGGAAACCTTGTTAGGGGCCGCTAGAAATGCTGAATAGTTGGAAGCCAGCAGGGTAAGTGTAAGCACGAGTGAGAGGCGAAGCCATGTTAATGCGAGGCGCTTGTTAATCCGTTCTAGCCATCTATGTGATGCTGCCTTGCAGCCAATAAAGAATAAAAAACCATATGTCCAGATGTGCATTCCTTGATAACCAAGTCCATCAAGATTTGAGTCTTTTAAGTCAGCCCAAAAGCCAGTAAAGTGACCCATCATTAGCTCTAGTACCCCTAGAATTGAAGCGCTGATAAGCCAAGATCGCCAGCCGGGTACGGGTTTTGTGTTGTCAATTGTAAATTCTTTTCTTCGAATAAAAGCCCAGCAGCAGTATATCGCATTAAATATTATGAGTACTAAAATGAACCATTGTGGTCCAATTCTGTTTAGCGGAAGATTGCTAAATTCCTGCCCGAATACAGTGCTATTTGGAATGAACAGCCCTGCGAGTGGTGTTATGTTATTTAGTAGAACAATTGCAATAATAAGAGGAATTCCTAGTCGGAGCAATCGGTGTCTGGCATAGCTCGCGACTCCTCGTTTGTGTACTGAATTTGGCACCAGATATCCCGAGATTAGGAATAAAATGTTCATGTAAAAGGTATTACAGATCCAGCCAAACCAAAAGCTTATTGCTTCGTAGTTAGGTGCTGACTCAATGATCTGTTTGAGATCATTTGAGAATAGTGTGCCAACCAGTATTGTATGCGTTGCAATTACCAGGGCTATCATTATGGCTTTGATTTGATCTAAAAACACCAGCCTGTCTTTTTTGCTGATAGCCCCGCTGTTCATGATTAAATCGTGGCTTGTGATTAGTTTTTTGCTTGTGATGTGTGGCCTCCGATTATTTTCAAACTAGGATTGAGTTTATGATTTGGACCTGATCGATTCGTTTGTTGGCTTTCACTGAGCTCAGAGGGGTTTTCTGTACTTTCCCGTTCAGTATGAGCCTCGGAAGCATCGCTTCCTAAAGTACGAGATGGAACGTCTTGGAGCTTGCTTTTGGTTGCAGCTTCTGGCAACGAATAGCTAGCCAGAACTCATTTGCTTTTCTTGTTTGCTTTCCGCTCCTAATCATGCATATGGAGGACTTTGAATCTTGACCCCAGCAGCAGGTGCCGCCGCCAACTTACGTGCGTTGTTGTCGCAAGAGTTCTGTCACGTGATGCCCTGCTGTTTTGATGCCTTATCGGCAAGGATTGTGGAACAAGCGGGTTGCCCGCTCACGTTTATGAGTGGGTTCTCCGTGGCAGCAGCGCGTGCTGGTTTGCCTGATACGGGCCTGCTCACGGTGACAGAAATGCTGGATCAAGGTCGTCAGCTCTGCGATGCCGTTTCGATTCCAGTGATCGGTGATGGTGATACAGGCCATGGCAATGCAGCCAATGTGCAGCGCACCATGCACCAGTTCAAGCAGGCAGGTTTTGCCGGGATCATGCTTGAAGATCAGGTCTCTCCCAAACGCTGTGGACACACCGGGGTAAAGCAGGTTGTGGACCGTGATGTTGCGATCGAGCGGATTAGTGCTGCCGTTGAAGCTCGCCGCCAGGGTGCTGATCTCGTGATCGTGGCGAGAACCGACGCACGATCGGCGTTCGCGCAACGCTACGGAGAGCATCGTGCACTCGATGAAGCGCTTTGGCGATTGAAGGCTTTTGCCGATCTCGGCGCCGACGTGCTGTTTTTAGAAGCCCCACGCTCAGCAGAAGAGATGCTGCGCTTCTGCAATGAGGTTCCTGGAAAGCGGATGGCAAATATGTTGGAGGGTGGGGTGACCCCGTTGCTTTCGCCTGAAGAGCTTCGAGCCATGGGTTTCCACTTAGTGGCCTATCCGCTCACCCTTCTTGCATCTGCAGCGTTTGCCATGCGGCAAGCTGTGATGGATCTTCAGGCAGGAAAAACTCCCGAGAGAATGCTCAGTTTTTCTGATCTCAAGGCTTTGGTGAACTTTGATGCCTATGACGACACTGTGGGCAAACGAGTTCACTGATTTTGTCTCTCTTAAGGAATGAATTGCCGGTATTAATTGTCAATGGTTGTTGATAAATAGGTTTATTCCAATTTTATAGTTTCCTTGATTGGTACAAGGTTGGTGCTTACGCTGCAAACGTCATCCAGCGATTCCAAGGCTTCTTGTAAGCGTTGGCAGGTTTCTGCAAGCTGTGGGTCATGGATCTCCACCAGCGCGAGGGGATGCCAGCAGTGCTCCCAATCCAATACGGTCCAGCCATGATCATGTAGCCCCTGTTGAAGCTGTTCGAGAGCTTCATAGCCGCCATGAACCATGGTGCTGCCATCGCTCAGTAGTACATACCCCTCTGCATCGAGTTCGAGAAGATTTTCCAAGAGAGGCTCTTCTTCGCAATGTCCCTCGAGTCGCACCTCGCTGCGATGTTGAAAGAGATAACTCACGCAACCAGTTTCTCCGAGCTTCCCGCCGTGCTTGCTGAAGGCAAGGCGCATCTCGGCTGCCGTGCGGTTGCGGTTGTCGCTGAGTGCTTCTACAAGGACAGCTATGCCCTCAGGGCCATACCCCTCGTAGCGAACCAATTCCAGGCTGGAGCCTGCTTCCCCTAGGCCCGATCCTTTGGCAATAGCCCGCTCAATATTGCCTGCTGGTAATCCTGCCGACCGCGCTTTGGTGATTGCTGTGCGCAGTTGAAAATTACCGTTTGGGTCAGATCCGTTGCGAGCGGCCACGGTGATTTCGCGCCCAAGCCTGGTGAAAAGGGCACCTCGCTTTCCATCCACCACCGCTTTGGTGCGTTTGATTTGAGACCATTTGCTGTGGCCGGCCATAGGGAGCAGGAGAGGGATCAGCCGCGCGCTTCAAACACGACCTTGGGTCTGAGCTGGTCTTCGCTGTTGGCGATTCCAATGCCCAGCATGTTGTTGTCTTCACTGAGAACAACAGTGGGCCCATCACCATTTTGATGGGAAATTATGCGTCCGCAGCTCCAGTCGATCCGTTCGAGCTCGGAGAGCGTTCGGATTGGTAGATGGGTTAGGGCGAGTTGGGGAGGGATGAGAGTGAGTGGCTCTATCGCTGGAGAGCGCTGTTCATTGGGATGCAATGGCAAGGCGATCGCATCGGTCTCTATGAATCCCAGCGCTTGGGTGCGCCGCAGCCAGTCAAGACAGCCGCCGCATCCGAGGACCTGGCCAAGATCTCTGGCCAGCGAACGGATGTAGGTGCCAGCCGAGCAGTGCACCTCAAGGGTGAGCTTGCCTTGCTCTGAATCCCACTGTTCGAGAGAAACGGAATGGATCGTCACACTGCGGGCCGGTAAGTCCATTACTTCACCGCGGCGGGCCTTGGCATAGGCGCGTTCGCCGTTCACGTGAACCGCCGAAACTTGCGGCGGGCACTGTTCGATGCTGCCGCGGAATGGATTGAGGGCCTGATCCATCTCTTCCAGGCTTAAACGAGGCCATTCCTGAACCGTAACGACCTCTCCCTGCAGGTCATCGGTGCTGGTGCTGGTCCCCAGCTGGATTACACCGCGATAGGTTTTCTCTCCTGGCAGGTAGGGAAGTAGTCGGGTGGCCTGGCCCACGGCAATCGGCAGAACGCCTGTTACGGCTGGGTCCAGGGTGCCTCCGTGACCCACTCTTTTGGTTTGAAGCACGCGACGCATCCGGCTCACGCAGTCGTGGGAGGTGAGACCTGAGGGCTTATCGATCACCACGAAGCCGAGTGGTGCATCCAAGGGATTCCAGTGGCAGTTGTTCTGAATGTGGCATCCGGCCTGCACCTACATTGACGATGTCCGACCGGCAGAAGATGCAAAGCCTGAGCAATTCTCCCCGCGTAGACATCGAGACCTTCTTGGACAGTGGCTTTTCTGTTCGTGACCATTTGGCTCAACATCTTCAGCTCACGCTGGAGCAAGTGGATGAGCGCCTACCGGATGGGAAGGATGATTTAGCCGCACTGCATCCTGGTGCTTTTCAAGCAGATCAAGCCACTGAGTTTTACGAGACCACCGTGGGAACGGGGCATCTTTTTGAATTGGCGGCTTGGCATCTCAGCAGCTCTGACTACATCGCTGACACGCTGCGTTTGCAGGAGGATTTTGCTCGAGGCACCGTCCTTGATTTTGGAGGAGGGATTGGTACGCATGCCTTAGCGGCAGCGGCATTGGATTCAGTTGATCGCGTTCATTTTGTAGATTTGAATCCACAAAACAGGGCTTTCGTCTGGTCTAGGGCTCTAGCTCTTGGTTTGGATCAAAAAATGTCGGTTCATCGTGATCTTGCAGATCTCAGCGGCCAACGTTTCGACACTGTCGTTTGTCTTGATGTCTTGGAACATCTCCCTGATCCGTCTGATCAGCTCATGCAATTCCATGAATTCATGAATGAGGAAGGACGGGCCTTATTAAACTGGTATTTCTTTAAAGGACATAAAGGAGAATATCCTTTTCACTTTGATGATCCCAACCTTGTTGATTGCTTTTTTCGTACGCTGCAGTCGCACTTTCTTGAAGTCTTTCACCCACTATTGATTACAACAAGGGTGTATAAACCCGTGGAAAAGACCGCGGCTTTTAATTGCTAGTTTAGGCACGATAGAATATCGCAATGCTTGCTTGTGATTGAGTCGTTAGGAGATTGATGAATGCATTGAAAACCTTCTTGAACGATCGCTTGCATGAGAGATTAAGTGGGAGATTAATTTGTTTCGTTGATTGCAGCCTCTTTCACGCCACGCCTTTGCATGCAGGGATTGGCCCTGACCTTTACAATTGATCAAAAATCTACTGCATATTGATTCAATCACATTGCGATTTGTTAGGTTGTTTGAATTATCCCCTTTCAAGAAAGAAAAGATCTACCAGTTTATAGTCTTACAAGCCCATTCAATCGTTTTGGCTAATAAACACCGCCGGCTCTGAAATCATGCTCTTCTTCCTTAAGGTTTGAAGAACTGCACGTAGATTGAGAATAGTGAAGAAGATTTTTATAGCCAGCTGGTACTAATCCAGGGCATAGGATTCCAACTTCAATAGCTTGGGGGCAAAAATATACTCCTTTCCATCGATTGATAAATCTCCCTTTGATTTCATCTGAAAAATTAAAGCCACTCTCTGCGGCAAATTCTACGATCTGTTTTGGATTCATTGATGAAAGCCGAGAACGAAATTGCTCGTCACTACGTGCTCGATCAATGAATGCATGTAATTGAGACTTAGACATAGCATAATGATCTCTACTCGATTTATACCCTGCATCAACTTAGAATTGAGGTAAAATCATACTTACAGCAAATAATATTGAGTACAATGCAGAAATTGCAAATATGAATTTTCGGTTTTGTGAATCTTGCAAGAGGCTTTGCCGTGACGGCTTGTAAATAATTATTGCATTGGGATTGCTTGCGCGAGCTCTATGCGTTCAAGAGCCCACTGGTTTAAAGCTCAAATGTCATAGAACCTAACAATCTCTCAGTAAAAAGCGAATAGAGATTATGATTTCTACTTGCTTGATTTTTTGAAAAATCACACCAAGGCATTAGTCAGATGAAGGCAAGGAAGGCAAAAGAATATGTTTTCAGTAACTTGCTTGGAATGGAAACGTATTGCAAGAATCACTATAATGAATATTACTCGACGTCTAATTTTTCTTGCAATATCACCCAATTAAGCAAAGGTGAATTGCAAACGAGTTCAATCTGTGCGCCTATCAATAATGTTCATCTTGAAATTTTCAAGTCTAATCAAACACTACTTTATGAAGAAGAAGCCAATCAAAATTCAATTGCATTTTGCTGGATAAATAATCAAGGGGAAAAGCCAAGCGGCAACACTATCATTAGTGGTCATAAGATGAAAGATTTAAGCATAGCAGGATTTAATCGCTTAAATAAAACTGGTGGCAATACATGGGATATCGTTGGTGCAAACACTATCCTCTGCTGCATGAGCCTGAAGTGGAAAATATTGAAAGAAAAAATTGATGAGATGAATGCTTACAATGCATACGCAAGGATTGAAGAATGCATTGGTATTGATTCGAACAGTACTTCTAGTATTCAGCTGAAGAAATTGTTTGAAAAACATTTTACTAAGGGAATAACTACAGCTGGTGGGTTTTATGATTTAGCTATTGCAACTCTAGAGGATTCTTGCGAGCCACAGAATCACATTACCGAGAGATCTGAATCAACTGAACTAATAGAAGACCTTGTTAAGTTATTACATGAAGACAGAGCTGGCTTGCCACCTTTGACGATAGGAGAAATTACTAAATACTTGAACTCTGAGCAAGAATCTGTAGGCCAGGTCTGTAGATCGACCTTTAATATGAATATTCTTGATCTAATTAAAAGTATACGTCTAGAACAAGTCAAAAAGTCATATCTAAACCCACATGTCCCCCGTGGTTTGAAGCAATTTACTAAGCAGCATAATGCTTTGTATTATGGTTTTAAAAATTGGAATTCTTTTCAACGTCTTTACTTTAAGACTTTTCTAGAGAGTCCAGAAGACACAATTGACAAGTCAAGCAAGATGAGTGTTCTTGTTTCTGATTTGCGTAGAGGCAGTATGTCATGAACATCAAATTTTCCTATACAGATCCATTGCAATTGTCTGAGACTCTTCAGGAATATGGTCAAGTCACAAAAATTACACAACTGGAAAGTGGTGAGGGTAGTTATTCTATGGCGCATCAAAAATCTTCTGGAATAGCTATAGCTGAGATCAGTGCATCCAAGCCTCTTTTATACGAAGGATGGGGCACAAGTTGGTCCGTCGATTTTAATTGGATTACATCAACGCGTAAAGCAAATTATCCTTTTGGATATTGCGAAGGTTTTGATATGAATGATAATAGTCTTGGAGGTTTTAATACTTTTCATTCAAATCCAGGCGACTCATGGGGAAAATATTCAGAATCATGCTCTTCAACTGCGTGTATGTTGGACAAGAAAACACTACTCAATAAGTTTCAAGAATGTAAAGCAAGTCAAGCAATTGCTAATTTAAGTGAATCTATTGGCTTGATAATTGATCATGAAGCTTTTTCTCAATTACGTAGACTGGCCCGCAGGGATCTTGTTAGAGGAATTCTAAATCCATCTAAATACTACGACTTAATTACTATCTGTCTTGAAGAAGGTAGTCATAAGTTGTATAAAAAGAAACAGGTGAAGAATCAGAGGTTGCTTGGCGAGATTGTTAATCTTTCTCATGATCCTGACAAAATGAGCACACCAATGTCATTGTTGGATGTTTGTCAGCAATTGAATGTAGGCCAAGCTTCTCTATACAGAACATGTCAAGATTATTTTGGCATGGGAATCATAGAAATGATGACGCAGGTAAGACTTGAAGAAGCAAGAAGATCAATGATTTATCATTCTTCGACATCAAATTTTGACAATAATACTATCCGTGAAATAGCGATACGTTTTGGATTTAAACATCAAGGTAGATTTTCAAGAAGGTACTTCACTAATTTTGGAGAGCTACCAAGCCAAACGCTTAAGCGCTCCAAGCTTTTGTAAATAGGCGAAAAGTTTTTAGATTTGCTCTGCATGGATGATAAATTCAGCATGAAGATCATGGGTTTTGGCCCCAAGCTTAAAGCCATAGGAAAAATTAAGATTTTTTTGCGCCTATCCGATTCTTACCAAAAAGAGTAGAATTCGGAAGATATATGGGATCATTCTCTCAGGCTTTTGGAAAATGTATTTTCATAAAGAATGAAACGAATCACTTTTGAGTTGAATGATGACCTTCATAAGAAGCTCAAGCTGCTTTGCTATACAGAGTCTTTGTCTATAGGGCATATCCTTAGGCAGTGTGTTTCTGACTTTTGCGATAAACATGATGCTCATCTGATTGAACTCATCGATAAGCGATCTAAGTAGCTTATTC
>Ga0257106_1000540_pt1 | contig 22025 bp, 24 predicted proteins | sample LP_taG_3_FD_190177 | JGI IMG/M metagenome (GOLD analysis project Ga0257106, IMG submission 190177) | Marine microbial communities from Northeast Subartic Pacific Ocean, Canada - LP_J_2011_P26_10m | ecosystem: Environmental > Aquatic > Marine > Oceanic | place: Canada: Northeast Subartic Pacific...
TTATAATACAAACTGGAATTCAAAGAGTTGTCAATAGTGACGCCAGGGAAAGAGGATTCAGCATTAACTTCAATTTTATCAGAATAGTTACGGAATTCGGTTTCATCTTGAATTATGAAATCACCATAAGTGCTTAAAGTGACAAAAGATTCTTGCATAGAATTAAATCCCAATTGATAGACAATAAAGATACAAATGGCAAGCAAAATAGCTAAAACAATATAAGAAGCGAGTTTGGATATAGAAAGTTTCATAAAATGTATTTATATTAAACACCTAAAATAATTACACATTTTAAGTTATTAAAAAAAATGAAATGACGTTCAAAGATAGGGATAAATATAAACATAAGTATAAGGAAAAACTAACTGAATATTATGGATAAGAAACCATTTAAAGAGTTAAAGAACAAAGTGAATGACCCAGGAAAACAGAAAAAACAGAAGCAAAGGGAATTACAAGCACAGGAAAGAGAACGGATAAAAAAGGAAAAACAGGAGCAAAAGGAATTACAGGCAAAGAAAAAGCAAGAACAAAGGGAATTACAAGCACAGGAAAGAGAACGGATAAAAAAGAAAAAACAGGTGCAAAAAATAATAAAAAAAAAAGTGAAGGAAGTTGAAAAGAATAAAGCAAAACAAAAAATATTACGACGAAAGGTTTTTAAAACACTAAAAGCAAAATTTGAGTTAAACAAACGATCTTCAGTAGAATATAATTTTGCAGAGTTTGTGATTGCGTTATTAATAGATAATATAAGTATAAACACAACTGAAGAGTTATTTCGAATTATAGATAATTTCGATGAAACAAAAACAAAAATATGTTTTAATGCTGAAGGTGATAAGGAAGAATACATTAAAGATATCTACAAAAAGAATTACTTGTTGGAAGATTGCATAAATAATTTTAGAAAAATAGATTCATCTTTTTGGCGAAATATAAAAAATATTTACATATCTGGAAAAACAAATAAACATAAATTTGTTGATAATCTTAACAAAGGATTTGATAGAAAAGAAACCAAATCAGATATTTATATTGAATATTTAGATAAACCACCTATAGGAATATCTGTAAAACAAAGTTCTGACGCTCAAAAAAGCAATTATAGTATTGAAAAAATGGCAGGTACATATGAACCTGGTCTAAGTAAAAGTTTAAGCGAAAACAGAAGAGCATACTGTAGAAGTCATAATTATTATGGACTTAAAGGACTTAATGCTGAAGAGAAAAAACAACGAAGAGATTTTGTAAATAATTTATTTTACATAAAAAATCCACATTTTGACTCTTTAATGTTTTACATAGAAAAATATAAAATAGAGTTTGGAATAGATTTAGTTAATTATTTAAATTCAACAGCAGTGCCATATAACGTTTATGAATTTGATAGTAAAGAAATGATACATTTAAATAAAAATCGCAATTTTAAAAATATAAGGTTTGAATTACATGAACCTTATAAATATAAAAAAAATAACGATTTACGAAATAATGCAAAAATTTATTATCAACTTACTTATGACGATAAAAAATATAAAGTAGAAGTTAGGTTTAAGACTGATATATATACTTCATCAGCACAATTTTGTATCCATAATGATTAATCATAGGTTATAATGTTGAAAGGTTGAATTAATTACTGTGTATACATTATCAACATTAACACTATTACCCATTTGTTTATAAGTTTGTCTGTCATTAGGACTTAAAATGAAATCTTCAGGAAACGATTGTAATCTAGCACATTCTCTTGGTGTAATATATCTTTTTTCTTTTCCGTAAATAGGTATTTGAGAAATAGCAACTAATGTTGGAAAATATTGACTTTTTTTTACACGAATACCAGATTGTCTAATTTGTATAAAATGATTGAATATACTATCGTTTTCTTTAATAGGTCCAGTTTGCCATTCAAGTTTGCCATATATTTCCCTTTTCGATAAAATATCTTTATGTTTTAAATACCAAGATTTAAATTGGGTTGAATACTTTCCAATAAGTGGTTTATTTTTAGTTATATAATCCTTCTTCCAAGTGGCGAAATTATTGAATTCTTCATCACTGTAATTTTTAAAGGCGTCATTAATCATAATAGTAGGCGAAATTTTTTCATGTACATCAAACTGTGAAATCATTTCATCCCATGCATTCAGGGTATTTAAAACGTCACCGTTCAGTTTATATTTTTCGTCAATCTCTTCATATTTATCCAAATAAGATTGAAAGTGAATAGTTCCATTGTATTGAGGTAGGACAATATTACTATTATTATAAATATCATTGCGAACACAAACGAAATATACTCTTTCTCTTTGTTGTGGAATTCCGTATTGATGAGGAGAAATTTGGAATAATTGTAAGTGATAACCGAAATGTGCGATTTTATTCTTAATATATTCAATAACTTCACCATTACTTACTTTGAGAATATGTTTTACATTTTCAAGAAACATAAATTTAGGTTGTTTAACTTTGGCAATTCGCATAATTTCGTCAAATAAGAGACCACGATTATCTTCAAAGCACTTTTTTTTCCCTCCATTGCTGAATGCTTGACAAGGAAACCCGCCGCACAAAATATCAAAATCAGGCATATTATTTTCGTCTATTTGTTTCACATCATTTACAGGCATTATACCGTAATTATTATGATAAACTTCTCTACAATCTTTATCAATATCACAAGCAAGGACACATTTGGCACCAAGTTTATGTAATGCTTGATGAAACCCACCGATTCCACAAAATAAATCAATAAATCTTAATTGTTTTTTATCAGTATCAGTATCAGTATTAGTATCAGTATCAGTATTGGAAACTATTTCAGGAACAGAATCAATATCAGAATTAGAATCAATATCAGAATTAGAATCAATATCAGAAGTGAAATTAGTAATCATATTAATTAATTCATTTTTCTTTTTAGTTGAATAACCTTTCAATCCAAATTCTTTGCATTTGGCAATAAGTTGAGTTTTACTTAATTTTTCCATATCAATAAATAATATATTATTATTGTTTTAATATATTATTTTTTCAATCATTTTTTTATTTAATATTTTGACAAATTTAAGCACCAGTAGATCCAAATCCGCCACTACCGCGTTCAGTTTGTTCGCCTAATTGTTCCAAAGTATCCACAACTTGCACCAAAATCGGCACCAAACCAGGAGCACAAATTTGCGTATATCTGTCGTAAACATTACCCATAAAATCACAGTCAATTAGATTTTCATCTTTGCTTCCAATAACATCAAACATAGCCATAATATGACCTCTATAACCAGAATCAATAATACCAGTGCTATTTGCTAGACGCAACTTGGTCTTTGATAAACTAGAACGAGGATACATATAATAACCAGTGTTAAATGATTTAGAACCTGAATTACAAACCATTTTAGCAGAACAACATACATTAAAATCTAACTTATTTACATCAGGTAAACCTTTCCAATTAGGACCAAAAAAGCGGCGTTTATCGCCATAATGATAAAGTTCAATAGGGTCGGCTACTCGTGGAGAAAAAAGGTCAAAACCTGCGTCAATATGAGAAGAATTATTTAAAACGTTTTTATTATGTTTATTTGCGGATTCAATATATTTTTGTTTAAGTTCGTCGTCTCCATCAACGAATAATTTTAAATGCATAACACGATCATATTTATCCAACAAATTATCAGCGCAAGTTGGGTCAAAAGAAGCCATTATAATGTATATTAAGTATAGTGGCAATCTTTAAATTATTTATAATTATTATTTATTTATTTATTTATTATTATTTATTTATAATTATTATTTATTTATTTATTATTATTTACTTATTTATTATTATTTCATTTATTTATCAGAAACAAAATGGCAAGTAGTTAAACTATCAAATTTAGGTATATCACATTTTTTATTGTGACAAGACGAGTAGATACCATTCAAACCACAATTACAATAAGCGCAAAAGTATCTAAACCCTTTAATACATTGACCATATTCATTGAATACACATTTTTCATTTTTTGGGTGTAAATATAAATGTGAATCATTAAGCATATCAGACAATGATGGGGGCATTTTGCATTTAATATCTTCATTATTTTCTTGATATTGTTTTATAGATGCGGGTTTGTTCATATTTGATTGTAATTAATATAATAGAGTTATATTTATATTAAATACAATTCATTTTTTAAAATTTATAGAAAAATATTAAAAACAATTTGTTAAAATAAATAAATGGAGTTATCAATGCTAAAATATAAACTATCTAAACAAGAAATAAGGAAAAATTATTATAATGGAAACATTGAATTCAATACGACACAAACAAATCTTATAAATTCGTTTATTAAAACAGGGCTACTGAATAACGCAATAGCAGAAGACAACTATAAAAATATTTATTTTAAATGTTCGTCAATGTGTTTATTGCAAGATATTTTTGAAAATATGAAACCAAGAAATATTTATAAAATGATATATGATATATCCTCACAAATGCGATATCTATTAGAAGAAGAAAATAGTGTATTTATTGGATTTGACCCGAAACATATATTAGTTGTAAATGAGGATACCTATTTATATATAAATGGGGAGAATTTGGAAAGAATAGATAAACAAGAGAATATTGAAATAAAATATCCACCGAATTCAGAAGATTATATATTAGCACCAGAATTATATGAAATATCAGAATTACCTTGTAAAATAAATTATAAATGTAGTTATTATAGTGTTGGAATATTATATTTATACATGTTTAAAATAATTGAAACAAAAAATACACAAAAAGTGGATACAAATGATGCGGAAGAAATAACACAACTCTTAAAATCTTTATCGTTAAACCATACTAAAGTTTTTTATTTTTTACAAAGATGCTTACAAAAAAATCCTGTAAATCGTCAAATATTTTTTGTATAGTTTTTATATATCTTATTTAGTGAAAAATGTCAATGAATTGACAATGAATTGAAAATGAAAATGAAAATGAAAATGAAAATGAAAATGAAAATGAAAATGAAACAATATAAATATAAACTGATTAATAATATAATGGAGGAAAATAAAATTCATGTACCCGAAAGTATAATCAAAAATATGGATAACAATAATAAAAAGGCTGCTGAAATAATGAATGATAAAGGAATGAAAGAAGCAGTCAAATTTATGTTTCAACATCCGACAGAAAAAACATCACATGGAAAACCAAAAGAAATGACTTACGCTGAAATGAGATATTACTATGGTTAAAAATAACCAATTAATTATTATTATATATTTTATAATACCTATACAATATATAAATGTCATTAAATGTATTAAAACATAAAACAAATGCTTTATATTTAAAAAATAAAAGCAAATCAAGTAAACAAAGTAAATATATAAAACCCCAATTTATGAATTGTTGTAATGTCAATAAAAATCATATTTTGTCAAACAATGGATTTTATGTAAATGGTGGTTTAAGGTCAAATACTTATATAGGGAAGCAATATTTAATGAGTTCGCCAAATATGCAATATACTAGTAATTCACAATATGTAAAACCATCGGTTGTAAATCATTCGGCACATATTAAACGCAAATTGGCTCGCACAAAAGATGTTGTGAAACCTATTGATAGTGGAACAATTATGAATCATAGTCAAGGGACCTATATTGAGCGAATTAAATCGTGTAATTCAGATATATTTGATGTGAATCAAGACCATAAGTATGAAAATATGAAAAAAGATTGTAAAAATTGTAAGCCTCAAGATGTAAATTACACAAAAAATACAAAACAACCATTATCAATGGAAGAATATATAAACTATAAAAAGAAACCATGTTTGAAAGATATTCCCAAGACTAAAGGAATTGGTAAAACTAGTTGTGTAATATTAGATTAAAATAATATTTTATAGAAATAAATCAACCAACCATAAACTTATCAAACAACAAACAACAAACAACAAACTTATCAAATTATCAAATTATCAAATTATAAATTAAACAGAAATAAATATTATAAATAAATATTATAAAATGATAAAATCGTTTTTTTATGTTGCTGTTTTATTATTTGACAAAACAATCGCAACTTGTTCGCCTGGTTGTAATGAACAATTTATAGGAGACTATAAGTGTGATATTGAATGTAATAATAGTTATTGTGATTTTGATGGGGGTGATTGTTTAGATATGAATTATTTGGATAATACAAAAGATACAAATAATACAAATGTTATAAATAATACAAATGAGTTTTATTCTCAAGATTACTTTTCTATATTTGGTTCCAATACTGGTTCCAATACTGGTTCATGTAATTTAACCAATTGTCCTAATTTGTTTTTTGATGATTGTAACACATTACAAAAACATACGAATAAATGGTGTAATTTTGATGACGACGACCATAATTACGATATATGTTGTGCAAAGTATCATACAGATTGTTGTGAATACGATACTTTGGCCGTATTTATAGCGTCATTTTCTTTTTTTCTTATTATTATTTGTAGTTGTTATGGAGTGTTTAAAATCTTTTCAGATTGTTGTGATGAATGATTTATTTTTATAAAAAATAAACACAATTAAAAATGAATGAAAAATAATTTAAGTATAGTTATGTAAATTATTTATCATTAGCAACAATAATGTCACCAGTTCAAATGTCGCAAATCAAAAAGATTACTTTCGCCGCATTACATAAACCTCCCCATTTCGAACCAAGATATTCACCAGAATCAGTGGACTTTTATTTAAACAAATTTATGAAACCACAAACAGTTACACATTTGCGGTCAGTGGCTTCAAATTACAACAATATTGATTTTAATAGATTACGAGTTAATGAAATTGAAAATCCACAAATAAGACTAATTGTGAAGCAAGATTTGATTAATGTATTGGATGATGCTATTATGGAAACATTTTATAAAAATCTACCAATAGAAGAATTAACACATCCATCTTATAATCTTACATTTAATGAAGAAAATGAGCGCTATGTAGAAGACGGACCGTTTGATAATGAAGCCAAAAAAAGATTAGAAATTAATTTATGTAAGCATATTAATGAATTAGTATTTAAGCGAACGGCAAATACTTGCACATGTTGGGGATTTGTGTAGAAGACCAAAAAAGCAACAAATTGAATGTGTATTGTATTTATATTTATATTTGTATATTTAAATGAAATAATTTAAGAAGCAATTAAGTAATTAAGTAATTAAATAATTAAGTAATTAACAAGTTTTTTATTTTGTCAAATGCATTTTACAATATGATTCACCATTTAAGGCAGTTCGCACACAAGGTTTGTCTTTTTTCGTGAAACCTTGGCACATATATTTATAGCAACCATTTCCAACATATTTTTTATTTGACTTCCAACACTCGCTAGCATAATCAAAATCATATACAAATTCTAATTCAAATTCTGATTCTGATTGTATTTCTTTCTTTTCTAATTTTTCATTTAAATAATTACAAGATTTTTCTGGAAATTCATCTTCTAATTTAATGAATATATTTGCTTCTTCTTTTTGCTTCTTAAATTGAGAACGAGTTTGCATTTTTTTCACAAATTTCTTTTTAATTTGATAATAATTGTATTATAAAAATATTATCAAATTAGTTTTCATTTTTTATTATTATATTTATTCTTATTCTGATTTCAAATTGTCAATCATATTATTTATATATTTTTGGCAAATGAGGAGCAATTTTACATTTTCAAAAGCGTCAAAATTGTCGTCCGCTTTAGATTCCATAATGGAGACAACTTTGTCTTCAAATTGGTGGAAATTTTGGTTGAATTGAATAATGTTTTTGACTAGGTTTTTGTAATCAATGTTTTCCATTTTATATAATAGAATATACATTTACGTTTTATATTGTTATTCAAACTTTTTATTAAGTTTCTCTTCAAGGGAATCAAAACGAGATTTAATTTCATTGATTTCAGATTTTAAAGTATGATATTCAGATTTAAGTTTTTGATTTTCATTATTGAGGCGTTTTACATCATTTATAAGAACACTAATAAGACCATTATAGTTGACAGATTGCATTTGTTCTCCATCTTTTTCACCACAAACCATAAAAGGATACACTTCTTGAAGTTCGTGGGCAATCAAACCGATTTCTTTTTGGCCGTTTTTTATATACACTAATGGTCGCAAATTGGAAACACTTATGTTTTCATCTAGTTCTTCAATATTGGTCTTTGTTCGGTAATCCGATGTGGCGTTGAATGAAGGTGCTTCAATCATTGCGTTAGATTTAATTCTATCACCATTGTAACCAATCAACATTTTAACCTCATTATTAGCACCACTTCTTCCCACTAAGGTTAATTGGTCGTTTGTATTTATTGTATTATAATAGATATTTAATTTGTGGTTGTCAATTGAATTAGGGATATGTAATGAAGGTGCTTCAATCATCACGTTAGATTCGTGTTTATATACTCCACCATCATTAACACCAATATTCAAATGTGGGTGGACACCACTACTAACTTGTCTTTTTAATTGTATATGTTCGTTATGAGTATCCGAAATAATATGAAATATATTATTAGTTTCATTAGTGTAACCTAGTCTGCATAGAGGTAAGTTTGTATCAGAGTTAATATCAAATCGTTTTATATTAAGAAAGCTGTTTGAAGAATCTATCTGTGTCCAAATCATATTTTTTCCATAGCTGGTTTTAAAATTTGGCGCAGTAATTGGTCCAGTAAAAGCGCTTGTACCATTAATATAAAATCCATTTTCACAGGTAATATGCAGTTGTGACGACCCCGATGATGGAAATCCGATTGAAGCTTGACTTGATAAGGATTTCCATTCTAAATAACATCCACTAGAATCAAAATTACTGAATAACCTGTTATTACCGTCGAATATAGATTCAAATTTTCCAACTTTTAAATCAACATATTTGTCCAAAATTATATTTCTAGTAACGTCATCATGATTATAACTTGTATCAGCAATGACAAATGCATTCTCATGATATCCAAAAAATATATTAGAAGCATCACTATAATTAATAAGCATACCAGATGTTTTATCAACTTTATCAACGTGCCCCCGATTAAGACCGATAATATTGTCGCTAATATCTAGGTCTTTAGTGTGTATTAAAGTAACATTACCATCATTAATAACAAGTGATGCGTCAATTCTGACATCTTTATTGATAACAATTAAATCACTATTAGAAGAAATAGTATCAACAATTAAAGAACTACAAGACACATCATTATTGACTTGGATGGAACTAACATCCAGCAAATTGCTGCCATTGAAGGAAATGTCGTGATTTGATGGTTCAATAGAAGTTACAACCATATTACCAGCAATCGTTACATTACTAATAGTTGCTCCGGAGCAATCAATAGAGCCGCTAGTTGATTTCAAAATAAGATTTCCAGATGCTTCAATTATATTATTTTCAAAAGAAAGATATGACATATATTATAATATAATAAGGTAAATAAAAAACAATAATAATCTGAATTGGAAGCAATAATAATTGAAACTAAATATATTTACAAGAATGCTTCACTAAATTTTCTTTTGGTGCCTCTTTTTTTGTCAAAATTAAAATTCAAATCAATATTTGTTTTAGTGGAATTGGAATATTTTTGTTTATAAAACTGAAACATGTTTAAATAATGATTTTGTTTTACGATAGTTTTACTTTTGCAGTTAGAGTTCATAATTGTCTTTTGTCGTTGTCTTTATTTTTGTAATATAATAAAGAAAACAAAAAGTAATCATTTTTTCAGTAAAAAAGGAATTCATTAGTTAGTCAAATAAACAATACAAGTTATACAAACTACAAACTACAAACTACAAACTACAAACTACAAACTACATATTGAAGTAAACTTTATCAAAATTGTCAATTTCATCACTAAATACATGCATATAATATTCTTCTTCAAAAGCGGCGTCAATTTCCTCCATATTTTTGTAATCATTTTTGGTGAATAATTGGAAACGGGTGTTAGTGTTGAATGAATCATTATGTTTTATAAGGTCCAATTGTTTATGTTGTGGGGTTCCACGTCTTTTTACTAAATCAGAGAAGAATTTATTGTTTTTCATAGACACTGGAGAAACTGATGGAGAAACTGATGGAGAACAAATATCAACGCATTCTTTGCGTTCATCTTCAGAGAAATTTTTACCTTTACTGGTGTCTTTCAATATATTCCAGTAATACTTACCTTGGTAGTTCAGTGTTGCCATTTCGCTATCATTTATGCGTTCAAAGAGGGAACAAACATGGGTAAAATGATAGTTGACAGATTCAAAATGAACGTAGGCAGAGTTATGGGTTGTGTGTTTTGAGACAATATCCACACGACTTACGACGCCGATGTTGTGTTTAAATTGGAACACATTGGCAATAAAATGTGTATCCAATTGAGGGAACACGTGAGGGAGAAAGATGCTATACATTTTCGCTTCGTTTGTTTTAGTTTTACAAACCAAATAAATTTACAATGGAAAGAATGATTAAAAAGTATTTCATTTTTTTAATAAATGGAATATTAATATTATAAAATATAAAACAATAATTATAAAATAAAATTAAAAAAATGAAACCAAAATGAAATAAGTATGAAGGAAATATAGTTATTAATTTAAGTGATAATACAAAATGTCAGAGTGCCCAATTTGTTTTGAAGTTATGGAAAATGATAACAATAAAATAAAGACGGAATGTGGTCATGAATTTCATAGCAATTGTTTCTTAACAAATGTAGCACATAATGGATTTAGTTGTCCCTGTTGTAGGAAGGAATTGGCGCAAACACCTTGTTCTTGTGAAATGTATGACTCTGATGAAGACATGAGTGAAGATGAAGACATGAGTGAAGATGAAGACACTACAACAGAATATAGTGAAGATGAAGAAGAGAGCGAAATAAATGAAGAGGAATATTTAGTCGCACCATTAGATTATATGATAGACAAACTACAACAAAAATATAGTAAGCGAGATCTTTTAAAATTAATATATAATTATTACAATGAAGATTTATTAGAAGAATGTGTATCTATAGATTCAAAATTCTTCAGTGATTTTATGAAAACATCTTGTGATTATATTTCATTAAAAAAAGAAGAAAAAGAGAATGAATTAATGACAATGGAAGATAAAAATTATAAAACAAATGAAGAAACCAAGTTGGTAGATGATTTTGAAACAATAATAAATACACGTGTATATTAACAAATATAAAAACAAATACTAATATAAAAACAAATACTAATATAAAAATACTAATATTAAAAATATTAAAAATAAATTATGTCAATATTATAATGTCATTGCGTGAAATATATTCAGTAAAATATGAACCTTTTTTTGATACAAAATCAAGCAAATACATAAACATAATTTCAATAAGTCAAAATCCAAAAGGACCATTAAATAGTTTAGTAAGAAGGGTTAACAGAGAAAAGTTGAGTGATAAACAAGTTATAGAAGGTGAAGATAAATGTTTTTTTTCTATAATGTCGTTTAGGAATAAAGAGAGATATATGAACTTAAATGAGTTGCCTTTGTTATACGCGTTTTTAAAAAACAATAATTATGATATTAATCATATAGATTTAAAATGGGAAAACAAAACCATATGTTTTATAGAGTATTTCATTTAAATATAAAACACATAAAATACATAAAATACATAAAATAAGTATAATATAAAACAAATAATTTAAAAAATGAAATTAAATTAAGTAAAAAATATAAGCATAAAAGTGAATAATACAATACTGTAACAAAAAATGGAATACAATTTTGAAGAAATGGGAATACCTGTGCCACCGTTATTTGACAAATATGACGAAGAAACAAAAACAAGTATATATGAGTATCTAAGCAAATTAGACATACATAATAAGAATATTTATAAAATAGCACTTGATCATTTGGAAACATCATTTAATATAGTTAAAAGCAATGGATATTTGAAGTGGTTAAAAAATAAGGCGGAATAAATATTAATTACAAATAATACAAATAATACAAATAGTCAATCATATTTATATTATTTAATTTATTGTTGTTCTTGATTTGGTTCTGAAATTTGTGGTGGAGTTTGTTCTTTATTAGGGTCTGATTTATTTTTATTATTTCTTGTAAAAGGGTTACTAAAAAATCCTTTTTTTTTAGGAGGTTTTTCTTCTTGTTTATCAATAGGTTTAGGTTCTTCAGCAGGTTTAGTTTCAACAGCAGATTTCTTATCTTCATCAGATTTAGTTTCTTCATCCGTTTTTTTCTCTTCATTAGATTTAGTTTCTTCATCAGATTTATTTTTCTTTTCTTTCTTTTTCTTTCTTTTCTTTTTCTTTTTAGCCTTTAACATTCTAGCTTCTTGTCGTTTTTTTTCCAATACATCTTTAAAATTGAATTTTGAATTATCTATTTTAGGCATTGAATCATTTATTTTACCCATAAGGTCAGACATTTTGCCTGAAAAATCATCAGAAGCTTTTGAAATTTTCTTTCCTGAATCACTAATAAGCATACCAGTATCAGCAATATTATTAGCAATCATAAGACTAGAAATAACAGCACCAGCACCAGGAACAGCTTGAGCCATTGTAGTTAAAATTTTTACAATTACACCACAACCGCTTCCAAGAGCATCCATACCAGAATTAATAATAGTATCAATAACATTTTCAATGGCGATATTAAGTTGATTACGGAAATCTTCATCTTCAGCAAATCTGGTATTAAAATTTGCTAAAAATACAATAATAATATCAACCAATTCTTCATCAAAAAGAGGTAAAATTTCAAGAAGTATTTTATTTATATCTTTTGCAATAAACATTAAATCTTTAAGCATAGCATTATTACAATCTGATTCCAAGAATTGTTCTATAATTTTCATTGATTCATCTACTTCATCAGAGTCAGAATCAGAATCATCATCAGAATCATCAGAATCGTCTTCGTCTTCGTCTTCAGAATCATCTTCGTCTTTACCTATATTTACATCTTTATCTTTGTCTTCATCCTTTTTTTCATTTGCTTCAGAAACAGTGGGAACAACATTTGTTGGTGCGTTGGGAGCAATAGTGGGAACAACATTTGTTGGTGCGTTGGGAGCAATAGTGGGTATGGCATTTTCAGAAACAGTAGGAGCAGTAGTTGTCGGTGCATCTGCTGAAATAGTAGGTGTGCTAGGATTTGGATTTTTTTTAAATGGATTTTTTATACCACCTTTTTGTTTTTTTACAATACGTTTTCTAGTTCTTTTTTTCTTAGTAATTTGTTTACGTTTTCTTGAAAAGGGCATAATAATATTATATATACTATACAGTTAAAATAAAGATTGTTGTTCTTTAAAAGAACGAAATGACAAGTTTGAGTTTTTTTTATTTTTATTTTTTACTTCATTTTTGAGGAAATTAAAGTTTGACAATTTGCCTTCATTTATAAAAACATCATTAAATAATATTTTACATTTAAATTGAATACAATATTTTTTACAAACACTTTCTAAATATTTATTACTGATTGATTTATCAGAATAATAAGAAAAGCCTTCTTTATTACAATTATAAACCATAATAACATTTCCAATTGGAGTATTTTCAAGAATAAAATTATTTTTTAAAGAGTTCATCAATTTTGATTTAATATCAACCAAACACTCTTGTAAAGCGATACCATTAATTTGGTCTTCATTTTTCAATAATAATTTTAGTTCACAAATTGCATCTCTTAATTGCATTGCTTCTTCGTCATCATATATATCATCATCATCATCAGATTCATTATTACTATTATAATAATACGATATCATTTCAGAATATTCTTCTTGAAGTATAAGCAACTCTTTTTTATATTTATTTTTTAGTGAAGCAATTTTTTTGTCTATCGTTTCACTAGGAATATCACATTCGCTGTGTGATTTTTCATTAACAAATTTTTTATTATATTTTTCTTCATAGGGAATAATTTTTTCGACAATATTTTCTATTTGTTTTGTTGTTTTATTAAATGAAAAGTAATAATTTTTTATAAAAAACCCAAATACAATACTTGAAAATATTCCAAATATTTTTTGTGCATGGCAATTTAAATTAAATTTAAAATTTGAAAAAAAATGAGAATTAAAGTTATGGTAATTGAATTTCATTTTAATAAATAATATAAATATTATTATAAAGTTATGTTTATATTATTTATTTTCAAAATTGTAAAGTGCACATTCGTAAAGCAACAATATCATTAATTTCTTGGTCTAAAATAGGCACAGATATAAGTTCATAATTATTTTCTTTAGCATCAGGATGAAGTCTAACTAGACACAATTCACTGACGGTTTTATTATATTTTTCTTCTAAAATGTATCGATAAATATTTAATTGTAAAGCATAATGCCAGAAATTTGAATCAGGTAAATGGCAAATAGGTGCCATAATAGAGAATTTGTTAAAATTATTAATTTTTGAAATATCTTTGCATCGTTTCCAGTCGTAAATAGCCAATGTTCCATCCGATTTTTCATAAACCATATCAACACTACCTGAAATTTTAAGTTCTTCGTGAAATATAGTCCATTCCGTTCTATAGGGAACCATATTAGAGAAATCACGAATGAAATTCATAAAATATTGCCATTCTTTTGACACATTATTTGAAGAATCAAATGGAATACAACTTGCGTCCATAATGTTGTCGAAATAGTTGTCATATAAATCTTTATGATTATAAATTGGTTTATTCAATTTGGAGTTATTCATAAAGCATTCAATATCATAATGCATTTTAGTTCCTGCGTTTGAAACTTCAGTCCCATTTTTATTCCAAGAATCTTTAATTTGTTGGCATGTCATATTCCAATACTTATGACCTTCTTTCCAAGACTTACCATTCATCATTTTTTTGATGATTTTATCGGCGTCAAATTTTTCAAAATAGCTATGGACCCAAGTAGTAGTGGAGGTGTATTTCACATTGGGGTTATTATAAATAATATAAAGATGACCTTCTTCAAAGAATTGGATATCTTTATCTCTTGGGTGAGCGTTAATTTTAGCAAGGTGCATTTTCTTATTTATTTAATACAGAATTTAATAATGAATAAGAAACACAAAAAGTATTAAATTTCATTCAATTTTATTTTTAATTATAAATAATAAATTAAAACTTTGTTTCAAGTTCATTTACACGTTTTTTAAGCATTTGTATTTCGTTAACAAGAATACCAATAAGATTATTATAATTTACATGTTGCGTTGCTTCACTATCTTTACTACCTGAAACAAAATCAGGATAAATGTTTTGTAACTCATGGGCAATGAAACCGATTTCTTTTTTATCACAATTATTTTTATTATATTCAACAGGTCTTAAATTGTCTACGACAAAAGTTTCATCAAGGGGTTTTATATTTGTTTTCAATCTATAATCTGAACCAATAACAATTTCATTTGTATTGATAGTTCCAGATACTGTTGAATTTCCAATGATTTTTGTATCGCCTTCTACTTTTAGTTTTACACCGGCTTCTTCAATAGCGCCACCAATAAGAACATTTTGAGGCATTTTAACTTCACCATCTATTTTCGTTTTACCGACAACATTAAATTTTACATCAGGGTCCACTTCGGTTTGACTGGTAACATTTCCAATAGAAACAACTTTATTTTCAAAAGTGACACTATTTCCGTCGCTACTTACAGAAATTACTTGAGGAGCACGATATAATTCTTTAATACTAGTTCTATTATTAGCAAACATAGGTTTATATATATAGATAAATAATATTTAAATAATAAACAAAAAGTAAAAGAAAAAAATAAAGAAAAATAAAATAAAAAACAAAATATACAAATAAATATTGAATATAAAAAATAAAACTATATAATAATAATATGTCGTCAAAACCCTTTAATTTTGATATAAGAAATTATACAATAAATGACTTGAAGGATATATTTGAATTGCCAAATAATTTTGATTCAAATGTCATAGAAATAAAGGAAACTAAATTACGAGAGAAGTTATTAAGTAATCCCAAATTAACTCCCAAATTGAAACAAGATACACTACAATTTATAACATCGGCAAAAATAAAATTACAAGAAAATATCAAAAGTGTAAAGGAAATAATGAATCCTCATCCGTATATAATAGAGAAGCCAATAATAGAAGGAAAAGATATATTACAAGAGAGAACACTAAAGAAGCATTTAAATGTAGATACAAGGTTTAGAGAGAATTTTCAGCAATCATCAAGCAATTTTGATATAAATTTATCATTTAAATTGGCGAATGTAAAAAAGATGGAATTATCATCGGTTGAATTTCCAACAACATTTTATGCCATATCAAATTTATTTGGTAATAATTTTTTTACAATAAGAGTCGTGTCAGGTGAAGATGTAAAAGAATCATTATTTGAGTTACCAGATGGAAATTATAGTAGAACGGCAATCATAAATGCGTTAAAAAATCTTGACAATTATACGCCACAATATTCAATATTCAATGATATAAATTTTAATGTAGATGTAGATGCTGAAGGTTCCGGAACAGGGAAAAGTTTTTTTACATTAGATTCATCATCAAGTATAGTGAACCAAGTAGAACTATTATTTAATGAAAATAGAAGTTGTCAACCAGATAGTAATGCTTTAATAAAAAAATTAGGATGGATGTTGGGATTCAGAAATGGGAGTTATGTATCAACAAATGAAGACAATAATTTTGAAATAAGAAGTGAAGCATTATTAAATATAACAGGACCTAAATATATTTATATGGCAATAGACGATCATAATTCAAACAATGAGAGCACAAGTAATTTTTACAGTGCGTTTAATTCTGTTATTTTACATAAAAATATTTTGGCACGAATACCGCTTACGACATTTTCGTTTAGTTTTGAAATAGCGAATATGTTAAGTATAGTATCAACACCTAGGGAATATACGAATCCAGTGTCAATAGAAAAATTAGGAATCCAATTGATGGACGAATATGGGCGAATATTGGATTTAAATGAGATGAATATAAGTTTCTGTTTATCATTTACACAAAGTTACGAAGGAAGTAATAATACTTAAAACAAAAAGCACATAATAGAAGAATAAATATTGCGCCTTTATCATAAGAACATTGTATATTTTTATAACAATTGCTATGGCAATTACTGTGGCAATTACCATTAATACTATTTTCATTAATTTCAGGAATAGTGGTCATAATATTAACGTCAACATTCATTTTGAATTTATGTAGTTGTTTGTATTTAAACAAATTCCTATTAATAGAACGTATTTGATATTTTTCGCTCATATATTTTAAATTGTCTGGAAAATAACTAGTCATATTATTTTCAACATCAACAAAATTGCCGTATTCTTCGTATATCATAATGTTTTTCCTGTGAATCATAAAGTGAATATATAAGATAAAATTAATACAGAAAAATATTTCATTTTTTATAATTTTAAATAATAAATGAAAAACGGTTTGACAAGTATAATGCGAACCAAATCAGAAACAGACATATCTGAGAGTGATATAAATTTATTTGAAAATAATTATAAAAAATGTTTCCAAGCAAAAATGGGGGATAGTGAATGCGATAGTGAATGCGAAAACGAAAGTCAAAGCGAAAGCACTAGTGAAATAAAATTAGAAGAATTTAATGTTAAACCATATAAAAAATACAAATATGCGCAAATAGAACAGCATATAAATAAGAATTATTTTGACGATCAGCAAAAATATTCAAATTCTTTAGACATAATGGCGAGTTATTTAAAAGGTCAAAAAATAATTTATATGGAATCAAAAGCGTATGTTGAGATACAATTAAATTGGTTGATGATTCCAGCAATAATGTTGTCAACAACAGCGTCAGTATTGGCATCTATAATACACAATTATGTGTGGGGGGTAATATTGATTTCATCAGTAAATGGTGTAATATCATTTTTATTGGCATTGGTAAATTTTTATAAATTGGATGCGAGGTCAGAGGCACACAAGATTTCGTCGCATCAATATGATAAATTACAAACATCGGTGGAATTTAAATCTGGAACCATATTATTATATCCGTATAAGAAGGATACATCAGGGAATTATTATGCGAAAAACGACGAAACAAATATTGAGACAATATTGATAAAAACAATAAACAATGTAGAAAGCAAGATAAAAGAAATAAAGGAAACAAATAAATTCATAGTTCCGAAAAACATAAGATTAATGTATCCGATAATATACAATACAAATATATTTTCAATAATAAAGCGAATAGAAGATAGAAAGAAGAAGGTGATATATAATTTGAAGACTGTAAAAAACGAAATAAATTATTTCAATACCTACAAAAATACGAATAAAGAGTTAGACAATTTTGATATAAATCAAGCGTATAGAAGGAAAGAGAATTGTATAAGAGAGATATTATCATTAAAGTCAGCGTATTCAATAGTGGACCAAATGATTTTACAGGAAATAGAGAATGCTGAAATATTGAAAGAGAGTAATTTCAAACGGTTTATATATTGGTTATGTTGTAATGATTATAGGAAAGAATTAAAGAATCCCCAAGACTTAAATGAATTTATTGCTGGAATCATGGATCCATTTAAGGACAAGCAAAATGATGATTTGGAGGAATCAAATAGGAAACGGGAGCGAGCAGTATTTCAAGAATGTTTAGAAAACAAGGATAAAATAGACGATGCTGATTATAAAAAATATAAAGAAAAATATACTAGAACAGTATGTTGGCCGTTTTGTTACACAATTGACAAAGAATATCCTGAAATAAATCACAAAAATTATAAAGAATGGGCACTGGAAGAATATAAAAAACGGGAAACAAAAATTCAGAAAAAAATAGAAAACAAATATGTTGATGACGAGGAATCAATATCAATATCAGTATTAGTATCAGATGTAGAAAACAATATTAAAAGCGAAGTGAATAGTTTTTAATATTAATAGTTTTTCATTTCAATAAGTATTTCAATTAGCAATAATTATTGAATAATATTCCACTCTACCGGATTCGAACCAGTGACATTTCGATGACTTTATTTTACTACTACAGTCGAATGCTCTACCAACTGAGCTAAGAGTGGTCCATATATATAATTAAGAATACCTTTAAGTTGTTTTTTTGTAAAACATTATTATAAAATTATTTTATAAAATAAAAAATAAAAAATAAAAAAATATGGCAACAAATTATATAGACAAATGATTTATAATAATCCTAATAGAAAAGTAAAAAGATTACAAAAATTGCTTACATATTCGTCTTCTATTGATAATGATAGTATTAAACAAAAAAGTATAAAAATGATTTCAAATGGCAAAAAAACCAAAGTAGATTTATATTCAAGAGATGATGATGATATTCGCAAAAAGTCAGTGCAATTTGATAATAACAAAACAAATTTAGCAAAGTTACTCAAGGTGGACCCAGTGTTTGAAGATTTGGATTCTCGATTATATAAAGATTTTTTAGTAAATGTGAAATCGAATAAATCAAAAACAAAAACAAATAGAACAAATGGAAATACAATTGGAAAAAAGAGAGTTACGAAAAAATATTATAAAAATAAATCAAAATCAAATAAATCAAAAACAAAATCAAAATCTGCATCATCCAATAAAAAACGAAATACAAGACGAAAAAAATAATTTTTGAAAAGCAACAAATAATTATACACAAGTTTATTTCATAAGAAAAATATTTTTTTATGAAAAATCTAGATTATAAAAAAATTATATATATATAAATGTCATTTAGAAGAATAGGTGGTATTAATCGTTCATCAAATAATCATATTGTATCCAGTGAATACAATACTTCGTCGAAATTAATATCTCAAAACACTTTTGTCGGTGACTTAAGTTGCAATAGTATAATTGTTGAAGATATATCAATCAATGGCAATATATTCATAAGTGATTCAAACAATATTCAAGTAAATTTGGAAAAAGATATGTCGTTTAATAATTTGGATGTATCAGAGAACATAATAATTCATAATCAAGCAACCATATTTGACGCAAGTATTAATAACAATTTGGATGTATCGGAGAATCTAATAGTTAATAAACAGGCAACCATATATGATGTTAGTATTAATAACAATTTGGATGTATCAAATATTTTAACAGCAAATGTAATAACCGTTCAAACATTAAACATTAGTTCTACATTAAATTTAAGCGATGTATCCATAATAGATATAACTAGTCATTTATTTGCACCAGAAGTTTCATTCAACAATCTAGATGTATCGGTTAATTTTTACGCAAATGATGCTTCCATAAATCACCTAGATATAACTAGTCATTTATTTGCACCAGAAGTATCATTCAACAATCTAGATGTATCGGATAATTTTTACGCAAATGATGCGTCCATAAATCACCTAGATATAACTAGTCATTTATTTGCACCAGAAGTATCATTCAACAATCTAGATGTGTCGGATAATTTTTACGCAAATGATGCGTCCATAAATCACCTAGATATAACTAGTCATTTATTTGCACCAGAAGTTTCATTCAATAATCTAGATGTGTCGGATAATTTTTACGCAAATGATGCTTCCATAAATCACCTAGATATAACTAGTCATTTATTTGCACCAGAAGTTTCATTCAACAATCTAGATGTGTCGGATAATTTTTACGCAAATGATGCGTCCATAAATCACCTAGATATAACTAGTCATTTATTTGCACCAGAAGTTTCATTCAACAATCTAGATGTGTCGGATAATTTTTACGCAAATGACGCTTCCATAAATCACCTAGATATAACAAGTCATTTATTTGCACCAGAAGTTTCATTCAATAATCTAGATGTGTCGGATAATTTGACTGTTAATGGAAACGCTGTATTTAATGGAACATTCACTGTAAACAACATTGATATATCAGGACACATATTAGGTATAAATAGTGGTGAAGCAAGTGGTAATATTGGATTAATGATGCAAACTGACAGTTCTAATGTATTTTTTGGTTATGATGCTTCAGAAAATATGTGTTTTTTAACAAAGACCCAATTTGGACCAGATACCAGTTTTAATATATATAACACATTAGAGCAAGATAGTTCAACAAATTTGGTGAATAATTTGGTTAATTTACAAGTTAACACATTAAAAGCACAAAATTTAGATTGTGCTAATTTTACAATAACCGCAAATACTTTTGATGATATAACAGTTAATGACAAGGCAACTATTGAAAATTTATCAGTCCAAGAAAATATAAATTGTGGAAAGGCGATTAAGTTAGAAAATAATACTTTTAGTGTTGGAAGCATGGTTAATGTTTATAAAGATGCTTCTGACGCTATTTTAGAAACCGATTATAATATTTATGTTACAGACAAATGGGCTATATATGTATTTGATAATTCAGGAAATTATAGTATGAATTTAAATGTTTTGGAAGAAGATGGTGTTGTTCCAGATATTTCTTTGGGATATATCATTTGTGGTGGAGGTGAAGGTGGGGCAACAGATAATATTACGGGAGGTTCGCCAGGACATATAGATTATAATTTTCTAAATGTAAATAATGATGGCGTATTAAATATAAGCATTGTTGTAGGAAATGGTGGAGAAACCGCATCGACTGGAAGTTCAGGAGGTCTTAACGGAAGTAATTCAATTTTGTCTATTTCAGATAGTTCGAACAATATTGAAACATTAAATGTTTCAGGTGGAATTGACGATAATTATAGTGGAACAGATTTAAATACTGACGATGATAAAAATTATAATTTGGATAAAAACATTATAGGTTTAATAGAAACAGGATTTATAACAAATGTAGTAAATGGAGATTTTACAATTAAATTAGGTGGTATTGGTGGTGATGGTCATCAAAATTATTCTGCTAGTCAACCTAATATTATTGATGCTTCATTTGGTGGTGGTGGAGGTGGTGGTTCTTATTCAAGTGATGCTTCTATAGATATATCA
>Ga0257106_1000541_pt1 | contig 22003 bp, 16 predicted proteins | sample LP_taG_3_FD_190177 | JGI IMG/M metagenome (GOLD analysis project Ga0257106, IMG submission 190177) | Marine microbial communities from Northeast Subartic Pacific Ocean, Canada - LP_J_2011_P26_10m | ecosystem: Environmental > Aquatic > Marine > Oceanic | place: Canada: Northeast Subartic Pacific...
GACAAAGACGCGGAGCCGCAACCGGTGGCGTTGCGATACGCGGACGCGTATCAGTATCAGAACGTGTTCGGACCGTTGATTGCGATTGAGGCGGATTACGATAAAAGTCAAAAGGAGAGTCAACACATGGGTAATGTTTCCGTGCGATGGGACGTGGGGTTGAACGCGAGGAGGGTGATGTATTTTGGATTTAGTAGTGACGAGGAGCATTTGAAGATTTTGTTGGGCGACGAGTTAGTCGCGATTTTGAAGAGCGTAGACGGGAGAGAAATTTGGCGAGGCGACGGGACCGTGATTCGATACAACGTAAAGGAGGAAGAAATTGGTTTAGAGTTGGACGCGAGGTCGTGCGTGGACGCTCCGGTTCACGTGACGAGCGGGTACGAAATCGAGTGCGTGTGGAAATCGGTGTCGTACGACCGGTGTCAAGCGGCGTTGAAAGCGTTCGCGGTGGACGACACTTCGGTTTCCGGTTACATCTATCACAAATTGTTAGGCCACGACGTGAACGAAAGCGTCATGCACCATCGAGGCTCAAACATTGACGTTTCCGGGAAACAGAAATGGTCGGCACCGAATTTACCGGAGTTGAACCACTCGCAAATCGCCGCGGTGAAGATGGTGTTGCAACAACCGTTGTCGTTGATTCAGGGTCCTCCCGGGACGGGAAAGACGGTCACTTCGGCGACCATCGTGTACCATTTAGCGACAAAAGGGGACGGTCAAGTTATCGTCGCAGCGCCTTCGAACGTTGCAGTCGATCAACTCGCCGAGAAGATTGAGAAGACGGGTTTAAAAGTTGTAAGAATCGTCGCTCGGTCGCGCGAACACGTCAACTCGGCGGTGGAACACTTAGCGTTGCATTATCAAGTTCAAAGAATAGCAGAGAAGGAGAAAAATGGTCAACTCGCGAAATTGCAAAGGTTGAAAGATTCCATCGGCGAGTTATCGCAAGAAGACGAGAAAAGGTATTACAAAGCGTTGAAGAAAATAGAAAACGACATCATACAAAACGCTGACGTCGTGTGCGTCACCGCCGTCGGCGCCGGCGATCGAAGACTCGAAAAATATAGATTTCGACAAGTCTTATTCGATGAGTCCACTCAAGCCACGGAACCAGAGACGCTCATTCCAATCATCATGGGTGCAAAACAAGTCGTCATGGTTGGCGACCACTGTCAGTTAGGACCGGTCGTCACCTGTAGAAGTGCTTCGAGAGCCGGTTTGAGTCAATCTTTGTTCGAACGTTTAATCTTTATGGGCGTCCAACCGATTCGATTGCAAGTGCAATACAGAATGCACCCGTGTCTTTCGGAATTTCCATCCAACGCGTTTTACGAAGGCACGCTGCAAAACGGTGTCACCGAGGCAGAACGTGCGGATAGCGAAGACGTGTTCCCGTGGCCGTGTCCGTCAAAACCGATGCTGTTTTGGGCTCAAATGGGCGTCGAAGAGATGTCTGCGAGCGGATACTCGTACTTGAATCGCGGCGAAGCGTGCGCGGTGGAGAAAATTGTCACGCACTTACTTCAAAACGGCATCGCACCGGAGGAAATCGGTGTGGTCACACCTTACGAAGGCCAACGCGCGTACGTCGTCAACTACTTAACTCGAACCGGGGTTTTACACCCGAGCACATACCAAGAAGTGGAAGTCGCTTCGGTCGACGCGTTCCAAGGACGCGAAAAGCAGTACATCATCGTGACGTGCGTCCGATCGAACGACCGTCAAGGGATCGGTTTCTTGAACGACCCCAGGCGTCTGAACGTCGCGTTAACTCGAGCCAAACTTGGTTTGATGATTGTCGGTAATCCGAAAGTGTTAGCGAAACAACCGCTTTTCAGAGACATGTTGCAACACTTCAGAGACAACAAATGCCTCGTCGAAGGCAACAACATCAACCAACTGAACGAGTGCATGGTCGCGTTACCTCAATCTAGATGGAAAGCAAAAGCCGGCCTCGCGCGATTCGTCGCCAAAGAAACCATCCACGAAGAAACCACCACGAGTGGTGAAAATTACAACAGCGACAATTACATTGCCGATAATGATTACGGCGGCGACGGCGGTTATAATTGGTCCGGGAAACGAAATTTAACCACCGCGCCTCGCGTCGGCGCCCAAAACATCGGGTTCGCCAATTCCGCGCAGAGAGACGACGACACGGATTCCCAATACACCGGCAGCGTCTTTGGCGAGAGTTTATACGGTGGTTCGAAATCTGAAATCAGTGGGAGTGAATACGGCGACGCCGCGCCTGGACCGGGATTTAGATACGATTGATTTGATTTTTAGCGTTTTAACATTTTATGCGTACAACAGAAGGGAAAAACAACTTAACTGTTTCGGAAAAAGCGCCATTGTAATGGAATAAAATGAGAACATGTCGTCTGTAGCATCATCATCATCGCTGGTATTCACAACCCACAGACGACGACAACCACTCACCGAAAGGAAGACCACCCATTCTTCTGCATCTTGGTCTGAGAAGGATTATTGTTCCGAGAAGGAGCGCACAAAAATGCGCGCTTTGTCCGAAGCGCACAAGTCCTTTCTCGGTCGATGGCATCGGGATGCATCCAAAAACGAAAATGTGTTCGAGTACCTCGAAGCGCACGATATGGACGGGGATCGCTCCACGGCGACGTACGTGCAAGTTTGGGAAACAACAACAGATGAGACGACGAATAAGTCTTTGGGCGAGGGAGAGTTTACGGTGAGGACGGTTTCGAGCACGGGAACGAAAAGAAAGTTATCGTACCCTCTGGGCGAATTCGTGGAAAAGTACGAAGGCGAGAGCAACATATTCGGCCCAGGGCCGGGAGAAGTGCACAGAAAAGCCACGTGGGATGCGAGTTCACGCACGCACGAAGTCACGTCCATATCTCAACTCGGGTTTGAATCCACGACGAGAACGACAGATGAGAGTGGGGATAGGATGACGTGCGTTCGGCGGTTTCGGAAGAAAGACGATAGCGTAGACGTCCAGTGTACTGAACATTTCGAACGAACATCGCTCAAATCGTTGTCAGACCGTTGAGAAGAAGCCGAAAGAGAGAGAGAAGTAGTAAGTGGAAGAAAGAGTTGTGTTACCGTTCTCGTCACCGGTCGTTTTTGCGTGTGGTGTAGAACTAAAGCGCGTTTAATGTCATGTTGTAACTGGTACCAATTTTCCTCACATCTCGTCAGTTGTTAAAACATCATGAGTGGATGTGCACCTTAGAACGAGAGAGAACGAGAGAGAGGACCACTACCACCCTTCTTTTCGATAAAGAGTACGAAGAAGAGGAAAATGTCGCTTTTACCTCGCGCGTTGCTCAAAAACTACTCTCAAGACGCGCTCAAACCTTTGGAAGATGAGTGCAACGCGTTCGAGAAGATTGATTTCTTCTCTTCCCCGCAAGCGGCGTCTCACAACGTTTCGATCTCCTCGAACCGCACGCAACTCGTCGGCACGGTTGGAAAGATACCAAACCTGTTTGGATTCCACAACGTGGATTTAGAACGGTTACGGAAAGAGAAAAAGTTCCTCGCGTTACCGCCGGAGAGTTGGTTGGATTTTACGGATATTGACAGTCACAGTTTATGTCGACAAGGCACCAATACGTGGGGGAGTTTACATAAAGGAGTGTTAACGTCGGGGAACATTTTAGGCGCGCTTGGGTTTAAGGAGGCACACGTGGTGACAAAGATTGGATTGCACAGCGAAAGCGCGAGTCACCAGGATTTGATGCGCGCGGTGATGGTGATGCGGGAAGACGCTTCGGCGGTAGTTGAGGCCCCGTCGACGACGGGTGAGAACGAAAGGGACGAGGACGACGCGAGAGAGAAGAACGAGGCGATCGTGAAGGCGTATAACGAGGAGCTGATGTTGAGTGTGGAGGAAGAGTGCAATGACGGGTGGTACGATAACGATTCAGACGACGACGACGAGATGGAGGAGGATCTATCTGCTTCGAGTTCAGCCGCCGAGGACGAGGAAGACGACGAAGAAGAAGATAATAAAGAAGAAAAGTTCTTTCCGCCGATTAAAAATAGCAGCAAAGGTCGGTTTCAACATCACTTCGATTTCTCCTCGGCAACGCCGTTGGACATTCTTCGCGCGTCGGTTGATAACTCACACGTGAACCGCTCGACGAAGAAGAGTCCGGCGAAAATAAGAACGAACAACGCGAAGAAAGGATCGAAAAAACAGAAGAAAAAGAAAGCGAAACAACTGAAGAAGAAAAAGAAAAAAGCGAGAGAACTCGCGGGGGCGGAAGAGCAACCGTTCGGTGGAACTTTAGGCCTCACTCGTCTTGGATTTTGTCGAATGAAAGCGAGAGAAGGCGAACAGTCCGTGAGATTGGCGTGGGGGAATACGGCGGAAGCGGGAGCGCTGATGCAGTTACTGAACGATTTCCGAAACGTAGAGGAGATTCACGAGGTTGGTTTATGTCGCGTGTCGAGGGACGTTTTGTTGAAGTATGAAGAGATTTGCAGATGTAAATTACCACAATTAGGCGCGAGTCCGGACGCAATCGCACTCATTCGTAGCGACGATGGTGAGAACGCGTTTGAACGCGTCGTCGTAGAGGTGAAGAATCGAAGTCCGTTTTATCGAACGCAAAGCGGATACTATCGCGTCGGCGATCCGCCGTTACCGAAAACTATTCCAGCGTATCACGTACCGCAAGTTCAACTGGAGATGGTTTCCGCAAACGCGTCGTCGTGTTTCTTGTGCATGCGAAACGTGACTCGAGGCACTTCCGTCTTTCGCGTGAAGAGAGACGAGGAGTATTTAAAGCAAATGTTCCGAGTGATTGGGAGGTTATACGAAAACTATTGTTTGAAAGACGACGCGAAATCGCCGCCGGAAAATTGGTTGGCGAATGATCCAATACACGCTTTACTCGTTCGCAAAACGCGAGACATCGCGCAAAACGCCCAATTAGTAACGATTTTAGCCCCTTCTTCTTCTTCGTCTTTTGGCGACGACGACGACGAAAAAGAACACGAAAATAAAGACGGAAAAAATGGCGAGGAGAGAGAAGCTTTTCATCCGTTTCTCGACGAGTATTTAGCGCGCGGTAGAAGTTAGTTTGTTATTAGTTTTTACAAATTCGGCGAAACAATTATCGATGTATAAACTACTGCTGTACCTATCTATTATTGTCGCGGCTGCGGGAAAGACTTTGCACCGCCCTCAAAGTCGCCATTCAGATGTTCGTGTTTCTTCGCGCGCAATCCTGACGAATTTTTTCCGCGTCCTCCTCTTCGAAAGGCGTTGCGCGATTCGCGATTCCGAGGCGATTCGTTGAGGCCGTTCGGAGAATCGTTATCGTCGGTGAAAACGTTAGATTCTCGTTGTTGTTGTTGTTGATGTTGTTCTCGCTCAAATATTGTTGCTGCGCTTTCGTTATTATTGCTATTGTGTAATCCCTCGAAGGCCGAGTTGAAGTTTTGAGGTATCGGATTACCGAAAATATCTAACCCGCTCCCCTGCGAAGACCCACCGCTACCTCCAAACAGAGCTTGCTGTAACGGTGGCTGTTGCTGCTGTTGTTGTTGCTGAGTCGTCGGTAGTGGTGAAGCACCAAACCCGAACGAGTGCGTATTCTTCGCGATGCTCGAAAAGATACCGCCGCCAAGTTCGTCTCCGAACCCACCGCTGTTTTGCAGTTGTTGTTGTTGTTGTCGCTGCTGCTGCTGACGCATCAACATTTGTTCTTGCTGCTGTAACTGTTGACGCTGTTGCGCTTGTTGAATAACAGACTGCTCGAGCTCGGCGATAGATTTTGTAATGTGTTGCTGTTGCTGTTGCATTTGATGCCCGTTCATGTTCATGTTCATGCTTTGCATTTGTGCGAGCAAATTACTCTCTCTTTGATGTTGTTGTTGCTGATGTTGAACTTGATTGAGCGGTAGCGGAGGTGACATACCTAATGAAGTCGGTTGTAAACCAGCGGGAGGATTTACACCGTTTCTAGGCATTGTCGGTAGACGCGAAGGCATATTTTGATGTTGCTGTTGATGTCCCATCATCGGGAGCGGCGGTGGTGGTTGCGTCATCGGCATGGGTGGTTGTAAAGGCATCGGGGGCGGTTGAGTCAAAGTGTTGTCCGTCGCGCGCTGCGCCGCGCGTCTCGTTTCGCGTCGTACTCTGGCACCCCTGCCACCAGTTTCAGACGGTGGAAATCTGTTATTGTTCGAGTGCACGTTTTTTTCGTGCACTCGCTCCGGGTCTCCGAGCATATCCATCATCGCCATTTCAAACTGTTCGTCGTTTTCTGCCCATAAAATGCGTTTCACGGTCATCGCCGCGCCGCGAATGGCGCCAAAAACAACCGGCGCCGAGCGTCTTTGTACCGCTCTCGCAACGTTATCTCCACTCGCGAACGGGTCTTCTACGCCAATTTTATATTTACGCAGTGGCCAGGAACACCCGCACGTCCATCTTCCGGCGTACGTGGACGCGACTAATCCTTTCGCCCATAGCGGCTCTACCGCGCTCAACGTGACGAAAAAGTCCACGAAGAGTTCCGCCAACGTCTTCTGGTTTCCCGAGCTGTACGAGTGATATTTATCTGCTTTCGGCTTTATCGCGTGCGGGTTCCTTTGCGCGTCTGCTCGTTTCCTCTCGTGCGATACTTCTCTCGGTTTCCCCAACTCTTTCGTTTCTTCGCATTCGTTTTGTACTCGTTGCATCTCTTTTTCCAAAGATTCCTCGTCCGTCAACGTTATAGTAGCCATTGGCGGGCATATTCCGTGCCTTTGGAGAGTAAACAACGCTAACAGACACAACGAATACGAGTTAAACGTCCCGTTTATCGCATCGTTCACGTTCCAATTCTTGGCCCACATCTTGACGCAAAAAACTAAATCTCGATACAATCGATCGTGGTCCGCCACGAAACCCATCACCGCCGATTTGTACACCCCGTCGTTATGGACGCACACGTCGCACGCTACCCCAGTTTCTGGATCTCGAAACTTCACCAGTGGCACTCTCGCGTGCGCGATCAACTGCACGTCGTCGTACTTTCTCCATCTCAATTCGCTGGCAAACTTCGCCAACAACTGTACCCTTTTCGTCCTATGCTGCCTCCTTTGCGCTCTCGGCCTGGGCGCGCCACTCTGCGCGTCTCTATACTTCCTCTCCTCTTCCTCGTTATACCACTGCGAGGACGGATGAATCGTCAACGACACGTCTATATCCGAATTCTTCGTGTGAAACGCGCTCACAAACGACCCGAACGGATCGATCGTCACCGCGTCGAATCTCGCGGTCAACACCGTCTCGAGCTTCTTCAACAACCGCTCTCGTTTCACGTCGTCCGCCGCGGTTGCTTTTTGCATCTGCACGCATTTCTGCAGCGCTCGCTCTAACTTCTCCATCTGTTCTTTCGCGGGCATTTCCCCGGTCATCGAGCTCGACAACTGTTCTTTCGTCGCTCGTTTTAAAACGCGCTCCGTTTCGAGCAAAGTTTCTCTTGGAGGCGGCAAAGGTTGGAAATTCTCCTCCTCCTCGTCAAAGTCTGCATATCGTCCTCGTCGTCCTCCTTTTTCTCCTCCTCCGTTGCTTCTCGTCTTTTCTCTCTTGTTGTTATTATTCTCGCGTGGTCGTCTGTGTTGTTTTTCTCTTTCCTCCTCTTCCTCGCTCTCGTCGTCGTCCTCAAAGCTGCTGTCGTCTTCATCAATTTCATCGAACTCACCATCAAATTCACCTCCGATGATGCTCCTCTCTCTTCTTTTGTCGTCGTCGTCTTCTCCATTATTTTCCTTCATTTCCTTCAAAAACGCGTCCAAAGGAACCCCTTTTTGTCGTCGTCCTCCTCCTCGCTGGTTCGACGACATTCTCTCTAAAGCTTCTTTACAACAAAGAGAATAAGTTTTTGTGAGCGTTCGTTCCAAGAGAACAAAAAGGGCAACACAAAAGGAAGAGCGTGGTTTGATATTTAGGGTGTGGGTTTAGTACACAATTAAGTGCCGTTTTTTTAATCTTTCTGAACTGCTCTGTGAGCCGTGAGTTTGTTTCTATCTACGAATTACAAAGAACGTCGTCATACTTTTTACGCGACGTATACGACGACGACGTATTAAACGAAAAGACACACTTATTTAGTCTCTCTTTTAAAGTAAACCAAGACAGCTATTATTATGAGTCAATTTGCAGCGAGCAAAAATGTACTCGCCGGGGTCGCGCGACCGTCGGTGAGAGCGAATTCGAACGCGCGTAAAGCGAAACGCGCGACGGTGATGAAGGTGCGTTGAAAGATTATTGTATTGGTCTCTCGTTTTATTAATTGTTTTTAAATATCATCGATTTGGAGGTGGTACGGGTGAATTCGACGCGGAAACATGTAAATTGTGCATTTTTCGAGGACTGTTAGTCCTCGTTCCTGCGTCGATGCCTTCGCGTGGTCACTTTCGCGCGCGTTTTCGCGAGATGTTGCGTGACGTGGCATCTTCGGGAATGCTGTCGTCACCACCCTCATCGGAATGTGATGCCTTTCAACTTTACTGTCTCTTCTTCTTCTTCTTCGTCTTCTTCGACTAACATCATCATCTTCCTCCTCTTCTCAAACAGTCCAACAACAACAACAAGGAAACCTCCAGTGATGCGCAAAAAATTGCCATCGCCACCTTGACTGCGTTTGCCACTTTGCAAAACGCGCAGATGGCATCAGCCATCGACTTCCCGGCCATGCCGGCGGTGGAGCAACAACAATCCGCGGAACAAACGACGGAAGCGTTCCCAAGTTTGTCCGCGCCGTCCACGACGGTTGCCTCGGCGACCGACGCCTCTGGATTGCCGGAAGGCGCGACGTGGAGATACTCGGAATTCATCAAAGCCGTTTTAGGCGGTAAAGTTGAACGCGTGCGATTCGCCAAAGACGGTTCGTCTTTGCAATTGACCGCGGTGAACGGGAACAGAGCGACGGTTGTTTTACCGAACGATCCGGAGTTGGTGGATATTTTGGCCAAGAACGGCGTCGACATTTCCGTTTCCGAAGGCGAGCAACAAGGGAACGCGGCGAGTTTGTTGGGCAACGTGTTGTTCCCGGTTATCGCGTTTGCCGGTTTATTCTTTTTGTTCAGAAGAGCGCAAGACGGCTCTGGCTCTGGCGGTGGCATGCCGGGTGGCATGGGTGGCATGGGCGGCGGTGGCCCGATGGATTTCGGTAAATCCAAGAGCAAATTTCAAGAAGTCCCGGAAACCGGCGTCACTTTTGTCGACGTCGCCGGCGTCGAAGGCGCCAAGTTGGAATTGCAAGAAGTTGTCGATTTCTTGAAGAACCCGGACAAATATACGCAACTAGGCGCCAAGATCCCGAAGGGTTGTTTGTTGGTTGGCCCGCCGGGTACGGGTAAGACGTTGTTGGCCAAGGCGGTCGCCGGTGAAGCCGGTGTTCCGTTCTTCTCCTGCGCGGCGTCCGAGTTTGTTGAATTGTTCGTCGGCGTCGGCGCGTCTCGTGTCAGAGATTTGTTCGAAAAAGCCAAATCGAAGGCGCCGTGTATCGTCTTCATCGATGAGATTGATGCCGTCGGGAGACAGCGTGGTTCCGGCATGGGCGGTGGTAACGATGAGAGAGAACAAACGATTAATCAGTTGCTCACGGAAATGGATGGTTTCGAAGGGAACACTGGCGTCATCGTCTTGGCGGCGACGAACAGACCGGACGTTTTGGATTCCGCCTTGTTGCGTCCGGGACGATTTGATCGTCAAGTTACCGTCGACCGACCGGATGTTGCCGGCAGAATCAGAATCTTGAAGGTGCACTCCAGAGGTAAGACCATCTCCCCGGATGTTGACTTTGAAAAGGTTGCCAGACGTACCCCGGGTTTCACCGGCGCCGACTTGGCCAACTTGATGAACGAATCGGCTATCATTGCCGCCAGAAGAGAATTGACAGAAATTTCCAAGGAAGAAATCGCCGATGCGCTCGAAAGAATCGTCGCCGGTGCCGCAAAGGAAGGTGCCGTCATGTCGGAGAAGAAGAAGAGACTCGTAGCGTACCACGAAGCTGGGCACGCCATCGTCGGTGCGTTGATGCCGGAATACGATCCGGTTGCCAAAATCTCCATCGTCCCGAGAGGCGCTGCGGGTGGTTTGACCTTCTTTGCCCCGAGCGAAGAACGATTAGAATCTGGTTTGTATTCCAGATCGTACCTCGAGAACCAAATGGCGGTTGCCATGGGTGGTCGTGTCGCGGAAGAGTTGATCTTTGGCGCCGAAGACGTCACCACTGGCGCCTCGGGCGATTTCCAACAAGTCTCGCAAACCGCGAGACAAATGATTGAAACCATGGGTTTCTCCAAGAAAATAGGTCAAATCGCGTTGAAAACTGGTGGCGGTCAATCTTTCTTGGGTGGGGAAATGGGTCGATCTGCGGATTACGGACCAGCAACGGCGGATTTGGTCGATAGCGAAGTCAAAGAGTTGGTGACCAAAGCGTACCGAAGAGCGAAGGATTTAGTGTCGATCAACATCGACGTATTGCACAAAGTTGCGGACGTGTTGATGGAAAAGGAAAACATCGATGGCGACGAGTTTGAAAAGATCATGTTCAACGCCAAGTCCGAGTTGTACTTGAAGGAAGACAACCTGGAGGTTGTCGTTCCGTACATGCAATAACTCGAGAGTCGAGAAAAGGACGAAAGCGGAAAGAAGAGAGAATTAGACAGAGAGAAAGAGAGAGAAGAAAACATAACGAAACCACACATAAAAAAGCTTTGCAATAACAACACACTTAATTGTACCATTCTTTACATTCATTGAAACGCACAACGGTTCATCATATCTTTTAATGATACATTTACCTATGCGCTCGCAGTATCGCGAGCGCTCGCTATACATTTCACTTCTTCCCGAGCTTATTCCCTTTCCCTTTAAACTTCTTCTTATTCCTGTTTCCGCCACCACTCCCCTCGTTTTTGCTCGAAGGCATGATCGCTCTCGCTAATTTCTTCCTCGTTTCGTTCAACCCTTTCAAAAACCCATGTATCGGCGATATCCCGTGTTGTCGTTCAAAGACGTCGTTCGCCGCTTTCATCATCACCAAAGTGAACACGAATTTGATGACGCGTGTTTCCAACGACGCTTGTTCTCCTCGTCCTCCTTCCGTTTTGGAATCGGTGGTTTTTGACGACATTATTTGAAGACGATGATACTGCCTCCTCCTCCTCTGATAAGTTGTTGGAGTGTGTGTCCGCGAGGAGGTAAACTCTGGCGTCTTTTCGCGCGTTATCCACTTTTGTTGAATTGGAAAAACTCAAACAACCGCACAAAAAGGAGTTCATTCAGCGCACTTGTTTGTATACATATACGCTCCAAACAATTAAGAGAATGCACCGATAATACGAATAACACCAAACAACAGTCTCAAGAAAGAAGAAGCGAAGAATACAGATGAGTTCAGGCGGTGGTGGTTCAGGGAAACTCGACGCGACCGTCCCTAAAATGTTCTGTTCGATGATACATGCCTCGGTGTTGATGATAGATCCAAAGCGGGGCAGCGCTGAAGACGAGAACAACACCAAAGACTACTACGACCCTTTTCTTGGTGTCGACTTTTACAATGTTGCTTCTTCTATTGATGCTTTGTCCTCTGGATTTCCGACGCACCGAGCGGCGCACCACCCGGACGTTCACAGGTTTGCGAAGAAAGCTTCAGCTGCCACCAGCGGTGGTGGTGGGGTGGTTGGCGGGATGAATGGTTCCAACTTAAACAAACCGTTTGGACCTCATTTTCGCCGCGTGTGGGTCCAAGGCGAAGTGACGTCGAGCGCGAATAACGGCGCCGTCCTCGTCGTCTCGGACGGGACCGGATCGGTGGAGGTGAACACGGACGGGGAGAGAAAGATCGAGAAAGGCGCGTACGTGTGCGCCATGGGGTGGTTGAGTAAAGAGAAGAAGGTACAAGCGACGCACGTGATGGAGATCAAAGACACAAAGGCGAGGAAAAGTCGAGAGCGCGCGTGGGCGATGGAGATTCGGGAGCTGTGGGATGGGATTCGCGCCGGCGCGACGTTTTGATTTTTTTTCTCTCGTTGCGCACCGCGGGTGCGTCTGTATCTTCTGTGTTGTTGCAAAAATGGAGGACGCGCGCCGCGCTGGGCGTTTTGTTGTCCGAGCCCATCTGTATTTGATAGTAGTTGCTATAGCGTTGTATGTATGTTGTACACATTTTCAGCGCGCCGTTTCCGCGCGTCGCGGCGGATTGAAATTGAACCCACCAAATTGAAATCTGTTGTTGTTGATGTTGTTGTTGTTGTTGTTTCTTCCTGTTATAGGAGCTCTCGCGATTCTTCGCCGGTAGAGGTTACCACCTATACCACCGTTTGCGGTATTGTTGTTGTTGTTGTTGTTGTTATTATTATTATTACTCCTGTTATTTCGTATGTTTGCAATCGCGTTCGCTTCTTCTTTCCCGATTGCAAAAAAGTTCTCGAATATCCCCGGAGGTTGTTGGTTTCTTCTTCTCCTCCTTCCGATGTTGTTGTTGTTCCTGTTGTTGTTGTTGTTGTTCGTATAGTTATCGTACATTCCGCAGTTCACTCGAAACTGTGGGTACCTTTCAATGATTGAACACGCGTACACGTAGGGCACGTGAAATCGCATCAAACTTTCAATAGGCGCTTGCAAACACACGAGCACGTCTCGAATAGCCGTCACAAACGGCACAAACGCGTCCACCCGATGTCGAGTCCGCACCATCGTCCCGTCGTCGTCGATGACGCTGGATACTCCGGCAATGAGCATCCTCCCGAGCGTCCTCGCGATGTACGTGTACACGTGCGTCTTCTCCAAGCGATGAAACCACTTCCTCAGCAAAATAAACAGCTTATTCCCTCGTTGCATCTCGCGGCTATAAAACACTCGCACCTCGCACCCTAATATCGTCTCCACCACATCCCCGAGTCGATTAAACTCTCTGCAATCCGCATCGGCGGCGATTGGAATCAACGTGTTCAAAAGCGCGTCTCTCCACGCGTTGAAATATTGGTGCGTTCGATCTTTCGCAGTCGGCGCGAACCACTCCAAAAACCGCTCTCGGCGAGACCGTCTCGGAAGGTTCCTAAACGTCGCTTGGCACACGCGACATCTCGTTTCCGTGTTCCCGCTGTTTTGTAAACTCACCGACTGCCAGTGTCTCAAACACCTCGCGTGGACGTAACCGGCGCTTCCCGAACAATCGCACGGAGAGATCATCTCACTCATATCGTCGGATCCGAAGCAAAACCTGCACTGGATGTTAATGTTGTTGTTGTTGTCCTCCTCTCCCGTAGCATTTGACCCAAAAATATTCCTCGTCGTCGTCCTCGTTTCTGGGGAAGAAAACGACGCGAGTTCTTCTTCTTGGTGTCGTTGCGCATCCTCGCGAGGAGGAGGAAGAGGCGCAGGACGAACCATCGGTCGTCGTCCTCGCCTCTTGCACATCTCGATGAATCCGCCGCAGGAAAGAAACACCGCGAACCGAACGTGGCCGGGATTGATGAGGAGCATGTTGAGTGATATTGCTTCTTTCCTTTTTCCTTTTTCTTTCTTTCTCTCTCTCTCTCTCTCTCTGTCTCGCGCACAAAGCGTGTTTGATGTGTGTTTTTATGAAGATTCCGTTGGGGAGAGAGTACATAAAAGCGAGAGGATCGAACGCGAAGAAGGTTGTTGTTGTTGTTGTTGTTGTTCGGAGAACAAGAAAAGAAAATGTGGCGTGTTGTTGTGGCGAAGTGTTTTATTCTTTTCGTCGCGATATATCTTATTTTCAAAACAATACGGTGGTCGTCGTCCGCGCGTCTACCGTCGGCTCGTCGAAACTCTCTCTCTCTTTCTCTCTCATTCTTATTCGCTCGGCTCCGCGACCGTCAACTCTTCCTCGCCAAACGGCGGCGCATTTTTCGAATAATACACCCCTAACATCAACAAAACGTCCGCGGTGAACACCCCGGCGAACGATTTCCAAACGAACGGAATCAAAACGTTAATCAATGGAATCGCGATGAAGAGCACGTTCAGCGCGTCCTTCTCCTTCGCTCCGCAATCTCGCGCTCGCAACGACGGCACCGTAAACATCCACAGGGACCACATCCCCATCAATCGCGCAATCGTTGGTTCCTCGGATGGGTAAATCACGTTGAACGCGAGTAAACCTCCGATTAAGATTGCCAAATACGCTTGGACTTCAAACACTTGGTACAAGACGGTGCCTTTCTGCGCTGGATTTTTTTTCTTCTTTGCGTCTCCTGACGAAGAAGGGGCGAATGTGGTTGCGGTTTTTTTTACGAATTTGTTCAAGTTTTTATCGAATGCAGAAGACGATGATGATGTCGAGGCAGAGGCAGAGACAGAGGTAGAATCCCTTTCGCCCGTGGCGATTGTTGCGTTTTCGTTGTCCTCGTTCGTCGCTTTCAACACCACCTGTCTGTGGACAAAAGATTGCTTATTCCGGGGAAAACGCATCGATGATGCACTTCGTCTTTTCCCATTCAAAGCTTTTAAAGAAGACAAAGAAGACTTCGAGGCGAGCGCGTCGTTTTTGCAGTTCGATGAAGACGAAACCACCAGAGATGATCCTCTGCATAACATCGTCGTAAAAGTCGTCGTCATTGTATTTGCGTTTGTGTTTACTCTGCGCTCTCGTAATATCTCTGTTCTGGAAAATCGTGTCGTCGTATCTCGATTTGAACATTTAGGGTTTGTAATAAACCCTAAACTCTTTTTTTTCTAACACCCTGAGAGAAGATTTGTCTTTTCACTTAATCTTGTCGCGCGCGAGAGATATATTATACACACACACATACAAAGAGCTCTTCACCTCATCGCACGAAGGGGGAACAACAACAACACGAGAAGATGGTACGCGATTTTAGACAAAAAAAGAATCTCACTTTTTACTTCTTTCTTGCCCCCCGCGCATTTCATATATCGAAAGTTTTCTCTGCTTTGGTTCCCCGCGGGGGGGAAACAAATTGGACAAAACAACGCTTTCTCTCTCTCTCGTATTCTCTGTCCCCTCCTCTCGCAAATGCACTCGCTGACTCTGAAACGTTTCTCTCATCCATCTTTCTTGCTTTCGCGCTCCTACTCGAAACGTGAACAACAACAAACAGGTCGTCTCGGAGAAAGAGCAAAAGTCCTCCTCCACTAATGGTTTGTTTTCCAAGCTGTTTTCCTCCAATAAGAACAACAATAACATCAACGCGTCGAGTATGAAAGGCGAAGAGTCTTACGAGCGGCCTTTACCTCCTCCTCGTGGAGAATGCTTTCAACAGCAGGGGCAGCAGGAGCAACAAGAACAACAACAACCGTCGACGTCATCGTCGGCGTGGAAACAACTTCACTCGGCGCAGTCTAAATTGAACGCAGCGAACGCTATGAAGAGAGGAGCCGGAGGGAAAGCGACGACGACTTTGAGCAACGGTGGCGGGACGACGACGACGAAAATGTCCGCGGGGACGAAGAAGGCGATGAAGTCCTCCAGAGAGGCAAAGTTTCGGAATTATTTGAACTTGGACGGAACGTTAGATAAGTTGACGAGAGCGTTGGACGATTTGTTGCGAAGTAACGTGAAACCAGAGTCGCCGGCGGATTGGTTAGTCGCTCGATTATCGGACGACTACGCGAACAAACTGAAAGAAGCGCAAGAAGGTTTGGAAGCGCAAGTGAAGGAGAACGAAAAGTTAAAAGAACGGTTGGATAAATCGAGAAGTTTCGTGCATCGATTACAGGAAGACGTGGAAGATTTGACGAAAAAGTTGGAAGTGGAGAAGGAAATGGCAGAAGCGGTTGCCGCGAGAGCTATGCACGAGCCGCAAGAGGTGGAGATGTTGAAAGAGGAGTTGAGAGAGGTGATGGAAGACGCGAACGAGATGGCGGATTTAATCCGCGAGTACGAGCAAAGAGAAGAAGAGCGCTTGGCGGTGCGAAGCGTGAAGAAAGAGTTGCAAGAGGAACGAGAGAGGGTGTATGGAAATGGAACTTTACCGAGTCCTAGGTCGTCAGACGCGTCGTCGAAGAGATTGATGCGGTTCGAAGAGATTAAAGAAAAGGTTAGAAGACAACACGAAGACGCACAGAGATACAAACAGAACAGAAGTGGCGGAACATCGCCGACGGCTTCGGATGTGAGTTCGCAGTACGTGGAAGAGGACAACGCGCCAAAGTACACGAGGTCCGCGTCGAAGAGGATTACCGAAAGCGAAGGAAAAATGTTGTTTTAGAATTTGGTTTGTATATCACACTACAAGGGTACAATAATAGTTACTGTATCTGCTATCAACTCCTTTATTATTCTACACGTACAGCGAAGGCGCGAAGACGATGCCTCTTCGCAACAACTCCGCTCCTTTTTCAAACTTCTCGCGTAAATTCTCATCCCCGCACGCCATCGCCGCTCTGCCGAGCTCTAACATCAATTCGTCCAATCGACGCATGGCGCGAACGATAGTGCCTTCAAACAAATCCGTTCGCAACAACACTTCCGAAAACGTTTTTCCTCCCGCCCAGTCGTGCACGATTTCCACCAAGAACGTTCGAAACGAATCGACGTATTTTTCCACGTCGATTTCGAGTTTTTGTTCCAGTTGCGTATTGGCGATGAGTTTCGCCGCGTCTAAAACGCCTTTGATTGGCACCTCTAGATTTTTCGGTATGGTTGGCTTTTGGTTCGACTTTTCCGTTGGAACAAACATGGAACACAACGCGACGAGTTCTCTCGGCGTCGCTTTCGCGAAGGCGCCGTTGAACATCAACTCCGTGGCCAAAAGTTCATCCGCCGTGTCGATTTCGCACGCGCATCGGCCTTTGGGTAAAACGACGCCTTCAGCACCCACGTGGTTGAGTTTGCGTAAAACTTTTGAACGCGAAGATAATTCGTCGCGAAACTTGGACAGTTCGCTCGTTTTTATGCGCGAAGATAACACTCTCGATCGTTCCTCGAGAGTCGCTTTCTTCTCAAACATCGCTTTCTCGTCAAAATCCTCTTTCGGGGCGTTTTTATCCTTCATCTTCGCCCTGAGCGTCTTTTGTTTTTCGTAATACATCTCTTCGTCGTCGTCTCCAGCTTCATACAGTTGATGCGCTTTAATCTTTTCGCGAACAGACTCGAGTTCTTGAACCATCGACGCGTACGAAACTTCGACGCACCCTAGCGCGTTCACGGCGTCCAAACTCGGCACGTCCCGCAAACCTTTTTTCTCCTTGAATGTATGCACAATCGTGCGAACGCTCTCGTACACCGCGTCTCTCGACGTCGAATCGCGAAGATCGTCGGACAATTCTAAAATGAGTTCACCGATGTTCGCCACCAACGCGAGACTGACGGGAACGATTTCCGTCGTGTTTCGTTTACGTTTTTTCTTTTCGCCTTCTAAAATCGTCCCGCCGGCGTTGATGTTGACATCTGCTGGAGTCAATACACCTTCCGAAGCACCCGGTCCTACGCGCATTAAGCAATCAACGACGACCGTTTCCGGAGCGATATCTTTTGTCGAAGGATCAATCCCTCTCATTCTCAACATCTCGTCCGAGAGTTGATAGGCGTTTACGACGCAGCCCCATCCGAAATCGTCGTAACCGTTGCGGATTTTCAGCAATCTCCCCGGCGTGAGAAACTTCATCGCTCTTGTCGGTTCGAGTTCGTGACGTTTCAACTCTTTTTCCAGTCGACGCGCCTGTTCGATGAGTTTTCCATACTCGGTGGATTCTTTGCTCACGTTTTTGAGTTTTTCATCTATTCCGGCAATTTCTTTGCGCACTCGGTCGCGTTCGACTTTCATTCCTGGAACCGCTTTGGCGTGCTGGTACGAGTGAAACGATCGTTGAATGACGAATTCCGCGTCCATAGTTCCGCTCGCTCGTTTTAACAGGTTCAAAATAGAATAGTAACTCAACTTGAACTCTGAATTTAATGCCTGCGGTTTACCTTGTAACATTTCGCGCATCGCGGATTCCTCCATTTTTTCATCAGCCATGACGATGCATATGCCTCGATCGTCTTTACCTCGTCTACCCGCGCGTCCGGACATTTGCGTGTACTCTCCAGGTGCTATTACGCGTTCTTCGTTTCCGTCGAATTTCTTCACCGCGGTAAAAACGACCGTTCGCGCGGGCATGTTCAAACCCATCGCGAACGTCTCCGTCGCAAAGAGACATTTGATCAAGGATTCGCTGAAGAGGATTTCCACGAGCTCTTTCAAGCACGGGAGTAAACCTGAGTGGTGAATTCCAATGCCCGCTTTCAACAGGGGTAATATTCCTTGCACCGCGGGTAATTTTCTATCTTCTTCGTCTAAACACTTCAACGCGTTCGTGTACACTTCTTCCACGGCTTCCGCCTCTTCCTCGTCGTTGAAGTGAATTTTCTTGCACTGTTTGGCGTACTCCTCGCATTCTCTTCGAGAGAAGGAAAACACGATCACGGGGAAGAACTCTTTGTTTTTAATCATCCGAGTGATGCGTAAAATATCCGACTCGTCTTGCGTGTTGCCGTGTTGTCCGTTACCTCGTCCTCCTCCTCCTCGTCCGCCTCGTCCTCCTCGTCCCGGGCCTCGTCCTCCTCGTCCTCCGCCGCTATTTCCGCTATTACCACCGCTATTCTTCAACGCCGCGCGTAACTTTTCGAAATTCTCCCGCCTAAAATTCCCAACCTCGTCGACGATTAAATGCAATCCTTTCCCGCCCTTCGGAAAACCGTAGTGTTGCAACGGCGTCGGCCGATGGTCGGTATACACGACGTGAACGCAATGTTCGTGTAAACTCGCCACCCACTCGGCAAACTCCAACGCGTTCGGCAAAGTCGCCGATAAAAAAACTAACCGCGCGTTTTTAGGCGCGAACACTATGCTCTCTTCCCACACCACCCCTCGCTCTCGATCTCTCATGTAGTGCACCTCGTCGAAGATGATCCATCGCACCTCTCGAATCACCTCCCCGCCTCTGTACAACATCGACCTCAAAACCTCCGTCGTCATCACCAAACACGTCGCGTTCGGATTAATCACCGTATCCCCCGTCATCAAACCAACGTCCCCGAACTCCTCTTCTAACTCTCTAAACTTTTGATTCGACAGCGCTTTCAACGGCGACGTATAAATCACTCTTTGCTTATCGCGAAACGCCATCGCTATCGCGTATTCCGCGACAACCGTCTTCCCAGCCGACGTGTGCGCCGCCACCATCACCGACTCGCCTCGTTCCAAAACCGCCACCGCGGTCGACTGAAACGCGTCTAACTCGAACGCGTACTTCTTCGCGTATTTCTCCGATGAAAATGTCGGCGTCTTTAGGAGCGATAACTCCATGGCACTTAATTTGAGAGACTTTGGAATAGCCACTTCGTGCACGCAACTCGTTCGCTTTTGCCGTTGGTATCGAGCGACTGTATCATCATCCTCGTCCTCTTTAATCTCACCTTCGTCCTCATCCTTTTCCTCCTCCCCCTGCTCGTCTAAAGCATCAACACCTCTGCTTTTCCTCCTCGCCGCCGTCGTTTCTGTTATCGTTTCAATCACGTGCTTCTTCACGCTTTCCCGAAACAATTTGGCCGCTTCGGATGGTTCCGTCGTCGCGTGTTGAAACGGATGATTTAACTGTTGTTGTTTGTCGTCGTCGTCGTTTTCATCGTTTCCTGCGTCCAAGGGAGACGAAGAACCCGCCGCCATAATGTGCGTGCGAGACAACAACAACACCTTGCAACAACTTTTGGGGAAAATTCGTCACTTGCACATGGGGAAAACAACAGACCGGAGTATAATAGATGTCGTTCCAAACGGCGTCGCCTTTAACCTCGCCAAGTCCTGGTTAGGTCTGGTAAAGAAGGACGACGACGGAAACGCCGGGAGTCGCGACATAAACAACATAAACAGCGAGAACAACGAGACGTTCTCGTTAGAGGCATTCCGTCGGGAATCTCAAAGAGAGGAAGAGGAAACTTCGGCGTCCGGACGTCACGGAGGAAAAGGAGGATCGCAACAAACGAACGGTAGACTCGGCCTGGGCGCGAAATACTTGAGCCACTCGAAAGCCGCGCGGACGATGCAAACAATCGCGGAGAAGAAAATCTTCGATCGAGTGCAAAGAGAGAAGCAAACGAGGAGGATGGAGGAAAAGGAACGAGAGAGCGAGAGTTCCTCCTCCTCGGACGAGGACGAAGAGGACGTCAGAGGGTTGAGCAAGAGCAAGAAGAGGAAGTTGGTGGTGGAGAAGTTTGATGCGAGCACGTATAGGAGGAAATAGATGACTGTTGTTGTACATTATTAGTTTAGCTGCTATAAGAAATGGTTTAAAAGCGATGCGTTACGTACGCGCTAATTCCGAGTCGTCACACGACGGCGTCTTTCGCCGAAGAGTTGATGATGGAGTCTTCTTCTATGTTCATCTCGTTTTTCGCGGCGTCTTCAAAAGCGCCGGGGTCGGTTACCTCGTCGTCGTCGTCGTTACCAAAACCGCCCAGGGTGAAATCGCTGTTCAGTTCTCTCGCGCCTTTTTTCTTTCGTTCTTTCTTCTCGAGGATGGTATTAGGATCCTCGTCGATTAACGCCGGTCCGTGATAGTAGCCTTCGATAGCAATCGCGGCAACGACGACGCCTAGAAATAACTCCGGGCGAACGGTTTCGCCGAGGTACGCGATGGAGACAAACGCAACTATGAATAAAGAAACCGTCGTCGCGAATGTCTTCGCAATGACGTCTAAATATTTCATCACCGCCGAGGTGGCGATGCCTCCAAACGCAGAGTTTGCGACCAACGCGAGCGAGACGAGCGTGTGTCCGCGAAAGAGCTCGTAATGGACGCCGTTTTCAAACGCGTTCGTTTCCCACACCAAACTCGCGAAGGTAATCATAGTCCCCCAACCGTATAACAAGGCGTTTTGGAAGTAAAACGGGTTCGGCGTGTTCTTGAGAAACATTTCCACGCACACGCCGGCTATCGAGCTCGCGACAATCGCGAAAGACTCCAACACGTACCCTTGCGTCAATCGACCGTAATCGCTGAAGGATGACGCGAGCAACATGCGTCGCTTCGTCCTCTCCTCCTCATTGTCGAGCACCGAAGACACCGACGAAGACGCGAGAGAAGACATAGAAGAATACGGCGACGCCCCTCTCCTCCTTGTCATCCCCGCGCCGGCGAAGATGTGCCGATCGTCCGCGAATCTCACGTGCTCCCCACTCCCGCCTTCCTTCGCGCCTAGCTGCGATATCATGCACCCAACCGTTAACAAAATCATCATCCGCCATTGTAATTTCGTTAAATGTTTCTTCATCATGATTTTAAACGCGCACGCGGTGACGACTATTTTCAGCTGGTTCAGCATTTGATACGAAAACGCTCCTAAATCCGCAATCACGAAGAAGTTTAAATTGTTCGATATCGCGTATAAACTCGCCGGTACGGCCGCCATGAACACGGTTTGATTGGACATATCTAATAACGGTTTCATACCACTCGTCGTCCTCTCCTCTCTCGTCCAATAGAACAAGACGAGACTTAAAACTAATTTCCCAAACTCGGCGAAAAACGGGACCGTTAAAGAGTTGTACGCGAACTTCGTGTTGGAAGGATCTGAAGTGTTTTGTTTCAGAGTGAACTGCGTGAGCAAAGAGAGCGAACACGTGGTGAGGACTTGTAGAAAGAGGAGGAGCTTTTGCGTCGGCGTGTAGTACGAGGAGGAGGAGGAGGAGGAGGAGGACATTAGTAGTAGTGTTTCATCTAAATGTGATTACTCAATGTGTTTGTTGTGACGATGAATTAATGACGAAACGAAAGGTCTTATTAATGAATGAGTAGTGGTCTTAATTAAAGTTATTTACTCGACGATGTGATCAATTAAACCAAAATCAATCGCCTCTTGCGCGCCAAAGTACGTATCTCTGGTCATCAACCCTCTCAACTCTTCGTAATCCTGCCCGGTGTATTTCGCGATGAACGCCGATTGCGCCTTGGCGTTTCTGTTCAACTCCAACGCTTGCAACTTGACCTCGACGGAGGTTCCGCTCAAACCGCCCAACGGCTGCGCTAATA
>Ga0257106_1000542_pt1 | contig 22001 bp, 13 predicted proteins | sample LP_taG_3_FD_190177 | JGI IMG/M metagenome (GOLD analysis project Ga0257106, IMG submission 190177) | Marine microbial communities from Northeast Subartic Pacific Ocean, Canada - LP_J_2011_P26_10m | ecosystem: Environmental > Aquatic > Marine > Oceanic | place: Canada: Northeast Subartic Pacific...
ACTAACTCTGCGTTTCCTTTGGATTCAACAGCTGCGCGCTTCTCTTTCTCTCTTCTCTCCAATCCCAACTCGGCGTCGCGTAAACGGTCGAACAACGCTTTGCGCATGTCCATCGCTTCCCTCAAACCTCTCGTCAACCCTTTCCTGGAGGCAATCTCCGCTAATCGTTCCACGTCCGCGCTTTCAAAGTTCTCCATCGCCACTCGTAACTTCTTCGACAACTCTCCAAAACACTTTTCGTGTTCTCTCTCTTGCTTCTCCATGAAATGATCTCGTTCCTCCGCTCGATGTTCAAACGCGTTGACCACTTCTCTTCTTTTTTCCCACACGTCCGCGTTCCTCGTTTGCCTCTCGTGTTCCTCATTCAGCTGTTCCAACGCGAACCGCTCGTGCGTAATTCGTTTCTTCAGGTGTATTTGCAACTCTTTTTCTTCTTCAATAGCACTTTCTCTCTTTTTCCTCTCTCTTTCCGTTCTCACTTTTTCCAACCGTGCGTTTGCCAAACGCTCCTTCTCGTTTTCCTTCAATCTCGAATACTCCTGCAAATGTATTTCCAACCGTCCCAACGCTTTCCCGACGTCTTTCTGGTGCTGTTTCATCAAATACGCTCTATTCGCGTGCCTACACGCGTCTTTTTCTCGTTTCAAAACTTGCTCCGTGTGTTCCGCGATGGCTTCGTCCAACGCTCGATTCCGAGCGTTGGCGAACGTTGGAATCATCATCATCGCGGGAGGAGGAGGAGGAGTACCCGTCGTCGTCGTTGACGTCGTATTTTCCGTCGCTTCATCCTCTGCTTCTTCCATCACGGTGTGTTGTTCTTCTTCTCTCTCGTTCGTATGCGTAAAAGGGTGCTTTTTGTTGTGAAGACTTTTTTCTCTCGCTCGCACTCGCTAAAAATAGCCACCTATAACCTTCTTCTAAAAATGTTGACTTTCCACGCTCCTCTCTTCACGCGACGATGGCGCATCATACACTCCTCCCACTCGACTCCTTAACCATCCTCAAAACCCTCTCAAAATCTCTCTTATTCCTTAACTCTCTCTTTTCTCTTCCTCTTCTCTCGCCAACTCTGCGATCGCGCGTATCGTCCTCCGTTCCAGCTTTTCCGTTTTCCTCGAAACGTCTCGCTTGAGGTCCCAATTTTGCTTCTTCGTCCCGTTCGAATTCATCATCAAGTCGTCGGGGTTGTTTCCATCCTCCTCTTCCTTCTTTCTTTTAAACTCTGGCGCGACTGCGTTGGGTAGAATTTCAACCACTGATGATGATGTTGTTAACGCCGAGATATCTTTCGGGACGTAGTTGCGAAGTTTAATAGTAACGTTCGTCTCTTCATCATTCGCCGCCGGGGGTGGATTGATGACATCACGAGTCGCATTTGATTCTTCTTTCAAAGCCGTACTCCCTTTGCCTGCTTCTTCTTTTTCAGAGAGCTCGCGCAGTTCCTTCAGGCGACTTTTCCTGCTGCTGCTCATTTTATAATAGGAGTCGTAGTAGCAGTAAGTATTGTTGTTGTAATAATAAGTGTTGTATCAAAGCGCGTTGAATGAGTGAAGAAAAACGTCAGAACACAAAGCGCATTTATTAGAACACAGATATCATCATCATGACAACACCAACGCGAACTCCTTTAGCATTCGCTGCTGGTCGCAGTGGTGGTCGTGGTAGACCACGCATTGGACGCAATAATGCACGTCCTGATGCGACGATGACGATGAATACGACGAAAACGAACAACAACAAAAGACACCGACGAGATGTGATTCTCTTCGTATCCACTCTCGTTCTCTCTCCTTCTTTAGTTTCTTCCGATAAAGAAGCTAATGCGTTTGCAAAAGAAGACGACCAAGAGGCGTTCCAATCGCCTCTGATAAAAGCTTTACTGGAACAAACGGAAGAAAACAAAGCGCTGAGGAAACTGCAATTGGAAACGAAGTATTGCCTGCGACAGTCACAAATGGGCGTTGGGGATTGCGCGGATATCGACGAAGAGTCAATTAAAAGAATACAGAAGGAAAGAGCGGAGAAGTTGAAGAATGAAGCAGCATCGAAAGAGGAGGAAGGTGTTGATGATGGGAACGCATCAAAATCGTCATCATCGGTTGAATGACGACGACGAGGACGATTTGCGCGCGAGAGAGATTTCGCAAACAACATCATAACTACTACATAATGTATCATTAAAAATCATCGGTCTTTCTTGTTAAGTCTATTCATCATATCATTATTCGCGACCGCCTCGGCGGCGGAGGAAGAGGAGGAGGAGGAGGAGGTGCCAAAGACGACGTCCCATGTGCTCTGCGATATGCCGAAAATCAAATCCGGAGACTCGTAATGGTGCGTCATGTGTCTCCGTTTGACTCTTCGAGCGTATCGGGTGAATATGTTTTCATTATTGTTGATGTTTGTTGTTGTTGCTGCTGATGCTGATGCTGATGCTGATGCTGATGCTGCTGATGCTAAGTGGTGGCACGCGTAATGCGTCATGTCGTACGCGACGTACCCGGTTAAACTTCCCGCGATGACGAGTTTTGCCAACGCCGATCCGCAGAGGAGACTGTAGAAACTATAAAACCCAAACGCGATGGGTCCGGCTAAAACGGGAGGGAAGACTAAACGCAACGCATCCATGGGATGTTTATGATGACAGCCGTGGAATAAGAAGTGGAAGGTGATGAAGAACGGCGAATTCGCTGGAGGCTCTTTGTGGAACAAGAACCTGTGCATTGCGTACTCTTTAAACCCCCAGGCGAAGAGGCCGAAACCAAACGCCGCGAGTTGCGAGACGCACGAAAACGCTCTTTCCGAGCTTTGTTCCGCACCCTTGATGACATTCCAAACAATCACCGGTAGCCAAATCAAAAGCACGACGTACCACGCCGTGACCGATAACGCCTCCATCCAATCCGCCTCGAAAAATCTCTGCTGCGTCCCGTCCGCTCTGGACGGTTCGGGGATGTGCGTCCACTCGAAATACTTTTCTTTCAAGAAAGGCACCTGTTGTAACAAAGGCTTGTTGAAATTAATCCCATATTCGTCGACTCCGTTTTTTTTGTCTTCTTTGTCGTCGTCGTCATCATCGCTTACGACGACGACGACGCTTGGGCGAGCAACCCCCGCGGAATTATGAACAGCGGTATTAACGTCCTCGAACGACGCGCACGCGTTCAATCCTCCTCCAACCACGCCTATTTCCGACCCGTCGCCATCACTCAACCGTTCTAAACATAAATCTTCCGACGAGCTTCCCCTCACGTTCTCTCCTCCTTCTCCTAAATATAACATCGACGAAGAAGAGGACGTGCCCTCTTCGCTGCTCGCCGAAACGCTCCGGTTTCGCCGCTCGTACTGATGATGATTGTACAAGTCGCTCGAGGATGACCAATTATTATTCTCATTATTCGAAACGATGTCTTCACCGCCCTTCATTCTTCGTCCTTTCCTTCTAAAATTTCTTCTGGTATTCTCCATCCGCGTTTTCGGCGGCGAAAGCGGCGTCGTAAGAAGAGTCGTTTTAAGAAGAAGAGCATCATCATCATCATCACCCACAATCCTCCCAACGATGAGCTTATTCAGCATTTTCTCCGCGTTCTGTCCGTGCGCTACTTCTTTGTGAAACGCGTTTGTCGCGTCTTTCCCTTTATATTGTTCCAACGCTTTGTTCCCTCCCGGATGTGAAAAGTGTTCCACGTTCAACACGAGACCATCGACGATAATCAGAAAAAAGGACGATTTGGAAACGTCTTCGCGAGTGTAGCGTAACAACGACACCTTCTTTTCCTCCTCGTAATCATCTCGCTTTTGCTCGTTCTTATTTGAATTCTTCTTTTCGTCTTCTTCTTTTTGCATCGTCCTCGTCGGATTACTACGCGTCGTCGTCCAATATCGACAACAGTGTTGCCGGCAAAAGAGTTCTTTCATCATCGCACTCATCATATATCTAATAAACTCTTTCTTCTCAAAGCGCGATGTATAAATATAAATATATAACGAATGCTGCGTTGTTCAAACCGATGATAATATCGCGATGAATAAAAGTCAGTTGGAGCGGTTGCGTTTCGCTCCTCTTCGCGGAAGAAGAAGAAGAAGAACAAAGCGCGCGCGCTCTCTCTCTTTTTACTCCTCGGTCTGATGAAATGATGATGTCTCTTTTTTTTCTCTCTTTTTTTGTGCTTTTGCGGTGGTGAATTTTTTTTTTTTGTTTTTGCGTGTTGGTGTTGGTGTTTTTTTTGTCTTCTTTTGTCTCCGAAAAAAACTGCCCCCCTTTTTCTGTTTTGTGTCTCTTTTTTTTTGCGGCTTTTCTCAAAAACAATACCCCTTTTTGGAGACAATACTACATAATCGAGCGCAACCTTCGATTACATATTTGATTTCTCCTGAGGCGGTTTAATTGGTAAATACGCCTTTAGATACGCAGAACATCAAGCAACAATACTACTTTCTCAAAAACAATACTACTTTCAAAAGTAGTATTGTCTCCAAAAAGTAGTCTTGTTTTTGAGACCTGCCCTTTTTTTTGTCTCTCTTGCTCTCTTCTTTCTGCGCCTTTTCTTTTTTTTTCTTTTTCTTCTGTTTGTTGCTTCTCCTTCGTTGTTCATGTTTGGGTTTTTTTTTCATCCTCATCATCGTGGTTCGTCAAACAATTTACACGCAACACATCACAAAGAGTAGAGAAAGTTTTTTTTGTACCGGGGGTACGAGTGAGTTACGTACTATTGTCTGTGAGTATACACACACACACGCAACACACACGCAACACATATAACCAGAGCATTATTTGGCGGCGTTTGTTTCGAAGCGGGACTTTTTTCGCGAGAGAGAGAGAGAGAGAGAAACGCATTCGGTCTCTTTTGTGCTTTCGTTTCTCATTTTACCTGTTTGTAATAAAGCGCAAAACGACGTTATAGATTTATACGCGAGAACGAGAGCGCAATAACAGAGGTCAAAGGAAAGAATACTAATAAATAATGGCGACGACGAGACGACGAGGAGGAAAAACGATTCGGACTAAAACGACGACATCTTTGTTAAGAGAAGGAGGCGATGAAGAAGAAGAAGAAAACGGTTTTACGAAGCAAAAGAAGACATCAAAAAAGTCGAAGTCCAAATCGAAGGAACAACAACAACAACAACAACAACAACAACAACAACAACAACAAAAGGTATTGGCGAAAGAACAACCCAAAAGCCACCAAAAGAAGAGGACAGAAACCACAGCGAAAACAAAAACAACCTCAAAATACGAGATTCAAACGCAAAAATCTTTACAGCTCGATCGCGACGAGCGCTTCGAGGAAGAGCACGAACCGTTTCTTTTCGGTCCGTACGCCGCGCCGTGTCCGGAAGCGAGATATCGGAAATGGCTTTGCGCGGATTGCCCGACGTGTATGAAAACGGACGCGCCGTTGTATGCCATTCATAACAAGTACATTTTGAGCGGGTACCGGACGAGAAGTACGTTTAAGGATGCACTCAGGTCGGTGTTTAAGAAACACAACGAAACGACAAACATTTGGACGCATTTGATTGGGATGATTTTTTTCTTTACGTTTTTAGTCAACGTGAAAGAACCGGAACGAGTGCAAATGATACCAGAGATGTGGGTGACGGGAGCGAGCGCGGAGAGAGTGTTGGGGTTACAAATGACGCAAAGATGGCGAGAGAAAGTCGTCATGGTGGACGAAGGGTTGCGAGAGGCGAGGAAGAGCTTCGTCAGGGAGAAGATTAGCAGGAGTAGTGCGACGACGAATAAGGACGAGGACGAGAAAAAAACGCCGTTGCCGACTTTCGAAAAAGACGATATCGAAACGAAAGAGATGGAACGCTCGATTGACTCGATATTGAGCGCGTCGAAGAATTTACGCGAGCATTTGCGCCGGGAGGAAGACAGACCGTTTAAAGAGTTGAAGAGAGAAACGGCGATGTTTATACAAGAAGCGAGACGGTCGTTGCGGAAACACCAATCGTATAGCAACCAAGAGAAAAAAAAGCACCAACAAAAACAACAACGAGAACGAGAAGAGGCTACTCAAAGGCGCGAAGAGAAAGAGGACACGAACGATCCGGCGTTTGCAAAAGTTACCGAAGCTTTGAAGGAGGTACAAAACGTTCTCGACGAAATCCCAAAAGATGTCGAGAGATTGAATAAAGTCCCTCGATGGCCCATGCGCGTGTTTTTATTGGGCGCTATACTCTGTTTGGGATGTTCCACGTGTTGTCACACGTGTTGCAACATTTCGCATCAAGTGTCCACGCGGATGTGGAAAGTGGATTATCTCGGGATTGCGATTTTGATCGTCGCCTCGTTTTACCCGGTCGTATATTATTCGTTTTATTGTTTACCGGAATTGAGGGACTTTTATTTATCGTGCGTGACCTGTTTAGGCGTCGCGGCTTTAATACCGACGATTTTACCGAGGTTCCAAAAACCTTCGTGGACGCCGATTCGAGCGGCGTTGTTCACCGCGTTGGCGTCGTTTGGTTTCTTTCCTTGGTTTCACAACGTTTTCTTCGTTTGGAAAGTTGTACCAACGCCAATTTGGCACGGTTTTTGGTTAGAGTTACTCATGGGTTTCTGCTACTGCTCCGGAGCGTATTGTTACGCGTTGAAGATTCCGGAGAAGTATTGGCCGGGGAGATTCGACGTGTTCGGGTGCGGTCACAATATCTTTCACATCATGGTCGTCGCCGGCGCGTTGGTGCACTACGAAGCGTGCTTAGTCTTAGAGCTGTGGAGAGATCACCACGCGTGCGAAGCGGACGAGGTGATCATGCGCGACGCTTTGGTTTTCGGAGGCTATTTCGGCTTTCAAAAGTTTGACTTGTTTTCGAGTTTGCGAAGACGAAAAGAATTTTAGTCAAACAAGTCAACGCAAAAAAAATGTTGGTATTTAAATAACTAATAGTCATCATCATCATCATCATCAATCAGGCCGTATGTAATTTTATAAACAAACACAAAGAGAATTAGTAGATCATCGTTGTTATTATGCTCTCTTTTGAACGCATGGAATCGTTCGTTATATTCGTCGTTCGTTTAACCTTTCGCGTCGCGGCGAAAGTGTTGTTTTCCTTTTCCTCCAGGAGCCGAACAGGAAAGAGGAGCGCGAATACTAATAGCAACTTGTTTAACACAGAGCATAAAATACACGCGCTCATAAAGCACTTGCGAGAGATTGAGCGGCACGAAGAAGAGTTGAGCGTAAAGTTAGCCATCGTGCGGCGACAGCTGTGCGAAGAGAAGATGAAAAATAGTAATAACGGCTGCGGCGCGGTTCGTCATAGCGGTAAAGTCGAGCCCAGAAAATGCTCCGCATCATCATCAATTGAATAAATTTGTATTAATATAGTAATTATTAAAATTATCTTTGTGGTGTGAATTCCCTTCACTCACTCTTTCTCTCCGTCTTAGTATACTTCCTCTCTCTAATGTGATACTATTTTACCAGAAGACGTCGTCGTCGTTTAGAGTCTGTCTTCGTAGTCACCCAACGGCGGGATGGCGTCCTTGAGACCTTTTCTCTTACGGATGTCGCCGATGAGCTTACCAGCTTGGGTGGTCGGGTCGAGCGGATCGGAACCCAACATGTCCCAGTGATCAAACACGCACTGCGGGAAGGCTTGGCCACCAGTCGCAGCACGCAAGGTACCGGTGAAACCGAAGGATTCCATGACCGGCAAGTACGCCTTGATGTTGTAAATCGGCGTACCCGGGCGTTGCGTTTCTTCGACAACCATACCTCTCTTTTGCGTAACGGTGGAGTAGATGCCACCCAACGCTTGTTCCGGCGCTTGGATTTCAACCAAATAGACCGGCTCGTACAAGCGCGGTTGCGCGGTGAGGCACGCAGCGTATAAGACTCTACGGCACGTCGGGATGATTTGGCCACCACCTCTGTGGATGGCATCCGCGTGCAAGACGACGTCGTGAATTTCAAACTTGATGCCGCGCATGTTTTCTTCAGCCATGACACCTTCTTTCGTCGCCCATTGGAAGGCAGCGACGCACGAATCCTTAATTTCGTTCACGTACTGAACCCCTTTACACATGTCGACGATCAAGTTCGGACCAGTGGTGTCCGGACCAAAGCACCAGATCTTCTTGGACAAATCTTTATCCCAGTTGAACTTTTCCGCTAAGAGGCGACCTCTCGCCTTGACCTCATCTCTCGGCGTCACGTCTCCGTTGTCAATAGCCTCGGATAATCCGTCTTCCAAAGGCGTAGCTTGGAAGTACAAGCGGTTGTGCTTGTTCGGGGACTTGGACATGACCATGTGGTCGGAGGTGCCCAAAACCGTTTCTCTGTAGGAAACAACCGGATCGGAGATGCGAATCTCCGCGCCGCCCATGAAATCTTCTTGCAAATCCTTCAAGCAAATTTCCAAGTGCAATTCACCGGCGCCAGCAACAATGTGTTCGCCCGACTCTTCGATCGAGCACTGGACCATCGGGTCAGACTTGGACAATCTCTTCAAGCCTTCGACCAATTTCGGTAAATCTTGAGAGTTCTTGCATTCAACCGCGACGCGGACGACCGGGGAGACGGAGAACTTCATAGCCTTGATGGTGTGCGCTTCAACTTCGGCTTCATCCGTAATCGTGGCGTTCTTTTGGATGAATTGATCCAAACCAACGCACGCGACGGTGTTACCAGCCGGAACATCATCGATAGAATCTTGACGACGACCCATGCACAAGACCGTTCTTTGGATAGACTTGACGTACAAATCTTTCTTCTCACCCGGCACGTAGTGCGGGCCCAAGATTCGGACCTTTTGACCCGTTCTGACGGTACCGGAGAAAACACGGCCGAACGCCAAGAATCGACCCTTGTCAGCAGTCGGAATCATCTTGGAGATGTACAACATGAGCGGACCCTTGGAGTCGCAAGTGCGGATACCTTCGGCGTATTTGTCGTCGAGCGGGCCTTCGTACAAAGTGTCCGCGCGGTACCTTTGAGCAGTCGCAGGCGACGGCAAGTAGTAGATAATCATCTCAAGCAACGCAACGTCGGCCGGCAACCACGTTTGCATGACTCTCTTCATGAGCGGTTTACCCATCAAGTCCAAGTCTTGCGGCTTCAACTTGTCCTTGACTTGCAACTTTTCAAGCATCGGGAACAAAACGTCCTTGTTGTCGTTCATGGCGGCATCAATGACGCGTCTAATCGGCTCGTAGCAAAACTGGACGAAGGCTCTCATGCAAGTCTTGGCGCCGGTGTGCTTGTTTGTCCACTTCTTCTCCTTCGGGTCGAAGAAGTTGTCGCCCCAGAGCTTGCCCATCATGCGCTCTTGCTCGATGCCAAACTTCGCGGCGTACATCTTGGCGAAGACGGTCAACGTAAACGCCCAGTTGTGTAAACCAGCGGAAAAGCAGACGGTACCCTTCTCCGGAGAGACGCAAACATCGCCCAAGGCTTCATCGGTGTACGTCGCCATGACGATGTTCGCATTTTCGATAACTCTGCAAAAGTTTTGGTACGCTTCTTCGCCATCCAACATGAGTTCCAAAAAGCATCTGTCGAGCTTATTCACCGTCATAACCGGTTTAATACGCTCGCCCAACGCTTGTCTCAACACAGTTTCCGTTTGCACGCAAACGCCTTCCACGCAATCGACGACGACCAAGGCGCCGTCGGTGATGCGCAAAGCGGCGGTAACTTCAGAAGAGAAATCAACGTGGCCCGGGGAATCAATCAAGTTGATCAAGTAGTCGTTGCCGTCTCTCGGGACGTCCTTCGGGATGCGCGCCAAATCTTCGTCGGAAACTTTGTAAAACAAAGAGATGCCGGTAGATTTGATCGTGATGCAACGATCTTGCTCGTCTTGACGAGTATCCGTCAAACGCGCATCGCCGGCGTTTTCTTGCGCGATAATACCCGCCGCCGCGACCAAGGAATCCGTCAATGTGGATTTGCCCTGTTCATAGAAAGAGTGTTAATAAAAAAGAGGAGAAATCGCGTCGTGTGAGCCCTTCCTCGTTGAAAGAATGTTGAAGAGGGATGCTTAGAGAAAAGAATAAACCCATTTCTTGGTGCGGCGGCGACATCGCGAAATCGGAGAAAATCGGACAAATTTCTATAATAAATCAAACACGTACGTGATCAACGTGAGCAATAACAGACATGTTACGGATGTTGTGGATTTTGTCCATTTGACGACGCATGTCGTCGATGGTAAACTGTTAGGAGAGAGAGGTCGCATCGGTCAGTTTTAAGGTGGATTTCGAGGACGATGATTTTCTTCGCTTATTGGGTCACACAAAAGTGCTCAAGACGCGAAGAGAAAATGCAAGAAAAAAATGCCACCTCTTTGGAGATGGATGTGCGTCGCGAAGGTAAACGAGTCGTGTAAACAGGAGAACGTAACGGTCGCGTACCTTAACCATGGTGTGAGACTGTTTTTTATCAGGTTTGAATTACTGAACACGCGTAACAACCGTGCCGTTTAACTGAAGAGAATGTCCGATTGCTTTTGGTGGTGAGTGAAACACAAAAATTCTTCCTTCTCGTCTGTGTCAGAAAAAGGCTTGAGATATTTTCGTGATTAGAAAAAATACGAGGATATGTAGTAAAATGTTCATAAATAATAAAACGTAGATGATTCCTCTTTTACTAGGAGCACTCACCCAATATCAATACAGTATATCGTGGAAACACTGTAAACACGATCATCAAACCGGGTTTGAGTCGGAGTCGGAGTCGGAGTCGGAGTCGGCTTCTTTTCGATTTGTTGGGCGTCGGCTTCGTCGGCTTCGTCTTCGTTCGGAAGCAGACGGCGGCGGACGCAAACGGCAACAGAAGAGGCAACAAAACAGCCACTTGGTTGCACTGAGAAGCTTTTTGAAAAGGTATTTCCAGAGACCAAGTAAAACGATGCCGGCTACGGCACCTTGGAAGAGGCCAGAGATAAATAAGGATTTTTGGGAAACGGCGTTGGAGTCTTTCGCGGACGTTTCCTGTGTCAGAGAGTCGTACGAGGACGGGTACGCGATAGCTTCGATGTTTACGTGCGCGATGCGCGTGCACGGTTTCGTTGCGTTCGATGTTGTTGTTTCTTCTTGTTGTTGGATTCTGCACGAATCGTGTTTCCAATCGTATTTCGCGTTGATGGTCTCGTTCATTTTCTTCGCGTTGTACAATTTGACGAAACCGTACTCGAGAGTGAGTTCGAGCGTGTCGCGCACAACTCTGGGTGTCTTTTTCATCGTTTTCGCGTCGTATAGTACATAACGGAAGAAAATATCGCGAACTGCGCTCGGTGGACCGGCAATTTTGATCTGGTTACGTAACCATTTCGTGACGACAATCGAAGAGGTATTCAACTTTACCGCTTCTTCTTGTTCAGATGGGAAGGCTACGCTGACGTTGGCGAGAAAGGCTGCGTTGCTCGGGTTTATCGATTTTATTGTCACGGCAACACCAAACACCGAGTCATAATCTGGATATAAATCGTATTCGAACGCTTTATAAAACTTCAAGTACCCTCCAGTAGGCAGAAGAAACGTCGACGATGAATCATTGATATGCGTCTCGTTCGAATCGACTCTGAGTAAGTACGAAGGAGAAGGAGAAGGAGGAAAAGCGGATGCACTCGCGTCGATGGAAATGTTCCGAAACTTTGCAGGCGCGTGCGGAACGTCTGCCGTGACTGTGAACGAGACGTTCAATACCGATGAAACCATCCATCCATCCAAAATATCTCTCGCGCTGAACGAGAGTAGCAGCGGAGGACGAAGAGAAGCGTATCGCGTCGTCGTACTCACCGCGTCGCCGAAAATATCAACATTTGGCGCATTAAAGTAGAAATCATCCGGAACGAACAGCAAATTTGCGAATGCGACGCATCGTTCTGCGCCATCTTGCCATTCAGCATCTTCTGTCATCGTAATCATGTACGTGTGCTCGAGTCGAACGACGTCGTTTTCTTTCAGCTGCGTCTTTCTTTTATCTTCCTCGGCGACTACCGAAGACATCGAGATTGCAGGTGTACGTATCAAGTACACCGTTCCGTTCGCAGGCAAAGTTTCAACAATAACCTCTGTTGCGTTATCTTGACAGTCCAATCGTAAAACGTCGATGGTAAACTCGAGGGGCACATTTTCTTTCGTTTCCTTGACCGAAGAGAAGGAAGAAGGAGGCATCCGTCGAACGGGCGACTGTACTCGAAACTCCACTTTGGTTTCGTTTACCGCTTTTACGTCGTATTTATCGTACACGTAATACGAAAAAAAATCGGATACATACTCTTTCTTTCCTTCGATTATTGAAGGAACGAAGTTTACGACGTCGTCATCGACGTCATCTAATCGATACGTGAGCGATTCGGCTTCGGATGTGACATCGATGATATCTCCAAGATTCAACGTTTTCGTATTCTCTGGAGACAAGGAAGCGCTCGACAGGCTAACCTTCCCGATCGTTGGCATTCTTGACACTTCAATCTTTGAGATGTACTCATCATCGTCTCGAAACTCGATTTGAAACGATTTTCCTTCTTCGCGTCCAAAATACTCGACGACGTGAAAGACGCCCGACGGAGCATCGTTCACGGGCGAAACGAAAATTGAAACCAAACCTTGGTTTGAAGAGTCGACGGTCTCAAATTCATTCAGTAAGGATGTTTCTGTTGCTTTGAAAGAAAAGCTTGCGTATAACTCCAACGTCGTTAGTTCATTACTATCGCGTATCCATGAATGGTCGTTTGGTTCGGGCGTATAAAATACGGCGTTGCCGAAACATTTAAAAGGAACGCGCGTGACCGGTATCGCCGCGGCCTCGTCGGCGGTTTGCATACTACTGTCAGCACCATCACCAATAGTATAGTTAGTATCATCGTTATTAGAATCTCCTATCGGTATGGCTTTCAGAACGCCTATCTTCGGTAAAGTGAGTATCGAGAAGGAATGCTTTACTGATGAAATTGTATGATTCAACGCGCTATCACTCGTCGATGTTATCGTCGCGTTGTAATAATCATCGTCCGCATATTGAAGCACGATTTTCGCCTCTTTTACGTCTTCATAAATCGTAACGTTTACATCCACTGCCAGCGGTGCCGCGTTCGGTAATCCAGCGTGAAAATTGAGCGTAATCTCTTCGTCGCTTATTTTTTTGTCGTACATGGCAAACGCGTGCACGGTGTTTGTCCATTCCCAAGTATCGTCACTGGAGTCGTGTGCGTTATTCACGCTCGTGCTTCCGAAAAACGGCGCGGACGTTTCTCGCCACGCGTTTGCGAATGGAAACTTTCTCTTACCGTTATCGTCGACTAAAACGTCTCCGATGACCTCGTCTACGATTTTTGTCCCGTTCGCGTAACACGAGATTCGATTTTTTCCGAGCGCGTTTTCCTCGTCGTCGTCCGAAAACGATGCCGTCAGAACGAAATGATTCACAGCGTTCGCTACAAACGCGCTTGGTTTTGTGATTACCGATACGCACGTCTCTGCCACTAAAGTTGGATAAATTGCAATCGGCTCGCGCGACCGAAACCCGACGCTAAAATCAGTCCCAATATAAAGCGCAAAATCAAACTCATCCGTGCAATCGAACGCGCTCGTCCAAGCGTACGGGTTAAACGTCTCGTTTTTTTTTGGCGTTTCCAGCGTAAAGAAAGGGGTGAAATGCCGACCGGTGAAACCATCGAGTTTTTGTAAACGAGGGGTGATCCAAAACTCAACGCTAAACGCTTTCGCCTCGCTCGCGCGCGATTTAGCATCGAATATTACATCCATCGTCGAATTCGACTTCGTCCTCGTCGAGGAGAAGGAGGAGACGTACTCTTTCGTTTTTGACGAAAATGTCACGCCCGATGTGCCTTCTGAGCACCACCGTTTGTGATACAAAGAATCATCCTTCTCGTCGACGCTTTCCTTCGGCGGCCAAAAACGACCGAGCGTCCCAAACGACGACGATATCGTTCGATTGGTCTCGTCGTCGTCGTCGTCGATGCTACTGCTGCTGCTGTTGTCGTTGTCGTTGTTTCCATCAAAATCATCCATGAAAAACACGTTTCGTTCGCACTCTTCTCGAGAAAACGCGTACTCGCTCACGACGAAAGATCTGTTCACCGAGCGCCCGGTGTGATAACTATACTGCGCGGACGCGAAGAAATAGTTCCTCTGTGTCGTCAAAATCGCGAACATCAACAACATAAACAATCTGCTCGTCATTTATGTGTTGTTGTTGTTCAATAAAACACCAAAACGGCAGCCAACAAACACAGCGTGATCAGAGTTTCAGATCTCAGAACGAAAAGTGATGAAAAAAACCGTTTCGTTCGAACACGATTTCCCGAACGAGATACATCGTTTTCTGCACCGAAGACGTAAACTTCGAAAAGAAAGAGAAGGCTGTGCAAAAATAAAACACTCCTCCTTTTGTTGTTGTTCTCGTCGTCATTGAGAGAGAGAAAAAGAGCGCGTTGTGTGTGTGTATATATAATATGTGTTGTTGTTTAAAAAAAGAGTGCGGAGATGAATGAGATCCGCATGTGTGTCGTTTTTTGCCTGCAAATGAAAAAAAAAATCATCGATTTTTCTGTTTGGCGGCCACTTTAAAAAAAACGAGAGAAAGGACAAGAGAAGAGATCTTTATAATAGAAATCTCTTCAGTAGTTTTAATACTCTTATTATTAGCTTTCTTAATCAACTCTCTCGAGCGAACGAACGAAGGAACGAGAAATACGATTAGGGCTTTAACAGAAAAGGAGGAAAGAGGACCACACTTTCGCGAACGCGCGGAGTAGTAGTTTTGCGGTGAGTATTTGTTTGGGTGTTTATTGTTTGGGAATTCTTATCAAAAAGGTTCTGGAAAAACGCTCTTCTTTTTCTCTTCTCTAATAAGAGTAGATATAGATAGAAAGAAGGAGTCTAGTGATGTACGAACCGTCCATCCGACGGAAATCGTTGCAATACTCGTGCGATATATGCGGCGAGATACCGATTTTAAGGAAAAGATGGTGCTGCGACGTGTGCGAAGATTACGACATTTGCGACAACTGCCACCAGACGCAAAAAGAGCGGCTGTTGAAAAAAACGAATAGGAAGAACAAAAATAATAGTAGCAAAGATAATACTAACAACAACAACAATAAAGAGAAAGGAGGAGGAGACGTGGCGATGATGAGCGATTCGGACGAGGAAACGGACTCGGAGGAAGAGAATAGCGACGAGGAGGACGAGGGGGACGACGTGCACACGGACTCGCACTCGATGCGAGCGTACGCGGTGAACGAGACGATGGAACCGTTGCACTCGGGGAAGTTGTCCTCGGTGGCGGAGGACGCGTGTTGTCGGTGGTTTATGGACGCGTTGAAGCAAGCGAAGAGAGGTGATCCGAACCAAGCCGCGCTGGTGTCGCAGATGATGTTGGAAGGGTACGGATGTAACGCAGACCCGAAGGAGGCGAGGTATTGGGCGCACGTGGCTAGAAACGCAGGCGCGCGCAGAATCGAAGGCGTTTACGACGAGTTGCCTTGAAGTATCGCATAGATAGCTTGTTTTATAAATATGATTTTAGTAGAGAGAGAGAGAGAGAAAGAAAGAGAGAGAAAGAGAGAGCGAATTGCGATGCAGCGAGTTGACACGGACATAATAAAAAGAAAGGTTTTTTCAACACATGAATGAAGAAAGTTGCATAGAAAAGAAGAAAGAAAGCTTTCAATAATAATAATAATAATAATACAAACGTGCGTCTCATAGTATCGTGTATAGCATGTTTCTATTGATTGCATGATGCGATTGACAACAAAAGGGTGCGTGTGTGTGTGTGTTCGTATAATAATTTGGTTCAATACTCTAGGCGACTTCTTCGTTTTCCTTTTCCTCTTTCTTCTTGGAAAAAAAGTCCGAAATCTTCTTGCTCCCGTGCGTTTCCACCTCTTTCTTATTCTCTCCGTCCTCGTCCGCCACCTCCGCGTCTTTCTCTGTCATCTTTTTCGGCTCTCCTTCTTTCGGTTTCATCGCGCTTATGTGGTCGTGCAAAAAATCAAACTTTTGCTTCTTCAACGCCGCGCGTTCCACGTCCAAATATTTAATCGTTTTCCGTTTCCCGAGCTTCATGCTCCCCAACGCGCTTTGCGTCAGCATCTCGCAAAAGAGTTCCGTGGCTTTGGTAATTAACTTCGTCGCGTCCCCGGAGGCAACTTTGACCGATTTGTCCAATTTCATAATTCTTTTCACCCGCGAAAGAGGCAAACTCAGCGAGTTCCCATCCTTGTCTTGATTCATCATCGATTGCATTTGCGTTTGTTGCACCAATCTTTCCGCCTCCGTCATCCCGTCTTCTTTCTCCAAGTCGTCGTCGTCCTCATCATCATCATCATCATCGTCGTCCTTCTTACCTTTATCCAAATCGTCTTTCTTCTTCTTCTCCGCTCTCTCTTTCCTCTCCCGTTCCTCTTTCTCGTCGAATTCTTTCTCGCACTTTTCTTTAAACTTTTGCTTCTCCTCCTCGGTGAGACTCTTCCATCTTCCGCTTATTAATTTCGCAATATCTCCCATCCCGGGTTTTGAGTTGCCTTTTTCGTTCAGCTCTCTTTTCGCCGACTCTCGGTTTTCAGTCGTGAAGACGATGTACGCGGATGGGCGTCGTTTACCAGAGCCTCCTCCGGGTCCGGAGGGTTTCTTGGGTGGCATGATGATTTGTGATTTTAAAAATTTTTTGTGTGGTTTGTTTGAATTTTCTTCTGTTTTTTTTTGTTAAAAACGCTCGCTCGTTTTTTGTCAAAGTCAAAGATTAAAAAATACACGAAAGAGAAATGATAAGCGACGAGCAGTATTTGTTGCTGTTGGAGAAGAAGATTGAAACGCTGTCGCAAAGAGTGAACGAGCTCGAGGCGCGTTTCGTGGAAGAAGACAGAACGACGCCTCTTTGGAAACTGTTCACGGAGGAAGGCGAGTGCAGAGACGTGTTGGAGAAGCACGTGTTGACGAAATTGAACGATGTGGATCTTAAACTTTTTCACTTCGTGAATAAAGAGAGTCGAGCGGCGATACGAAGAGCAAAGATCAAAATGTCGGAGAAACGCTTCAGAGTTGAAGAGTTTTCGTCCGTGTCGACGTTGGAAATGGCGTGGGAACGCTACCCGTTTATGGAGAAGTCGGAAGAAATTCAGGGGACTGTGCAGCCCACTCAACCACACTTCTGTAGTCGAGTTGCGAGAACGAACGATCTCGCTTTACTCAAATGGGCGAGAGAGGTGAAGCGGTGCAGATGGGACTTTACTACACCCTCCGAGGCAGCAAAAGCAGGAAATCTAGAAATGCTCAAATACTGCTTTGAAGGATACCGCAATGAAGGAGATTTTGGACCGGCTCCAGGGAGATTTTGGACGGCTCCAGCGATATGCGTAGCCGCTGCGAAGGGTGGGTGCTTGGAGTGTCTTCGATTCCTTCACGTAGAAAAGTACATCCCTTTGAACATTCACGTTTGCAAACAAGTGTTGAAGTTTAACCACATGGACTGTTATCAATACGCTAGAGACCGCGGTGCCCCAGATTATAATAACGGCGTGTACAACGAAGAAGACTACAGTGACAGTGAAGACGAAGAAGAAGAAGAAGAAGAAGAAGAAGAAGAAGAAGAAGAAGAAGAAGATATGGGATGGGGAGCAGGGGGAGATATGTGACATGGCTCTTATCCCTCTTATCTGCATTACAACAACGCTGGTTGATTATTAGATCTGTTTTGTTGCGAAAAGAGAGAGACAAAAACACCCCTACGAGTACATGCAATAATAACTCAAATCACATCGTCAAGTGGTTCACAAAAAACGCACGGAAACTCTCTCTCTGTAATTCAATCTCGAGAGGCAAAAATCATGGAACCGCGGCAGCGCCGCCTTCGAGTCATCCGCCGTTTACTCTGCCTCTTCCTCTTCCTCTTCCTCGCCTCATCTTCCATTCGTAAGTTCCACTATTCGGTGAAAGAAGCGCGACACTTTGCCGCGGAATCGCTGATACATTTGGCCAAAGATTTAGACGAAGAAATCGATGTTTCCCGGTTTACTCATGTCAATCATAATCATCGCTACAACAGCGCACAAAGGCGTTCAGAGAGAGAAGAGAAGGAAGAACCGGAAGTGTACGAACGACCGAGCTCACCGATGCCACCTGCGGATCCGAGCGCGCCACCTCCACCTCCGGTGGCGCCGAGCATGCCGCCACCAGATGATGCGATGAGAAGAGAAAGGTCGGATACGCTCACAACGCCATCATCATCATCGAGTGCAATCAATCGAAACTTAGTATTCTTTTCCGGCTCTTTGAACGAACCTACCGTAAAAGATCATCCGTTATATAAATCTAACGAGGACGATTCGACAGATTTGTGGGCCAAACGCAGACGAGAGTTGTTCGACGGTTCGTTGCCGCACCCGTACGTGGACGAGGACGACGAAGACACGGCGCATTCCGAGCAGACGAAAAGATATATAAGTTTAGATAAAATTTTAGATTTGAAAGGATTGAGGAAGAAGTATCCGCCGTATACGATGGAAAAAGTAGAATTGGGGACGGAGAGGCCGTTGCACGTGACGTTTGCGACGGTGGAGTTGGTGACGTTGGTGGATAATTGGCTGACGTACAGCGTAAGAGCGAATATTAAGAAGATTGTGGTCGTGAGTTTAGACGAGGCGTTGCACACGTGGTGCGAAAAAGAGTTGGAGAAGAGAAGGAAGCATCGACGCAAGAGCGGTGGTGATGATGATGACGATAACGATGAGTTCGCGTGCGTGCCCGGCGGTCACTTGTTGGACAAGAGTAAATTAGGGCATTCTCTATCCGGCGGCTTTCGAGAAGTGAAGGAATCCTTTTACGCGTTGATGAACGTGAAGATACAAATCATCGAAACTTTCTTGTTGAATGGATACGACTTGTTGATCTCCGATGCGGACGTTACGTGGGTGCGCGATCCGATGCCGTATTTTAACACTGGGAACTTAGGTAAAGTCGACATCGCTGTCTCGGCCGACTGCGTGTTTGACTTTCGGGGCGATTTAATCGATCAAGACGAAATCGACTTGCACAGAAAGTTGGATTTTCCGCAGTTGACGACGACCGTGTTTACAAAGTGGGAACATTTTCGAGACCCGTTCACGCAACTCCCGTGGCCGTATCTAGCCGAGTATAACACGGGCATGCTGTTATTGCGAGCGACGTTGGAATCTCTGAGATTCGTGAAAGATTGGAAGCACGGGATGGAAGCCGGGAAAAAGTTGTCCTTCGCGAACGACCAGCACCATTTCAACGCAATCACGCGGTCGAGGTGGTTACAACGGAAATCGTTGCCTGGGTATTGTAAGAAACTGACTGATGTTGCCGAGAAGAGTTCGATGTGTCGCGCGTTCGATAAACCAACTGCGGACAATCGACATCCGGATGATTACTTCAGAAGGCCGGATAAAACGTACGATCCTTCGAAACCAAAAATGACCGTCATGGACCCAGATTTTGTGCCGAGAGATAAAGAAGGCTTGTGCGAACCAGTGACGCTGGATGCGATGAAAATTGTGAAGGGAAATGCGAACGATGGGTTCTTTTGCGAAAAATATCCTCCCGATTTCGTCGCGTTCGCGGAGGATTACAAGAGAGGTTTGCGTCCGTTGTATTCATACGGAGGTACGTCTGGTTCGTTGCGCGTGGCAAAGCTACCGACGAGTTTGTTCTCCAACGGAATGGTTTTCTTCATGGGTAAAGACTACTCGAAACGTTCGATTGTTCCTTACGGTGTTCACAACACGTACGTGTACGATGGCGCGCAAGGCAAAATTTGGCGCTTTCGCGAAGCCGGCATGTGGGCAGATAAGAAACCGTACTTTTTAGGCTCGTCTATGTATAACAAAGACCTTGGCGCCAATCATGGTGGTAGTAGTGCGAAACCAAAGGTCAAAGATCCTGTTGTGTTTGAAGAAAAAGAAGAAGACCTGAGCAAAGAGAATGATTTGAAGACGCTCATCGTGCGCATGTCCATACCGGATTGGTTGGAAAAATCCGTCAACGAATCCATAACGACCCCGAAAGGCGAAATTCCAATCGGTCACATGAACGGTTTGCGTTGGCAACTCGCGCGCGTTCGCGACGCCGTGGCTATTGCAAAGATGTTAGACCGAGCGTTGATCATGCCCCAGTTCATATGCGGATGTCACAGACACTTCAATCTGTTGGTCAATTGCACCATGGGCGCGATGACGATTCCGTTCGTCTGCCCAATCGACCACTGGGCGTTACCGAGAACGTTCGGTAATTTACCCATTCCTATTCGCGAAGCGTCCTATTTTGAAAACAGAGTCAACGCAGGGTTCAAGCCATTCACTTCTCCAGCACCAAGAATCGCCATTTGCTCTTCGGACGAAACCGAAGACGAGTGTAAAAACCGGAAAGGCGGCATGCGAGGCGCTTTGCCGCACTTGCCCGGTTTCGCCCAGACGCAAACGCCCATCGACGAAGGGAAAGCGAAAGTTGCCATCAAAACTGGATTTTCGAGCGCCGAATTTACCGCGAAAATTCAATCCGAAATCAAATTGCGCGGTTTACAGGACGAACCTGTGTTAGTTTTAGATGGTCTGGGTGATTTCAGTCAATCGCAATTTGTCGAGCACGGGTCGCGAACGAGCGATTTTACCGGGTTTGCCAATAAAGATGAAAACTTAGCTTTCGACGATATGCTCGGAAAATCCACGCACCAGTGGTGCTGTTACATAAACGGAACGGTCATTCACCCGTTCCCGAGGCTTCACGCTTAGCAATTAGATGTAAAATAAAACGTAGTAGTATAGCAGTTCAAATTAGTTTTGTAGTCGTAGTTTTAAACAGCGGGATTGGCTCTATTCTATAAATAATTCTCCTATTCTCTCATTTTCTTCTCCTTCTTCTCCTTCTTCTCTTTCTTTTCCTTCTTCTCCTTTTTCTCTTTCTTCTCCTTCTTTTCTTTCTTCTCTTTCTTCTCTTTCTTCTCTTTCTTCTCTTTCTTCTCTTTCTTCTCTTTCTTGTTTCGTTTCTTATCGCGCTCGGCTTCCTCCTCGTCTTCGGCGCCGTCGCCAGCGTCGTCATCGGCTTCCACATCCTCATCCTCGTCGTTGTCATTTCTCTCCTCGCTATTACTAGTACTACTACGGTCTACTGGTCCACACCCTTTCCCTAACAAACTCCCAATCAATAACACCACCCGATCGTCCTCTCTATTCACCCTCTCCACTCGAAACTTCACTCTCGCGCCAACTTTAATCTCCTTCATGCTCATCGACTCTGACTTGTCCGAAAGATCTTCCTCTTCCTCTTCGAGCATCTCCGCGCCGTCTTCGATTATCTCCCACGCTTCTTTCATTTCGTCGAACATCATGTTCTCCTTAAAATTCTCGATTGGAATCGACGCGTTGAAAATATTCCCGACGACGAGACCGATATGGTCCTGTCCTATTTTGTTCACTTTCCCGATTAACACCGCTTTCACTTTTGGCGCAAACACGGTCGCTTTGACCGTCGCTTTCACTTCCACGTACGAGGAATTCGGTAAAATAGTTTCTCCCATTCCTTCTTCGTTCATTTTCAAATCCGTGTATTTCACGAGCACGCCTCCAAAGCCGTCGTGATGTCTCAGCGTTTTCGCATCGAGTTGTTCCCGGACGCCTTTTTTCCGGTTTCCCAATTTCGACGGATGTAACGGGATAGAAATTGAGACCGTGGACGTCACGAACCCATCATCCGTATTATTATTATTCGTGCTGTCATAATTCTTCTTTCTCTTCTTCTTCCGCTTCTTTTCATCATCAAAACCGCCTCCCGACATTCTCACTCTCTTCATCTCTCTCAGCCGAGAGATGTGAACTTTACCGCCGCCAAAAGAAGGAGAAAAATTGTGCAAAAAATCAGAAAAAATTGCGACATGGGTCTTTTCGCCGAAAAATTTTCAACTTCGCCGAAAAATTAGGGATTGCTTTTGCTGGTACTGGTAGCAAAGAGAAGAAACAACTCGACACACAATGTACTCCGCTATGTCTAGTAT
>Ga0257106_1000543_pt1 | contig 21957 bp, 15 predicted proteins | sample LP_taG_3_FD_190177 | JGI IMG/M metagenome (GOLD analysis project Ga0257106, IMG submission 190177) | Marine microbial communities from Northeast Subartic Pacific Ocean, Canada - LP_J_2011_P26_10m | ecosystem: Environmental > Aquatic > Marine > Oceanic | place: Canada: Northeast Subartic Pacific...
CGCAACAGCATCCGCAACGGTCGAAAAGCCCGCCTTTGAACGAACATCGTGATCATAAATACCGTGCACTCGACTGGCACCGGCTGGAATCGGGCGGCGCGGATTGACCAGTTCCTCATAGTGAATCGCCCCACCCTCATCATCGGCGCCAATGAGTGCCAGTTGTACAATTCGGTCATACTGCGTGGAGACTCCTGTCGTCTCCAAATCGAAAGCAAGCACGCGCTCACCATCAAAGACATCGGGGGCCATGTTCACTCAAGAACGCCGTCCCTCTTTCAACATCTCCTACAAGCAAACCCGGGCCAAGCGTATGCAACCGCTCTTTTTTCCCTTTCAAAACCAACCATATGCCTCGTTTGTCGCATGGTCCAATGGCGAGATTCAGCGCAATGAATCCGTCTTCGAGAACAGCGGGTTTAGCACGGTATGAACCCCCAACGGTTAGAAAGGGAAGCCGGGTCGAAAGGCTTGATGTGGAGACTTCATGAAGCCCGGCGGGTTTGCTTTGTGCTTCTCGCTGCTTTGGTTATGGCTACAACATCGCTTGCTGGATGCACCGGGGTTTTGGACACAACGGTCGCACCAAGAGCCACATTGAACGCATACCCACTGCAAATCCAAGAAGGCGAAACAGTCACCTTCGATGCCCGTGATTCCGAAGCGGTTGAAGGTGTCATCACCTCATACGCATGGTCTTTTGGCGACGGGCTGCAATCCGAAACCGTGTCAGGTTTCACCTCACATACATACTCGACGTTTGGCATCTTTACCGCCCAACTGACCATCACAAACGATCAGGGCGGAACCGATGACATCACGGCGACCGTCATTGTCAACGGTGCACCTCAGTTGAACTTGACTTTCCCAGAAGTAATTCGGTCGGGCGATTCAGCGTTGCTCGATGCCAGCGGCAGTTATGATCCGGAAGGTAAAACCCTCGAATTGGCTTGGGATTTAGATTGGAGCGAGGATTCTGATCGAGACGGAGACACTCGAAACGATGTGGATGCTACAACAGATACCGTTCTTCTTCCAACCAACAAATCTGGCACCATCACGGGGAGTCTGTTCCTCGATGATGGCGATGGGGCGACCGCTCAACAAGTGTTCACCCTCGATATCTTGACTCGACGGTATGAGGTAAAATGGAAGACAATGGAACTCGAATTCTCTTGGGATGAATACCTCGAGCAAGGTGAGGAGTGGCAAGGCAACATCACCCCTGGTGCACAGGGCCGTATTTTGGATTTCGAAGGCGTCTTAACGCTCGATCAAGATGTACTCGCGCCACAAGATAACTTCAGTTTGAGCGTTTTTATTCTCGATGACGGATTCAAGCAAACCGATCAAACCGCTGGCGACAACGTAACATCGAACGAATCTGCGACAGCCGTTGTTTCTGCGGAAGGATTGAACCCTTTCGGAGAGGATGGTATTTTTGATTCTGATTCCGAAGAAGCGTTGCTTGAATTGCTGCTCATGGATGCAAACGCCCGCGCCGGACAAGGCAGCTGGACGTGGAGTGTCGTGGCCCAGCAAGCCGATCCAGACCCCATTTTCGAAGGCACCCCGGACCCAGATCCAGGCAACGACTGGTCGTTAACGGTCATCATCAAAGTACACGTGCCAGAATTGATTGAAATCGCTTACGAGTGACCACTTTGGTCAATGGAAAGGCGTATCAACCACCTGCCCTTCGTATGGTTTGATTGCCATGGTCGAGAGCGTCGAAATCAGCCGCATCAACATTCGAGATGCCTTGTCCGTTGATGTTTCGGTCTGGATGAACCACCCCAACGACATGGACTTCAGACCCGCTCTTTCTGTGTCTGGAAACACCTTCACTATCTCAAGCCTCACCGATGGAGCGTCGCTTGCATCGATTGACCTTGACGAGGATCAAATGGAAGCGGTTGTCCGAGATCAGGCAGCGGAACTCCGTGTGAAATTCCATGTCAAAGGCATGCATGGAGAACTGAAAACAATTCATCCAATCATTGCAGATGGAAAAGCAAAGAAACTTGCTACTGCAAACTGGAAAACCACTCAGAAAGTCACTTTTGAATGAATTTAGCCATCTTTCGAGGATGGGAGTGCCACCGTTTCTTTCATAGGGGTTCAATTTGATTTTCACTTCATGCCACCAAGAAGGGAAGGAAAGGGTTCACAAAAAAAAGCCCGCTTTGAACGATTGAAAATAGAAATTTTGAGGTTTGTCGGGGCCAATCCGGGCTGTTCAGCTCAATCGATTGTGGCTTGCCTCTCAAACGATCGGGCCATGCGCAACCACGGTCTTACGCCGCGCAAGGTTGGCTTCTTCATTCCGCGACACCTCGGTGACTGCCTTGAATGGTGGCAAGATCACACCGCAGGACGAAGGGTCTACGGTGAACTTGGATGCACCCAATCGCCTCACAAATCGTGAATCTTAGCCACACAATGAGGGACGCACTCATGTATGGTGTTGCCCGCCCATGAATCATGACAGGTTCCGTTGCTGCCTATTTCGACCTCGATGGCACCCTATTGGATGCGTCGAGCGAGAAAACTCTGGCCACGGATCTGGCCAAACGCCGGCCATGGCGTATTCCCGTTGGCGCGATCAGCTGGACCCTTGGTTTCGTGGGCAACCTACTCCGTGGGCGCGCTTTGTATGACGCTGCACGCAACAGAGGCCATTTTTCACTCGCTTCTTGGGACGTGCTGGAAGCGTATTCTCAACGGCTGGCTGTTGAAAAGCTCGCACCCCGCGTGACGGATGAAGCCAAAGCCAAACTGGCTTGGCACCGAGAACAAGGGCATCGGCTCGTGTTGGTCACAGCAACGATTGCACCAATGGCTGAAGCGATGGCGAAGGTACTCGGCATGGACGCAGTGTATGGGTGTGGGCCACCACAACGTACGGGCATTATGAGCGGTTCAGAACGCGGTTGGTCGGTGCCTCGTCGAAAAGGCAAGGTCCCAGTTGTCGAAGCGGATGCGCTTGAGAACGGTCATGATTTGGCCTTATGCTACGGTTATGGAAACACACTTGCCGATTCATGGTTCATGCGCGTAACAGGCCACCCAGTAGCGATCAATCCAGAAGGGTCATTGCGCCGACTTTCTGAAGAAAAAGGATGGCCAATGCATCAATGGCGCATTTGAACACGAACGCTTTCGCAGCACTCGTAAAAGAGCGGCCCCACCGCGATTCGAACACGGGTTGCTGGCTCCGCAAGCCGGCGTGATATCCAAGCTACACTATAGGGCCTTGGTGTTCGGTCCACCGACCGCTTGGATATAAGCGCAACGGGTTGCGTTTTGTTCATGAAAGCAAGAGCCAAGCAAGCCTTCTTCACGGCTCACCGTTTCGCAGGTTCATGGCCGTTGAACTTGCGCGTAGGGTCGACTATGCAATGTTGGATGGAGCCAACATCGCCTACTACCCGCGAATCTTCGATCTTGCCCACCGTTTTTTCGAAGAAGCATGGGAGCCAATGTGCGGCGTCTCCTATCCTGAAATGATTAATAAGCGAAAAGTAGGCTTCCCAGTTGTTAATGTGGAAACTGACTTTATCGCTCCGTTGAAGTACGGTGATATGATTCATGCAACGCTTTCAATTGTGAACGTTGGTACGTCCTCTTGCACTTGGAAGTACGTATTGCGCAATCAAGACGAGGTAGTGTTGTGGCGCTCGAATCAAGTGACGGTTTGCGTCAACATGGACACCCTCAAGCCCCAACCTATTCCTGACGACTTGCGAGCAGGCTTGCTTGCGCATCTTGTGGAGGGCAGCCAATGAGCGACATGGACCTTGGATTCTCAATGCGGATGGGAGACAAAGCATCCGTGCCAACCCCTCCTCTCGATATGTTCGCCGTACGACCCGACACAAAAGGTCCGAAGTCTGTAGCAGTGTTGATCTTCTTTGGGGCAATTCTGCTGGCATGGCAAGGCTACGGTGATTATCAATTCCACACCGCAGAGGATTTGTCCGATTCGTACGTCGAAACACTGTTGACCACCCCAAACAGTCAGGCGAATGATGCCGATGACATAACGGTCGAGCAGTATCAAGAATTTCATGATCAGGCTCGAGACTCTGGTGGCTATGGTCTCCGTGCAGGCGGGTTAGCAATCGGTACGTTGCTCATGTTTGTTGGCTCGGTTTTCCTGTTCCAGCTCAAACCGTGGGGTGCTTGGTTGAACGTTGCAGGTGCTGGCATAGGGCTTGTTGCTGGTGTGGCTGGAAGTTGGTTAATTGGTGATGCGGCCGTGAACAACCTGGCTGGGCCATTGTTGCTCACTTATGAGATATCGACGTACTTCTGTGGTGTTTGCCTGGTGACATGCCTCGGGCTTGCAGGCTTGCCGTTGCTCAATGCGAGGGCCCGACTTGCTCTTTATCCAAATCCAAAAGTCAAGATCGCTCACAAAGAAGAGTGAACAACATCAGGCATCGCTTGGGCGGGGCCATTTTTTGGCAAGCGCCTTTTTCAAGCCCTCGTCCATCGTGGCGTTCCACCAATCGCTGCCTTGCCAAATGGCGTATTTTCCTCGGATACCTCTCAAATCGGCTCCAGCGAATTTACAATTGCGGAAGTTGGAGAGGTTGAGCCTCGCCTTACGGAGGTCAGCCCCGCGGAAATCAGCCCCGTCAAAAGCAGATTTCATCAAGTCGACTTCATACATTGAGGCACGCCGAAAGTCGCAGTGAGAGAAATCGCCCTCGGTTAAATCGGCCCCATCAAGAATGCTTCGTTTGAAGTTAGACCCGGCGTGGCGCCCCTTTCTCAACACTTCAGAAGCATGGTTCTGAAACGACCAATCAAGCACAACGGATTGGACTTCGCCCGTTGATTCTCGAGGGTCGTCGCCCCCGCCACCCGACATCACCATGGTAACCAGTCATGCCGTGGAGCGTTTATCAAGATGAGCACGACCTTCTTCGGTCAAATGAGCAAATCTGTTTTTATCTTCCTTGCCAGCGGGGATCATCAGGAAGTTCCGTTCTCGCAATCGGTTGAGGTAGAGTGATAAATTCCCCGGAGGGTCGATTTTTGCGTCTTCAAAGAGTTGGTTGATGACCCGTGGAGGGCTGTCTTGAATGCCTTCAACGCTGCGCAGGTAGTGAATCGCTCCAAGAACTTGGTCTGGTTTGCGTTCTAACGAGCACGTGTCCAGCAACACTCTGAATGCGGAACCTCGCTCGGGAAGGTCTTTTTCTTTTGCCGCAGAAACGGCCGCCTGCAAGGCATCCGCACGAGCTTGTGCCAGCCGATCAAGCATGATGGTCCAAGTGTCATCCTGCCGATGGAGTGTCAATTGTTCTTCAACATCGGTTGCAGCACCTTCGAGATCAATCTCGATGTCTCCTGCGATGATGGAAACCCTGCTGTTCGTATCCACGGCGTCTCCCCACTCGAAAGTGTACGACTACGCCGTATAACCCTTTATCGTCCACGTCATGCCACAAAACAGGCATTTGCGTCGTAAACTGAAACCAAATACTCGATATTTACTCGCCTATCGCCGTAAGGAACTTGAAGGATAGGCCATCACGCACCATCGTGACCTCCATGGACCAAACCGGCCGAACCGCCCCATTGTTGCTCGTGCTTCTGTTGTTGCTGCAATGCTTCGCTGCTGTAACGGTGAGCGCGAACCCCACTGGGGGTATGGTTGGCACCTTTGACGGAGGGAACGCTGCACCCACCATAACGGTCACAGGTGGCCAGATTGACAATACCAGCCTCGGCATCGAAGTACCACGAAATGTGACGTTTGATTCTGCTTCGTTTTTGATCAACGCCAAGGACGAGGTAAACTCTCCAGGCCAAGTCTACATCGACATCGGCCAAGATGGTATCAAAGAATGGGCCTATGAGGGTGCAGGTTATGGGGACTTAGGCCATCAAAGCTCGTTCTTTAACGGCAACACTTCAGCAGATATGTTCTCAACTGGTTCTGTTTCTTCTCCGCCCCTCTTCTTACCCTTCGCCGCCTCGATTGCTTTGGCCGAACTGAATGCATCGTTTGCCCCAGAGGTGAACGGCGGGTTGATGGCCGTTGGCGCTGTAACCGATTACACCTCAGGCGATACCGATAACGACACCCTGCCAGAAATTGCAGTGCTGTCGCGCGACTCGAGCGTAACAGGTTTCAACGCAGGTGTTCTTGTCATTGACTGGACTGCTGCAGGACTAAATGCCTCATCATGGGTGCAAACGTGCGCAGGTGCAACAGAGGTAGATTTGGGCGACTTCAACGGCGACGGGCATGAAGATGTTGTCACGTTTGCTTACGGTGCTGATCTTGCTTGCGTCCACTTTACCAACCCAAACACCTCCGCAATCGGGTCGGCTCAACCGCTCGCTCTCTACACCAGCAGTATTGCTGGAGCGGTAGGGGATTTCAACCTCGACGGCCATGCTGATGTGGTTTCCATTCATTCAGGCGGGCAGTTCGTCGTTCGAACTTACAGCGACAAAACCAGCAGCTTCGGAGCCAACCAAACACACACTATCGACATGAACAACACCGCCACACCAGCCACCTTGATGTATTTGACCGCGGGTGCGTTTGGTAGTAACAATTCGACCTTTTCGGTCGTCGTCACCGACCTGTTCAGTCACTCAACGCCTATCGGTTGGGTCAATGGCAGCGGCATCACTGAAAGCCCACACCACTTCGATGGTATAGGTTCTCAACCAATTACAGGAGATATCGATAGCGATGGTGACATTGACTTTCTTGGTCAAAATCCACAAGGCTACACGATTGCCCTAAACACTGGCTTGAAATGGAACACAACCAATGTCTTGGCGACGAATGAACTCGCCACTGCGAGTGCACTCATCAATGCCTCAGTGTTCGATCACGATGGGGACGGCACGAACTCGTTGATTGTTCCCAAACCAGACGCCACAGATGGAAACGCTCAGAGTCTCGAAGGGAATTTAACAGTCTATGCACTTAATTCAACAGCGATCGGTTCTGTTTCTGCTGTTGTACAACCATGGTCCATTCCGACCAATGCACAACCAGTGGACATGAATGGAGACGGCTTGATGGAACATGTCGTTGCAGCCGGCGAATCCACACTCGGATTGTTTATTGGCGCATGGCACCAAGTTGCAATGGACGTCGACAACGACGGCCAAAGTGACCTGGAAGCCTCCGGCTATGCAGGGCACGGAATGTACGGTGCAACTCCACTGTACATCCAAGATCCACTGGGGAACATTACCAACGCCCTCTCTCCGCTGATGAACGCGCTTCCTTACACGGAAGACGGATTTGGAGTGCGCCTCTCAAGCCTCAGTTTCACATTCACAAACACTGGAAATGGGAGCTTCAACATTTCAGGAATGGACATCGGCTATGATGCGGATTTTATCGTAGAGAATAACCCATTCTCTGCAGGGAACCTCACCAATATCATCAACCAGCAACAAACAGCAGGCACGGGTAATTTCGTGGTCGCCATTCCAGTTCATGCAACGCTGAACGGAACGTTTGCAGTGTCTGGGCTGGTCGCTCAATACAGCCCTGGTGCACCAAACCTTTCGCTCCCCCCCACGCCAACCGTTAGCGTGATAGAACTCACTTCTGATCGGGTTCAATTGGAGTGGCAGGATATGCTTGATTTTGGTGAAGATTTGATTGAATTTGAAATCTTCAGAACCTCCGTGGGCGTGCCCTTTGATTTGACATCAGCGCACGCTGTTGAGGGCAACAACATGACTGTTGATGGTGAGGTTGTTCACGGTGAGACCTACATCTACGGCGTTCGTTCCCTCCATGCGTACGGCGTCACCAGCGCTATGTCGGCACCGCTGAGTGTAACCATTCCATACCCCGCACCACCCGGCGCTGTGCTGGGGTTGATTGTCGTTGATACGCCAGGGGACACCGGTGGTTCAATCGATGTGACTTGGAACATCTCAATCGATGGAGCGGTCGAGTACCGCGTGTATGTTGAAACACAAACCATCGAGGCACTTGATGGATTGCAGGCCATTGCAACCCTCCCCCATTCCACCAGCATCGCCACCTTGACGGTGAGTACTGCTAACCTTGGACTCATTACGATTGATGGCGATGCCTATTATGCCGCTGTAGTGGCTTTTGACGGGTACGGTAACGCAACCGAATCCTTCGCCTCGGTTGGACCAATCTCATCGCTCAACAATTCACAACGAAGCGCTCTCATCGAATACGATCTGTCTTCGACAGGCAGCAGCGAGCAAGAGGATTTCAGTCTGAGCGCTCTTGATTCACTCTACCTCAACATCACCTTGAGCGCCGACGGTACGCCCCTGAGCGGCGAAAACCTCGAGTTAGAAATTGCCGCATCTGGCGCTAGCATCAAATACGCCGGTACCACGGACGAAAACGGCACTTGGCAAGCCGTTGCGGTTGAGAACCTTGCAGAACTTGGTGGCACGTTCACCACCTTCTTTGACACTGCAACGATGACCATTGAATACCTCGGCACAGCCGGAAACGCAACCATGCAACCCGTTGCAGCTGAAACCCTCATAATCGAGGGACTTGGTATCCTTCGTGCCAACATCGATGTGAACGATATGGTCCTTCAACTCGATGAAACAGGCGTTTACAATCTTGAGGTTGACTTGTCTGCGGAATTGCCAACACAGAACACCTACCTCGAAGGGCTGACCTACAGTTGGGAACAGCACAATGCCAGCGGCAACGTCACCAGCAGCGGTACGATTGAAGTGAAAGGGGGCCAATTGATTCTTTCAGGCACGGCCAATTCCACTGATACCCTGGCCCTCATCTCTGACCCAAGCAAGTCTTGGATCATTCCATCGATCAATCCGCTCGTGTTCTCCTTTACCGGCGGCTCCGATGACAGCGTCAATGAAACAAACGAGACGGACTCCAATGAGACTCAGAACAATCAGACAGAAGAGCCATCGTTCCCCGATGCAACGCTGCCGGCCCTCATCGAGTGCGGCACGGCCACCTACGCGTGGGAGGGGGATGACACGGATTCAACCATCGAATGCATCATTACCAATCCGAATCCGTTTGAGGTTTTCGTCGGGTTTTCTTGGATCACTTACCCGACCACGCCTCCACCGTTCACCTTTGAGTCGTCTTCCTTGACGGGTAGCGGGTCGCCTCCCCTCAACATTTCTGCGGAGGGCTCAATTCAAGTTGAATTCCTACCGGTTCGTAATGGGCCATCTGACGGTTTGTTCCCCGGCATCCAGGGGGTGGATTACGTCGTTTACATCACATGCTCGGAGTACGGCGGAGCCAATCCGTGCGACTCCATGGACACATCAACCGCAAGCACTGAAGGTGAATTGCAATGGACGCTGGGCGAACAACCTGAGGTGGAACAACCAGTTGCCACAACACCGACTGATGCCAAGAGTTCAACTCCACTTTTGGTTGGCAGCATCCTCGGAATTCTCTTGGTGGTCGCTGTTATTGGCGGCGTAATCGTCTTACGAAATAATGAAATTGAAGAAGACGATTGGTACACGGCCGAGGAGGATGAAGAAGAACAATCAGCTCCGGTAGCCGAGAAACCGAAGGAATCTCCAAGCCGAACCCTCGGCGAACTTCGGTCAGAAGGTCGGTCACTCGCTGATGTAGAGGCGCCGGAAGAGCGAAGACCGAGTCTGTTTGATGAATTCACTTCGAACTCGGACTCCGAGATTGAATCCTACGAGGCCGTGAGTGAGTCGGTTGAACTATCGTTCGGCGAAGAAGAGGGCACTGAAGAAGCCGAAGAACCTGAAGAACCCGAAATCAGCACGGACGAAAACGGTACTGAATGGTGGGAAGATGAAGAAGGCGTCTGGTGGTACCGGGAAGAAGGCTGGGAAGATTGGGCAGTTTGGGAAGACTAACCCCATCGTAGGTCTTTTCATACAACCGTTCTCAGCCTCATTACAGAGGGCGATTTATGGAGCATGAGTTCAAAGGCTACGCACTTGTCTTGCAAGAAGGTGCAGATCCCCGGACCGGGGGTGTTGCTATTGCAGGCTTTACCACGGCTGGTATGGTTGGTGTTATTGCAGCCGCTCACATCATCAAAACGCTGAAAATGCGTCAACTTGGCACGGTTTTGAATGCAGAGTTTCCAGCGGTTGCCCTGATTCACAACGAGGTTCCAAAGCACCCTGTCCGAGTCTATCAGGGCGATGGTATTGGTGTGTTCACCTCCGAAATACAATTCAAGAACGAGCAGGACATCATGTTCGCTTCGACCGTTTTGGAATGGTTCACTAAAGGCGGATTTGATCGCCTCATCATCATCGATGGCCTTGTTGGCTCTGGCGATGTCCAAGCGGGCCAGTTGTTTGGCGTGGGTTCATCAGAGGCGGCACGAGTGCGGTTGCGAAATTCAGGTATTGAACCAATTCAGCAAGGTATTGTTGCAGGCATCACAGGATTCCTCTTGGGTGAAGGCGACCGACTTGGGATTGACGTGACGGCCTTGTTGGCTGAAGCAAGCCCGCTTTACCCCGATGCAAGGGCGGCAGCACTCGCCGTTGAAGCCGTTGGGGAACTGACTGGCTTGGAAATTCCACTCACCGAATTGCTTGAAAACGCTCAAACCATCGAGTCAAGCGTCCAAGAAGTCATTGAAAATTCACGAACCATGTTGCCAGGGCCTCAGATTGATGTGCCCGATGATCCTTCACTCGACCCTTCAGTTGGTTGAACCGCTGGTGGTTTGAACAACCTCCACAACCGTCTCAAACGGTGCGTCGGTCACAAGCATTGGTTCCAAATCAGGATAGCGCGCAGCAGCATGGCCAGATTCAATCAGCGCTGCAATTAATTTCTCCATTTTCGGAGCACCGCCAACACCGCACAGACGAGGCAACGCGTCGAGGCTCAACAGCAAATGGTCGCGACTCATGAGGTCGGCAGCCTCTGCAATGTAGCGAACACCTCTGCGGACTTCTCTTGAAGAATATTCAATGTCTTCTTCGTTCCAAATCAAGCCAAATTCACGTCCCCGTTTGATGTCTTCTTGCTTTGAGTGACACAGTTCAAGCGCTCTTTCTTCAGTCATCCGTCCTGCAACCTCCTTGTGCCACATTGGACCAATCCACATCGGGCCGCTTGCGTTCGGTAACTGTTCAGGCGCAGGGTGCTGGACAAACCGGTAGGGTATGTCTTTGCATCGAACCCGCCAGCCGATTGATTTTCGAATTGCGGTTGCTTCAGATTTGCTTGTCCGGACAAGCAGGGAAATTCGCACATGATGGCCGTCAAATAAGGCCAGTAGAGGTGTGACCACCTTGTCAAGACGGGCAGCGGTTGTGGCCACTGTGCCCAGCAGCAAACGAACCGCATCATCGTGAGCGTATTCATCAACCAGTCCTTTGGCTTGGTAGCGCCTTGCTTGGCTGGAAGGTGAAGAACCGGTTAAGGCGGCGGTATCTGTTGCGGTCACTTCGAGCACACCGGTACGCGACAGGCTCTGCAATGCAGCATCAAGAAATTGAATTGGGGAACCAAATGGATCTAAATCGACCCATTGGTAGGCCGCATCCACCATCGCCATCCTCGCATCGAGTCGCTGGAAATGCACTCCATTGTCAAACACAGCTGTTGAGGTTTGGCCGTGGCGGTCGCCTTCAGGTTCGTGTTCAACCGGCGTATGAGGTGGGTGTTTGGCGTGAGACATCTTCGCCCAGGACAGTGCGAATTCATCCAAATCATTCGCAGTAATTCGTAATCGATGCTGAAGTTCGCCGGGGATTTCGTTGCGCCATCGTCGGATACGTACCCCGGTTGCGCACAAGGCGTCGAGGGCTCGAATCGGTCGCTGCTCCTTGACCAGCCATTCATGTTCGAGGGCATCCGTTAGGAGCATCACGCTGCGGGTTCGAGCAGGAGCCATTGCCGGATTAAGAAAGCCGGGGCCAGTGCGCTTTGCCGGGCCTCTTGGCATGTGCGTGGGCCGTTCTTGTTCTTTCATGAGGTGGATCAATGTGCGACCTTCAAGCCACATGCGACCGGGCCAGCCAGCAGGATGCTCACCCTGTTGTACCTCTTCGCCCATGTTCCTCGGTGACACTGCTCATTGAAGACCGCACCGATGGACAAAGGTATGGCCAAGACAATTCGGTTGAAGATGGGACACTTGGTGTGAAAATGCACACTAAGGCTTATACCGCATCCGATGTCCTACCGTTGGTTATGTCCTTATTGAAATCCAATAAAGCGATGCTTGCAGCCGGCCTAATGTTCCTCATTCTAAACCTCGCAGTTTTGGCACCACTATCGACTGGTGGAGTCCAAGATGCAGTAGACGAAACATTTGCGACCTACACAAAAGATACAGCATGTGCAAACGATGATTGTACAGAAGCAGAGGCCGATTGGGCAGTTTCTACTTCCCAGCGGGACTATTCTGCTTGGTCAATATCAAATCTTGACGATATGATGGCCAACGGTTCAGAACCGACCTATGTAGAGAAGGGGCCGTTTACTTATGATATTACAAGTACGAAAACCATTACTGGCTATGATGAAACAAATGGCACTCTAACATACACTCAAGTCAAGTCACATCAATGCGCTGCAGAAAGTGAAAATCCTTGTGATACTCCTGTAACTCAAATAAATATTGGATTCCAACCACAGGTGATCGGTGCAACAGGAATGGCCATTAACGGAATAATGGATGCGACAAAGGCTGGATTCGCTGCTGGTGCAATCGGTAATGAGATGGAATCCTTTTCCGCTGGAAAAGCAACAGCAGATGGAATTGCAACTTCTTACGGCGGTATCCAAATGGGCGCAATGACCGAAGGAACACCAGTCGATGCTGCAAACGCATCAATGATGCTCGGAATGGGCTGGTATGATGCATATGATGCATTCTTTGCTTCCATTAACGGTTCACAGATGAACAATATGACTGGAAATGAAGAAATGATTACCTATACCATGGCGATTCAGGGACTGCAAGCAGCAGAAGCAGCAGGTGGTGTCAACGCCGCTGGCGTAACCTTTACTGGAAACCAATCCATTGGTGATCTCTCCGCCGCATTTGAGACAGCAATGATGCCAACTGGCGAAGATGCTTCACTCACCAGCATGCAAGGTGTTCTCATCTTTGCTGGGCACTGTAACGCTTTCGCTACAGCAACTTATGGTGAAGTCATGGCTGATGCAGCAAATGGCTTTGCAAACGTTGGGACAATGCAAAGAGCAAGTATCTGGGGCTATGCATCCGCTGACATCAACGCTACAATCGCAACAGACTTTGCGGCATGTTTCGGTGTCGGAGGAGCATTCTCAATGACTCACGGTGGGGCTGATGATGATTGGTTCCAAGATCCTCTTGCAGTCAATGCTTCAACACGAATGATGAACTATCTTGGTGTTGACATCGATAACACAGTTGCAATGGGTCTTCTCTTTGCTGGACAAGGAACTGCCATGCCAACAGGTATCCTTGCAACCAATGCAGTTGGCGAGGATGATTCTCCAACTGCATTCGGAATTGCAGCATTTGCAGGCATGGACTCAGCCACGGCAATGACAACTTACGGCCTCGATGCAACACAATATGCTGCAGTCGGAGCATGGGTTGGCGGATGGTTGACAAGCACAAGCGCTCTTCCAATGATTCTCCTTGGTGGAAGTGGTACAATGACTGCAGAACAATACGTCAATATTTCCTTTGGCGCAGAAGATCCAGTCAACCCCGGTCAGTATCTTACCAACAGCCTGAACTTAGGCGGTGCATGGGGAGTTATCGGTGCATCTTTTGGCGCTCCAGCAGTCGAGTTGACCGCTGCACAATCAGGTAACCTCCTCTATGGTCCACTTGGACTCACAACGTCAGCAGGAGCAACAATTTTCCTCTTTGGTGAATTGTCAGGACAAACGCCTCCAATCGACTTCACCACAATGCAAGCCGGACCGCAAATGGAATGGAATGCTTCGACGATTGCAACACTGTACGGAATCGATGTAAATGCAGCAAGCGCAGTTCGCGCTTTGATGATGGGTCCAATATATGGCGAAACATCAGAATCGTTCGTACCAGGATTTTTGATGAGTTCATTCGGAACGACGCAGTATTTGATTCAACCTGTGAGTGCGTGGTTATTCGGATGGCACGATCCAGTTAGTGCCTTCCTTGCTTCAGGAAACCCAATGGACATGACCGTTGGATGGGCTTCTCTAGATACCAACGAAACATACTATGGTTCTGACGGAGTACTCAACGGTAACGGAACCTCATACACAATTTGCACTGGAGAAGTTGCAGGATGTGACAAAGGAGAGTCAGTATTAGAAGACGGTTCCAATGAATTGCCATGGCATAACACCAGAATGGCTCAAGCCACCTTTGGATTGATCGGAGTTGAATACCTCGACGGTGCAACCGGCGGATTCCTCACAGGAACTGACGACAAGGTCGATGTATCAGGCTATGCAGTAGTACCAGTTACTTGTGATGGAACAGGAACCGTTGAAAATATTCCAGTTAATATCTGTACTGCATCTGTTGAAGCAACATCACGTTCCATTCAAGCAAAGAACTTGGAGACATTCACTTTACTGGATGCAACACCGAGCGCCCTACCAATTTTCTTGGGCAGTGATATTACATTGAAGAGTGAAAAACTATCTGGTTTGATTATTGCTGGTGAATCTACAACAACATTCTACTTGGACACCCGTCAAAATACAAACATGACAACAGCTCCTCAGATGTCTGATTTGAACAAGGTTTTCACAATCAAGTCATCGTCGATGATAGGTGCTGCAGACGCTGATACTATGGAAAGTTCAATCGTGACCAATCAGGAAACGTTCGCATATTGGACAAACTTTGATCACCCAGTTGATTACATCACGATTATGTTCTACATCTTGGCCATCGGCGCTCTTGCAAACGGCGTTCGCCTCATGGCTTCCGAAGATGAAACAGATGAATCAATGAAGGCTGATGCTGCTCCTGCAGAAGAAGCATCTTCTGAAGAACCTTCGGAAGCAACCGAGTGAACTCCACTCGCACGCATCGATTGAATTGGGACAACAGTCCCAAGAAGCCCCTTATGTGGCATCAGTAATGGGTGAATTCCACGCCTTCGATGGCGTGGGTCACCTTGTGCCCGTGATCCTCAACGGTGCCAATGATCGCAACACCCGTGAGGCGCTGGCTCAGCCAATCGCAAACGGTCTGTGCGTGCGTCGCATCTACGGCGATAATCATGCCACAGCCCATGTTGAAGGTGCGGTACATCTCTCTTGTTTCGATGCCTCCTGCGCTTTGGAGCCACTCGAATTCAGGGTGAGCCGGCAGTGGCGCATCAATGTGCCAGCCGAGGCTGTCGTGCAGGCGCAAGAGGTTTGACAACCCACCACCAGTGACGTGGCATATACCGTGAAGGTCCCGAACTGCAAAGGGAACCTCTTCAGTTGCACAGGCGTGCAACATGTCAACGACGGGGTCGCAGTAAATCTTAGTTGGATTGAGAAACACTTCCCCGAGGGTGAATGGCATCCCGTCTCGCCCGTCAAACCGCAAAACAGACCGGCCAATGCTAGCAACTGAAAACGGCGTTTCATCCGTATAGGAAGCGCCAGCATGTTCCATCACCTTTCGAACCAAGGAATATCCATTTGAATGAACGCCAGAAGACGGCAGACCGATCAAAACATCACCCGCTTTGAGGTTCTCTCCGGTGATGGTGTCGCCTTTCTTGACGTAGCCAAGAGCGGTGCCGGAAAGGTCCAGTTCGGTCACGATGCCTGGGAGGGAAGCGGTTTCTCCACCGGCCAAGGTTACGCGGGCAAGCCGACATGCTTCAGCCAAAGAAGCGCCAAGTGCTGCATGCGTTGCAGGGTCTGGTTTTGGTACGGCAACATAGTCGACAAAAGCAATTGGCTCTGCGCCAACGCAAAGCAAGTCATTGACGTTCATGGCCATGCAATCAATACCAACGCCGCCCCACTGGTTGAGGGCGGATGCAATCTGCAATTTACTGCCAACGCCGTCGGTTGCTAGAGCGAGCAACGAGTCGCCAAATTCGATCAATCCGCCGAAGCCGCCCGGTAAATCGACGGGTGCTCCGGGCGTGCCAGGTTGGCGCGTCGATTTGCCGAGTGAAGCGATGAGGGACGCTACAGCAGAGCCTTCGAGGTCGATGTCGACGCCAGCGCTTGCGTAATCCATAGGTTCGGCCATGCCCTTGCCACAGAAAGGCGTTTGAAGAACCAACCGGCTGAATCAGCCGCTGGTTCACTTCAGAGCATTGGCTAAGAACGGCAGACTGAGGTCAAGTCTGTGGTCAATACCCGAGTGGGTGCCTGAGAACTCGTCCCAATGATGCTCGATGCCGAGTTCCTTCATTCGATCGACCAAAGCGCGAGAACCATACTGGATGTTGTATTGGTCACGATCACCACAATCAATCCAGAGCCCAGATAAGCGGGTTAATCCTTCGGACTTCGCTTCAATCATGTTCAGTGGATCAAAGGCCAACCATCGCTGCCACGCCTCAATATCGACGGTAGCAGCGCGTGGTTCAACCGGCAATTCGATTCCAATCGGGTTGTCTGGTGTTGGGTTTCGTGGATCGTACGAGCCCGCCATAGCGCAAATCATCAGTGTGTGGAAGTCGGGCCCTGACATTTTGTGAGCCTTTCGAACGTGGTCGACGTATGCAGCTGCTGAACCGTAGGAAGCAACGTGGGTGAGGGTCTCTGCAAAAGTCGGTTTGAACATCGTTTCAAAGCCAACATCTCCTGAATGACAAGCGATTGCATCCCACGCCCCGGGGTTGAACATGGCGTTGACAAGAGCCCCATAACCACCGGATGATTTCCCAACCAACCCAAACCGCTGATTGGTAGCGTAGCGCTCGATGATGGCGGGTTTCAATGCCTCTTCAAGCCAAGTGGCCCATTGGCCCATGATTGGCGAATCCACGAACTGGTTGCCTCCCAAACTGGTGAAGGTGTCTGGCATCACGAAGATGGAAGGTGACATTTCTCCCGTTGCCACCAACCGTTCATGCCGCTGAGGAAGGGTTTCTGTAAACGCCTTCCACCCTGCTCTTGCAGGACCGGAAGAGGTGAATGGCGCGAGGTAAATGATGACGGGCAGTTGCTCGCCTGCAGCCATTGCTGTCACGCCCTCTAGCGGAATGTGCACGAGGATTTCACGTTCTGTCGGGTCACCAAGACGGTTGTCCAAAAGAGTTGAATCCACACACCATCGCTCAAGCAAACCACGAGTGGGGGCAAATGCATGGTCGGGCATGGTTCTTCCTTGAGGTGATTGCACATGGATGATGCGGTGATGGCGTTCGGTCAGTGGACACTCGGAGTTCCCCTAAACAGGCCACCCCGGCTTTGCCTTTTTCCAATGGAAACCAAGGGGTCTTGATTGGCCAAAGATACGCTCATAAACGGTTGACTCTACAGAATGAAAGTTCAGCGAGTAAAGAACCTCCGATGGTGCCCAAGATGTTGCAAGAATTTGACCTCCCCGCTCGCTGGACTTCGTTGATTCAAGACCACTTCGCCGAGGCCGTACACAACCTTGCTCAAATGTGGCCAGACGAGCAATCGCTTGAAATTTCTTACCGAGTCATCGAAGGGTTCGATCACGAGTTCGCACATGATATCGTCGAGCATCCGGAATTGCATTTCCACGCCTCCAACCAAGCCCTGCGCCAATTCCTGCTCGATGCAGGCCACAGCAACATGTACCCGTTTGTTCGAATAGTTCACCTTCCAAGCGACCAAATTCGTACTGTCTCTCAATTGCGTGCTGACGACATCAGCAGCATGCTTGCCATCGATGCGGTAGCAACCAAAATCACAGGTGTCCGCCCTCGGATTTATGCTGCCACTTTCGAATGCATTGGGTGCGGCCACACCATGGTCATCAACCAACCAAACGAACAGGAATTAATCGAACCGATTGAATGCCAGCAGATCGATGGTGGTTGTGGACGAGCAAAACGCCAAACTCGTTTCGAATTAAAACAAAAAGATTCCATTCTCATCAATTCACAATTTGTTGAACTTCAAGAATTACCAGAACAAATGAAGGGTGGAATTCAGCCCGAACGAATTCTGTGCATCGCAGAACACGATTTGGCTGGTAAACTCAACCCCGGAGATCGAGTCAAAGCCAACGGTGTGTTGTTTATTCGTTCACAACGAAAAAGTGGCAAAGACACACCTGTGTTCGATATTTTCTTGAGGATTCATTCCCTTGAGCGGCAAAACATTCCCTTGGAAGAAATTGTCATCACAGAAGATGAGGAACTGGAAATCAAAGAACTGTCTCGCCGGCCTGACATTTACGATGTCTTTACCAACAGCATCGCTCCCTCGATCTTCGGGATGACGGAAGTCAAGCGTTCGCTCATGCTCCAATTGTTTGGCGGCGTTGCTCGTTTGAACACCGATGGAACTCGAAACCGTGGCGACCTTCACATTCTGCTCATGGGCGACCCCGGGGTGGCTAAATCTCAGTTGCTCAACTACATGGCAGATATTTCCCCACGTGGCCGGTTCACTTCAGGACAATCAGCCTCGGCTGCAGGTTTGACAGCAGCAGCCGTCCAAGATCCAGCGGCTGATGGCCGATGGACCTTGGAAGCAGGCGCGCTTGTGCTTGCGGATTTAGGGCTCGCAGCAATTGACGAATTCGACAAGATGAACGAAGGCGACCGTTCGAGCATGCACGAAGCAATGGAACAGCAGAAGATTTCGATTTCCAAGGCGGGCATCAACGCTAGCCTGCGAACACGGTGCGCCGTTTTGGCTGCAGCGAACCCCAAGAGCGGTCGGTTTGAACCGGTGTCGGAAACGCCATTCACCGCTCAAATTAATCTCGCACCCCCTCTTGTATCCCGTTTTGATATCATCTGGTTGCTTACCGATGACCCAGATACGGATAAGGACGCCAAGATTGCGAAGCATATCATCGACAATCGTCTGCTGGGTGTGAGTGAGTTGCTGGTCAATGAAGGGTCGGCGCCAGACCCGACAAAAACATCGGCTGAGGCAGGGATTAAGAAAACAAAAGAGCATGGGGAAGTCCTTTCGCGTGATTTGATTCGCAAGTATATCGCTTATGCAAAGCGCAGCATACACCCTTCTTTGGAACAAGAGGCTCGCGATATGATCGTTGACTTTTACGTCGAAACGAGAAAACAAATTGGGGACTTTACCGACACCGTCGCCATCACAGCCCGTTCTCTTGAAGCATTGGCTCGTCTGGCTGAAGCCAGCGCTCGCATTCGCTTGTCGCAAGTGGCCACAACCGACGATGCACGTCGAGCCATCAGAATCACCAAGCTTTGGCGAATGGATTTGATGGGTGGCAACTACGATGAAACTGCGCTTCATACGGGTCAGAAAGGATCGGCTCGAAACCGAAAGAGAATCATGCTTGATATTGTAACGACGCTTGCAGTCGGTAACGGTGGCGTAGCACAGCATAACGACGTGCTCAACGAGGCGGAACGCCACAAAATAGACCGCGGTGCAGCGGAAGACATCCTCGACAAATTCCATCAAGACGGTAAGTTGTTCAGGCCGAGTGGCTATGACACGCATGGAATACCTTGATGTTCATGGGTTTCAATCTTGAAGGATGAACGCGTGGGTTGCAGTATGGCCGAGCCTCGCACCACCGAGCCTGTAGGCCAAGTCGATGACGCAACCTCCCTTTCACCTGATGAACTTGGTTTCATGTGCGGGATTGAAGTTCACCAACAATTGGCGACAGGAAAGTTGCATTCGCGTCAACCCGGCGTTCTCTATGACATCACCATCGACACGGTTCCTATGGACTGGAAACGGTTTGAGCGAAAACTGCGAGCCGCTCGCGGAGAAGGTGGAGCCATCGACGTTGCTGCTCGCTTTGAATCACGGCGCAACCGCTCGTTTGTCTACGTGCAAAGCCCGAACGCCGGCTTGATTGAACTCGACGACCAACCTCCATTGGATCACGATGAAGACGCAATTCAAATCGCACTCACTGTTTCTGCGTTGCTCGATGCAAAACCCGTATCACTCCTTCAAACCATGAGAAAAACAGTCGTCGACGGGTCCAACACAAGCGGCTTTCAGCGAACCTCACTTGTTGCCACCGATGGAACCCTTCACACTGAAGATGGCCCGGTTGGTATTGACGTGCTGTGCCTCGAAGAAGACAGCGCTCGGAAGTTAGACACCTTGACGACGTCCAATGGCGAGCAAGTCATCTACAACCTCGATCGGCTGGGGCTTCCATTGATTGAAATCGCAACGGCCCCCGATGTTCTTACGCCTGAGCACGCCCAAATCACTTCGATGGCCCTCGGCCGTGTGTTGCGCCAAACACGCAAGGTTCGGCGCGGGCTTGGAAGCATCCGCCAAGATTTGAACGTCTCTCTCGCCTGCGGGGATCGCGTCGAAATCAAAGGGTGCCAGGACCTCAATTGGATCCCGCGTATCATCCGCCTTGAAATGGCTCGCCAACTTCATTTCTATCGTTTAGCGAATGAATTGAGGAGCATGCTTGACTTACCACTTCTCCCTCCCGACCGAAGAAGCGACGATGAGCAAATGGAATCTGAAGTTGCTGCGGCGGTTGAAACACACCTGCCGCTCCACCTAATTGACGTGTCGACTTCCTTTGCTTCTTGCGAATCTAAAATGGTCGTTGGTGGCCTCGCCAAAGGGCACGCTATGCTCGGTTTGCCATTGCCAGGGCTGAGCGGCAAAATCGGAACCAAAGCCCTCGATAAAGAAGGCTCACAGATGCCTAGGCTTGGTCGAGAATTGGCCGGCGCTGCAAAACTTGCGGGCGTCAAAGGCGTGTTCCATTCCGATGAATTGCCCGCCTACGGTATTGAACAAACCCACATTGACGAAGTTCGCCAAACTCTTTCGCTTACCGAACAAGACGGATTCATCCTGTGCCTTGCTCCAATGTGGCAAGCGGAATTGGCGCTTGAAAGCGTGCTCCAGAGGGCGAGGAAGTCATGGCACCGAACGGCACAAGAAGTTCGCAACGTCGTTGTCAAGAAAGGCGCCCCTGAAGACGGTACAACCGCTCCAATGCGCCCCCTGCCAGGTGGCGCCCGCATGTATCCGGAGACCGATATTCCTTCCATCATCATTAATGAGGGACGCTGGACGACAACATTGGCCAACCTACCGATGAGCGATGAAGACCGCTCGAACCGGATAAGCGAATACGACATCTCAGCAGACCAAGCAAAGCAACTGGTTGCTCGCGAACTCGATGATGTGTACGTCGACCATGTAGCCCAACTTCCCCACAAAGGGTGGGCGAGCGTTGTCTTAGAGAACGACGAAGCAGATCCCGAACTTTGTGCAAAGGTGTTGATGGTGAAGGAAGAGGGCGACATCACCCGTGAATCGATGAACGAAATTATTGCTGCTTTTGCTGGACAAAAACCCTCCAAGGAAGAAATTGCCTCCTTTGGAGAAGCAAACGGCCACAAGCCAGCGGACGTCGGCGATCTCGCAGCCACGATCCAGTCGATTGTCCAAGAACGAGCAGACTTCGTCAAAGAACGCGGCATGGCTGCAATGGGCCCGCTGATGGGTGTTGTGATGCAAACCGTTGGGGCTGCGGATGGAAAAGTGGTCAGCGCTTTGTTGCGCGAAGCCATTCAAAAAACCATGGGGTGAGCCGCATGGACCGCCGTCCGTTGCTTGCATTTGTCTTGTTGGTGCTGTTGTTCCCAACCTTTGGGGCAGGCGCCGAACAGCCTTCTTTCGACGAGGAGTTTTCACTCGAATGGAGCCATGACTTTGGCGATGTGTACATCACGACTGCTCCCTTGTTTGTCGAGAACCAACTCTATGTTCGCACTTCAGCTTCATGGGGCGGGACCGACGTTCCATCGGTGACGGCGTTTGACCCCGATGGCCAACTGCTTTGGTCGCACGCCAACCCCAATTCCTCC
>Ga0257106_1000544_pt1 | contig 21956 bp, 15 predicted proteins | sample LP_taG_3_FD_190177 | JGI IMG/M metagenome (GOLD analysis project Ga0257106, IMG submission 190177) | Marine microbial communities from Northeast Subartic Pacific Ocean, Canada - LP_J_2011_P26_10m | ecosystem: Environmental > Aquatic > Marine > Oceanic | place: Canada: Northeast Subartic Pacific...
ACATTGTGTGTCGAGTTGTTTCTTCTCTTTGCTACCAGTACCAGCAAAAGCAATCCCTAATTTTTCGGCGAAGTTGAAAATTTTTCGGCGAAAAGACCCATGTCGCAAAAAAAAATGCCTCAAAACTTTATCTGTTTCCCTCTCTTTGGGAGAAAAGCAATGTCCTCGGCTCCCGGTCTTGCGCTTCTTTCTCTTCTTCCGACGACGACGACGACGAGTTCTGGGTGGTGTGGCAGTTCGTATAGAAGTAGTCGCAGAAACAATATTGAGAGTAGGAGTAGGAGTAGGAGGAGTAGCTTTTGTAGAAACATTCCACTCAAATTGGAACGAGCGTCTGCTGGTTTTTGTGGATTGAATAATCATCATCACCGCGCGGCGGCGAGCGGAAGGGGTGGTGCTCTCGGTGGTGGTAGTGGTGGTAGTCGTGGTGGTACGTCCTTTTGTTGGAGCGGACGAAAGACGATGTTCCCTAATAGGAGAAGAGACGGCGACGAGAATAAATCGAATTGGACGTCTTGGGAGCTCTTCGGGAACGGCGAGAAGCACAATACCGCGAGACGATTGAACGACGCAAAAGCGATGTCGTCCACGGACGAGGAGATTTCCAACTACCTCCCCGGGTTCAAAGATTGCCCGAGGAATTTGAAAGTCGCGTACCAAGGCGAACCAGGCGCGTATTCAGAAGCAGCCGCGTTGACTGCGTACCCGGACGCCGAGCCGTTCCCGTGCGGAGTGTTTGAAGAAGCGTACGAGGCGACCGAGTCGCAAAAGTCCGACCGCTCGGTTTTACCGTTCGAAAACTCTTTAGGTGGGAGCATTCATAAGAACTACGACTTGATTCTCACGCACGATTTACACGTCGTCGGGGAGGTGAATTTTAAAGTCAATCATTGTTTGATGGCGTTGCCCGGGACGAAGAAGGAGAATTTGACGAGGGCGATGTCGCATCCGCAAGCGTTGGCGCAATGCGACGATTATTTAACGCAATTAGGCGTCATCAAGGAGTCCGCGGAGGACACCGCCGGGTCGGCGAAGAAAATTCAAGAGGAAAAGTTGGAAAACGTCGCCGCGGTTGCCTCGGAACGCGCGGCGACGTTATACGGCATGGAAATTTTAGATTCAAAAATCCAGGACGATTCGAGCAACGTGACCCGTTTCCTCGCCTTGGCTCGAGAACCGTTACCTCCGAAAGAAGGCGTTCCATACAAAACCTCCATCGTGTTCGCCAACAAAGACGGCCCGGGGTCTCTCTTCAAAGCCTTAGCCTGCTTCGCCTTGCGCGACATCAACTTGACGAAAATCGAATCCAGACCTCTTAAAACCGCGCCGTTGGCGGAAGGTTTGCAAGACTCCATGCAGTTCCAGTATTTATTTTACGTCGACTTCGAGGCGAGCATGGCCGAGGAACGCGCGAAAAATGCGCTCAGGAATTTGCAAGAGCAAACGAGCTTTTTGCGAGTCCTCGGGAGTTATCCCAAAGACGTCAGTAAGTTTTAATACCATCGATCTCTTCTGAGTTTCGTCTTGCACTTCTTCACAAATTTTCGCATCGTCTCGAGGAGCACAAAACGTTTTGAACACCAACAACCATTACGTCCTTTATTCGTACACGACTAGTACCACCACCATTAAAAGCAGCAGCAGCAGTCGCAGCGGCGCGCTTTACAGGTGCAAAGACCACGCGTTTTGCGTCTAAATCGTCCTCCTCCTCATCACGGGAAAAACATAAACTCATCATCATGTCCGCCTCGAATGCGAACACGGAGACTCCAGGCGTGGATTGCAATCAGTATTTAGAGGACTTGCGAAGCGAGAAATCCTTGGCGTGGGTCGCCGAGCAAAACGAACGGACTATTCGGGAACTGTTTCCTTCCTCTTCTCCCATCGAGAACGAGCCGTTACACGCGGAGTTGTTGGAAGTATTCGACGATAAAAATCGAGTCCCAACGGTCTCAGTTCGAGGGGATTTCTTGTACAACTTTTGGCAAGACGAGGACCATGTGAAAGGGATTTGGAGGAGGACCACGTGGGAAGAGTACAAAAAGAAAGATCCAGAATGGGAGACGGTGTTGGATATCGATATGTTGGCGGAAAAAGAAGGGAAATCGTGGGTGTATAAAGGGGCGAGGTTTCTGTGTTACGGTCCCGGGGAGTATCGGCGAGCGGATAGGTGTTTGATTTCCTTGAGCGAGGGCGGGACGGACGCGTGCGAGGTGCGAGAGTTTGACGCGATGGAGAAGAAATGGGTGACAGAGAACTCGTTTTATATTCCGAATTCAAAACACACCGTCTGTTGGGTTGATAGAGACACCTTGTGGGTCGGTTACGATTACGGCGAAGGGACGATGAGCCCCAGCGGCTATCCGTTGACGACGAGAAAATGGTCGAGAGGTACGAAATTGGAAGACGCGACGGAGATTTTTAGAGGCGAACCAACCGATGTGTCCGCAGGTGGTTCGTTTTATTACGATAAGGATGAAAAATACGCCATGTTTTATCGCATGGCTACGTTCAACGATATCGAGTATTATTATTGGTTCGAGGGCGATAAGGATTTGACAAAAGTCAAATGGATCGCTTCAAGTTGTCGCATCCAGACATTTAAGAAGAAAGTGTTGATAATGCCGAAACAAGTTTGGTCGTTTGGCGGGAAAATTTATAAAGCTGGGAGTTTACTCTCGTGCGATTTCGAAACGTTCGTGAAAGATGGCCATTTGGACGCGGTGTTTCTCGGCGCTGGCGCACATAATGTTGGCGAGGAACCGAAGTGCGACATTCAAATATTATACGAACCGGCAAACGATCGGTGCGCGTACGAAGGAGCGACAGACTCGAGAGATTATTTGTACGTTTCTAGTTTAGAGAACTTACAATCGAAGATTACCGTCTATCGATTCGACGACGCGACGAATGCGTTCATCTTGGAAGGCGCGCACGAGGCGGAAAATTGTCAAACGTTCTCCGTCGGCGGCGCCGAACCAAACTCGAGCAATGCTTTGTTTGCGTCTTCGAGTGGATTCTTAAACCCGTCGACGTATTTGTATAGCGAAGTAGGTGGATTGAAAGGCATAAAAAACGCGCAATCGTTGAAGTCGAGCAGTTCGTGGTTCGATTCCGAGGGCATGTCAGTAACTTTAAACGAAGCGACGTCCAAGGACGGCACGAAAGTGCCGTATTTCTTAGTCCGAGCAAAAGGTAACGACGAAAACAGCGGACCGAAACCCATCGTTTTGAACGGGTACGGTGGATTTAGGATTAACAGTTTGCCGTCGTATTCCGGGAGCACGGGTAAAGCGTTTCTAAACCACGGCATGAATTTTGCGTTGGCGTGCATTCGAGGCGGAGGCGAGTTCGGCCCGGAGTGGAGCGACTGCGCCAAGAAAGAAAACCGGTGGAAATCCTTCGAAGATTTCAACGCGGTCGCGGAAGATTTAGTCAAGATTGGCGCGACGACGCCGAAACAACTAGGATGTATCGGCGGATCGAACGGCGGTTTATTAACCGGCGCCATGGCGACGCACTTCCCCGAATCCTTTGGCGCAATCGTTAGTCAGTGCCCGTTGCTTGATATGGAGCGATACGTCTACTTAACCAGCGGTTCGAGTTGGATCAACGAATACGGCGACCCGAGAATTGAACACATGAAACCGAAAATACTTGCTTGGTCGCCGTACCATCAAATCTCTGAACGCTCGGTGGCGAATATGCCGCCGACGCTGTTTACGTGCAGCACCGCGGACGATCGAGTCCACCCGTCGCACGCGAGGCGATTCGTGGAAAAGGCACACAAAATTGCCAAAGACGAAGCGAAAGCTAAAGAAACCATCTTGTACCACGAAATGACCGAGGGTGGGCACGCCGGTGCCGCGGATAATAAAAATCGAGCAAAAATCAAAACGATTGAATATACCTTCTTACGAACAAAGCTTTGTAACGCGCAGCCATAATAGTGTGTGTATAGTTGGTAATAATGAAGCATTGAATAGTAAAGCATGTAGTAGCGCATAATATACAACAACAACAACAATAAACACGATTTACTATTACGCGGGCACCTTGAGCGTCTCCGCCAACGCCGAAGCGTCTAAACCGGCGCCGACCGCGGCAGCTCGAAACGCCGCCGCGTGCGTCGGCCCGACGTTTTCCTTTTCGACCAGTTCTTTCAATCTCGCCATGACGCGTTCTCGTCGTCGCTCGTCCAACTCGACGTCTTCGATGGTTGAAATTCCCCAAACGGCGTACGCTAACGCTTGCGCGTCGAGATTGTTTGATTCCCCGTCGAACAAACGCACCATCAGCTTTTCGCAATCTTCCGGCGACGGTTCGAAACAGATTCTGCCGCACGCCCACAACGCGCCCGCACAACCAGCTTTAGAGACTCTTCTTCTTCGGTTTTCGTCTTTGTTCTCGGTCGTCTTCTCAATTGCCGCGCGATCGGCACAAGCAGAAATCAACGTTTGGAACGCATCCGATTCGCCGTGCACCGGGGACCCGACAACGCCGACCGCCCAGGCGGCATGGGTCAAAGCGACCCCATCTAAGGAATCGGATTCCTTCGCGATGCGTTCGAGCAAGTTTTCCAAATACGTTTCCGGCAATTTCGCGTTCAATGTCGCCGAAGACCAGCATATGTTCGCGCACTGGTACGCGGAAAACGTTTCCATCACCGCTTCGCTTTGACGCAAAAGCGAGGTGATCACCGCTCGATCGCCGCCGTAACTTTTCGAACTCCCTTCGTCCACGCTTTCGTCTTCGCTATAATCGACGGATTCTTTTAAAGCGCCTACGCCGCCACTAAACAGTCGAGCCCACTTCGCGTAAGCCCACAGCGCGTTCGCGACATCTGGCGCTCGAAACTCTTCCTCAATCTCACACGCTCTTCGTTGCGCCGAGGCGAGCAATCTCGATCTCGGCTCAAATCCTAAAGCCGCCAAGGCCCACAAAATTGTCGACAAACACTTCGCGTCGGCGTACCTCATTTGCAACGCGGATCGTTTGGAAATGGCAGAGAGCAACGATTTCACTCTCGTCGGGTCGTCGGAGAATAACCTGGCTAAAGCCCACGAGACGTTGGAAAGACCCAACGGAGACATTTCCGGAATTTTCGTTTCGCACATTTCCAGTAAAGCTTGGAATCTTGGATCGACTAGGAGTTCTTTTTTCGTGGATACGGGTCTGTACCCTCCTTCTGCGTCGCTGTTGTTCCCTTCCTCTTCTTCGTCTTCTTCTTTTCCTTCTGACGCCGTCGTCGTTGCGCCGCTTACTCCTAAAGTGTTCACTACCGTCGTCGATTTCACCGTTCGCGATTTCGCGGCTCTTTTCTTGCTATTATTATTGCTCCCAAAGTTCGGTTGCGTGATCACCCTCGCCAATCGGTGCAAAGCAGTGCTCGCGTTGACTTTATTAAACACGTCGTATTGCTCTTCCACTCGATTTAAAATAAATCCCGCGTCGGTGGCATCCATCAAATCACCTTGCAAATCCTTCGCCCGATCCAACAGTCTCACGCTCAACGCCGCGCGCATCCTATACTCGCTCGGTAACGCCAACTTCGCGTACGACCACTTCCGTCTCTCCAAACCTAACTTATCCAGTTTATTCGCGTGCGTCTCCACGCAGTCCAACAAAACAGAAAATCTCGCATCCGCCAACACGAATTTTGCTTCTTTCCTCCGTAACCTCCCTGCTCTGGTCGTCAGCGACACCGCTATTCTGTGTAACGCTTGCACGCTGTTATTCGGGCTGAACTGCTCGGATTTCTCTTGAACCACCTCTAATATCGACTTCGCGTCGTCCAATCTCGACAGTTGACTCGTTATGTCCGATTGGCTCATCTTCGTCATCATCTTGTTGTTGTTCGAGTTGTTCTTGTTCTTGTTCGGCTTTTGGTTTTCTTTTTCAGATGCTCGATGCTGTCTTCTCGACGCCGGGGCTTCCATCAAAACGTCCTCCTCCTCGGTCTCTTCAAACATCTCCTCTTCATCGTCCTCGTCCTCGTCGTTCGTCGTTCGTTGTTCTTCTTGCTGCGAAGAAAAGCTTTTTCCGACGATCATTGTTCTCGAACCACCTCGCAGCCTCCTCCTCGAAAAGTTAGCACTCTTCGCTCCTCTGACCGCGTTCAAACCCTTCACCATTGCAAAAGTCTCGTTCGTGTTCTTCTTCTTCTGAAAGTTTTTTCCTTGCGTCGTCGGGTGATGATGATGATTGGACGAAGAACACAAAGCCGCCGCCGTCAAATTCTTTCTTCTTCCATTAAAAGGAGTCGTACTCTTAGTAGTATTAGTAGTATTCTTTTGATGCGTCCATCCTCGTTCTCGGTAAGAAGAAAAAGAAGAAATGATGCTCGAAGAACCACCGCTTCTCAGCATCGAACAAGAGGAAGTATTCGTCGCAAAACTCATCTCGTATACTAATGCGCTTCTCCTTCTTCTTTTGATGCATTCAAGAAAGAAAGAGAGACAAAACTGTTACTTAAACCCTAATCACATTGGAACCCTAAATATTAGAATTCAGTTTTTGTTTCAACATCTCTCACTTTATTACATAAGAAGGTTGGTGTTGTTGCTGTTGTTATTGCGCAAAACCAGAACGACGAGAAGACGAGAAGAAGAAGAAGGAGGAGGAGGAGGAGAAGACCAGGCAAAGAATTTGTGCGAGAGAGAGAGAGAGAGCTCTGTTATACATATAGAGTGTGGAAAAGGAGTTTTAAAGCAAGGTAAATTCAAATGGAGCGACAATTGGGAGACGCATCCGTCCAACAAAAAACGAACGTGTCTTCTTTGTTTGAAACGACGACGACGACGACAACTCGCACGAAGAAAGACAACGAAGACAACGAAGAAGAAGAATTAGATAAGAACAAACTCCCGCCGTCGCACACCGCGGAGGATATTTTAGGCGCCGAAGGCATCTCGGAAACCGATTTGTATCGCTTTTTGGAGGATTTAGACGAGATGGCACCGACGATTCCGGATCAGTACACGAATTTGGTGCTGAAAACAGTCGGCGTCGGGGAACCGGACGTACGAGTGACACGATTAATCTCCTTAGCCGCGCAAAAGTTCATGCAACAAATCGCGGACGACTGTTTTAAAGTGCAAGCGAACAAATTAGCCGCGTTGCCGAAAGATGAAAAGCTGAGGAAGATAAACCAACGCGTCGTGTTGACGACGGAGACGTTGGGAGAGGTGTTGAGCGAATACGGGGTGAGCATGAAGAAACCGAGTTTGTTCGTCGGGAGCGGGGAAGACGAGGAGATGGAAGACGAGGAGGTGGAGATACACGAGGGCGAGGGAGGTGGTGGAGACGGGAACGAGTAAAAGAGAGAGAGTGAAAAAGGAGCGAGAAAAACGATTCGCGCGTCTTTCACATGTAATACTATTATCACTTGATTTTATATATGTAGAACGTTTAACTCTGCCACGGTACGTTATTACACACCGGCTAAACCTACGTTCACATTATTTGATGTACACGCGCGCACTCGCGCGGGGTGGGTGGAAAACAAATCCATCTCTCTCGAATCATCACCCTCCTCCTCCTCCTCTTCAAATCATCATCTTTTCCCTTGCTGAAAGTTCACCGCGAAAAGTGGAATGCTCACCCCAACCCCGACGACGGCGGCAACTGCCATCCCATACACTAACTTTGGCGAAGAAATGTCCCTGATTGCGTACATTTCTTTCGCGTGGATGTATTCTGTTTTCAAAGAGAAAGAGAGGTTAGAGGTTAGATTTTAGATCAAACGAAGCTTATTATGATATCGTACCTGGATCGCCCGGGTTCCCTCGCGCCGCAGAGGACGTTCGAAACCCTCTAAAACTGGTAGTGTTTGTCGTTCGCGTAGTCAAGCGGCGCAAGGCTAAGATCGTTTTTGTTGCAGAGGACATCTTAAAAGTGTGTGTATATTCTGTGTTATCTCTCTGAATTTATGAGGACAAACGAGAGACATTTCCCCATAAAACGAATATCTCAACATCCAGAACGAGAGAATGAATCGTCGATAAAAAGAGCTTTATAATCAGAAGAGATGATGGCTTTTGCTCTCGTTATTCTTTTCCCCTCCTCACCTTTTTTCCAGAGATTTTGAGTTGAACTGAAGAAGTTAAGAAGAAGAAGACGACGATGAAGAGAAAACAACTCGAATTCCTCCGTCTCGGAATCCCGTTCGTCGCGTTTGCCGTTCTCGGATCTCTCGGTCTCTCGCACATCATTCAAGGCCGGTTGGACGTGAAAGATGCGAAACAAGAGGTGAACGATTTTCGAGCGCCGGTTTTGGCGCAAAGGAAACGGGAGAGGAGGAAAAGGGACGAGAAAAAGAACGAGGCACAGTTGAGGGAAACAGTCAAGGAGGAGTACGAGTTGAAAGAAGTGCCCAGGCCGACGGGGAGTTGGTGGTGAATCTCTCTCTCTCTCTTTCTCTCTCTAAGAGAGAGTTTTCGCGGTAATATTAGGCTTTGTTCTGTTATTGTTATTACACCGGCGTATAATTATCTACACTTATTATTTGACGCAAAACTCTTTCTCCTCAAATGTCTTTCAACGAAGGCATGCGAGAGATGACGGTGGCGATGATCTCGGTGGAGACCAAGAACCCGTCCGGGTCGGTCAAGCGCACGGCTTTGATTTTGTTTGAATCGTCGTCCCGTGGTATAGTTTCGTACAGTTTCCTCTCCTTCTCCTTTGCTTTTTTGCCAAAGTTGTTGTCTCCAACGTCATTGGCGGACGTTTCTTCGACGAAGCGCAACGCGTCGAATAACTCTTGGACGACTTTTGCTCCGAACGAACGTTCGAGCTCTTGAACGTCCACGCCTCGCGCGGTTCGAAAACCGAGCATGATGCGTTCTAAAATCGCGTCCGCGATTTCATCTAAAACTTCCTCGTCCGTGCAGTCTTTTCGTAACTGCGTAAACGCCTCTTCGCTGCCGAAGGAATTTTGTTCGAAATCTTGGACGAAACCGTAGTATTGTTTCATCCCTCTCGGTCGCGCTAATCGTTCGTTGTCGATGCGACTGGTGGCAGATAAACCAAACGCGTACCACGAGCCGTTTATAGCGTCCCAATAGTTTTTGTTGTGTTTGCATTCGTTTTCTACGCCTTTAGCGAAGGAGGAGATTTCGTACCGGTGGAAGCCGCCGCGCGCGGTTAAGATTTCAGACGCTAACTTGTACTGCTCGGCGACGACGGATTCGGAAGGGAGAGGTAACCGGTCGCCGAGTTTATACGCCACTTTCTTGTTTTGCTTTTCCTTCTCTAGTTTCTTTCTCTGTTTTATGCTGTAATCGTCGTCCGTTTCTCGTCTGATTTCTTCCATCCGCTCTTCGAACGTTTTCGCTTTCGCATCCGCTCTTTTCATCTCCTCCGTGCGCTTGTCTCGATTTTTGCCGCTGTCTTTTAAAAAGAGCAACCCGTCGTCTGAATCGTCTGAATCGTCGTCCCCGTACCACTTCCCGAACGCTGTCTTCTCTTCCACTTGCAAATCGTATGCGGACACGTGCGGTGCCTCGCACTCGATCGCTTCATATAAACCCTTCTCCCAAATCTCCAACGTCGACCCGGGTAAACCGCTGATTAAATCGATCGACCACGTCTCGATTGAGTTTGATTTACTACCGCTAAATTTACTATCACTCTTACCACCACTACTCCTACCACTCCCTAATAACGCGTGCACGTGCTCTATGCTCTCGTAAATCTCCAAAACCCCGTGCGTTCTTCCGCACGCTTTCAAAACTTTCTCGTCGAAACTCTGCGCGCCTAGCGATATTCGATTGACGCCCAATCCTACGAAGCCTCTCAGCGTCTCCCGCGTAAACGTCCCGGGATCGCACTCCATGGATATCTCAACCTCAGACCAATCGATTCCAAACGCGTTCTCTAAACTCACCATTAACTTTTCCATTTGTTTCACCGACATTAACGACGGCGTCCCTCCTCCAAAGAAAATCGTTTCCAACCCTTTCTCGTTTTTTTCTCTTCCTCCTCTCGACGCCGTCTTCTCGTACGTCCCACGTAACCGTCCTTGGTGGATGATTTCCTGGCACACGAAATCGGTGTATAAATCCATCGCGTCGTTTATTTTCCCCCCATCTTGTCCTGTTCTTTTGTCTCCTATTATTTGCGTCGCAAAATCGCAGTAGTGGCACTTTTGTTTGCAAAACGGCAGGTGCACGTACGCGCTTTGGATTTGTGACAAACTCGTCGGTTTCGGGGAATACAAGCGAGATTGGAAAAATGATGATTCTTCTTTATGAGTAGTATTACTCGTCAAAGTCGCGAAAGACGCGCTCTTCTTCTTTCCTCCTCCTCCTCTGAAACTTTGTATTTCTCCTCTGCGTCGTTGTCTTCTCAACCCCGGACTGGAAAGAAGAGAAAGAGGACGTCGAAGAAACATCGTCCTAATTTCTGTTCGTTATGGTGAACAAACAACTCTTTTTATGGCAATTAATTGGTTGTTTTTTCTCACAAAAAGTTCTCTATTATTATAAGGTGATTTTAAACACACAGAGAGGAAGAAGAGAAGGAGGCTGCTCTGCTGCTTTTTGGGTTGGTTCACCACACGCTGCTGCTGCTGCTGCTGTTAGAGTGTGTTACTCTTCTTCTTTTTAAGAAGCGCTTTTGTCGTGCGTTGTTGTTAATACATTGTTTGAGAAGGAGGAAAAGGATTTCCAATTTTGAAATGATGACAAAGGAGAGGGAGAACAGAAACAACGAACAACTTGTGGTGGACGAGAACGACGACGACGAAGAAGAAGAACTCGAGCCGCCGCACGAGGTGATCACGTATGTAGACCAGAAAGCGTTGCTGAGGAAACAGAACTTTCGTAACAGGAGAGATGATGATGCGAATGCTACTACGAATAATACAAACAAAAGAAGAAAAGATGGAGGAGAGAAAGAGCGGATGATAAAGATGATGAATTTGGATGTCAACGAAGGGTTTCAAATGGGGTTTCAAGACCCGCCCAGTGGGTTTGGGTTGTGGGGAGGCGGGAACGAGAGTTTAGAAGCGACGGTGACGATGACGACGCCGATGGCGAAGAATACAACAAACAATAACAGTTTGGATGATGAGTTCGAGAGGAGGACGTCGCCGCGCGCGCGTAAGACCGCATCATCAGCAGTGGTGAGAGCGACGGGAACGACTAATAACGATAATACAACCGCAGTTACCGTTCGGAGGAGTCCGAGGAAACACAGAGAAAGTATGGATGGTCCGTCGACGCAGACGGTGTCGTCGCCGTCCGGCGGCGCGGCGAACAACAAGAACAAGAAGAGAAAGACGACTACCACTACTGCTCAAACGACGCAAGTTACGAAAGCGTTCACGAACAACCAGAGGAAAAAATCCGCGAAAGACGCGAACGCAACGTCGGCACCGTCGAAGAGGGGTAAAATTACGACGACAAAAACTACCGCCGCGAGAGGAGGAAGACAGAGCCAACAAGCGAGCGTGCGCAAGACGGCTTTAGTCATGACCTCTACGCAGCAGCAGCCGTCGCAACAGCTGCCGTCGAGTAATCGCGGGACTTTGCCCACGACGATGCAAAGAGTGCAGCAAAACAAACCGACGAAACAAACAACTGGAGGAACAGGTAGAAAAGACAACAATATCAACGCACCAAAGGCGTTACCGCTGACAACAAGGGGTGGTGGTGATGGTGGTCAAGGAGGAATACAACTCCCTCGAGCGACGTCAAAGATGCCAACCTCGACGCGAGATAAAGTATTAGGCGTAGTAAAACCAGTTCCAGTTATAGAAAAAGTAAGATACGATAGCAAAAAGAACAGCAGCTTGGACGGGACGCAGTCGTCGTTGGGCAACGGCACGGAGGAAATCGAGGACGACATCGAGGACGACATAATCGACAGTGGAGACGACGGGGATGGCGGTGAGGATGAGACCAACATAGATGTCGTCGCGTCGCCCAAGAATGCCGTAACAACGACTCAGAGGAATGATACAGGCAATGACGACGACGACGACGATGATGGCGCGCCCCCAATCCACCACACGCAAAAACAAGGAGAAGCGGGAGGTAAAGAAGAAAAAGAAAAGAAGAAAGTCACTTCTTTTCTACCGAAACTTGCATCACCGACGAACGATTTGTTCTTAGACGGCGTCGGAGGTGGAGGCAAGAAATCCAAAAGAGGCACCGAATTCACGGGGAGCGGTCCTAAAGCGCGCCTCAAACGCGCGTTGCAAAAGTTGAAAATCAACAAGCTCCGATTCGAGGAAAACGTAAAGAAAAATCGCCTGGAATACGACGAAGGGTCTTCAGGAGAAAACGGCATCACGTTCCACGTGCGTTCGGTAACGATGGAAAGAGGAATTTTCAGATGTTTCGGGTACGCGAAACCGATGCATAGGAAAAAGACCGAAGCTGAAGTCATCGGCGACATTTTAGATGAGGAGGACGAGGAGGAAAATGTAGAAGAGGACGAAGAAGATTTCTTAAAAAAGAGAAAGGAAAAGAAAGAACTCCGCGACCTTTTGGACGATAATGGAGAATATGACGTCACCGTATTATTCACCAAGGAGTTACAAAAAGACTTGAACGTTTCCATCGGAAACAGAGTTGAAATTTTCCAACCATTTCGCGAAGTCCTCGCCCGAAACGCGTTTGGTGAGACCGCGCGGTGCATCGTGAGAGCTGATTTTTGTCAAGTCCTCGACGGCAACTAGTGTAAACAAAGGAGAAGAAGAAGAAGAAGAGGAGATAGATACACCAAACACATAGACACAAATTATACATACACAAAATCGAAATACGCGGCAGCTGTACACATTATTATAAACTACACTCAGCAAAACCCGCCGAGAAACTCCTCCACCACCGCTCTCCCTCTCGAGCTCACCGATAACTTCTGTTCGCTAATCTCCCCGTCCACGGATTTCAAAAAGTCCACCATGAACGTTACTAAACTCGAATTCACGAACTGTTTCTTGTGCTTCTGCGTGACTAGAAAACTTAAATCGAATGCATCGCTATTTATCGCTTTCTTCCGTACGATTGAAAACTGCTCTGCTCTTTGGCGCATGAACCGAGACAGTTGCTTGGTCAAGATGGCGTCTAATTCGTCCGAATGCTTCAGCTTCACGGATACACGAAAACTGTTCGTCGAGCTCTCCACGAGTATAACTTCGCTCAATCCGTTGTTGTTACTGTTGTTTTTACTACTACTACTACTTCCTACTCCTCCTACTCCTCCTCCAATCGCTCGCTGGATTCGTACTTCCGGGTACATCTGCTCCGGGAATTCGTCTTGAAATTCCACGAACGGTGTTGGAATCATCATCACGTTCGATTGATCATCATCATCTTCATCATCTGTCTCAATCTTGCTCAACGCGTCGGTCAAAGCCTCGCGTATCTTCGCGTAGTGTTGTTCTCGAGAACTCATCGTAGTAATACCAAGCGACGATATCTTTGTTTTTTACTCTACTAAAGTGGAAGTAAAAACTCTGGCGAATTGGAGTCGTCATTCCATTTCCATCGTGAAAGAAGAGAGATGTCACAACAAGTGATTTACGCGCGACCGGGAGAAACGGTGCTCATCCCTGCCCCAATACGAGAGGAGCAATACTTCGGCCCAATCTCATGCCTCTCCTGCCTCGGTTTGGGCGTTTTTTTCGGCCCGTTCGGTTTGCTCGTGTGCTGTTGCCCGTGCGATAGACGCAGAGAAGTGTTGGAAGGCACACGGATGGTGGTCGGGGAAGATGGCAGTTTACAACAAGTAAGTTACGGACCGGGAGTGGTACAAGCACAAAGAATGGAACCGATGATGCGAGAACAACGAGTAAACGTGGCGAGAGGAGAACCAGTTCGGCCGGAAGGGACGAACGAACACTATTATCCGAAAGTTTAATGTTTTGTCGTTACATTAGAAGAGAGAGAGAGATTAGGAGAGAGAGGTCTGGCTAGATCTCAGTCGTCGAGCGCGCGGAACGAACGAGAGTAACATTAACAACAACAACAACAACAACAACAACATATAGCAGAGATGCACAGAGGAGGAACAACAACAACAACAACACATAGAGCAGACATATCGAGCCTTTGCATACTTTGTAATTCTGAAAAGAAGAGTGACCTTTCCACCGCGTATTTAGTCCTTTTGAAACCGTTAGAGGAGACGAGGGGTTGCCTCTTTATCCTCTTCATAAAATTTTCTTGCATTTCTCTCTCTCTCTCTCTCTCTCTCTCTTGCGCAAATCAAACGCAGACCTCTAAGAGAGAGAGAGATCGTCATCGTCATCATGCGCGGTGGCGGCGGGATCATTTTCTACCTCCTTTTCCTCCTCGTTTTTAGCAGGAGCGAAGCTCGGGAAATGCATTCGAAACGACACCAACAACTTAAAGAGTTGAAGATACCACCGATATCCCCTTTGAACCCTTCGAAAGACTTCTCCGTGGACGAAGCGATCAGATTCCGCCGTTTGAGTGGCGCGGCGTATTGCGAACGAGGGTTACAAAACTGGACGTGCGAATTTTGCGACGAACAATCCTTGGTGGACGTGACCGTGTTTGAATCGGAGAAGCGATTCGTGAAAGGTTTTATAGGGTACGATAAGGAGAGGAAACGAGCGGTGGTCTCGTTTCGAGGGACCGAGCCAAAATCGTTCGAGAATTGGTTGGAAAATTTGGATGCCACGCACGCGGGGTTTCCGGTGGCTGATTTTGAAGGGAAAGGAAGAGTTCACGCGGGTTTTTTAGATGCGTACGTGCAGATTCGATTGAACTTGACGTACGCCGTCGCGAGGTTGAGCGAGAAGTATAGCAGTTTTGAATCGGACGATGATGGTGTTCGTTTGAGTGTAGAAGAAAAAGGAGAAAAGAAGGATGAGAGTAGCAGTAAGAATGAGAAAGATTTGCCACCATTTCCGATTGAAATTACCGGGCACTCGTTGGGCGGAGCCTTGGCGACGATCGCGGCGATGGATTTGGAAAGCGGCAATCACGATCCCGATCGGAAACACATCATACAGAAGAAAGTGGACGTAAAGAGCGTGTATACGTTTGGATCTCCGCGCGTTGGCGATGGCGTGTTTGCGGAGATTTACGCAGAACGGCTCGGTTTCAAAACGTACAGATTGACGCACGGAAGAGACGTCGTGCCTTCCGTACCGAATACTCTTCTGGGATTTCGCCATGTCCCGACCGAGGTGTACGAAGATCGAAACGGAAATATCACCATCGGCGATGGAAGCGGTGAATGGAAAGGCGGCGAAGATCACGTGTGGAGACGGTATAGCGTGAGCGATCACTTGTATTATTTAGGAGAATACATTTGCGGGTGCAATTCTTGAAAGAGAGAAAATATTTGTAAGCTAACACAATAAGTTGATGAGAAAACGCCGGAAAGCGTTTTCGTTATCTTGATACATATGCACAAGTATTCGGTACAATTCTTTCTACGCGGGCATGCTATTTACGTTTGCCAAGGCCAACTTTTTGCCGGTTGCCACGCGATTCTCGCAGGGCACCCGCCTCCAACTCGCACCACGCTGCTTACTTTACAGTGCATCTTCTTCTCGTTCGTCAATTTTCTAATCTCGTCTAATCCGGGAGGTCCGTAGAACGTCGCTTTTTCTTTCCACAACAACAAAATCGCCTGGTGGTAAATCCAATACGCTATTCGGTGCGGACTCAACCCTCTTCTATAAAGTAACCGCAAACCGCCGTAATCGTTCCTAGCCCCTCTGGTATCCGATTCGTCTCTCTTCGCGACAAAAGCCGCGTGGAAAAAATCCCCGTACTCGGGATGTTCCACGCAGTCCACCGTTAACTTCAAATGTTTACTCACCGTAGGCATATCCGACGCAAATATTCGCCAATTCGACTCCATGTCCATAAATGGACTCACGTGTAAGCTTTTCGGCACGTGTGCGCCTAACGGTTCTGCCATACCTTTTCTATTCTGTACGCTTCCTTTGCTGCTGTTGAAGTTCATCCTCACGGTTTCCCCCCACGGCGTGTTCGTAACTTCCGTCACATTCACGAGACATTCTCCAGTTTCATTTAATACCACGTAATACACGGAAATCGGATTTTGATGGTACCCAAAACTCATCGGAGAGGTTAATAAATGGATCGAAACGTCCTTCTCTTTGACGAATGAAGGCACGTCTTCGCGCGTTCGTTCCCAAATCTGTTTCGCATTCAGGTGCAAATTCGCCTGTTTCTTTCTCCACCACGTTGGAGGATTGCTGAGGTTTACCAGAGCCATTCTCAGCGGATACCGGAAGCTCCGTCTCATTGGCAGTTTACGAACGTGCGTGACGATGCCGTCGAAGAATTGAACCTTCCTTTCGTCTTCGCGTTCTATTCTTGTTTTTGAACCGAGAGAATGGATAGACAAAAACAGCTGCCAAAAAAGCGTTATGGGAATTCCAACCGACGCTCGGAACGAGTAATAACACACGCTGAGGAAGATGAGCGCGGGTTGGGAGAGGACTTGGATGAGAGAGGAAACTGTGGAGGAGGGGAGGGACATGTCCGATTTCTTTTGTTGCTCTTTTTAAGTGAAGTGTTTCGTGTGACGCACTCAGAAATTTATAATTTCGACTTGTATGTTTCTCGGGGATGGTGTTTCAAACTGACTTTGTAAATATGAAATCTCAAACGGAGTACACGTATTAGTAGTTTCTCTCTCTTTTAAATACAAAGCATTCTCTTTTCTCTTTTCTCACTCTCTCTCTCTCTCTCTCTCTCACTTTCAAATCATAAAATATATACTATCATCGGTAAGGTGGGCATCTTCTAGCCTTATTCGTCTAAGCGCTCTCTTTACTCAACCCGCTCTCGAGGTACCGCGCCGCCGCTCTCTTTTGAACCTTCCCATACGCGATCATCAAAGTAAAACCAACCGCGTGCACACCCAAAACGATCCAACCAAACAAAGTGACGACATCCATCACGGCTACTTCGCACGCCACGCCAAACTCTTTAAAGCATTCCGTGGATAAAACGGTCGCTACTTGGGCGCTACCGACGGAAAATATACACGCGAGACATAACAACGCGCGTTGGCCTTTCGGCAATACCTCCCACTCGGAGACTTTTTTGTACGCTACTTTCAATTCCTCTTGCGTTTTCTCGTACTCTTCGACTTCGACGTCGATTGGGACGGCGTCGATTTCATCTTTTCGACTGATTAAAGCTTTATCCATGAAATAGGCGAACATGAACATGGTGACGCCCATGCTCACGGCGGAGAGCGCGAGCATGACGGCGTTCAAGAGTTGCCAGTAGTTTTTCGAAGTGTCGTCTTCGGCGAGTATGGTGGAAACCGTCGTCACTGCTTCGCACCCGCCGATTTTCAACTGAACAGCGCCAGAAACGACGACGTACATCAAGTATAAAACAATCACCGGGGCAGTACCTAACATTGCTTCGTGTAACGGGACTCGGATGATGCCGCACAAGACCGAGGTTGGCCAATCCGGGCCGCCGCACAAGACCGCGAGTTTATCAATCGGTAAACCTTTCTGTAACAAGATGACTTTGATCGCGCGCATTTGAGGGGTATTGACCGCACACATGGCTCTGACCGCGACGCGGTTACCGAGAGGCTCGCCGATGGCTTTCTGTTGCAACATGCACGAAAACAGTTTGACGAACCAACACATGGCGCCGCAAATCATAACACCCGGCCAGAAGCCCATGGACTCTTCCAAAGCACCTACGATGACGATACCACCGGTCAAATACACCGGGGGACCTGGGATCGGCGGGAGCAAGAACATAAAGACGCCAATGCCAAAGAACACAAGAAACACCATCCAAACTTCTTGCGCTTTCAAATAGGAAACCAACCACGCCAGGAAAATCACCGCGCCTTTACCTACGCCGATGGAGATTATGAAGTAGGCAAGCGCAATCCAGGTGGCGTAGACGATAGTCGTTGTTGGCGAATCGAAAAGCCACTTCAAAACCGCGCGGCATTCGTGCGTGATCAGACCATCTTTTTCGTTTTCCGGAATTTGCTGGTCCAATACTTTCGGTCGAAACGTGAGACCGATCCGTCTGCAGGCGGATGAAACGGCGGAGATTGACAACGCGGCCGGTAACGCCGGGCCAATCGCGCATAACAAGAAACCTTTCATGATTGGATGGTTCGTTGCCGCGGCCACTTTCGTCTCCACGCCGGTGTCTTTGATAATTTTGGAAATCTTCTTTCTCCCGGCAGCGGCGAAGAGGAGCATGAGAAACATCCCGACGAACAGCACGACAAACTGGATGATATCGTCCGCGATGCCCATTTCCACACCAGAAATGGACACTTGAATGTATGTACCCAGACCAAAAATCATCATTAAAACCGCAATCATTCTTACTGCACCACCTGGTCGGGAGAGAAAATTCGCCGTCGCGCCGAAGAGAAACTCGAGGAACCCAGTCGCCCCGGGTAACATCCACATCATGTACACGCTGACGCAACCGGAATCGGTCCCATCCGCGGCGGTCAAATCGCACTCGAAAACACGGTTCGGAAACGTGTACTTGTGTTTATCCCAATTGTTCCCCATGGCGAAGACCCAAAAGAACCAAGTGCCGATGATCAAAGCACCGGCCAAAAACGAGCACTTAGATGCGGCAACCATGAAGGAACGTGTAGAAATGCCTCCGCAAAAGCTCTTTTTGTACACTGCGGTGAAACCAATCTTCACCAACACGTAAATAACCACCGGTGCGGTCACGTACCTTCCAGACGCTAACAATGCCGCGCAGAACAAACCAACGCCACAAATCAAAATGACCAAGTTCAAAGCCATCGATTTCAATTTATAATCCTTCTTCACATCTTCGCTGGCATCGAGCAAATCGTTCTCGTTCACCTCTCTCGCCTGCGGTAACATCTTTCCAGAACCGGAAGAGTTGAGTGATCTCTCGCTCTTTTCGTTTTCGTCATCGTTTTTGTTCTTACTCTTCTTTTCCGCCGCGTCGCCGGCGACGTGCGTCCCGACTCGTCCTTCACCGCTCTCGTCGTCACTGCTGTCGTCCTCGTGCGTCTCCTTCAATTTCGTCATCTTTTTCCGTTCGTGCCTTAAAATAACATCCGCGTCGAGCAACCACAAAAGAAAAAACATTCCGAAACAACTCACCCCGATGTACCACGCGGCGTCGTAGTGCGCGTCTTTATTCAAAAAGTCATACACGTGTACGCCTTTCCCCATCATCGTGTACCCGGATATGAACGCAATCGCCAACCCGATCTCTAAAAGCAAGAACCCGAGTGATTTCCAAATCGTAATCTTCGGTTTCATCGATACGTATCTCACGAATAAATACCCGTCGTTGACGTCGTTCTCTCCGCCCAAGTCTTGGTTCCTCTTTTGAAACGATGGTGCTTTTTGGTCGAACGAAACACCTTTCGTCGTCGTTTTGTCCGACTGTCCTCTCACTTGTTGTTGTTGCTTCTTCTTTTTCGAACCATCAGAAACGACCCTTTCCACGCTCGTGAATGGGTTCAGCGCTTCTTCGCGTTCGCCCGTGAAATTCAAGTCCGCGTCTTCCTCCTGGAATTGCATCGGCGGTGGCATTTTCGGTGGAGGAGGCCGTTTGGACTTTTTTCTTTTCAACTGTTGAATCTTTTCCCCATTACCTCCGTTATTAGAAGACGACATCTTCTCAAGACAGACAGACAGACGGGGAAAATGATTAAGCGGCGTTTGCTTTACTACTGAGACCTGTCTTACGCTTTATTCACCGAACGCATATATACAGAGTACGTGTGTTATGAATTGCGAATTATAATGGAGAGGATCGCCTCTTTTCAAACCCAACACGAGGACCAAAAATAACGAAAACGTATGCCGGTAGACAACACCCGACGTCAGAAAAGAAAAGGTCAAGAAAAGAACGAAAAAGAGCAGAAATTTGCCAGAAAACAGTATTTAGCAAGAGAGATATTTTTCTTTTTCTTGCCTTCAATTATTGCGATGGACAGTCGGTCTTGGAGTCTATTGAGAACACTTTTGGGGAAAAAAGTTCGTTAGAAAGAGAACCACCACCCGTGCAATTTCTTTGTGTTCTCTTTCTCTCTCTTTCTCTTTCTCTCCACGTCGGCATTATCATCAAATGAGAAGAAGTTTAAGCTTTGATGATGAAGACGATGATGATGATGATGATTCTGAGGGCGAATTCGCGGACGAGGGCGATTGGTACGCGTCTCTAATCGCCGGGGAACGAGTCGGCGAGTGGTTAGATGTCATCGAAGAAGAGACGAAACAAAAGAGGAGTAACGACGACGACGACGAGGAGGAGGAGGAGGGGAGAAGAAAAAGAAGAACGAAGGATGATGATGCTAATGGGAGATTTCGGAGCGCGATCGAGCAGTTGACGAAACACGTGGAAGAGGACGAGGTGTACGGCGAGGAGGCGGAAGTGGCCGAGGCGGAGAGAATATTGAGCGAGGCGCTGGCGAAAGTGTCTCTGACGACGAATATCGACGACGAAGAAGAAGAAATAGAAAAAGAGACTTCGAGCAGCAGTAACGTGCAAAAGTTGTTACGACAGAGCTTGAAAGCGATGGAAACGCATCGGAAAAGGAAGAAGAATGTGAAGACGTACGCGATGAAAAACGGACGAGTCGAAGTTTCGATATTGGAAACCAAGTTATCGAACGGCGTCGGGGGCAAGTTGTGGAAAGCGGCGCTGTTGTTGGCGGAGCAGTTGGACGATAAAGGGGAAGAGGGAGAACCAAAAGATGACGACGACGACGACGACGGCGTTATAATCGACGTGAAAGATAAGACGGTGCTGGAACTCGGCGCGGGGGTTGGATTAGTGGGTTTCGCGGCGGCCAAGTTAGGCGCCAAGGAGGTCGTGTTGTCGGATTTTGAAACGCCTTTGCTGGAGGCGTTAACAGAGTCCGTGGAGAGGAACGGGTCAAAGAAAATGACAAAAGTTCGGTGGCTCGATTGGCGAGCCGACGGCGCATCCAACACGGAGAAGACAGAACCGCCCGACGCCTTCCTCGCTCTCGAGAAAGAAGACACGTACGACATCATCCTCGGCTCCGATTGCCTCTACGAATCCCACCACGCCTCTCTCCTCCCAAAAGTCATAAACAAACGTCTCTCTTCATCCCCAAACGCGCGATGTCGCCTCCTCGGCGCCGTGCGTAACCGCGAAATGTTGGACCAGTTGATTGAGAACTTTCACAAGTGCGAAAATTTACGCGCGACGGAAACTTCAGTCGCGAAGAGCGAGCGGTTAAATTACGACGGCGGGTACGTCCGCGTAGACATAAAACGACGTTTCTGATTAAATATAGTATTTAATATAAGCGTTCATCCTCGTAGTTTACTTTTCGACAGTTTTCGAGGACGATTTAATAAGTAGTACGAATAGGACGACAAGTGTGTTTTAGTTTCAATTTTTCCTCCTTTGCTTCATTTCCGCACAAACACAAATTTAAAACATAAACGCGCTTAGAAACAACTCATCATCATGTCCTCCTCCTCAAAGCCGACTAAAACGTTACTCTTTGGCGTCTGCGTGGCGTCCTTTTCTGTCCTCGCGGCGTTCGCCTCGGAAAACGCGCACGTTTTGTTACACCAGGTACGGTTTTGTGATTGTGTTTGTGATCTCCCATTCGTGCGCTCGTTGTTTCCCCGCGATCGAATGTTACCACCGACGACGACGTAAACGACGAATCTCTTTCTTCTCTGAACCCTTCGTCGACGAAACGAGCGCTGACGATAAATCTTTTTTCCTTTTATTAACCTTCTTTATCTTCTTCTTTGATGGCTTCGAACAGACGGTCTCTTCAAGCGCGTTCGTCCAAGGCGAAAACGTGACCGTCTCGGTCACCGCCACCAACGCGGGTCTGGCAAACGCTCGAAACGTCGTCGTCAAAGCACCACAGACACGAAACGAAGGGAAGTGGACGCAAGTGAACGAAGAGAGTTTGGAACAAAAGATGACGAATTTAGACGTCGGGGAGAC
>Ga0257106_1000545_pt1 | contig 21932 bp, 17 predicted proteins | sample LP_taG_3_FD_190177 | JGI IMG/M metagenome (GOLD analysis project Ga0257106, IMG submission 190177) | Marine microbial communities from Northeast Subartic Pacific Ocean, Canada - LP_J_2011_P26_10m | ecosystem: Environmental > Aquatic > Marine > Oceanic | place: Canada: Northeast Subartic Pacific...
CCGTATCCCGTGCACTCGTCACCGCGCGCCCCGCCGCGGTCCGCGCGAGCGGCTCGCCCGTTGAGCGGACGCACTTTTCGCTCGGACCAACCAACGGATTTTTTCACCACTGCACCCACAATATAATCCCACCCGTGCTCACGCGCCTGACCTCGAATACCGTCGGATAAAACACACAGGCTGCTCTTCGGGATCTTCTCCGCGACCGGCGACGAGTTCCTCGGCTCCGGCGTGTCCGGCCCCATCCGCGTGCTGGCCAACAACGACGTGCCCAAGGGTGCGGCGTGCCTGCGCATCCGAAGCTCCATAAGCGGTGCGTATTCACCTTATTCACATTCGTTCAACACCCTTTACTCTCATCCCACATCCACGCACATCGACTGACGTATCCAAACCGGTATCTAACAGACTCCTGGAACGGCTGGAAGAACCCCGTGGTCCTCGACGCCGACGACGTGCCCGTCGCACCCTCGGAGGATTCATTCGCGCGGCTGAACCCGGGATTGTCGAGCGCGAGAGTCAACGCGGCTCCCCCCACCGGTCTTCACACTCACACGGCTAAGCGCGGATCCTCGTACAGGATCGACGTCCGCTCCCCCAAGCGCATCAGGCACCCGCCCACGCAGCAGCGGCCTCACGCTACACAGGAGGTGTTCCCGCGCCCGCCCGTCGAGCTCGCGCAGTTTCCCCACGATCTGTCACACGGCGCGCTGGATTCCTTCTTCAAAGACGCAATCGCCGGCGCGGGCGGCGCAACCCCCGAGGGTGTCAACAAGAACGGGTTCGACGCCAGCATCTTCCACACCCCGCTCAACGAGCTCGGCGCGTCGCACCTCTTCGCCAACCACCGCGCGCACTCGTCCGCGATGCCCATCACCGGCCAGGACCTACCCCCCGTGTGCACCCCCGGGGGTGACTCGGCGCTCAAGAAGATCGCAGCCGCCGCAGACGTCCCGCTCATTCCCCCGCCCACCGTCGCCGGCGCGGGTGTCGGGAAGTTCACCCCGGCGCAGGCGGCGCTGCTCCTCAACTCGGGCGGCGCGCCCAACTCACTCGGCTCGCTCGGCTCACTCGGATCGCTCGGATCCGCGTTTAGGGACGCCAAATCCCCGAGGTCCGTCCACGCCAAGACACGATCCGTCACCGGCGCCGCGCGTAAGATGAAGGAACGCGCGGATACCGACGCGACGATCGACGCGAAGCACGCGGAGAACGCGACCGCCGCGGCGGAGGCTGCCGCCGCCGCCGCCGCCTCACCAGTCGTCGCCGCGCCTGCGACGAATGCGTTTGACTCGAAAGCCGGATCCAAGAACCCGGCGCTCTCGCCGCACAGCTGGCTCCTCTCCGTGCTCGGCTCCGGCTCCCGCGACGGCGCCATGCAAACGGCGATCGCGCAGGCTGTCCAGCAGAGCGAGATGAAGGGTGCCAACCCCAACGCGTTTACCCTCGGCGGCGCATCCGCGTCGCCGTTCACCGCCGCGCGGGAACAAGGGCCCAACACGGTGATGAACAACGCAGTCGCCGCGAGGACCGGCGCGCAGTCCGTCGCGCATAACGCGCAGCAGACGGCGGACGCGGCCGCGATGCCACCTCCCGCGATTCCCACGCTGGCGCACACCGTCGGCGGCGGCGTCGTCGGAGGCGCGCAAGCCGCGGATGACTTTGCCCTCTCGCGAGGCGCCCTCCTCGGCTCCCCCGCCGGTCTAGCCCCGACCCGGCTGCTCTTCTCGCCCGTCACCAACGCGAAGATCCGCGCCGTTCGCATGGGCGCGGACAGCGACGACGAGGACGGCGGCGTCATGGCCCACGCGTACGCCAACCCCAACACCGCCAACACGGCTTTCAAGGGGACCGCCGTGAAGCAAGGCGGCGCGGATCCGCTCGGACCCGCCGAGGCTTGGATGTCCCCGTCCAAAGCAGCCGCCGCAGCAGCCAACCAAGGACCCACGTACGTCCGCAAGGCACACTCCCTCGCCTCCATCACGGACCGCATCGTCGCCGAGTTTGACGAGGCCAACTGCGAGAACAACGCGAGCGCCGTGCAGACGGAGGGTGGCGGGTCCACGGCGCAGTGGGCGGGTAACGTCGCCGTCGATACCCTCGCCGAGCGCCTGGGCGTGAAGCGCCGCCGCCTCTACGACGTCATGAACGTCCTCGAGGCGTGCGGCGTGACGGAGCGCATCAGCAAAGGCGCGTGCAAGTGGCACGGCGCCACGCGGGTCAACGCCGTGCTCGGGAAGATTCTCGAGGAGGCTCCCGCGGTGATCGCCGCCGCCGAGGAGGATGGCGCCGCCGGCGACGCGTCCTCGCTCAAGGCGCTGGCGTGCCGGCTCATGCAGCACGTGGGATCCGTCCCTGCGGACACCGCGATCGCCTTCGACGCGTGTGTCGCGGCGATGAAGCTGGGCGGCGTCCCCGCGCCGGACGCGCCGGGTGCGCACGGAACTGGCGCGCTCGCGGGTGCGGCGAGGCGGCTGCACGACGTGGCGTCCATTCTGATTCGCATTGGGGTTTTGGAGTTTGTCGAGCAGGAGGGCAAGACGAAGGGGCGCGGCGAGCTCAAGTGGCTGGGCGCCGAGCAGGTTACCAAGCGACTCGCGGAGGGTGCCGCGGGCGCCGCGGTGGAGAAGGGCTACGGTACCGGCGCGCAGCAGGCGGCGCTCGAGAGAGCCGCCGCCGCCGCGGCGGCGCAGCACAAGTCCGTCCTCGGCCAGGTTCCCCTGGACAAGAAGTGGGACGCCGCCAACGCGCAGGTTCCGAACAACGCGAACGCGGTGAAGGCTGCATCCAGGCTCTCCTCCTTCTTCCAGCGCGGAGCGGGCGGCGCGCCCGCGCCCGTCCCCATTCCCGCCGTCAACTTTGACGTCGAGGTTGGCAAAGGGAGCAAAAAGTCCAAGAAGGGTGGCCAGAGCGTCAAGTTCCGACAGGACGTCAACGCGGCGCCCAACTCGATCTTCTCCCCGCCCATGCACGGCGTCGCCATGAACCCGCGGGATACCGCCGCGGCTGCCGCGGCGCTCCTTCGTTCCCCCGAGTGGATCGCGGGTCTCGCGCAGGCTGCGTCCATGCAGTCCCCAGCCGTGGGAGCCCCCAACGCGAGCGCCGCAGCCGCCGCCTCGTGGGCTAACCTCGACGGCCAATCCCCAGCGTTCGTCGCGCCCCTCCAGGCGCTCTACTCGTTCTACAGCACGGGAGCCGTCGGGCCCAAGACGATCGGCGGTGACCGACGCACGTCCGGCGCGTCCGAGGATCTCGAGGGTGGCATGTCGCTCTCGGGCCTCTCCGGGTTGTCCCCCGCGCTCTTCGGCGCGTCGCCGGCGGAGGTGGAGGCGACGCTGAGCCGCGAGGTGATGCAGGCGGCTGCGCAGGCGGCGGTTCAGGCGGCGATCGCGGGGATGCAGCCGCCGGATAGCGTCGTCCGGGCGAAGATGGAGGGACGCACGACGAGGGCCGCCGCCACGCAGGAGTTTGCGGGGCGGTAGAGGTTGGGTACACGCGGGGAGGATGGAGATGGAGGTATCCTGTATCATACATTCACATCGGGGCCCGAGATGGGGGTTGGCCCACGATGGGGGTTGGGTTTGCCATTTGAACTCACACGTATTAGGACGAATGAAACGACTGACGAGTACTGTTCTAAACTAAAACAATGCCGGATACTCGCTACACGCTACTGGTATTCCCATCTTCGCGATATATCTTCGACGTGGTATTCCCATCGCGTCGTCGGCGACGCGAGAAAATGGTTCGGTTCCTCCTGAAACACGAGTTCACTCCACGCCGCGCCGGGGCACCCGCTCTCCTTCGCCCACTCGAACATTTCCCTGTGCCCCCGGCGCGCCGCTTCCATCATCGTCTCGCCGTCCCACGGGCACCCGGCGGCGTGTAGCCACTTCAGCAGCGGTAAGTGCCCTCCCTGCGCCGCGGCTGCCGACGTTTCAGAGTCCCAAGGGCATCCCTTCTCCCGACACCACACCAGCACCTCCATGTGACCGCCCTCAGCGGCGAAGGCGCACAGTACGTCCCACGGGAACGGACATCCGTTGTCTTTCAGCCACTCGAGCGACGACAGGTGCCCGCCTTTCGCCGCCGCCGCGCACGCCCGCCAGTTCCAAGGGCATCTCATCATCCTCAGCTCTTTCAGCACCTCGAGGTCCCCCACGGACGATGCGTGTTCGATGAATTTCCAGTGCATCCGCATGCCACGCGCGTGGGCCCACCGCGCGCGTTGCGGGGTGTTGAGTAAGTCGCGCTCGTCGAACTTGAGCACCCAACGCTCGTGAGGCTCGTCGGTCGACGGGGGCTCGGTGCCGTGATTGCGAAATACCCGATGCATCTTGTTCGGCCCGTCCGCGTCCCTTTCGCGCGTGAAGTGGTTCACGGTCCCGACCCGAGGGAGCCTCGATGCGAGGACCGCGCGCCGGACGCTACCGCAAGTCCACGCGAGCATCGCGCGGTCGCACACGCTCAACCGTCGGAGCACCTCGCCGGCGAACACGTCCGGCAGGTCGACCGCCAAACCGCCCATGAGAGGCGACGACGACGCCGGGTCACCGCCCCAGTCCGAGGAGACTCCTCTGACCGCCGCCTTGGACGTGGAGCTCTCATCCCCCGCCACGTGTTCGCTGGCGAGCATGCTCACCGAAGGGACCCAGGCGAAATTCGCTCCGTTGGTCCCCATCGCGCCCGCCTCGGGTGTGAGCCGAGGATAAATTGGAGGTGGCGAGACGACAAGTTTTAATTAAGCCTGGAATGTTCGTATTTATTACAGCCCTTGGATGCCATATCCCGGGGATTCAAACAAAAACCTGCAAGCGTGGCGCGCGCGTCGCCTGTACAGCGCCGCGACCGCGTCGCCGAAGAGAGAAGACAATAAGATACAGTGTCTCCCCGCCGTTATGCAAAAAACAATGATAATTCTTCCTTGGAAAGGAACGTGTCACCCCCATCTCGTTGCCGTCGGTCACGAGTAAGCGTGGCGCTTACTTGTCGACGTTGGCGATGTTGACGCGGAGCACGCGGCCGTCGACGTCCTGCCCGTTGAGCTGGTTGACAACCTCCTCCGCCTCCGCCACGGTGGACATGGTCACGAACCCGAAACCCCTGGAGCGGCCCGTCTCGCGATCGGTGATGAGCCTGGAGTCCTCCACGGAGCCGAACTCGCCGCACAGGTCCTGGAGGTCGAGGTGGTCCATGCCCCAGGACAGGTTGCCGAAGTAAATCTTGCGGCCGTCGAAGTCGTAGCTGCGCTGGGGACGGTCGCCGCCCGCGCGGGGGGGACGGTCCTCGCGCGCGACGGAGACGTTGACGCGGATGGGTCTTCCGTCGACGTCGGCGCCGTCGAGCGCCTCGATGCACGCGTCAGCCTTGGACTGGTCGGCGACGGTGACGAAGCCGAAGCCGCGGGACCTGCCGGTGGCCATGTCGGTGACGACGGTGACGTCGGAGGCGCCGTACTCGCCGAAAGTGTCCTGGAGGACCTGGTCGTCGACGCCCCAGCTGAGGTTGCCTGGAATTGGTTGGATCGGGGGGTGAAAAGGTCAGTTACGCGATTTGGGCGGATCGGGGGGTCACGATCGCGACCCGAGGTGTTCACAGATGGCGGTTAAAGCGCCGATCGATGCTCGGACGACGCCGGAACGATGTGTTCAGGCGATTCGCATTGCCGTCGGGGCCGTGGAGGGCTCGCGAGGTGGTCCCGCGCGCGTGCGAAGCGCGAGCGCGTTCGTTAAAACGTCGGGAGATGAAAAAGGCACGGAACGGAACGCACCGACGTAGAGCTTGACGCCCTCCGCACCCGCGGTCTCGCCGCCGCCCTCGGCGGCAGCCTCCATGGAGAAGGCGGCGCGCTGCTGGCGGGGCGCGAACGCGCGGGGAGCGGCGATGCCGACGAAGCCACGCTGGGAGAGAGCGCGGACGTTGTGAACCATCGTGGGCGCAGCCGCCATGGGAGCGCGGACGGCGGACGCAGAGCCCGCGCGCGCGGTGGCCGCCACAGAGGGCTTGGCGACAATCATGCGAGCGGTGGTGAGAGCGAAAGAAGCCATCTTCCTACCAGACATGTAGTGTTGGATGGGTGCAGCGAGGGTATCGCTGGAGTGAGCGGCCAATGCGGTGAAGACCTAGGTTTAAGGCGGTCGGCATCGGCATCGACGTCACGCAAAATTTTGGGCCTCCCGTCGTCTACGTTTCGTAGTCAGAGTGTGTCTATTGCGATGGAATTAGGAAATTGCATAATTTGTGCGAACTATTAACTGTCTGAGTAAGCGCGTTTAAAACACGTTTCACCAAGATTACCTCCCGTCCAAAACGAAACAGATGGAGGACACTATTAACTGTGTCACATTCTCCACTGAGAACATGCTCGTGTTGTTCACACGCGTCGAGCTAACTCTCGTCGTCACTGCGCACCCATTCGCGCCTTCGCGATGTCCGTCAGACTGTGGTACCCCTCCGGAAACTTCCCAGGCAGCGCCCTGACCCCGCCGTTGAACGCCTCGGCCATCGTCGTCATCAACCCCAGCCCGTCCCGCGTGACGATCTCGCCAGCCTGCAGCTTGTACCCCGCGTCAGGGTCCCACTTCGGAGGCACGGGCTGCTCCTCCAACACCACGAAGTGCGGGCTGCTCCCCGCGGCGCCCTGGAACATCCGTTTATCGAACCTCCAACGCACGGCGCCGGTCTCATCGCTCAGTATGGGCGACCACGTGTAGTGCATGAAGGAAGCCGCTCCGAGTCTCACATCCGCGGGGGGCTGCACCATGAGCTTGTTGAACGGCACCGGCGGGTAGTGCACCCTCGTGCCCACCTGCGCGAGCGCAAAGTCGAACGCGTACATGTCACGAACCCACCCGAACACCTTCTTGACCACCGCGTTGTCCTCGCCAAACTCCACCAGATCCGCCCACGCCGGCGCGACTTCACTCAGATCGTCCACGTGCATCACCTGCGGCGCGTTGCCGCTCTGGGGGACGTCCTCCACCTTGGCACCCTTCGGCCACACCCCTCGGCGCTCCATGAACTCTTTAAACTCGCGCGACGCCGGCATGGCGTCCGCGTGCCACGGGATGATGTACCCGAAGAGGAACCCTGTGGACAAAACACGTCGTCATTCTAATTGCTCATACGAGAATAAAAATAAACTCACCGTAGGAATGGCCCTTCGCGAGCATCGCGCTCGGCGGCGGCGACCTGACGAAGAGGTAGTCCGTCTCCGCCATGAGCACGTGCGAGCACCGTCGGGAGTCCGGTAGCTCGGTCCACCGCGCGATGGCGCGAGCCCTGTCTTTCACGGCGTAGTCGCACCCGGCGTCGCACTCCGCGTGCGTGGGGTCGATTCGAATCGTGTGAATCTCGTTCACGAGCTCGTCGTCTTTGGTCCTGTGCAGCACGCGGGTGAAGTGCCTCAGGGGCGAACCGGGTTCCGCCGCAGCCTTGCGCCACGTCTGGTGAAACACGCGCGTCTGCCAGTTCATGTACGGCTGCCCGTTGCTCGTGATCATCGTGTGCAGGCAAAACGGTGGATCTTTACTCGAAGCTCCATCTTTACTCGAAGCTCCATCTTTACTTGAAGCTCCATCTTTACTTGAAGCGGATCCCTTTGCGTACCTCGGCTGCGTCGGGTAGAGCGCGCCCGACGTGAACGTGATCTTCACCGGATCATACGCCGGTGGCTGGTATGTCGTCGTCTTCTTCATCCAGCACGCCTTCGACGACGGGTCCCACACCCACGCGTTGCACACCGCGTCGTTCTCCTTGCACGACTCGCAGCACGCCCTCGCGGTTTCTTTGCGATTGGCGTTGCCGTTGGCGAGCACTCCTTTGGAGAGATCGCCCCAGTACTCGGTGTTTGGGGATTCGTGGCACTCGTCCTCCTCGGGCTCGTGGTACAGCGAGGGGTCGACGTCCAGGTCGTCGTCCGATGAATCCAGGTTGGCATCCTTGGCATCGTTGGCATCGTTGGCATCGTTGGCGCCGAGTCCGAGGGCGTGGTGCGACCCGAACTCGTCCTCCTCCATCAGCCCCTGCTCCACCAGCGCCGCCGTCGCGTCGACGTCCTCGTCCCCGCGCGGGTCCACCCGCATGCTGTCGGTGTGTGACACGTCGTGTCCACGCGTCGACTGCCGCGCGTCGGTCGCGATGCCGTGCGCGGACCGATCGATCCCGAACTGATCGTGCGCGCCGCGCTTGTACTTCTCCAGGCGGCGTGCCTCCTCCGCCCATGAACCCCCGGACGCGGCGTGCAGGCTGATGAGTACGGCTGCGAAGGGAGGGAAGGGAGCGAGGTGAGTTCGTGGGTTCACGGGCGGATCGAGGGGCGGGGTATGATTTTCCTTCCGAGTAGGGGGACGGGAGGGCGCTCACCGTAGCCGATCAGGCCCATCGCTGTCACGCCGCAGTAGACTATGAGCTTCGCCTGTCTCCGCTTCGACGCGGTGAACGGCGCCATGACGGCCCTCCTGTTCCGACCGCCGCGCCTCTGGCTTTGTAGCGGACTGCACCGAGAAATCGCGTGAAACTACAGCTTGGGCTGAAAACTACAAGTGATTTATTTATGGTATGAATTATTTATTTATTTAAAACCGTATGTGCATTTAGTGACATCAATCCGTCTTGCCCTTGAGGAGCGACTTGGGCGTGGGAATCATCACCGCCTTCGCCAACATGAACAAACCCCGCACGTTCTCAAAAAAGTTCAACCCGAAGAACATGTGGCACAACGCCTTACAGAACGGGAACGCGCAGTGCTGCACGGGGTACTGCAGCGGAGGAGGGATGTCAGTGCGGATACCCGGGATCCCATCGACGACGACGGACTTAACGTTGCAGCACCCGCGAAGGCCCTCGATGCCCGCGAAGCGATCGAACCCGCTCTCCTTGACGCCGCCGAAAGGGAGCGACTGCGCCATGTACGTCGCGCAGAAATCGTTGATCGTGGTCATCCCGGCGTTGAGCTGCGCGCCAACCTTGAGCGCCCTGCGTTTGCTGCCGAAGACGTTGGAGCCCAAACCAAAGTCGCACTCGTTCGCGAGCGCCACCGCCTCTTCGTCGCTGTGGATCTTGACGATGGATAAAACCGGGCCGAACACTTCCTCCTTCATGATCGTCATGCCGTGCGTCACGCCCGTGAGCACCGTGGGCGGGTAGAACTGGCCGGGCGCGTCGGGGTCGATGGATCCCCCGCATTCGACCTTGGCGCCCTTAGCGACGGCGTCGTCCACCAAGCTCTGCACGTACTGCGCCTGGTTGGGCATGCACATGGCGCCGCAGTCCACGCCAGGGGACAGCGCCCACCCTTGCCGCAGCTGGTTCGCCGCCTTCATCACCTGGGTCACGAACCGATCGTGGATCTTCTCGTGGACGTAGAACCGCTCGGCGCCCGCGCAGTTCTGGCCGCAAGACTGAAACGCGCCGCGGAGCGCCATCGGGACGCACTGCGAGAGGGCGGCGTCCTCCAAGACGATGAACGGGTCCTTACCCCCGAGCTCGAGGACGACGGGGGTGAGGGTCTCCGCGGCGGCCTTCATGACCATCCGACCGACGCCGGTGGACCCGACGAAGACGACCTTGTCGGTGCCGCCGGTGACGAGCGCGTTGCCGGCTTCGCCGTAGCCGTGGACGATCTGCACGAGGTCCTCGGGGGCGCCGCATGCACGCAGGCACTCTTTAATGGCGCGGCCGTAGTAGAGCGAGGACCAGGAGGCGTACTCGGAGACCTTCACCACCAGCGCGTTACCCGCGAAGACGTTCGCGAGCAGCGGGTTGAAGACGTTGTGGAAAGGGTAGTTCCAAGGGACGATCGCGCCCATGACTCCGACGGGGTGGTACTCCACCCTGGCGTTCTTGTAGAACATCATGAGGCCGGAGGATCTCTTCTCGGGCCGGAGCCATTTCTCACCCTCCTTCAGCAGCCACTTGCACTTCTCGAGGGTGACGATGACCTCGCCGAACGCGGCGTCCACGAGGGGCTTGCCGGAGTCGCGCGCGGAGACTTTGCAGATTGTGTCTTGATTCTCGAGGACGAACCTGTTGATGGTCTTGATGAGCAGGCGGCGCTGCTTGAACGAGGACTTGGCCCACTTTTTCTGCGCGATGCGGGCGCGCTCGATCTTGATCCGCACCTGCTCCGCGTTGTCCGCGGGCATGTCCGGCCCGAGCATATCGAGCGTGCCTGGATCGTAGCACGGGATCATGTCCTTGGGAAACGGCGTGCCGGGCTTCCAGCGCTTGCCGGGCACGCCCGCCTTCTCCTCCTTGGTTTGCTCGACTTCGATCTTCGGTACCCACTCGTGCGTGATGAGTTTGTAGATGGCGTAGGCGAACGCGAAGAGGATGAAGTGGCCGATGCGGCTCATGGTGTCCTGCGCCTGGGCGAAGGCGACCACATCGGAGATCGCGGTGATCACCTTGGATAACGCGAGGAGAATCTGCGGGTGGACGAGTTCATCCAGCGCGGCGAAGACGACGACGGACGACGTAGGCATCGTGTCCGTGTGTGGAGACGAGACCGCAGGACGGAGAGTGTGTAGGGGTGCGAACGTGCGGGTCCGCGACTCCCGATCTGGCGCCGTGTTCGAACAATTCCAGTGCCAAGTGTCAGGCTGCGGCCAAGTCTGCTTGTTGGATTTTGCACCCTGGGTCTCACTCGTGGGCGGCGCGACCTGGCGGGTCACGGTGGTCGCGCGAGCCGACGACGGCGGCTGGGTCGCCACGTAGACATCGTCGATGATGCCATCTCTTCAAGAACGCGTCGCGGGGTTCATGTCGCAGCCGTACTCGTATCCAACAGCGGCCATGGGCGTCTTCATGCTCGAGCTCATCCTCACGCTCGTGGCTCCCAACTTTAAGAGGCTGTTCCTGCCAAAGTACGGCAGACGGCACAGAGCTATGGGTGCGGTGTACATCGCGATGCTCATCGTCGGACTCGTGGACATCGCGGCGCGCGTATCGTCGGGTGGGGAGGGCGCGGGACGCGACAACGGGGGCTCGGCGTTCATCGCGTCGGGGTTCCCTCTGGACCGCCCAGGGCGCGTCGCCTTCGACATCTTGCTCGGCGTCGCGGGCACGGCGCTGACTCTCACCGCCGCGTACGACTTCAAGCACGCGCACACGGAGGACAGGGTGCGGAACAAGGCGAGCGGGCCGCTGGATCCCGACCAGACGGTCACCCACGAGGAGATGCTCGAGCACTCGTTTTACCAAATGCTGAACCTCTGTCAGATAACCTTTCTGCACCTCACCGCCGGGCTCGACGAGCGGGACCGCGCGATGGGAAGGCGTCACATGAGCCTCAGGAGCTTAGCTCCGAGGCTCGCGTTACTGGCGGCGGTCACCGCCCCGTGGGTGCTCCGCGGCGCGTTCCCGACGAACCGCTTCTCGGACAACTACGATAAAAAAAAAGGCCGAGATCCTTGGGGCGTGACGTCGACGCTTTACAGGATGAAAAAGTACCAGTACGTCTTCTACAAGCACGCGTTGCTACACGGATTGAACGTCGGAGTCGGCATCGACGGGTTCAACGGGCTTCGGAAAGTGCCGCCGACGCCGACGATAAGTCTCGTGGACGCGACTTCGTTCCGGCTGTACTGGCTGGGCCTAAACGCGGCGTACGTGATGGAGTTTTTCCTGCAGACCCTGGTCAAGCGTGGGTACCTACGCCAAGGGCGGATGCTGCGTATGAACCAGTGCCTGATGTGTATCTCCACGGCCGCGGCGCTCGCGGTGCTGAGGCACACGTCCATCGTCGGGTCGTTGATCAGCCTATCGGTCAACTTTACGAAAGTGAGCGGCGAGTGCGGGGGCGTCGCGCTCGCGGCTGCCGCGGCGGCCGCGTGGAGGATGTCCCCGGCGTCGACGGAGTACGGGTACGGCGGGTTCCTCGCGGGGTACGATGCGGTCGAGGACGGGCACGTGTGCGTGTGGACCTTAGTGTTGGCGGCGGTTCCGCTGACGCTGCTCGAGCGGGCGGCGCGGAGAGCGATCGGGGAGTTCAGTTCGAGGCGGGGCGCAAAGGCGAAGGAAGAGTAACTCTTAGCGGCGGACGGTTAAGTAGCGATTGCGTGTTGACATAGTTCAAGCATTGATTAAGATATTAACAATCAAATGTTCGTTTGACATTGTATGCATCGAAGGCGGGGCCCCGGCGCTCGCCGCGGGAAATGTTCCCGCGCGCCTCAGCCGAACCCCTAGCCTTTACCCACAACTCACACGCCGGCGCTCGCCGGCACAACTCCAGACCTCCGGTCGCGCAAACCCTATCGCGCCCTCGCCCTAATAACCTTTTCTTCTTCACCGAAAGAATCTAAGAAACACCGCCCTCTAGTGCACCGTACCGCCAATTTAGGCGGCGGCGGAGGCACCCGCGACGAGCTCGATGATCTCGGAGGTGACCTTGGCCTGGCGCACGCGGTTGTACTCGAGGGTGAGGCGCTTGGACAGGTCCTTGGCGTTGTCGGACGCGGAGGACATGGCGTTCATGCGCGCGGCGAGCTCGGAGGCGAGGGACTCCTGGAGGGCGCGGAGGATCTGGGAGTTCATGTAGAGGGGGAGGAGCGCGTCGAGGATCTGGTTGGGGTCCTGCTCAAACTGCATGACACCCTCGAAGCCGGCAACCTCGGTCTCCACGGGGGTACCCTTCACGGCGAACTTGCCATCCTCGGAGGTGAGGGTGAACATGATGTCCTCCTTGGCGTCGAGGCACTGACCGTTGACGTCGCAGATCTCGCCCTCCTTGGACATGGGGAGGAGCGTCTGGATGGACGGGTCGGCGGCGATGAGCGACACAAAGCGCGAGTACACGAGCTCAACCTTGTCAACCTCCTCGCCGACAAACTCGGAGTAAACCTCGTCGGCGATCGTCTGGGCCTCCTCGGTGGTGGGGGACTGGCCCATGTCGAAGCGCTTGACGATGTCGTACTGGGGGCGGCGCTTGAAGTAGACGCCGCCCTTCTTGCCGATGCACACGAGCTTGCACTTGACACCCATCGCCTCGAGCTCGCTGACGCGAGCCTCAGTCTTGCGGATGATAAAGTTGTTGAAGCCGCCGCAGAGACCGCGGTCACCGGTGCACACGAGGAGGAGCACCGTCTTGACGGGGCGGACGTTGCAGAGGGGCACGTCGACATCCTCACCCGCGAGGCGGGTGTTGATGGCGAAGAGCACCTTGACGAGGCTCTCGGAGAATGGGCGCGCGTTGATGACGGCATCCTGCGCGCGGCGCACCTTGGCAGCCGCGACGAGCTTCATCGCCTCTGTGATCTTCTTGGTTCCGTTGACGGAGGCGATGCGGTCACGCATTTCCTTGCCGGACGCGTTCCGTACCTGGTGCGTCGGAAGGGAGTGGAGGGGGGGAAAAGGTGAGCGACGGATCGTGGTTTTTTTTTTCGCGCAAGGGTGGTATCTCAGGCCCTATCCACTCCGTCCGGCGGAGGGACCGGGTCGGACGGGGCGTCGCGCGGGGTGACCCGAGCGATGCGACGACCCACGACGCGGCGCGTTGACGTGTGAACACCACGTAGGTAGTATCCCAGGTCGATGCGCGCGAGTCGCGGTCGCGCGTCGCCCAGATCGCGCGCCTTTCGCCCGGACCCACGGTCGGGAGAGACCGCATCCGGATATACCGCTTCGAAAGACCCTCAAAACCCGTGGTGTGGGCCTGCCGGACGCGCCCGGCAGACGCCACGGGGCGCCGTGCGATCGGCAAGTACGGTGCCCGGGAGTGGCTTCACATCCTCGGGATGTCGGTACCGCCGTCGGATCGCATCTTCGCGCGACGCGAGCTAGGAATCGTCACGCACCTGGAGGGAAGCGCGGCCGCCGGCAACAGTCTTGGGGGCCACGGCAGAGACGCGGGAGCCGGAGAAGGCGGACTTCTTGGCGCCGAAGGCGACGGGCGCCTTGACGGCGGCCATGTTCATGGTGACGGCAGCCATTGTGCTTTGGTCGGTGCGATGGACACTGACGCGAGCGTGCGAGTGAGGCGTGCGGTTATGGCGCTCGCCGGAGGTCCGGCCTCGCTTATTTTTTCCGCGATTAGCCAGAGGAAAAGCCGGAGAAGTGGCTCTTTGGCTCTCGAGCAATTGCTTATCCGATGGCGCGACCAATCAGAGTCACGAAACGCGTACGGAACGGCGCGTGGCGAGCACGGCTTTTCACCCGGGAGTCAGTTCATCGCGAACTGGGTGGTATTTGTTGAGTTAATCTTGGTCTAATGTGGGGGAGTCTATTGAATACGGGTTCATAAATGGGCAGTTGAATGTAACATTTTTCGATCATGACAGCATGGCGGGAGCACGATCCTGTGCTCTGAACCTCTCGATCAAACGGGATATTTACCAGTGAGATTTTCAGGTTTTAGGTTGCAAAGTCGATGAGAAGCGTCCGGACATCGATCAACGTCGACCGCGCTTCGCTTTCAAACCCGCCGGTCGAATCGCTTTTTCAATCGCTTTTGCACGCCGGTAAGAACACTCCACGACGAGGGTGCCTTCCAACAACTCGTCACTCACTCCAGCGCAGGCATTGGACAGCGCAGGGCACACACGCAGGGACCCTACACTGAGGAGATCGATGTCCGCCACGCTCAGCGCCCTCAACGGCTTCCGCGCCGCCTCGCGAGCCATCGACAAGTACGTCTTCCTCAGGCAGCTGCAGCACACGGACGCCGCGGTGTTCTACCGGCTGCTCGTGAACAACGCCATGGAGATCATGCCGTACGTGTACACCCCCACGGTGGGCGAGGCGTGCCAGACGTACCACAAGCTCCCCATCGCTCAGCAGGGCGTGTACATCACCGCGGAGGATAAGGGCAGGGTTGGCGAGGCGCTGAGGTCACGGGCGCCGCCGTCGCTGGCGGACGACCTCAAGGTGGCGGTGGTGACGGACGGCGAGCGGATCTTGGGCCTCGGCGACCTCGGCGCGGGAGGCATGGGCATCGCCGAGGGTAAGATCTTACTGTACAGCGTGTGCGCGGGGATCCGGCCGAACCAGTGCCTGCCCGTGTGCATCGACGTGGGCACCGACAACAAGTCGCTCCTGGAGGACCCGGCGTACAAAGGCCTGCGAAGGGAACGGCTGAGGGGATCGGAGTACGACGAGGTGGTCGAGGAGTTCATGGCGGAGATGCGCTCGTGGCAGCCGCGGTGCCTCGTGCAGTTCGAGGACTTCGGCAACACCAACGCGTTCAGGATCCTGGAGAGGTACAGACGCCAGCAGCCGTGCTTCAACGACGACATCCAGGGCACCGCGTGCATCGCACTCGCGGGGGTGCTCAGCGGCTTGAGAGCCACCGGGTCGGATCTATCGGATCAACGCATCCTATTCTACGGAGCCGGCGAGGCGGGCGTGGGCATCGGCGAGCTCATCGCCATGGCGCTCGAAAAAAGGGGGATGTCCCACCACGACGCCATGAACAGGTGCTACTTCATGGACAGCAAAGGGCTGGTGTGCAAGCAGCGGCTGGATGCGCCGCAGACGCCCAAGCACGCGCTGCAGCCGCACAAAATCGCATTCGCGCACGACGTCCCGTACCAACCAAACCTCGCCGCCGCGATCGACGCGATTAAACCCACGGTGCTCATCGGCGTCTCCACCATCCACGGCGCGTTCGACGAGACGATCGTGCGGAAGATGGCCGCGCTGAACGAACGCCCGATCATCATGCCCCTGAGTAACCCCACGTCAAAGGCGGAGTGCACGTTTGAACAGGCGGTGCGGTGGAGCGACGGCAAGGTGGTCTTCGCGTCGGGGAGCCCGTTCCCGCCCATGAAGTACGGCGGCCGGACCTTGTTTCCGGCGCAGGCTAACAACGCGTACGTGTTCCCGGCGCTGGGACACGCGGCGGTGCTCGCGGGTGCGAAGCAGGTGACCGACGACGCTTTTTTAGCCGCGGCGGAGGCGCTCGGGACGATGACGACGGAGAGCGAGCTGGCGGACGGCAAGCTCTTCCCCGACTTTGACTCCATCCGCGCCGTGAGCCACGACCTGACGGCGAGGGTGTGCGAGCTGATGGAGCGGGACGGTGTGGGTACGAAGCCGGCGGGGGTGACGGACTGGAGAAAGTACGTGGACAGCCAGTTCTGGGAGCCAGAGCCGGAGACGTCATCAAAGCTATGATGTAACAATCCAACGCTATTTTTTGGAAACGATATTCTAATAACGCTCGGTCCCGTGTCTGAACGAACAATCGCGTCTACATCTTCCCGAGTTTCACCCCTTCCCAGCTGAACCGCTGCCTGTGGTTGCAGTACCCTTGCGGTCGTTTCTCCAGGTAACGCTGGTGGTCCTCGTGCGCGGGGAAGAACACGGTGGCGTCCTCCACCGCGGTGTTGACTAGTTTCCCCGCAAAGTCTTTGATCTCACCCGCGTCTAGCGCCTTTTGTACCTTAGCCTTGACCTTCTCCGCGGTGCGTCTCTGCGCCGCGTCGTGGGCGAACACCACGCTGGCGTACTGCGGGCCGTGATCGTTCCCTTGGCGGTTCTTCGTGGTCGGATCGTGGAAGGTGTAGAGGTGCTCGTTGAGTTGCTCGAACGTGCACACCGATTTATCGTACACGATCTGCACCACCTCGACGTGGCCCGTGCGCCCGGTGCATACCTCGTTGTACGTGGGGTACTCGCCCTCCTTGGGTTGTGTTGGACCCATGAAGCCCACCGACGTGGCGCGGACGCACCCGGGGCACTTCGTCTCCATGTTATCGGCGAAGTACTTCTCGGTGCCCCAGTAGCAACCCGCGCCGAAGGTTGCGCGCTGCAGGTTGGGCTCGGACTCGGCGAGCGCCGCGAACTCCGTGTCGGTGGTCCGTTTGGTGGGCCAGGATTTACCGGGGATGCCGAGATCCGCCGCGACGCGGCCGGCGACGTTGCCCATGGTCACCAGAAAGACGACGAGGACGAGCGGCGACGTGGACGCTGCGCGGGTCATAATGATTAGGTCGGCAACAAAAAGCATTCATTTGCTGAGTCACGATGGCGGGCGACGACGAGGTCGGCGCGGTGGTCTCCCGCCTGAACGACCTCATACGGCGATGGTCGGACCCACACAGTCCACTGAAAGTCAGACCGAAGGACGTCATACCCGACAGCACTAACAGGGAAGGGACCCTGGTGTCCATCGAGCACGCGCACGGCATCGCGCTCAGCATCCTCAAAGACGGGTTCAGTGACGCCCACGAGGTGCCGGTGGTGGTGCGGGGTGAGGCGTTCGCGACGCTGCGGGGGGACGCGTACGGGCGATGGAGAAGGTTCGTGCGGGAGAACGCGGCGGTGATGCCCCCGCTGCGGAGCAAGCGGTCCTGGGCGCGGAGCAGGGTCGCATTTACCACCCTCGGCTCGTCGCACCTCAACTTAGCCCTGCGCCTGGTGGAGACCGACACACCGAGCGTGTTCGGCCAGGAGATTCACTACGCGGACGCGCTCGAGCGGTCGGAACGGCTGCGGGACGGCGTGAAGAACGGGCTACGCGCGGTGGTGCTCAGGGACGAAACCCCGTTGCCGGTGCGAAAGGAGATTTCCCTGGCGCTCAACAAAGCGTCGCTGCTGGGCTTCAGGCTCGGGGACGACGGCGTGGCGACGCGGGACGCGAGCCAAGCCGCGGCGTCGCTCACGGCGACGACGAACGGAACCGCCGAGAAGGAGCTGTCCATGTACGAAGCCCTGAGTCGCACGCTGGACAGCGAGGAGCTATCGTCGCTCGCGAGGATCAAACATGGCATAGACTGGGACAGAGCAAAGGTGGGGTACAAGGACGGCGACGCGGGCAGGGAAAAGAAGAGACCGAACGCGTACAAGTCGCGGGGGTTCACACGAGCCAGGCTGTAGTGACAATGGAGCCTCCGTGATGTATCATATCATATTTAAGAGTAGAAAGAATCGTGTTTGCGTCCTATTTGCGCTTGACCTTGACCCGCTTTCGAGCCGCCGTCGTCGCGACTTTCGTCGTCGCCTCGACGAGGGCGGGGATGGGCAGACCACCCCGTGGGCGCCTGAGCACGTGCATCAGACCCACGACCACCGTGAACAGGTTCAGCGCGTTCGCCTGGTGCAAACTCCCGAGGCTCACCGGCACGTGGTTCAACAACGCGGAGATACCCAGCCCGACCTGCGTCAGCGTCACCAGGATCGAAGCGTCGAGCAGCGCCCTGGCGCTCGCCGGCAACCGCGGGTTAAACCTGTGCGCGCCCCACACGTACGTCACCGCCGCGAGCGTGGACAGCGCCAGGACCCTGTGATCGAACTGAACCGCGGCGGTGTTCTCGAAGAAGTTCCTCCACCCGAATCGCTCCCACAAGCGCCAGTACTCGTCCGGCACGAATTTCCCATCCATCAGCGGGAAGGTGTTGTACGCTCGACCCGCGTCCATGCCCGCGACGTACGCGCCGCTCAGCGCGGTGACCCCCACGAGCGCCGCGAGGGGATGCGTCACCATCCTCGCGCTCCTCGCCGCGGACACCACGGTGTTGCCAAGATCCACTCTCCCACCGGCGTACTCCGCTGCGTATTTAGCAACCGAGTTATGCGGGAACCACACGTTGCACGTGGTCCACAGCATGGCGACGTATATGGTGAACGCGCCGGTGAGGTGCGTGGCGAGCCTGTACGGTGATACTCGCGGGGCGTTCATCGGGTTATCGGGATCCTCCACCAGGCCTGATTTGACCATCCACCAGCCGATGGCGCCCTGAGCCAGGCCGAGGCCGAAGAACGTCGCGAGTCGGCCGGCTAGCTTACGCGTGACCCAACTCCTGGCGCCGAAGTAGGCCAAGGGCAGGACGAAGTACCCGCCCAGCAGCCGGCCCCACTGCCTGTGTCCCCACTCCATCCAGTAGATGAACTTGAAGTCGTCCAATTTCATCCACGTGTTGGTCTTTTTGTACTCGGGCGACTCTTTGTACTTTGCAAACTCGGCGTTCCAATCCTCCGGCGTCATCGGGGGTTTCTCCACGAACTTCCAGTCCGTCATGGACAGCCCAGAGCGCGTGAGCCGCGTGACACCTCCGAGGACGACCATGCTGTACACCCAGGCGCACCCGCCCACGAGCCACCACCCGACCGCTCGCTCCGCGGCGGGTCCTCCGTTGACCAGCGGATGGGCGGTTGGTGGTGCGGAGGCTGCGGTGACGGAGGAGCCGAACGCGCGGCGCGTGGCGGTGGCCAGCATCGAAATCTTGGACGCCGCCGGAGCCTTGGACGTCGCCGCCTTCGTCGACGTGAGGTACGCGCGCCACGCGTTGTGCCCGGCGCCGGCCACCGGATCGACCCGACGAGCCGCGATCGATCGCGACGCTTGGGCGGATCCGACGACGTCCGCGATGACGTTCCTGAAACTCGACGCGCGCGCCTGCCCTGTGCTCCACACGGACGCGTTTCGAACCACGAGGGAGGTCGCGATGCCACCCGCGGGAGTCGGCGCGACCCCCGACGCGGCGGCGCGGTGCGCGAGCGCGCCGAGCGCCCGCGCTGCGCTCCTCATCGGCGCGGCCATGACTGAAGCCGACGACGTCATCGAACACGTGGCTGACAACAGGAGATTTGGCACCGGGATATTTTCACCCGCGCCGGCGCCGCCTCCGACTACATGTGTCACACTACCTAACGACGAGCCACTACCCACGACGTTCCACCCTGATCACGCACCGCCCATCCCCCGCCCCGAGCGACTCCGTCCGTCTCACGGACACGCCGTGCCGCGGTGGTACCTTCCGGAACCAAGGCTCGCCGTCCACGGCGCAGCACGTAGCCGCCGCGAGACCCGCCGCGCCCTCCGCCGCGAACAGCGAGTGGTACAAACACCGCGACGTCTCCATCGCGTACACGGCATCGCCATCGTCGTGGCCCGCTGACCCGGGTTCGAGTTCGGGGCTGGACATAGGGGCGTACGTCCTCCCGAACCTATCCGGCGACATCGCCGCCGAAACTCGTTGTCGTTTACTCTCGCCCCAAGTACTCGCGTCGTCGTTTACCACCCTCCACGCCCATCCCCGGTCGCCGTGGTCGTACGCGAGCGCGCGCACGATGCGCACCGCCAGCGCGAGCGGGTCCCGCGTCATCATCATCGCGGTCGCGACGCCGGTGCCCAGCATCGAGCTCGCGAGCGCCTCGGCTCCCTCGTGCTCTCTGATGAGCCCCACCAGCTTGTCGTGGTCGGTGAGGTACGGGGATAGGGCCTGGTGCGTGGCGAGGACGCGGCACGCGCGCGAGACGTGCGATGCGTCCCTGTCGTCGCCGCCCGATGCGTCCTCACCGGCGTTCGTTGATCCTCGCATCCACGCTCGGTCACCGAGGTACTTGGCCCGCATCTGTTTGGTTCTGGACTCGATGTCAGCCACGAGCGCCTCTTCCCTACCCCCGCCGCTGGTTCTATGGTTGCTCCTCAGCCTGGCGAGCATACCCCTCCTCCACCAGGCGTGTGCCAGATCATCCAGCCACCTTCGCGCGCCACCACTCAGCCAGTGGGCGCGAGCCATGGCGAGCCCAAGACTGCGGCAAAAACATCGGAAGTGCCAAAACTCTCTTGCAAAATACAAGTAGTCGTTAGAAGATGCGTAGGCACACCTGCGTGCACCGTCACCATGCGGCGGGGCGACAGCGACGATGACGAGGGTTCCGCCCCGACGGTAGCCCCCGGCACCATGGACGACCTCGACGACCTCGCGGCGGCGCTCTCCGGCATCGAGCTGGCCTCCAAGGCTCCCGAGAACAGGGAGGGAAGCGCGGCAGACCCCGATACGATACTCGCGAGAGCTCTCGCGGGCATCGCAGAGGACGCCGCATCGACGCCTCCCCCATCCACGAAGGGGGACATGCCGCGCCGGTCCCCGAGACTCAAGCCATTCCCCAAGACCCCGGCGGGGACCGGAGGGATGGGAGACGGCGAGGAATGGCGCAAGCCCAAGCTGGTGGTGCGTTACAAGCGCGAGAATGCCACGCCAGCGACGAGCGCGGCGAACACTCCGGAGAAGGAAACCCCGAAGGAGAGCTTCGAGACCGCGAGGGAGAGCTTCTCGGAGGTGAAGGAGGAGGAAGGCGGGCAGGAGGCGTCGTCGCCCGCGCCCGTGTCCGTCGCCACCCTCGCGTCGCGGTACGTCGTGGTCAAGCCCGAAGTTGACATTGTCAAGCCCGAGAAGGACATTGAAGACGAGAAGGACCAACCGAGTTCGGCGCCAAGCCCCGCGATCAAGTCCCATCAAGTCCATCGCAAACCCAGGAGCAAGGTCAAGACCAAGCCGAGGGACCCGAGCTCCTTCGCGGCGTTCAGGGAGATGCGAAGGGAGGAAACCAAGGCGGAGACGGAGGCGGATCAGTTGGCGTCAATGCTTGAGACGAAGGTTTCAATCGCGGAGTTGGATACCCCGTCGAGACGCGGGGGACGAAAGGCACCCGCACGCGCGGTACGCTCGGGCGAGGACGTCGGCGTCGTCGGCCTGTGCTACAGCGACGTCATGGAGCTGCACGAGGGACCCGCCCAACACTTCGAACGGCCGGCGAGGCACGCGGCGACGGTGGCGAGGATGAAGAAAGACGGACTGGAGGACAAGTGCGCGCTCATCGCCGCGAGGGAAGCCACGGACGAGGAGCTGCTGACGTGCCATTCACGCGAACACCTCGCGTACGTCGCGAACGCGTTCGACCACACGAGCGACGAGGCGGTCCAAGGGGTCGGGGACATCTACTGGACCGAGCACACCGAGCGGTGCGCGAGGACGGCGGCGGGCAGCGCGTGCGAGGCGGCGGATGCCGTTGCATCCGGAACTTGCCACCGGGCCTTCGCGGTGGTCAGGCCGCCCGGGCACCACGCGGAGTGTGCGCGCGCGATGGGCTTCTGTTTCTACAACAACACCGCCGTCGCCGCGCGTGCCGCGCTCGCGGCGCACTCGCACGTCAACAGGGTGCTGCTGTTGGACTGGGACGTGCACCACGGCAACGGGTGAGTTTCT
>Ga0257106_1000547_pt1 | contig 21888 bp, 14 predicted proteins | sample LP_taG_3_FD_190177 | JGI IMG/M metagenome (GOLD analysis project Ga0257106, IMG submission 190177) | Marine microbial communities from Northeast Subartic Pacific Ocean, Canada - LP_J_2011_P26_10m | ecosystem: Environmental > Aquatic > Marine > Oceanic | place: Canada: Northeast Subartic Pacific...
CGTCGTCAGTGGTGGGTCGGGGGTGGGGGCGATCACGGCGAGAATTGTGAATTGACAGGGGGCACCAGGCTGTCAACAACGCAGCGCTGGCGGCAACCCTCGGGAAATAGCGTTAGGGGGGTGCAGGGACCGACACGTCGACGAAAATCGTCGGAAACGCACCTGGATGACCGTCTTGGAGCCCACGTAGTCTCCGATCTTCTTCCAGTCGCGGTCGTACCTGCGTTGGGTGGGGCGGGAAGGGGGCGCGCGTCAGGCGTGAGGCGCGTCGGGGCGGGACGGAATCTTGTTTGTTTTTTTTATGTCCCGCGGGGGTGCCACGGGCCACGGTCGAACGGGGGTGGAAAACGGGCGTGCACTCACAGGTTGATGGCCTCGAGGAACAGGTTATGCTCCTGGTCCGTCCACGATTCCCTCGACTTGGTAATCGTGTACGGCTTGCGCGCCTTGCTGCTCTCGGGCTGCTTCATCGCGGCCGTCCCTTCGTCTTGTTGCACTGACTGGGGAATGCGAAGGTTTTCTTCGCTCCGAGGCTTCCGGTTACGCCGCCGCGAACGCCCGCGCGAACCCGGCACGCTCGCACGAACCCCACGCGCGGACTAACGAAGAACCGCGGTAGATCCCCCGAGCGTCTCCGCGTGCGATACGCGCTCGTGAACGACCGTGCGTCCCCTCGAGCGGTCGCGTAACGTCGCTTTAATGCAACGACCGCGGGTACCCGGTGCGCGAGAACGGTCCCGGAGAACGACGCGCGCCGCCTTCGCCGACGACCCGCCTCCTCCGCCGGCCGGTTCGGCCTCTTGGTGTCTTAGCCGACTCTCTGTCCCGGGGAACTCTCGCGTGAATTCCGCCCGTGAACTTCCGTGCGCGCGTGACTCCTCCGCTGCCGCCGCGTTCGGTTGTGACCTTCGAATGGCCCGCGACGTTAACCTCGAGGACTCGCCGGTCAAAAACACTCAAAAAACCAAGTCGCCTTTCACGCGGTCGCGTGATAGGCTTTTCGTTGACCGCGCTCCCGGTCAAAATTCGCTTTCAAATGCCGAGGCAAAACGTTGGACGTGTCAAAAAGATTCGAGATATTTGTCACGATTGCGCCAATCAAAACGCGGCGTTGTTTTAGGATTCTCTGGAGACTCCACGCCGCCACGATATTTTTTCGGTCCTCCAGTTTTGTCGAGTTAAAACTCATGAAGTGAGAGGGTGACGTAAGCAGATATTTTCTCGGTCTGGAAACCAGCGGAAATCGTGGATAGGATCTGTGGGGCGAGAGCCGAACTTCAAGCGGCGAAACGCGAAAAGCTGCACGCGAGGTGAGAGAGTTCATGTGTGTCTTCGAAGAATTGGAAAAATGGAGTCGGCTCGCTCGAGCCTCCCGGCTGGCTTGCTAAGAGTTAGTCCTCGTCGGAGTCTTAGTCCTCGTCGGAGTCTTCGCCGAGGTCGGTGGCGGTGTACTGGAAGGAGGTCGCCCGTCCCTTCCTGGATCGCCTCCCGCCCTCGATGATGTTCGAGGTGTCCACCTCGTCGCCGGAGAGGTCGTCGACGACGTCGGAGTTGACGCTGTCGTTGTCGTCGTCCGATCCCTTCGACTTCTTCTTCTTTTTCTTCTCAACCTTGGCCTTCTTCGCGGCGGGCTCCTCGTCGTCGGAGTCGTCGTCGGAGTCGTCCTCGATCGTGGGCACGTTCTTCTCCTCCTCCTCGTCGGAGGAGTCGTCGCGCTTGTCCTCTTCTGTTTCAAAGGGCGACGCGGAACGTAGGTCAGCGCGGGGGTTCAAAAGCACGAAAAACCAATCGCGCGCCAAAAAAAGGCGGCACCCGAGATCTGGGGCGGGGACGGGCGCTCCCCGTCGCGCGAGGGCGTCGGGTGCGGAAACGCCGAGTGACGGGACGCACCGGACATGTCGTCTAGAGCTCGGAGATTTGACTCCCTCGGCGTGCCGCGTCCTTGACGCGCGTCGTGCCTCTGAAGTTTGCACGCCGCCGACGCGCTTTTTTCAAATCGAGTTTTTGGTTTTTGTGGCTCTTCTGGTTTTTTGGCAGTTGGTCTGTTGGTCCCCCAGCGTTCGTTCCCCAGAAGGTAGCACTTAGCACTAGCACGCGATGCCCAAGGCTACTACCAAGGTTGTGAAGCCCGCCGCGTCCGCGCTCGCGGGCCTCAGCCCGCTCCTCACCGCGGCGGCGGCACCCCATCGAGCGTACCTCGCGTCCCTCGGCGTGCCCCCCGTCTGGGTCACCATGGCTGAGATCTTCACAGCCATCTTCGCCGTCGTGTTCCTCCTCTCCAAGACGTGCCTCACGAAGTCCATCACGAAGCGCTCGCCCTCCGTGGGCACGCGGGGCGCCGCGCATATCTACGCGTCCGGCTCGTGGCTCGCGGATGCGCAGACCAACCCGTCGAAGCACCACGCCGAGGTGTTCATCCTGAAGTACTCCGTCTGTTGGATCCTCAGCGTCGGGGTCGTGATCGCCACCGCCGCGTACGAGTCGTGGGGTAAGTGGGGATACATGACCTACTGCGGTACGTGCGCGGCGCCCGCGTTGCTCTACCCGCTGATGCGTCCGCTCAAGGGCGACGTCGGGCGGCCACTGAGGGACTGGTACATCCTCAAGGCTAACCTCTGGATCGCCATCTTCTCCTTCATCGGAAACTACTGGTACACCCATTACTTCTACGGAGTCCTAAAGGCGAACTACACGTTCCAGGCGCACAGGCTCAACGACGTGCCGATCGCGATGTACCTGATGACGCACGCGTACTTCATGTTCTACCACGTCCTGTCCAACGCGGTGCTTCGCAAGATCCGTGGCAAATACCAAGCCGACGCGGGCCGGTTCATTTACCAATGCGGCGTAGTCGCCGCGATGAGCTACTCGACGGCGTTTATGGAATCGCTCACGATCTGCGGGTTCCCGTACTACGTATTCGAGGATAGGGACATGGCGTACACGCTCGGCAGCGCCTTCTACGGCATCTACTTCCTCGTCTCGTTTCCCATGTTCCTCAGGGTGGATGAAGACGTCCGCGCCGACGGCAAAGGATTGAGTAAAGTTGTCGCCGCGGCGTTGCCGGCTGGCGCGGTGGAGGCTATGGGCGGACGCATGACGCATCACTCCGTGTTCTGGGAGGCTATGGGCAGCGGGATGGCGGTGCTGTGCATGCTGGATTTCGTGCGACTGTACCTCGGGCTCGATTTCAAGATGCTCGCGGGGGGACACTGACACCGAGACGCGGGGGGTTAAGTAGTAGTCGAGCTTCGTCGTTTTCCATTAATCGATCAAATTAAAACGAATGGTGTTCGTCGTTGAGTACCCTAGTTTCCCCATGTGCGCGCGGCGGCTTATTCTCAGATTGCCGCCAGCACGCCCCCGTGAATGCGCTCCCTCTCCAGCGCGCCGCGTTGAACGCGCTCCCTCTCGGCGTTGTACGCCTTGCCAGCCGCGGCGTTGTTGGCTCTGGCGGCGTTTTCCTTGTCGCAAAATTCACCCTTGGCGGCGGGGGACCCCGCCGCGGCGACCACCGCGGGCGACCCCACGCGACCGAGCCTGGACCGTGACCTCGGATACAGGAGCGTGGACCTAGGCGGTTTCTTGGAGCCGCTGCCCGCGCCGTGCTTGTGCGTTAGCTTGTGCGGCTCGAGGTGCGCGATGAGACCCTTCATGCTGCGAATCGAACGCTCAAGTTTGGCCATCGCATCCGCCTCCTCCGTCGCCTTGTCCGGCCGGCGTTGTTCGATGTAGGTCAGCCGTCTGTGCCGGTGGACGTCCAGGTTGTTCTGCATGATCTCGGCGATGCTCCTGATCCGCCCTAAGATCTTACCCATCGCCGCAACCTCCGCGGCTCGTCTGGCGTCTCCGCACAGGTTCACAACGGTACGCACCGCGGCCGCCACCAGCTCGGGTCGATCCCTGCACATCTGCATGTGCTCGGCGATGACGTTGACGGAGTCGCGGCAGTCGAAGAGCGCCCTCGCGCACGTCGCATCCGCGCTCATGTTCTCGAACAGCGCGTACGCCGCCGCGAGCACCGGCTCGTGCGCCGCGGACCGGTCGCACCTCCGCGTGGTGCGGAGCAAAGCCTTGAGCGCCTTTTCGTCGCACGCGAGCGCTCGGCACTTTTGGGACCACCGGGTGGCCACCGCGAGGTCACGCAGGGCGTCGCGAACTTCACGAAGTTTCCTCGGCGCGTGAAGAGTCGCCACGGCAGCCTTCGCGCGGGCACCGAGCGTCGACGCCGGGTTCGACTTTGCGTTCGCGCGGGATCGTTTCACCAACGACCTCAGCTCAGCCATCCTCGGTCCAAACGTTTTGTCCGCTTGGACCCTCGCCGCGTGTCCCCGCCAGTGCGTTTGGATGACGCGAGTCGCCCGCGTCTGTCTGTGGAGCGTGAACGCGCGCCGGGCCTTGGCGCCGCGCGCCATGGTCTGGCACCTGATCACAGTGCGTCGAAGCGTCTGGAAGCGTCTAGAAGCGTCATCCATTCGTCGCTTGGCCAGCCACGCGCCGCGGAACACGGAGGCGGCCCACCGCGCCGCCAAAAAGTCACAACGCGCAGCCCACGCCCTGAAATTGGTCTGAATGATGATCGCCGCGACGCGTCGCTTCTGCGACGTCCTGGCCGCCTTGGCGCGGTACGCATCGCGCGCGAGCTTACCGCGCCAAGCCGCCTGGATCGTCGTCGCCGCGTTCATCGCGTGGCGCCTCTTAGCCTCGAGCGCGTCCCTCTTCGCCACGCGCTGAGCGTGCTTGAACTCGACGACCGCGACGACCTGCCGCCGGTACTTTTGCACAACGACGGCGGCGCGTCTCAACGCGAGGAACGAAGTTCGGTCCCTCGCGCCACGCCACCTCGCTTGCAGCACGATGCACGTGAACCGCGTGTCGACGTATCTCTGGTTCTGCGCCCACCCGCGCCAACCAGCCTGGATCCTCACCGCCGCGCACTCGCGCTCACGTGTAAGTCGCACCGCGCGGTAGGCGCGTTGGATCGTGAGCGCGGCGGCGCGCGTCCGGAGGTACGCTCGCCGGCATGACGCGCCCCTCGCCCGCGCCTGCAAAGACAAAGCCGTGAAACGAACGTCGTTGTAGCGCTCCCGAGCCGTCCAACCGCGAACCGCCGCCTGCATACGAATCGCCGCGCGCCTTCGCGCCACGAACGCGCGCCGCTCCGTCGTCCCTTTCCGTATCGCCTGCGCCCGCACCGCCGCCGTGCGAAGCGAGTTGAAGCTAGTGCGCGCGAGGTACCCGCGAAACGCAGACTGGATCTTCGTCGCCCCGCGGACTTTGTTTCTATACCGCACAAACTTTCGTCGAGTCGTCGCGCCCCTCGCCATCGCCTGGATGTAAACAGTCATCTCCCGGACCCCTTCAAACACACGCCTCTGCGTCGCCATGCGCCACGCGGACTGGATCGTCGTCGCCGCCTCGTTCTCCCAGAGCATCTCCATGTACTTGTCCCTAGCCACGCTGCCCCGGCGGATCGCCTGGCACCGAATGGCGTGACGCCGCAGGGTGAGGTACGCGCGACGGGCGATGGAACGCCTCGCGTGCGTCTGCGTGATCATGGCGGCGAACTGAAGGTCCGCGTACGCGTCTCGAGCCATCTTGCCGCGGACGTGGCGCTGGATGCACGTCGCCGCGGCGACGGCGGCTTTAAGCCGTCGCCTCGCGACCAAACCTCGCCACGTCGCTTGCGAACGGACGACGGCGCACATCTTGTCAAACGCGAGTCGCCTGGCGTCCAACGCGCGCTTGTGTTTGGCCACCACGGTCGCCGCGCGTTGCCACCGGCGAAGGCAACCGGGACGCCAGTGAATGAACCTCCACGCGCGTTGGATCCGCCGAGCCGCGCATTCCTCCCGAGCGTGGCACAAAAGCCTGGCGCATAGAAACAGGAGATGACCCGCGACGACTTTGGCGTCGGGCCCACCGGCGGACGCGACATCGTTCGGGCCGAACGTGAGCTCAGGGACCCCGCCGAGCGCGCGGCACACGTCGCTCGCCAGCTTAAAGTTAGCCTTGCACGCGGCCGTCGCCTGCGCCCGAGCTTCCAGCGCTTCAGCCGCGATCTCGTCATCCGGGCCCGCTCCGTCCGACCCGATCCGCTCCCTGAGTAAATACCCGTAGCTGACGGATCGCCACGAGGCCGGCGCGCCCGGGACGTCCAGCGTCGTCGGCGGTCGGTTAATCGCGCGAAGCGGCAGTAGCCTCGGCGCGTACGCGTTGATCAGGGCGCAGAGCGCGGTACCGTCGGCGAAGGATGACTTGAACTCGTCAACCTCAACCCCGACGCACCCGCACACAGCCCTGGCCCAGCGTAATAGCCTGAGCTCCGACGAAGAGTACGTGTCGGTACCCGACGTCGCGAGCGCGGCGTCCGCGAGCTCATCCGCGAACAGCGCCGCGGACCGCGCCGTTTCCTCCGCGTCAGCCTCCTCGGGGGTCGGCTCCTTCTTTTCTTCATCTTCGTCCATTCGAGCCGGCGCCAGGGTGGCGCCGTGGAAAGCAAAGTCGCCGCGGCCCGCCACGATCTGCCTCGCCCTGCGTTCCCTCCATGCACCAATCTCACCGTCCATCTCGTGCGTCGGTAACATCCGAGGTGCCTGGAAGTGCATCATGAGCGCGTAGAGCAAACCGAGGGTGTTACCCAGATGCCCGTCCACGACGTCGCCCGCGCTCAAAGCTTTCCAACGACCCGGGAGCTCCACCCCGCACGCCGCCGCCGCGTCCAACGCGAGCTGGACGTTATGCACCCTCGCGGCTCGCGAGTCCGCGGGGAACTTGGCATCCTTCAAGCAGCTATCGTCGCCGGTCCGACCGCCCAACACCTCCACCAGCCGGCACAGCCTCACTCCGTCGCGAAGGTCAGTCGATAAGTTCCGAACAGTAAAGTCGTACTCGCGGATGGGCTCCTGCGCGTGGTACAGTTTGTACCCCATGTGCGAGATGTGCCTGAGGACGTCGCCGGTGCCGTAGGTGGACGCCTGCAGCGCGCACCGCGCGACGTCGGCGCTGCTCTTGGTAGTCGCGTCGTTCCGGAAGAGTAAGGGGGTATCCAGAGGTAAACCGGATCGAGCCCGGTCCATCAGAAAGACCAAAAGCAAAGTTCGCTTGAGCACGGTGCCCGCGAGCGCTTCTTGGTAGCCGTCCGCGAACGGCGCGGCGCCCGTGGAGCCGGTGCCGAACTCGAGCTCGAGCTCGATGTCCCGCGTGAGCGCCGCCACCAGCGCGGTTCGCTCAGCCTTCTCCGACGAATACTTCCTCTTGTCCGACACTTCGTGACCGACACCCACGCCGTGATCACCACACGCACCGAACTCGTCCTCGACGACGTCCCCGGGGTTACCCAGCACCGTGTCCACCGCGGCTCGCAGCCAAAACAGCGAATAGCTCCCGAGCGCCGCCTTGAACTCGTCCCGAAGCCTGTACACAAAACACTTACCCGTCAGTCTAATTGCCTACACGAGAATTAAAAGAAACTCACCGCACATCCTCCAGGAACGATCCGCCCGATTTGAAACTGCCGTCGTCCTCCGTCCCTCTCAAACGTAGGAACCCGTCGTCGATGTGAGACTCCACGCGTAGGATCACCTCGCGAACCTCGCAGTCGGAGGAGTACAGCGACCAGAGCCGCGTCCGAGCCGCGTTGGCGACCAAGCGCCTGGCTCGTCTATCGGCGCAATTCGCCGAAGCGGAAGCGGTGTGCGGCACTATCGTCGCGTTGAGCCAGTGCGTGAACGCCACCTCTTGCTGTCGTACCCAAAACTCGGTGTGAAACGACGCGAAATCGGGTCGGCGCACAGCTGTGTCGGCACCCTCGGCACCCGGGTCGGCACCCTCGCCCAGTCGTCGGAGCTGGAGCGTCCTGGCGACGGGCGCGACTTTCGGGAGCTTGCGACGCCTCTGCGCCGAAGCCTCGCTCGCGGTGAACGACGTCGTGGTGTTCGAAAGTGGCTCACAGCCCATGTCGAAGGATGCTCGTTCGACGTAGAGCACGTCGCAGTCGGCGCGCGATCGTTTGAACCCCGGCGACGCCATGTCCGGGGCGGAGGCATCCAGCGACGCCCGATGCATTCGTCGGCGCACAGCTGTGTTGCCGTCGAGGGGCTGCAGCGCGGAGGCGCGGCGTGCGCCGTACGCGGTGACCGAGGCGCGGCGGGCGCCGGGAACGTGCGAGCCGACGCTGCTCGCGGTGGACGCGCGCCTGGTCATATCGTTGTTTCCCGCGGCGTCGACATTTCCCGAGATCTGCGGGACTGGTGGCGCGCGGAGGCGTATCTTGAGCGCCGCGGCGCTTCCCCCGACGCCGTCGTTGAGCACCGCGTGCATGATGCCGCAGTAAGGTCCGGCGCTGGGACGCGCGGGAAGCCACGATACTCGCACGAGCTCCTCCGCGCCCGGCGGCAGGGTGGCGCGGTCGGGGTCCACGAGGAACCCCTCTTCGCGCGGGATGCGTTCGAAGCGCACCTGCTGCGTCACCGGCGTGTCGTTGCGGAGGCGCAGCGGCACCGTCTTGCTGCCGCCCACGCGCGTCGTCGTGAATCGTAGCAGCGGCGCGTCCTCGGATCCCTTGCCCAGCCGCAGCGTCAACGGCGCGGTGTCGCGGCCCATCTTCGGCGCGTTTCCTTCCTTCGTCGCGACCGCGAGCTTGGCTGACATCGCGTGTATCGACGACGACGCCGTCATGGTCGTCGCGGATTGTGACAAGGCGCGACGGCCCGCGTTCTCCTTATCCATCAGCGGACCCGCCGCGAACGAAGGGGGCGGTTGACGCATCCCGTGAGAGCGCCAACGCCGTTCGATGTGTGTCTCAATGGTCCCCCGAAACCGACGAAAACGCAGCCGGGGGGACGATTTCGTGACATTTTGTGACATTCGTACGGCGCAAGGTTAGCAAAAGCGGCGAGGATATTGGGGGAAGTGGATTTGAGACATAACTGTTTGCGTGTGAACACCGAAACCGTAATTAGTTTGTATTTGCTCTAAAATAATCGAGGTCGAGGGAGACTTTTTCGACTGACCACTCGGTTTGCGTCCACTCGGCACGACGCTTAGGTCGTGACCAGAACCTCTCGAGAGATGCCTTCCAGCGGCCCTAGGGTGCGTCCCCTACGCGACATCGATTCACTCGGATCCCTCCCGCATCGCGCGGGCTGTTCTCATCGGACGCGGCGGCGTCGAAACGCGCCGCGTCGGGCCCGCGTCCCGCGCTTTGCTTTTTCCCTCGCCTCGGTTCGCCCGAAGATTGGGACAGTCCACGGTCCGCGCGTTACCCCTGCCCCTCTCTTCACACGTGGGAGGTGCGCAGTAAATAACGACGCGGAGAGCAACGGGGGACATATCTTTCTTGACCGGCCCCACCTGCCACGGCCGGGCTTGACAAAGCACCTCCGAAATCCAACCCCCCGCTTACCCCCGCCGGTCGTCGAAAACCCAGCGGACCAATCATCGCCCCGATCGAGTTCATTCATCCATCTCTGACTGTTCGATCCTATCCGTCCGCGCAGGGCATGCGCCCCACGGCGCGCGGCAAGAAGCGCTCGCGCCGCTCCCACGATCCCTTCGAGCTGTGGATGGGCAAGCTCGACCGCTGGGTCGACAAGAACCCCGTACTAGCAAACGCCCTCACCGGCGTCATCCTCGGCTTGACCATCTACGTCTTCTGGGCCATGTTCGGGGAGTCGCTCACGAAGGTGTACGAAGCGCACTTAGGACCGACGCTGACCCCGCTCATCGTCAAGCACGTCATGCCGCACTACGTGACGGTCCGGGACGTCGTCGTCGATGCCGCGGCGAAGACGGGGCTGGACAAGGTTGGTAGGTTCCTGTATCAGGTGGGGGCGAAGGCGGCGGAGATGACGCAGGCGAAAGAGCTGTGATTGATTGGTCTGCGGAGAGCGCACAGCTGTGTGTTGGGGCTAGCTTTATTGTTTAAATTGGATCTTAATTAGGATGGCGTGTGTGTGTGGTAGTCGTGAGTGAACGAACCGGCGCGTGCGTGTGAGAGTCGTGTACGGGGGCAAAAGTCAAGTGGCGCCTCCAAGGAGGAATCGAACCTCTGGGCCGCTAAGCCCCTACAGGTTTGAAGCCTGCACCCAAGGCCACTCAGGATCATGGCGGCAAGCTCTATACGCGTATTGCCCATTTATGTATCGCGGTTTCATGGTCACCGTCACGGTTTATGGGTCAGTGATTGATTCCGGTGAGCTGCTCTGTGACGGTGTGACTGATTTTCACGAGTTGGTGCTCGACGACTGCGAAGGACGGACGCGCCACACCACGACGTCGGCGCGCGCTCGTGTGGGGAGGGTCTTGAACGATGCCTAACGCGTTGGATACCCTTCGAAGCCTCCGCGCGATCGGTCACCGCGGGGGTGCCCTGACTGCCTTCGCGCGACGCTTCACCGCCGCGCCCGCGCTCTTCACTCCGGACGACGGCGATGATGGCGCGTCGAACGAGCCGCGGCCGGCGCGTCGCGAGCCGCAGCCGGCCGATATCGTGCGGATCGACGTCATGGGCCACACGCAATTCTACCCAGGTGCGTCTCCATCCGGCAGGAAACATCTCGCACAGCGTCGTCCCGCATGGTCCCATCGCCACCACGTATCTCCATCCGCAAACCCCTAACCCCGCGATCGGCGCTCCAACGCTCACCTCCCGCGCCCCACCACCCCCCCACACCCCATTCAACACAGTGTCCACGGGCGATCGCAAGAACGGCTACCCCGACATGACCGTCGCGCAGCTCTCCGACGCGCTCGACGCCAGGTACGCCGCCAAGAAGCTGCCCGCGGAGCGCCACGTCCAACAACTCATGGCGAAAGTCGCAACCGCCGAGGACGCCTCTCTCGCGGCGGCGACGCTCGCGAGGTTCCACCACCACCGCGCCGCCGCCTTCGCCTCCATGAACCTACCGCGCTCAAGGCACGGGCTCACCCCGCAGTCGCTCATGATGTTCATCGGCGCGTGTCACCGCGGTGGGAACGTCGAGGCGGCGATGAGCGCGGCGGAGAACCACAACGCGCTCGGGCTGCCCATGACGCGGCCCGCGCTCGTGAAACTGACACAGCTGTGCGAGGACGCGGGTCAGGTGCTGCGGGTGTACGAGCTGTGGCAGAAGGAGGGGTGGGACGTGGACGGCGCGATCGCGGAGGCTGTGGTGATCGCCGCGGCGAGGGTGGGCGAGCCCGACGCCGCGGAGCGATGGCTCGATGAATTCAAGGCTGCTGGGATCGATGCTTTCGACTTTTCAAAGTGCGAGGCGGCGGTGGCGGACAAGCGCGCGGAGATGGCGCCGCCGGCGACGGATGATGACGTCAATCCATCGGATGGCGGCGAAGAGAACGGGGGAACGGAAGAGGACGGACACGATGTATCCCAGGGGGAGAACGAGAGTAAGTGAGCGCGTGTCGTCTAGGTGTTGAATCGTACCAAAGACTATAACTCTTAGTCTACTGGCCGAAGTACCGCGCCGTTCCGTTGATGGCGTCGCCGTCGCGTCCCATCTTCTCCAGCTTCTCCGACGTGGTGAGCCCCTGCACCCCCGCGAACGCCGCGCCCAGGATGTTCTCGGTGCACGCCTCCTCCACCTTGCATTCGGGCAGGATGCGTTCCTCGCCTGAGTTGCGCGCCACGAAGTTCTCAGCCTGTTTCTGTGCGTACTCTCTCCGGTCGCCGTCGCAGTCCATCATCCCGCCCTCGCATTTCATCCTCATGGCGTCGTCTCGCGAGTCCATGTACTGCTTGACGGAGGGGTCCACGATGGTGAGCTCGATGGCGAGCGACGCGGTGGGCGCGAGCGTTCCGGCGAGGGTCGCGGCGCACAGGGACGCAGCCATCGCGCGTTTTGCGTTTTCGTGCCAACTGGATTTCTCCTCATCGCGGGTGCGCGTCTCGGAGACGACGTTCGTTCGGGCGCGGGTGGCGCGGCGCGCGGGCTTCGCGGTGACACGCGCGACGCGTACGGTCGATACGAAGGAAAGCGTCGACATGGATGCGAATTCGGGTGGCGATGCGGCCCTCGACGCGCGTGTTGTTGTGGCGTGGTGTCCGAGAGAGAGAGCTGACCTGGACTCCGGAGATTTGCATCTGAGATTCGCCAGTGATGAGCTGCAGGCACCCCGACCGAAATTGCGAGTGAAGCGACGGGCGCTGTCTCACACCGTGGGGGCGCCGGGAGAGCCGCGGGGCCGGGTCGGGAGTGTCACACGGACTCACGGGAGCGTATCCGTCGCGATGGAGCCACCCACACCGCCGGTCGCCGCCCCGAGCGGCGCACACGCCCGGCTTCTCTTCAAGTGCCAGGCGTGCGCGGCAGTCTTGGACGTCACCGACGGGGCCGACGGGAGCACCGCGCCGGGACGCCACGGCGACGCGGGTTCGTCGCAGGGAGGCGGCGTGGACGAGTCGTGGGTCCTCCCCGAGGGTGCACGCGGGGGTAAACCCGGGGTCGTCGGCGCGTCACCGCCCGGAGGCGCCGCCCCCAATCTCTCCTCCTCTTCGCGCGGAAACATGGCCGAGTCGTTCGTGGTCCTTCCCTCGTCCGTGAGCCGGGTCCCGCGCGACGTCGGGGGCCACGGACTCGACGCGCGGTGCGCCGCGATGGCTAAGATGTTCGACATGGCGAGCGACGAGTCCAAGATCGACCTTCCCATGTGCCTCGAATGCGCGGCGTCACTTCGCGAAGAGTTGGAGCTGCGAATAAAGGAAACGCAGGCGGAGTGCGAGACGTACGCGCGGTGCCTCGAGACGCTGGGGGGTGCCGAGGGGGGTGCCGAGGGGGGTGCCGAGGGGGGTGCCGACGGGGGTGCCGACGCGAACACAGCTGTGCGTCAGCGCGGCGCGTTCACGCCACGCGAGAAGGAGGAGGCGGAGACTCGGAAGGTGGAGGCTGAGCTGCGGGCGGAGCTAACGAAGGCGGCTGACTTGCGACTCGAGCTGGACGACTTGCGCGGGGAACGGCTCGGTTTAGAGGCTGAGTCCAACGACTTGGACGCGCGGGAGTCGGCGTACTGGGACGACTTCAACGACTTCAAACTGGCACTCGAACGCCACGTGGACGAACGCGATTCGCTCGTCGTCTCCGTGGAGCAGACGGGACGGCAACTGGAGAGGCTCCGGAGAACAAACGTCTTCAACGACGCGTTTCACGTGTGGTTCGACGGGCCGTTCGGAACCGTCAACGGCTTCAGGCTCGGGCGCTTACCCAACGTCGCGGTGGAGTGGGACGAGATCAACGCCGCGTGGGGCATGACCTGCCTGCTCCTGAGCACCATGGCCAACGCGGTGAAACTGGAATTCACGCAGTATACGTTACAGCCCATGGGAAGCTTCTCCAAAGTATTAGACAAGAAAGGTGAGTTTATTTTTATTCTCGTATGGGCAATTAGTATGACGGCGTGTTTTGTTCACAGGCAACGCGTACGAACTGTACGGGCCGGTGAACATCTTATCGAGCCACAAGTACGACAGGGCCATGGCGGGGTTCTTACACTGCCTGCACGAGTTTGGCACGTTCGCCAACGAGAGTGACGTGGCGGCTGGGGTGAATCCGCCGTTTGAGTTGCCGTATGCCATCGACGGCGATAAGATTGACGGGCGGAAAATTGCGTTTCCGTTTAACCGGTACGAGCGTTGGACCGCGGCGTTGAAGATCATGCTGACGGACTTGAAGACGTGCCTGGCGTGGCTGTCGAACCAGCAGGGTAGTACGCGGGGGTGACGTGGATTCGTTTAGGGATTCGCCTCGTTGTAACATTAACGACAACTCACGATGCAAGTGACGCCACACGTGTTTGTCCCATTCTTCGACGCCGATACCAGCGTAGAATTCAAATATCCATCCGAGCTTTCATCATCTCTCGGCGGAGAGGAGAGGCGTCGGGCAGAGTCGAGGTCGCGAGGGCGGCAGACTGTATTTTACGGCGCCATGCTGGTCGAACGCGACAAGTTCCGGTTCGCGTACGATGAGCTCCGGCAGGACAGCCGCGAGTGCCCCGTGCACGTGTACGTGTCCACCGCGGACGTGGACTCGTGCGCCGCGTTCTCCATCTTGAAGACCATGATGCGATCTGACGGGATCCCGTTCAGCGCGTACCCCGTGAGCGGCTACCAGGAGCTCCAGAACCTCGGCGAGCGCCTCCCCAAGGATGGCAAGAACCGATCCATCGTCCTCATCAACTGCGGAGGCACCGAGGACGTCGTCACCCTGCTCGGTGCGTCCCATACCCGACTCGGGCACCCCATTCTTTCCCAATCTTTCGCCGGGATTTCAAAAAAAGCGATCCGTTGAACGCGCCCACACCCTCCCGACTGACCCGCACATCCCCCCAAACCCACCCATTCACCGTCAACAGGCCTTCCCGAGGGTACGCGCGTGTTCGTCTTCGACAGCCACCGCCCGTTGAACCTCGAGAACACCCGCGCGGACAACCGCGACGTGCTCGTGCTGAGAGACGAGAAGGAAGGCGAGGAGCATTTCCCGGCGCCCGACTCCGACTACGGCGAATCCGACGACTCCTCCGACGATGACTCATCGGACGAATCCGACGACGACGCAGATGAGAACGATGACAACTCGGACGACGACGACGACAAGGAGAACTCCAGCGGGGGGAACGAAGGCGTTGAAGCGGACGAGGACGACGAACGCGCCGCGAAGCGAAGGAAAAAAGCGGAAAAGGCGGAGCGACGAGCGCAGCGCAACATCCCATCCCCGCGGACCCGGCGCTTACGTCGCGAGCAGAAGCGGTACGAGCGCATCTCGTACTACTCTCGCGGCTCGTTCTACGGAAGGGCGGCGGGCTTGCTCATGTACGACATCGCGCACGACACGCACAAAGACTCCCTCGAGAAGCATCACCCGCTCTGGCTCGCCGTTGTATCCCTGACGGACCAGTACGTGCATCAGAGGCTGTCGCACGAGTCGTACACCGCGGGGGTGATGGAGCTCGCCACGCAGGTGAGCAACCTCCCCGGCGCGGACGCGCCGACGTCGCGCGTCCTGGACGAAGGCGTCGTGGTGCGCGCGTTTGAAGATCGCAGGATTCAGTACGCCGAGGAATTCCGGTTCTCGATGCTCCGGCACTGGTCCCTGTACGAGGCGATGATGCACTCGCCGTACGTGGCGACCCGCATGCAGACGTGGAGAGACGTCGGGCGACAAGCCATGAACTCGCTGCTCACCCACATCGGCCTGCCCTTGGAGGTTTGCAAGCAGCAGTTCACGCACATGTCCCCAGCGCACGCGAAGATGCTGAGCGAGAAACTCGAGGAACACGGCCCGAGCCACGGGTTGACCGACCTCAAGTTCTGGTCCTTCTCGTTCTCGCACGGCTTCAAGGTGAAGCTCGCGGCGTCCGACGTGGTGCACGGGGTAACCGCGCTGCTCGAGGGGCTGCCGAGCGCGACGGGCGCGGACGAGGACGGCGAGGGCGAGTCTGGCGAGGGCGGAGGCGGCGGGGGCGCCGCGTTCTGGCGCGCCGTCAACGCGCTGGGCATGACGCGCTCGGACGAGATGTCCGCGGGGTTGGGGCACGCCATGCGCGCGCAGCGGGCGCTGATGCGGCAGGGCGGCTTGGCCCTCGCGAACAAGGCTGTCATTCGAACCGTCGGCGGCTTGCGGTACTTTTCGCTCCTCGACCACGGATCCCCCGCGGATCTGCCCTTCTTTAAGCACCCGCTGTCGCTCCTACGCCTGGCGCTGTTCCTGCAGGATGCGCTGCGGACCGTGAAGAAGATCGAGCGTCCGCTCGTGGTGGTTGGCCCGTGCGTGGATGCGGAGAAGGGTATGGCGATGGTGGTTGGCGTGACTGGTAAGCCCAACAATGACGACACCGCCGGTGGGAACCACTTCGCGCATTCGTTCCGCCGAGCCGCGGAGCACACCAGGGCCAAGTTCAGGCACGATTCGTTCGAGGCGTCGGTGCTGACGGTGGCGGAGAGGAACTTGGGGGAGTTTATGGAGTCGTTGTCGGACTTTGACGCCGAACGGTTGGCGCGCGAGAGGATGGCGGCGGCGTGAGTGACGAGAGTCGAGACGCGAACGTAACTCTTATTTGAAATGATACGAGAGGAAGATCTCACTCATCGTCACCCGGGTTTATCGTGAGGTGTTCGGCGTACGTAATGGCGGCCTTCTCCCACCCCGGGCACTTGTTATCGACCAGATACTGTAAGGTGTCCCAGTGTTGGTGTTTGGCGGCAGAGCTGAACGCCATTTCATCCCATGGGCACCCGTTCGCACGCAGCCATTTAACCACCTCAAGGTGCCCATTGCAAGCGGCATAAAACAGATGATAGTCATGCCACTTACCGGTCATCCCGTTGTCTTTCATTCATCGAAGTATGTGAATATGCCCTGAATTCACGGCTCCCGAGGCGCACAGTCTGCAATGTATTGGGCACCCTTTCTCAAAAAGCCACTTCAACACGTCTAGACGACCCTCGTGAGCCGCCATCATCTGTCTATGTTCGCAATCGGTAGATGGGGTACCGTCCGAACGAAATAGCGTTTTCGAAACACCAAACCTTCTTATGCACGCGATGGGCTCCACCTTGTATATTGAGTCCCTGCAGGCTTTGTTTACGAGTGCGAGGGAAAAGTGGTCTTTGGAGTTAAGCTTTGTGAGAACCTCAGCCTCGAAAACCTCCGGCAGTTCTCGAATCAGCGCGCCCAGCAGCACACCAAAGTCGCCTTCTGACAAATGGCGCGACAGCTGCTGCGTGAGTTGCGTGAGTTCACTTAAGGTACGGGCGTTGGCCTCGCAAACAGCCTTGTAGTCACCCAACTCAGCCTGGAGCCCAGCCAACTCAGTCTTGAGCTTTACCAACTCAGTGTTGAGGTCGGCGCAGCCAAGACAGCCGGGCGTGGCGGCGTCCACATCCGCGGATCGTTTGATTCTTTTAATTCCCCTAGTCTCCATGGCGACGTCGACGGGCGATACGGCGCGGGGCGGCAGTGAAGTGTGGGGGGTGCCCTCGGTCGTGGCTTTTTCCTTTGGCCCGGGAGGCTGAATTTTCGCCGTGCACTCAAGGATTGGAGGTTTATCCACAGAGAGGTTCTAGGTCACGGCGCGCCACAGAACACGCCGCGGAGAGGCGACGGGCGCTGCGCATTCTTCGACTTCGTGCCATCTGGCGTTCGACGACACACGCACAGTCACGCGATATGCTCGCGTCGACGGTATCCTCGCGTTCGTGCGCGGCGCGCGTCGCGGCACCGACCCGCGGCGCCACCCGCTCGCGCGAATCGCTTTTGGCAGACGGAGGGGTGGCCGCGCGTGATCGAGTCGCGCGACGTTCGATCGCGGCGCGATGGACCGGCCGCGATCGCAGGGGCGATGCCGTCGCGGTCAGATCGGATGCCGAGGGCGCGTCATCGGAGGCGTCCAAGCCCAACGGCGTGTACGAGCGCTTCCAGCAGGGCATCAGCGACGAGGAACGCGAGGCGGTGCGCCAGTCCTGGGACAAAGTCATGCGCTGGTCACGACGCGTGGAGGAGAAGAACTCGAAGAAAGAAGACGTCCTGGCCACCACCAAGAAGGTCGCGGTCATGGGCGGCGGGTCCTTCGGCACCGCCATGGCCACACTACTCGCGCGCAACAAGCCGGACCTCGACGTCGTCATCCTCGTTCGATCCGAGGCGGACGCCGCGTCAATCAACGAAGACCACAAAAACGCGAAATACCTACCAAAGTACGAACTCCCAAATAACATCAGGGCCACCACGGACCCGGCGCACGCGCTGCCGGAGTGCGACTTCATCGTGCACGCCGTACCGGTGCAGTCCAGCAAGGCGTTTCTCGCCGGAGTCAAAAAGCACATATCGCCCGATACCCCTCTGCTGTGCCTCAGCAAAGGACTGGACAGGGAGACGTGCGAGATGATGTCCGAGGTTATTCCCGAAGGTTTAGGGCGCAAACAACCCCTCGCGGTGCTCTCCGGACCCACGTTCGCGGTGGAGCTCATGCAGGGCTTACCCACCGCCATCGTCGCCGCGTCGGAGGATAAAAATCTCGCGTGGCGGGTCCAGCGCTTGTTCGCGTCCACGCATCTGCGCGTGAACACCAGCGCGGACGTCGTCGGGGTCGAGATGAGCGGCGCGTTGAAGAACGTGCTGGCCATCGCCGCGGGGATGATCGAGGGTTTGGAGTTGGGGAACAACGCGCTGGCCAGCGTTGTGGCGCAGGGATGCGCAGAGATCCGATGGCTGGCGTCTAAGATGGGCGCCCGGCCCGAGACGCTCGCGGGTCTGTCGGGGACGGGCGACATCATGCTGACGTGTTTCGTGAACCTGTCGCGTAACCGCAGCGTCGGCGTGAGGCTGGGTAAAGGGGAGTCGCTGGAGGATATTTTGGGATCGATGAACCAGGTGGCGGAAGGGGTGGCGACGGCGGGGGCGGTGATGAAGTTGGCGCGAAGGTACAAGGTGTCGCTGCCGGTGCTCACCGCGGTGGCGAGGATACTGGAGGATGACCTCGACCCGCGGGATGCGGTGCAGGAGATCATGAACCTGCCGCAGGTGCCGGAGGTTTAGATTCAGGGTGTAGACGTTGAGGGGTGTAGACGTTGTGATGCGAAATGCCAAAAACGCCAATAAAGGACCCAATAACCCAGCCGCGGCTCGCCAAGTGGAGAGGCTTATCTTTGGGACGGCACCGATGCACGGTTTGTAACTCGCCTTTTTGCGTACGTGTCACCCATGAGTCAGCTTTTCGATCGCTTTTCGAATTGGTATGGCTTTTCAGTCAGGGTCGGGAGAAGCTGGCTCGAAATTCGAACAAGTGGCCGTTTACAACTCGTGATTCAGCCGTCCGTTGTTACGTATTCTCCAGAGCTCCAGATGGAGGCGCTTCAAAGATCGCGCGCGGTACCCCAACCCGTCGCCGTGCTCGAGCACCCAGGTCAGTGAGTGCACTTCGAGTGAGTGCTCGCGTAAGTCGCGTGAGTCCCAGCCGTCGTCGACCGCGCCCGTGCTCTCGGGTTCGACCGCGCGTTCAAGGTTTCGCCGCGCCCCTCACCTCGGTTTTTTCCGGGGCACCGAAATGTTTGTCCGGTGCGGCTCCATCGCGGCCCCGTACGCGGCCCCTTCCGTCGTAGCGCGCGCGTCGGTTCACGCTCGCACCGGCCGTGTGGTTCGCGCGCACGGCGTCGCTCGCTCGTCCGAGCGCGCCGCCGCCGCGCGCGCACCCGCGGCCACCGCCCACCCTAAAGCCAAGCGCGGCTCGCTCGCCGCGGTGGCGCGGGCCATGGCGGGCAACGTCAGCCCCGACGGCTACTCCGTCGACGGCATGGGCTGCGCCGCCGTGGACGAGCAGCTCCTCGAGCACGAGGGTCACCTCAAGTACCGCTGGGATAAGTTCATGGAGACCAAGAAGCGCATCGAGGACGCGGAAGGTTCCCTGGAGGAGTTCGCAAAGGGATACGACAAGTTCGGCTTCAACAAAAAAAGCGACGGCTCGATCGTCTACCGCGAGTGGGCCCCCGCCGCGTGCTCCGCCTTCCTCATCGGCGACTTCAACCAGTGGTCCCCGGAATCGCACCCGATGCAGAAGGACGACTTCGGCGTCTGGGAAATAACCCTCCCCGCCGGTACCATCCCCCACGGATCCCGGGTCAAGATCAAGATGAGAAAATCAGACCAAGGATGGGTCGACCGCATCCCCGCGTGGATCACCTACGCCACGCAGGAACCCCAGCTCGGCGCGCACTACGACGGCGTGTACTGGGACCCACCCGCGGGCGAGAAGTACGAGCGCGTCAACCCACGGCCCAAGCGCCCGTCATCCAGCCGCATCTACGAAGCGCACGTGGGCATGAGCGGCGAAGATCCCAAGGTTAACACCTACCGAGAGTTTGCCGATGATATCCTCCCGCGGATCAAGCTCGGAGGGTACAACACCGTGCAGTTGATGGCTGTGATGGAGCACGCGTACTACGGCTCCTTCGGGTACCACGTCACCAACCCATTCGCCGTGTCGTCGCGGTGCGGTACCCCCGAGGATCTCAAGTATCTCGTGGATAAGGCTCACGGCATGGGCATCCGGTGCCTTCTGGACGTCGTCCATTGCCACGTGTCGTGCAACATCGAGGACGGCATCGCGGGATACGACTTCGGCCAGCACACCGAGTCCTCCTACTTTGGCGCCGGCGACGACGGCTACCACTGGCTCTGGGACTCCAGGATTTACAACTACGGTAACTGGGAGGTGCAGAGGTACCTCCTGTCTAACCTGCGGTACTGGGTGGACGAGTACGGCTTCGACGGGTTCCGCTTCGACGGCGTCACGTCCATGCTGTACAACCACCACGGCCTCGAGATGGAGTTTTCCGGTGACTACAAGCAGTACTTCGGGATGGAGACCAACGTTTCCGCGGTCAATTACCTCATGATGGCCAACGATATGCTTCACGAGTGCTACCCCGGAATCGAGATCATCGCCGAGGACGTGTCCGGGATGCCCACGCTGTGCAGACCAGTGAAGGAGGGCGGCATCGGGTTCGACGCTCGGCTCGCGATGGCCATCCCCGACCTCTGGGTCCGAACACTCAAGGCGTCGCGGGAAACCGGGCTGAAGGATGAGGACTGGAGCATGCACGACATCATCGCCACGCTGTGCAACCGCCGATACACCGAGAAGTGCATCGGGTACTCCGAATCGCACGATCAGTCCATCGTGGGTGATAAGACGGTCGCGTTCTGGCTCATGGATGCCGAGATGTACGACGGCATGAGCACCTTCGAGGAGCCCACCGACGTGGTCTCCCGGGGCATGGCGCTGCACAAGATGATCCGGATGATCACCATGGCCATCGGCGGCGAGGGCTACCTCAACTTCATGGGCAACGAGTTCGGGCACCCGGAGTGGGTCGACTTCCCACGCGAGGGCAACAAGTGGAAGCACGACCACTGCAGACGGCAGTGGTCCCTATCGGACACCGAGCACCTCCGCTACTTTGAACTCAACAATTTCGACAAGGCGCTTATGCAACTCGAGGAGAAGTACGGCTTCATGTCGCACGAACACCAGTTCGTGTCCATGGCTTGCGAGGAGCGCAAGGTGATCGTCGCCGAGCGCGGCCCACTGCTCTTCGTCTTCAACTTCCACCCCACGATGTCGTACGAGGGCCTCGAGGTTGGCCTCGGGATGCCGGGCAAGTACCGCATCTGCCTCGACACCGACGCGTGGAGCTTCGGCGGAGCCGGACGCGTGGGCCACGACGAGGACCACTTCACCTCCCCGGGGGGACCCAACACCTTCGTCGGGCCGTACGAGCAGGAACCCAGGCCGTGCATGCTCAAGGTGCTCTCGCCGTCCAGGTCCGCGCAGGTGTTCTACAAGGTTCCCGAGGATGAGATTGACATGAGCCTCAACGTCGGCGCGGGTGAAAACGTTCACAACCTACGCCAGCCCGGCGGGCTTCGAGTCGAACCGATCGGATCGGTACCCCCGCCCCGGTCCAACGCGCCGCCCCCGCCGGCGTCAAACGCCGTCGGCATGCAGCGGTCGTCCGTCGCGGTGGATCCCGATCAATACGACCCCGAAAACGCCTCACGCGGCATGGCGAGGTCGGCGCCCGCGCCCGCGCAGACGTCCTTCAACCACCCCGCGACGCCCGTCGGAGCCGCGACGTATGTCGCGAAGAAGCAGCTGATGGATGATCCCGATCAATACGATCCCGAGAACGCCTCACGCGGCATGGCGAGGTCGGCGCAGCAGCCCGCCGCGCAGACGTCCTTCAGCCACCCCGCCGCGACGTACGTGGCTAAGAAGCAGCTGATGGACGATCCCGATCAGTTCGACCCGGAGAACGCGTCGCGGGGCAAGTCACGGAGCGCCGCGGCTCCCTCCAGCTACGGAACGGGCGGCTCGTCCGCGGCTCCGTCCAGCTTT
>Ga0257106_1000548_pt1 | contig 21873 bp, 17 predicted proteins | sample LP_taG_3_FD_190177 | JGI IMG/M metagenome (GOLD analysis project Ga0257106, IMG submission 190177) | Marine microbial communities from Northeast Subartic Pacific Ocean, Canada - LP_J_2011_P26_10m | ecosystem: Environmental > Aquatic > Marine > Oceanic | place: Canada: Northeast Subartic Pacific...
TGGCTTCGGGGTGGTGGGACCGTCGGTGGGTGACGGTGATGCGGGTGGTGCGTCGTCGTCCGTGGTCGTCGTGCCGGTGGGCTCCCGCTCGGCGGCGGGCGAGGCACGCGATTCGACGTCGAGTTCGGGCGGGGGACCCGCGGAGGAGAGGCTCGAGGGTTGAACCAGGGATTTAGGCGAGGGTGGGACGGGCGCGTCGGACGCCGCCGCGCCAGGCGTGTCCGACTCCGGCGGGGGACCCTCGTCGCCCGTGACCGACGGCATCGTCTCGGCGAGCTGGGAGAGGTCCAGCGCGCCGCCCGATGCGGCGGAGGGCGACGTGGACGCGGAGGGATCTTCGGCGTGTGCCTCGCCCGCGCCCCCGACTTCGTCTCCGCGCGTGCTGACCGCGCCGATGCTCTGCTGGCGCGTCAGCCACGACGGGCTGGGCGGCGCAGTCTCCGATCGAATATCCTCCTCCGGGTCGAAGAACTCATCGTCCGAGGAGTCGTCGGAGTACATGGTGAAGCGGCCGCTGCTGCCGGCGCGCTCTGTGTCTGCGTCGGGTCTGACACATAACGAGATCTTTTGGCGATATTGATGAGACCGTTGAACACTCGCGTGAATTGAAAATGGGAGTGAACTCGTCGGAGCGACCGAGCGCGCGTCAAAGCCTCTGGCGCAGCTGGAAGGCCGGGGTTCTCGCGGTCCCGCGTCGAGTAGCGCGCGAGAGGGACCGTAGGCTCGATCCACGCGCCGCGCGTGTCCGTGGTGGGCTGGATACGCGTTGAGAGGAAGGAGGGAGGCGTTCGAATTCCTCGGAAAAGGTTGGCACCCCACGACGCACGGGCACAAAATGGAGGGAACCGGCACCAACGGCGCGCACGAGCCAAAGGGACGGACAAAGTACAAGTACATCACCCTCGCCGAGGCGTACGACTCCTTCCCCGGCGCGGAGGTTAACTTCTACGGCATCGTCGCCGAGTGGACCGTCCCTCGCCCGACGCGCAAAGGGACCGATATGTACCAAGTGCTCAAGCTACGGGACGCCAGCGTGACGGACATCACGAGCGACGGAGACGGCGGGCATTACTCCGACATCCAGGTGCAATTCTTCGCGTCATCCAGGGAGGAGCTCCCAAAGCCGCGGAAGAAGGGCGACATCATCCGGCTGCACAGGGTCAAGGTCGGCCGATGGGACGGCAAGCCGCAGCTCAACGCGAAGATCGGGACCATCATGCAGGGAGGCATGGCGGGCGGGTACAGCCGGTGCCAGTACTGTCTGTTCGACGCCAAGGTGGCCGAAGGCGTGGAGAACGCGGGGTTCGAACCCTACCAGCGCAGCAGCGTCGGGTTCACGTTCGACGTCCAGAACGACAAGGCACGGATCCAAGGCCTGCGCGATTACCTCGCTCGGATCGGCGGGGAGATGGCCCTCGTCGACGACACGTTTTCAATACCGCTCACTCGAATCACAATGCTCAAGAACTACGACCTGCACGTGCTGGTGCTGGACGTGGTGCGCGATAAGGGCAAGGTGACGCTGGTGGTGTGGGACGGGAGCGACGCGCGGCCGTTCATTCCCGGGCTGAACCTGAACGACGGGGGTCCGGGCGACGGACACGGGTGCCACTATTGGATGCCGTGCGCGCAGGACTTTCCGGTTGAAGCCGGAGCGTTCGCCGGAGACGACGTACCAGGCCTCGGCACCGCGTTCCCCGTGCTGTTAAGGCAGTTCGACATCGAGATCGAGGACTTACCCGCGAAAGGCCAATGGATCCGGCTGCGACAGCTGTCGTCGTGGGTCAAGAACGGTCAGCTCCAAGGTTTATTCGTGCAGTCGTCGAAGTGGGCACCCGCCGAGCCGAACCACGCGTGGCTCACCGCGTCCAAGACACGGGACACGCGCAGGCAGGTGTCGCTGTGGGCGAACGAGCAAGTGGGCGCCACGACGAACGGTGCCAACAACGGTGCTAACAACGTTCAGGGCCAGGGCGTGGGGGTGTACGAGATGCCGCGGCAGGTTCCGTTTGGCATGACCAGGACGATGCACGAGAATCAGCCGTTGCGATCCATCCGCGAGATTCTGATGGCACCGGCGCCCAACAGGCACCGGTGCCTCGTGCGGATCATCCAGCACTACCCAAAAGACACGCACGACCTCTGCGCCGAACGCGACGACGAGGGCGCCACTAAACCCAAGCGAAGGAAGGGCGTTAATGAACCCAAGGCGGCTGCGAAGGGCAAGAACGACCCATTGGATAAAAAGTGGGAGTGGAACCTGAGTTTCCTCATCGAGGACGCCACCGGCAAGATGACGGTGAACGTCGCGCCGGAGGATGGACGCGAGTTCTTCCCGCACATCGAGCCGTGCGATCTGTGGGACAACGAGAGCGCCTTCGTCAAGGTGGAGAAGACGATGCGGGCGCTGACGGTGAAGGAGGACCGGGCGCCGGGCGAGGGATGGGTGCAGATGTGCGTAATGTCGTACGTAGGCGAAGACGGCAGACGGTTCCACAGACTCTTCGGCACTCGCGTGTTGTAGTTTTACAAAAAGATTTACCTACACAAGGAATCACCACATGTACCACACCCACCACCACCCACGTGTCATCGGGCTACTCCTTCGCCCCGACGAAACCCTGCACCTTGGATATCCAATCCACGTACAGCGTCTGCTCCTTGTGCACGTGAAGCTCTGCGACGTAATTCGCCAGCACGTGGTCCACGCCCCTGGCCTCGAGGTACCTGTGGAACTCCTCCTGCACCGTCTCATCTAGTTCATCGTAGTTGGGGCCCGGGTAGGTGGCGGCGAGTAAGTCCGCGTCGTCCTCCTCGGCGTCGGAGAGTGACTCGTACCGGACGTTGCGAACCTCCACGGTTTCACCGTCGGTTGCGCACGAAAACTCGAGCATCTCGCCGCCGTCTCCTTTGGACACGTTGACGATGAAGTGCAGCGCGGCTTCTTCGTCGTCCTCGATCTCCACGCTGGAGTCCTCGGTGGTCACGGAGAAGTCGTCCTCGTCGTACGGGTCCTGTCGTCGTTGACGGGGTTGTGAACGGGATATTTAGTTAGGTTAGGATATTTAGTTGGGTGATGATGATGTGAACGTCGACGGGTTCGAGGCGGATGGAAGGGGGGGTGGGTGGTACGGAAAGGGGCGCGTACCTCCGCCGCGTTGAAGGTGATGGAGATTTCCTCATCGTCGCCGTAGGTCCTCACGAGGGTGATCTCGCAGTCGCCGTCGGACTCGATGAGCTCGAACGGCGCCGGGGGACCGGCCGCGATGATCTCGCTCGGCACGTACGTGGATCGCTCGTGCTCGAGCTCCTCGCCGAGCACCTGGTACAGACCCTTCTCGCTCGCGTCGGTGGATCCGGCGTCGTGGAGTAGGGAGGAGTGGTGGATGTCCCTGCGCAGCGCGGTGCGCACCGCCGCGACGGGGGAGACGCGTCCAGCCGCGGCGAGGTCCGACGCGCACAGCGTGGACAGCGCCCGGCGCTCGACGTGCGGCGCCGAGGCCCGCGCGCCGGTGACGAGGGGCTGGAGCGCGGTGCGCGCGCGGCGGAGGGCGGATCGGAACATCGCGGATCGGAAGTCGAACGACGGGCGTGCGTGCACCCTCGCGCTCGAAGGAGTGCCACATCGACATCATCAGAAGGGCACAATAGAATATTCTGTTCACTACCTTTACGAGTATTTAGAGCCTTTCGCCAATACCTTAGGTGCTTACAACAACATCTACGCTTTCACTTCCAAACGCGAGCGCACGTGTGACATCTCACGAATCAACTGATGCCGCCCGACCTCGCACCGGAGGACACCGCGCGCGCGAGCCTGCACTCCAACTCACCCGCCGCCTCGGGCGGGACGCTCAAGTCACAGCTGTCGTAACGTTTCCTTCCAGCCTCCACCGCGTCCGGCGACAGGTCGTTGAGCAGGTCGTTGATGGATCTGGTCACCAGGTCTAGGTACTCCACGGGGTCGTCGAAGTTCACCTTGACGCGCGCGTTGTTCGCCTTGAGCATGGCCTCGGTGGTGGTGACGGATTGGATGATGTCCTGCACGGCGTAAGGGTCCGCGCCGTACGCGTCGGAGAGGGTGGGCAAGGACCTCGCGAGCGGCCCCGAGACGCGCGTGCTGGTCTTGGTGAGCGCCTGCGAGAGGTCGCACGGGAACACGGGCGCCGGGCACGAATCCTTCCAATCCACGAGCTGATCCTGCACGTTCTTGATCGAGTCCTGAACGCCGAAGACGACGGCGAGCGCCTGCGCGGGATCGTTGATTGGGACGTCGAGGTCCTTGTTGTACATGGCGGCCGCGGGCATCGCGGCGGGGCCGAGGTTGACGAGCGGAGCCACGACCGCGACGGCGAGGGAGGACGCGAGCGCCTTCTTCCAGGAGGATGTCTCGGAGGATGACGAGGCATCGCGGTCCAACTGGGATCCCTCGGAAGGACCCGCGCGGCAGACGACCGCGCATGGGGGGGATTTGGTGCGTCGCGCGACGCGAACGCGAGGCACCGTAGAGGCACGCGTGAGCGATGCGACGGAAGACATGGTCGACTGCATCGCCCTGTGTGCGGTCGTTGTGGCGTCGCGCTCTCGATAAAACCAGTCATGACGTGGACGATAGGATCAGGATAGGGACGAAAGTTTCATAAAAGGGGGGTATAGAGGCAGGTGGGTGCAATGAGTAACTCTGAGCGTCTGGCTATCGATTTCTTATACGACCTGCTAAGGGCGCATCACGCCGTCGGGTAAACTGTGCGTGCTCTCCGAGTGATGCACCTCGCCGTCGGATCTCGACGGACCCGCGAGGTATTTCCAAAGAAAATAAAGCGCCACGCCGTTGCTCCATCCGAACCCCCTCTGCGGTGTATACTCCCCGCCGCCGCCCGCCCGTGTACCCGCCACCCGCGCGTCGTACTTCTCGTGCATGTACCCCGTGCGTCCCATCAACGTCGCGCACCCACGCACCCACCGAACGGCGACGTCCCTGGCCAGCGCCGCGCCCTTAACGCCGCCGTACCGTTCGCATCCGTCGCAAATCGCGTGAACCAACGGCGCCCACGCGTTGGGGTAGTCCCACTGGTGGCCGGTGTGTACTAGTGACGTCGCGATACCGCCCGGAAGAACCAAGCCACTGGTTCGCAACGCATCGACCGCGGCGTGCGCGTGGACTGACCCGGCGTCGACGGCGCCGCACCATAGGGGGATCCAGTCAGACGCTCGGACGCCCGGGACGTACCCCGAATCGTCCCGGATCGCTTCGTCACCGGACACGTCTCCGGAGTCTCCGATACATCCATCCCAATCGCGGAGAAGTAGGTCACGCCATCGACCCGCGTCGCCGTCCCAGAGCACCTCCGCGATCGCCGCGCGAATCCGAGCCGCCTCACGTTCGAACCGAGCCGCGGCGTCGCCGTCGCCCACCGCGGCCGCCGTCGCGGAAATATCGACAGCCGTCTTGAGCATGAACCCGTTGAGATCCGCGGGTACTACCCGCGTGGTTCGAATGCTCCGTAGCGACGCCACGTCGACCTCAACATCCCCGTCGCTCGTCGTCCCCGGCGACACCTCGTTTGTTCCCGCGTCGGCGAGCCAGCGGCTGCCAAAGTCGTGGCCGCTCTCCGCGGCGGCTGCGACGTCGCGGCTTATTCTTTTGGCGACCGCCGGCGGTTGGTTCTCGATCAAATCGGTGTCCTCCCTCCAACTCTCCGGCCTCGGCGTGTCGGTGTACGCCCAGTACCTGTACATTCGGTGTGTCGCACTCGGGTCACGCCTCGAACGCACGCGAACGGTCCGCTCCGGCCTTGTGAGATATTCCCATTCGGAGATGAGAGTCGGCAGCGCTCGAGTGGCCAGCGCGGCGTCATAGTCGCCGTCCGAGTCGTCCCCTTTGCGCACGCCACACACCGCCGCCACGGTGGACGCGAGCACCGGCGGCTGGCTCCTGTTGAGGTAATAGACCCGTGCGCCGTTTGGCATGAACCCGTGCGTGTCCACGAGCGTGAGCATGTTCTCGCACACGCCGGACGCGGATCGCCGCATGCCGCTGGCGAGCAACCCGAGGACGGTCCAATGCGTGTCCCAGTAGTACGTCTCGCGGAAGCGCTCGCCGGGGACGATGGCGACGCGGGGCGAGGGCAGCAGCGTGGATCGTGGTTTAGTGTCCGGGCTCGCCGGTGGTGGTTGACGCGCGAGGGACGGCCAGAGCGCGTGGACGCGTCGCGCAAAGTCGCGAAGGGTCGGATCCGCGATGTCGTGTGCGAACGCGGGGCCGTCGGGATCCCAGTCCGGCAGCGTCGCCCTCGCGGCGTCCACGTCGACCTCGCCGCCCTCGACGGGCCTCTCGGGCCCGCGCTCGAAGTACTCCGCGACGAATGCGTGAACCTCGTCGTCCGTCATCGGGCTCCCGTCGCGGTTCTCCGGGCTGGAGCGCGCTCGCCACGCGCGACGCACGTCGTCGGCATCAAACGGGGCCTTGATGGCGGTGTCGACGAAGTCCTTGGAGTCCGGCCATATCCCCGCGCGCTGCACCGCCGCGAGCAGCTCGCCCGTGCAGTACAGGTCCGTCAGCCCGACCAACGACGCCTCGTTCATCGCATCGGAGGAGCGCGCGCGGGGCGGGGGGCGAAGTGGCGAGGGGACTCGGCGCGTCCAAGGAAAACAACGACCTCGGAAACAACGAAAAGCCACGACCTGACTGCTTTTTGAACGTCGTATCGGGCCACTGGCCTCTCGGCCGCGTCACTTCACCATGCCCCCCCGCACCAACGCCAAGAAGGCCAAGGCCGAGGCTAACGCCGAGGACAAGGCGAACGCCGAGGTCCAAGCCGAGGCGGACGATACAAAGCCCTCCTTTGACGTGGACGAGAGCGTCGCCGCGGCCGTCCTTTCGCGCGTGCCCGATATTCGGGACCGCCTTGCCCTCGGCTGCGTGTCATCCGTGTGGAAGAACGCCGTCACCTCCGAGGGCGCGTGGGGTACCTGCGACCTCGTGCTCGACAGCGAGCTCGGTAAGCGACTCACGGACGAGCGCTTCGGGCGCCTCCTCCACTACTGCGTCGAGGTCAAGCACCTCGAGGTGTGCGACGCCCCAGCTGCGGAGTTTGAAGGAAACTTCCTCTTCGACGAAGGTATCGCCGCGAAGTTCGCCTCACTCGAAAGCTTCAAACTCACGAACTGCCCCGACGTGGACTGCGCTCGGGTCGTCGATTTCATGAACGCGATAGGTATGACGGCTCGTCCCAAAGACAAACGTTTGCGATACTTGCACCTCGCCGGGTGCGACGTGGAGTCTCTCCACGAGGGTGTATCCCCCATGGTGTCTCTCCACGATTGCCTCGCGGCCGACCAAGACGACATTTTTCACCTCGAACAGGGCAAAAAGAGCGTGCCCTCTGTGATTCGCGTCCAGAACAAAGCCAACTTTGACCTCTGGTGGTCCGTATGTGAACTCATCGTTCCCACCTCTGAGGTGAAAATCTGCAACTCCTGCACGAGTGCTTTCTGCGGCTCCTGCGCCGAGCAGCAGGGCAGTTTCTGCGACGGGTGTGGCGAATTCATGTGTTTCGAATGCGAAGAGCGGTCTGATGATCTCTTCGAAGTTTCTTGCCACGGCTGCGGCGAGAGGTTTTGCCAAGAATGCCTCCTCCTCTCGCAAAAAATCAATATATGCCGGGGAGGTCCGTGTAGCGACAAGGAAGGCACTGACAAACGATGCTTCAAAGCGTACTGCGAGCCCTGTCAGAAGAAGAAGAACGTCACCTTCGGGATGTGCTTCGAGTGCTTTGGCGTTTGGTGCTTGGATTGCGCGTACGACAAAGACGGCCCATGCCTCAACACGTGCTTCGGCCAAGGAGGATGCTACGAATCGATGTGTCAACCGTGCTATGAGAAGACGAATCAGTTCTACGCCTTTTGCTTCGGCTGCAACGAAGGTTGGTGCCCTAAATGTAACCCCGGCGTGGATTTCTACTCCGACCCCGATTCCTCGGGTACGCTTCTCTGCCCTACCTGCGCAGGCGCGTGACTGACCCGCTAGCTAGACGAAGCCGCGAAGCTTTCACGCGTCTCAAGACTCTTAAAAATTACACCTCGATGATACTACAAAACACATCCTCGCGCGTCTCATAGCCGTCCGCGGGGTGCGCCCATCGCCCGCGCCACGGTCGTTGTCCCCCATCCCGGGTCCACCACCGTCGTCGGACCGGACGTTCCAAACGGACCGGGCGGAGCTACACTAACATAAGCGTCGCACAAAGCGTCGAGCCTTCGATTCGCCGCCGTCGCCTTCGCCTTGGTGGACTCGTCGCGTTCGATCGCGCGGGTCAGCGCGTCGATGATGTCCAGCTGCAGCTGCCGCGTGTGGCACGCGAGGAAGAGGTCGATACCCGCGCGAAGGCCCTCCGCCGCGGCTCGAGGGACTGCGCCGGAGTCGTACTTTACTTTGTCGGATTCGTCATTCGGCCATCGAATGTGCTTCAGCGCTCCCATCTCCATGTCGTCCGTCATCACCACCCCGTCCCCGAACCGTAGGTTCTTGCGCAAGTGCGTCACCGCGTTTTCGCTGCACGACGCCGGGACGTGCGCCCGGGGCTCGATCGCGGGGACCAACAGGTGCGCGACTAACGCCGAAGCGACGTTCGCAGAGACTGCTGCTCGAAACGGTGCCATCTCGATCGACTCCAGCCGAGATATGTGGTGCGGCAAGGAAGGCAGGGCATCGTGGCTGTCCTCTCTGGTGTCGCCGTGCCCCGGCCAGTGCTTAGCGCACCCGGCGACGCCGTTCGCCTGTAGGTTCTCGATGAAGGAAGAGCCGCATTTCGCCGCCGTTTGGAACTTGGACCCGTAGCTTCTGTCGCCGATGACTGTATTGTTCGGGTTGGTGTTGACGTCGAGGACCGGTGCGAGGGTCATGTCCACGTGGCACGCGCGGAGTTCACGCGCGATGACCTGGCCGGTGGCGCCCGCGGCTTTGATCGGGTTGGAACACGCGCTGCGATTGGACGGGAGAGTGAGTTTAGTTGACACAGGTTGTTATTTAGTCGCGTCGTGTCAGTCGTCAATGGGGCCGGTTTTGTGGTGCTCACCCGATGGACGCGGCGGCCGGGATGTCCGCGAAATGCGGTGGTCTGAACCGCCGGACGCGCCCGCCTTCTTGGTCGATCATGACTAGCAAGGGTCTCGGCGACGCGAGCCTCTTGAGGTCAGCACACAGCGTCGCCACCTGCTCGGGGTCTCGGATGTTACGATCGAATATGATGCACGCCCCGCACCCCTTCGCGATCATCTCCCGAGCGTGGTCGTCGGGCTTGTAGCCGTCGAATCCGAAGCACACGAGCCTCGAGGCTAGCCTCGCCGCGTCTTCGCCCATCGCCGCTCCCGAAACCCGACTCCGACTCGAGCACTCGCCGGTGCCCTCAAAAAGTGTTGCGTCCGCCGAGGAAAATTCGCCCTCGACTGCTCGAGTGCTCGTCTAAAGGCCCCGCCACAGCGCTCCTGGCGGTCACTTAGCCAGGCGCCGGATCGCGGCAGAGGGTCCGCGTCGCCCGTATCGTCGATCGTGCGGTCCATCCGAGTGAGAAGACGACGGTGAAGATGGCTCAGGCACTGGTACGTCCCGCATCCGCGCCCAACCCGTGTCCCCACGGCCCGGATTGGAACTCCAAATTAGGCATCCGCACCCAACGTTCTTCGCTGACCCGATCCTTACCTTCCACCCCTTCCAACACAGACCCTGGACTGGACCTACGGGTTCTCCAGCCAGCTCAGCAACGGCGTGGTAAACCTGACGCGCCCGGACGACCCCACGCGCCAGCGCGTGTGCTACGCCTCCGGCCACACCCTCGTCGTGTACGACCACGAGACGCAAACGCAGACGCATCTCCAAGGACACCGCAACCCGATCTCGTGCGTCGTCGCGACGGAGGACCGCGCGCTGGTGGCCACCGCGGACACCGGCGCCGACGCCATGATCGTGATGTGGGACGTCGACACCGGCGAGCCCGTGCGCACGCTCCCGTCACCGCACATCAACGGAGTCGCCGCCATGGACATCACGCCGGGGGGTGACTTTTGCGTGACTGTCGGCGCGGTGAGCGGATCTCACGATACAACGAATGAGATACAGGAGGTTCACGTGTGGGACCTCGGGGACGAAGACGCGTCTTCGCCGGTGCTCTCCGGGCTCGTCCCGGCCGGTGATGTACAAACCTGCGTCAGGTTCCATCCCAACGCGCCAACCGAGTTTGTAACAAACGGTCCGTCGCGGGTGTTCTTTTGGTCGTCGGAGAGCGAAGACTCCGACACGCTTCGTTACTACTCCCCGCCGGTGTCCCAGAAGGATTTTAAGCAGCCCATCGGTCACTTCACGGTGTCTTGTTTCTTGGTGTCGTCGCATTTGGACGTCGCGGGGCAAGGGCGGTGCGTGACGGGCACCGCAGATGGCGATTTGGTCGTATTCGACGGCGGCGGGATACCCCCGGGCGGGTCCGAGCGTTTGGAGAAAAGGGGCATGCGCGCCGGTGACAGGCGCGCGGTCAAGATCATCCGCGTGCACCACGCGGCGGTGACGCACCTCAGCACCACGGGCGGCGCGCGGTACGGCACGGGCGCCCGGCCGCAGCTCGTCAGCGGCGGCGGCGAGGGCAACGTCCGGTTTTTCGACCAGAAACTGAGACTGGTCGCCTGGTTCGACGGTTTAGAGCAAGGCGGCGTGACCTCCGTGGCGTTCGTCGCCCAGGCTGGACTGCACGAGAAGTACCAAGGTAGGTCCTTGCAGGTTGACGAGGAGGACGAGGTTGAGATTCCCGGCCAGACGCTGCTGATGGGCGCGTTCGACGCTCCCGACTTTGTAGTCGGCACCGATCACTCCGCGATTTACGCGTTTTCCTCAGAGACGTTCGAGACGCACGGGAGCGCCGAGGCGGTGCGTGCCGCGGACGAACTGGTCCGCGGGACGTTCGACGCGGTCGTGGACATGGCGTCGCACCCGTCCGAGCCGCTCCTGTGCTGCCTGGGCGGCGGGGGAATCGCCTGGACGTGGGATTACGAGGGCAGGTTCGTGGTGACCAAAGCGGATTTATCGGACAGAGGCGCGGGGCCCAAGCCCACCGCGGTGTGCTACCGGCGCGACGGGCTTGGGATCCTGGTGGGCACGAGCAACGGGTCTTTGAAGGCGTTGGACCCGGGTTCGTTGACGGACGTCCAGACGATGCGATTCGGTAAGGATGCGGTGACGGCGCTCGCGTGCGCCGACGACGAGGAGTGTTCCTACGCCGCCGCCGCCGACGCGGGTGGATGCGTCGCCGTCTTCAAGCTCCACGGCCCGATCGCCGCGCCGGCGTCCGAGGAGGAGGAACCCGAGCGCGCGTTCGACTTTATCGGGAAATACAAGGCGCACTCGGCGCGAAGCCCGGTTCGGGGTTTGGCGTTTAAATCGAACCGCGATGACGGTTCGTTGGAGCTGGTATCCGTCGGCGCCGAGGGCCGCGTGGTGCGATACGACGTGTTCAACTCCACGGAGGAGGGCGGCGTGAAGGTCATCGACGTGCGGGACGACGCCGTGGGCGGGCCCGCCGCGGGCGGCGTCGCCGCGCCCACCGCGCTCGCCTTCGCCCCCGACCCGCGCCGCCCCGATAAACTCTCCGTGTTGGTCGCCGACGACGGGTACAAGATTCGTACCGTCGACGTGGACACCCTGACGACCACGCGGACGGTGCTGGGGCCCACGTTCGGCGGGCCGGTCACGCGCATCGTCCCGTTCAACCTCGGCGACTATGCGCACGCGGCGTACGCCACGTCGACGAAGGTTTGCGGCGTCGCCAAGTTACCGTTGACCGGGGACCCCGGCCGCGCGATGGGCGTCGTGGCGCACCCGGGTGACGTCGGCGCGATCTGCGTGGCGCACGATGACAGCGCCGTGTTCAGCGTCGGTTCGCGTCTCAGCGCGGGGGAGTCATCGGCGGGAAGGGTCGTGAACGTGTGGAACGTGAGTAAAGCCGCGGTTGACGAAAATGATTTCCGCGACGAGGCGGCGGCGGCGCGGACGGCGGACCAACTCCTGGAGGGCGGGATCGGCGGTGCTTTCTACGGCGAGGTCAAGGATTACTTTCTGTACTCGCAGCTTCGCGCGCAGGGTGAGGATTGCACCGCGGCGCGGTTCGCTGGTATCGACAAGCCGGTGCCGACGTCGGAGATCCCGCGCTTGCTACGGGCGCTGGGCCACTACCCGAGCGATCGCGAGCTTGGGGACATCTTTCGGGAACTCGCGGTGGAGGCGTCCGGTGCGGACGGCGACATGGGCGTGGACCCTCCGGCGACGATCGGGTTCGACCGGTTCGTGTCGCTGTACGTGAACCACAGGCCGATGTTCGGTGTTGACGCGGCGGATATCGAATCAGCGTTTGCGCAGCTCGGCGCCGGGGATGGTGAGTGCGTGGAACGGGGTTCGTTGCTGGAGGCGCTCGAGTTTGGGGGCGAGGCGATGTCGAGGGAGGAGCTCGTGGACGCGGCGGTGAAGCTCGTGGGACCCGGGGCGACGCTGGCGGATCTCGTGCCGGAGACGGTGTCCGCGAGGGAGTTTGCCGAGGACGTGCTGGGATTCGTCGGGGTTGGCGCCGAAGCGGGTATTCACGCGTAAGCGTTAAGGCTCGCTCGACAACCTACTCGAATAGATTAACTTATGATGATGATATTACTCGTCTCGAATGTCCGTCACTGCCAGGACACCGCCGCGTCGTCCTCCTCGAAGCCGTCGTCAAAGTCACCGCCCGCGCCGCCGTCGTCGCCCATGAACGTCGCGGCTCCCCCGACGCCCGCGCCCGAAGCCCCAAAGGTGACGACGCCAGCCTTGCCCGGTCCCACCTCCTCCCAATTGCTCGAATCGTCCCTCGGGTCGAACGCGTCCGACGCCGAGGTGGATTCATCTTCATCGGGCGGGGGCGTACCGGCGAGGTACTCCTCGAGCGAGTCGTCGATCCCGCTCTCCAACGGCGCGAGCGGGTCCAGGTCGGGCCAACCCAGGTCATCCGTGGCCGCAGAACTCGACGATGCACTCGATTCGAGGTCGGGCCACCCGAGATCGTCGACGCCCTTGTCGCCGTCGTTTCCGCCGATGAGGTCGCCGAACCGGGACTGGTTCTCCGATTTCCGCGACGACGGCGCCGCGACGCCGAAGGTTTCCGGATCGAGGAAGTCCATGCTGTTGGGGTCGATGTTCACGGGACCTCGGCGCTGGTTCGAAGATTCTTGAACCCGAGGAGTCCGTGGGTCTTCCTCCTCGCGCTCGTCGTTCCAACCTCCGGCGCCGTCCTCCTCGTCGCCCCAGCCGCCGCCGACGGGCTCGTCCCAGCCCCGCCCGCCCGCGGCGGTCCACCCGCCGGAGGTATTCCTGGTATCCCCGCCGCGGCTGTTCACGCGCGTCTCACCCCAGCCGCCCTGGTTCTCCTCGTGTCGCTCGATGAGGATGAAGCACCCGGTGAGCGCGGCGGCTAGCTTGACGTTGACGCCGCCGGCGCCGATAGCCTTGGCCTCGTCGTGCCTGCTGACGTAGGCGACGAACTTGTCCAGCTGGCGGCCGTCCGCGTCATCCTCCTCCGCCTGTTCGACCCGGTGCACCGCCGCGGGGAACAGGGCCTCGGCGACCATGTCCTCGCGGACGTCCGACCACGCGAGAATCTGGCAAACCTCGCCGCCGAGCCTCTCGCGGATGGCCCTCAGCCTCGAGTTTTCGACGCCGACGCACGCGAGCACGGGGTCGAACACCTTCTCCGCACCGTCTCGCCTCGCCACGGCCACCTTGCTCATCTTGCCACTGACCCGCGCCACTGATTTGATCACCACGTCGCCCGACGCAACCTCGGGAACCTCGGCGGCTAAAACCTCGGCTAACAAACCCGCGATGGCCGTGGAGACGATGACCGGCGCCCGCCTGTCCGCCGCCCACGTCCCGTCCTCCACGTCCATCACCAGCGCGCACACGCGATCGCCTTGTGTATACGTCTTCCCCGGGATGGCCTCCTCCTCGGGCAGGCACGCCATGGCGCCGTCGTCGAGCCGCAGGAGAAATTCACCGCGGCGGCCTTCGGCGACGACGGTGGCCTCCACCATCTCACCGCGCTTGGCGCGGTAGGAATCAGCCGCGACCGCGCTGACCTGCTCGTTGAGCTCCTCGGTGTACATGTACGCGAGCTTGCGGATCATGTGGCGCTTGCCGTACGCCTCGAGGAACGCGTCGGTGTCGTCCTTTTCCCACTCGACGGTACCGCCGCGGCCGATTCTCTGCGCGAGCACCGCGAGCGTCCCTTCCGCGACGTTGATGTCCACGCAGACGTCGCGGCCGCGTTGGTCCATGTCGGCGAACGCGGAGAAGCGAAGCTTGCGGTACGCGCGGTCGATGGCGCGTGACACCGCCTCCAGGTGCACCCTCGGGTCCGACTCGAACCCGTCTTTGCTGGTGGCCAAATCACGAAGCGCGGTGACGATTGCGGATCTCTTACCGAGCCTCAGGCGCTCGTGTCGCGCGGCTTTCTTGGCCGCCTCCGCCTTTTCCTCCTTCGTAGGGGGCGCGGGGGGTAGGTCTTCCTCTGGCGGGGGTAGGTCGTCCTCGTCGCGTCGGTCCCAGCCGTCGGATCCCGCGGATGATCGCGAGTCCATTCCCCACCCGGCTCCTCCTCCGTCGTCGAATGCACCCTCGCGACCGACCAGCCTCGCGGCGGCGCCCGTAGTGCCCACGGTCCTGTCGCTGCCGTCGTATCCGCCGTGTGAGCCTTCCTCGTAGCTCTGCGCGAAGTACGCCTCGTCCGCGCCGCGTTCGTCCACGCGGACGGTGCCCATGGCGTTCTCCAGGGCGTCCAAGTCCCCGAAGGAGAGGCCGCCGGTCGGTGACACGCCTCGGGCGCTGCGCCACTCCTTGGCCATGCCGACGATGTCTGCGGCCGGTTCGACGTCGGCCTCGTCGTCGGTGGTTCCGAACTCGGACTCGAGGAGCCTGTCGATGAGGTCGCCCTTCCGCCCGCCCACCTTGAGCCCGCTCCCTTTGCACATCGGCTTGAGCTGCGCGGTGGTCATCTTCTGGAGCTCGGCGCGGCGCTCGGCGACGGGGAACTCGCTGAAGTTGGCGGTGACGCGGGCGATGACGTGTCGGGTGTGGCGGGTAGACGGAGCCGCGAGCGCGAGCCTGGACCCGCCGAGGATGCGGGACCCGACGAGCGCATTGGAGTTACCCTGGCGCCCGGCATTTGTTTGGCGGCGGTTGATACGTTGAGCCCGGACGATTGTGACGTGTCGACCCGGGGCTTGCGCGGCGGCGTCCACGGCGCGCGGGCGGATGGTGACGCGCCGCGCGAGCGAACTCGTGACCGATGTCGTCTGCATGAGAGACCTGGTGCGTGCGTGTGTCGAGACGCGGCGCACTGGCCCGGCCTTCGGTGCCCTTTACCCTTTTTCCCCAAGGCGGCGCTTTTTACAATCCGATTTCCGGCGATGGAATTTGCGAGCAGGTTTGGTCCTCGGCACAAATAAAAAGTAGTGTAGACTACACACGCAAGTCACGAGGGGCAGTCCCGATCCCACGGTTCCTTGTACGGCACACCCAACAGCTCGAACACGTCCCGCTCGCACTCGATCACCCGCGTCTCGTCCCACCCCACCGGCCACCAGTCCTTCCCATCCGCGTCCAGCGAAGGCGCCGGCGGGTCCGGAGTTAAACCGAGCTCCACCGCCCCGTCATCCGGTACCTGGCCCACCGTGCGCCTGTCCCGCGTCCTGTGCAGGCCGTGCGACGTGAGTATGAGCCCGCGCTCGTCGATGGCGAACCGTCGCAGGAACCGGTTATACTGCTTGCTGCCCGTCCAACCGATGAGGGCGAAGGGCTGTGAACAAAAAACATGACGTCAGTGGAATTGCCCATACGAGAATTAAAATAAACTTACCAGCATACAATTGGGCACGAGGACGACGTCGACGCGGCGATGCTTTCCATCCACCGTGCGATAAATCCCGTAGAGTTTATCGTAGCAGTCGTTGTTGCCCTGGAACCCGTGCTTTGGATCGCCTTTCTTGTTCCGGCCGGTGTCCTTGACACCTCGCCAGTACTCTTTCATTTTACCCACGGTGAGCATGTGAAAGGCGGTATCCGACGGCCCGAGGATCGAATCGCCCATCGCGCCGATCACCCTCGCCAACACCCCGTCCATGTCCCTGTCGCGCGTTAAGAGCGGGTGCGAGAGGAGGAAATCGGCGTCGTGCGACGCGTCGCTTCGTCTTCCACCGCCGACGTTCGTGACCTCCCACGAGCCGTTTTTATCATCGTCGCCGCCGAAGACGCCGACGGAACGCGCCGCGGAGAGCAACCTCGTACGCATCTCGTCAATCTCATCACCCGTCACCTCGCTCAACAGTTCGTCCGCGATGGCCACGCACGAAGCCTGCGTGTCGGTGAGAATACGCGCCGATACACCGTGCGGCGAGGAGTGGTCAAGCTTGAGCTCGTCCACGCTCTTGACCCCGGCTTCGATCAATCTCTTCGCCGTGGTCTCCCCTATGGACGGTATCCTGCGAAGATCCCTCATCGACCACGCCTCGTCAATCTTACCCACGACCGCGCCCACGACCGACCCAACGACCACGGCCGTGCCGTCGCTCTCATCACCGCCGCGCTGTCCCACAGTCGGCGCCGGGGGAAGCGCGGGGTGACCGGCGGCGGCGCCGAAGCCGCCGTCGAACCCCGCCGGCGCCGACCTCACCTTCCCGCTCCGCACGTGCGTCAACACGCCTCCACCCTCCGCGCCCGCCCGCAGCGCCTCGAGCTGGTCGCACGTGCCGGTGACGACCATCTGTCGGAGCTGCGCGCACGTCGCCTCGGCGAGGTACGGCACGACGCCGCCCGGGTGCGCGATCCATGTATCGTCTTTCGAACTCAACTTGGCCGGGAGCGCCCTCAGCACGGACGCGACGATGGCGTAGTGCAGCTCCTTCTCGTTCAGTGTTCGTCGCCCCGGGCCGAACTCGGTTTGTCGTCGCATGCCGCCGCCCTGCAGCTCGAGTCGCGCCATCGTTCGCATCAACGGGACGAGGTGTTCGTTCAGCGAGGTGCGTTCGTTGAAGTCGCATTGAAGGATCCTCTCGAGTTTGGACGCCGACGCGCCCACGCGGCGGCCGTACTTGAGATGGTCCGTCGCGGTGTACGGGGGCGGGGGATTGATCAGTGCCCAGTTTGGGTGGTCCGTCGGGAGGACATCGTCGAGGTGCCGCGTTGGGACGATCTCGCGGGTCCGAGGCGCACAGCTGTGTCCGTCGCGGTCATCGATCGTGGGTGCCTTCTTTGGCTTGACCGGAGTCGCGTCGCCCTTCCGTTTGCGCGACACCCACTCCCTGGTCACCACCCTGGCGCCCGGATACTCGCGCTCGAGCCTTTCGCGCGTCGCGTCGTCCACGTTATCGGTCACGACCACGTGCGTCGGGGATCCGACGACGTCCTTCGCCCCTCGCTTGCGCTTGGATGCCGCGCTTGCGCCATTTTGTTTCTGTTGCCCGAAGCCCAGCGAGCGGCCTCCTCCTCCCGCCACGACCTTCTCCAGTATCTGCCACGGAGCCTTGTGGAAGAACCCGCTGTTCGCAAAGACGAAACCCTCGAAGGGCCGAGCCTTCGAGGGTTCCATCGGTGTGCGTGGCGGAGAATGGCTCTCTTGGTCTTGGGAGGTGCCCAAGTTCAGTCAAAGGAGCTTCTATACCAGATAGTCCAACGTGGCAAGCCCGTTTGTTCTGCCCACGCGTCGTCCTACCCGAGGCCACAACCGGATACGCGAGCGACGCGACGGAGCCGAAATGAGGCTAATCGTCGCCCTCGCGTGCATCCTCCTCGCGGCGACCGCGGTCGTCGCGCAGGAGGACCCGTGCGCCGCGGAGCTGGCGCGTTGCCGGGAGGTCTGCTCCCTCGGCAACCGGGAAGTGCTGGTGAATGAGTGCGTCCACGAAGCTGGCTTCCTGTCCAAGGCGTGCTCGTGCGGTGGAGCGCTGGACGCCCCCGCGGGGGAGGAGGGCGCGATCGAGACCACGTCCGAAACTGTTTACTTCGACGGAGGCGCCATGGCCATGCTCGGGTCGGAAGATACCCAAGAGGCGCAGGTACGGAACCGCCCGGAGCTTCTTTTCACGGGGAATCCCGCCCTCCGTTCAACACCCGATACAAGTATTATTTTTTCCTTATTCCCTCGAGAACCGGCGACTCACCGCCCCCCCCTCCCTTCACCCTGAACAGGCTAAGAAACCGTGCCCGCACCACGAGTCCATGTCCATGGAGCCCGCGGTGATGTTCGGCCGCAGGTTCGGCCCCGGCTTCGGCTCCCTCTTCGACGAGCTCTTCGACGAGGCGGAGGGCCCCGGAGCGGCGGATGATCGCCCGATGATGCTCGGAGGAGCCCCTCGCGTCTCCTTCGGCCCCGGCCTCGGCGTCTTCGGCAACGCCAGGCAGCAGGTGATGTTCAACGTGGCGCCCACGCTGGTGTTCCGCTCCATGTTCGTACCCCAGCCGCGGGTGCGCGCCTTTGCCATCATACCCGCGCTGGACGACGACGCGGACTTTAACGATGCGGAACTTAACTCGGACCTCGGCTCGATGGACCCCTCCGCGCGCACGGAGTCCGTCATGAGCGCGCTGCAACGGTGGAGGGACGCGTCCGACGGCGGCGCGACGTGGACCGCCGACGGTGAGTCCGGCGCCGACGACGGTGACGGCGCCGAGGGTGCCACCATGACGATGGAGCTCAACCGCGCGGCGGCGGCGCGCGCGAAGATGGGCCGGGGCGGTCACCCGCGGCCGGAGCCCGAGGATGAGGGCGGCGCGGCGCGTCGGTTGTTGTACGCGCTCGCGTCCGTCGCGCTCATCGCGTCGGTGCTGACCCTCACCGCCGCCGCGCTCATGTCCGTCGCGTCGTTGGCCACGTCCGCGCTGCGAAGGATCCGACTCGCTTGGCGCCGCGATCGTGGTTTGTCGGTGGATGCGGTGGACGTGTCCGAGCCGCTGATGTTGGAGTACGAGACGCACCGCGCGGCGCCGGAGCTGAGCACGATGTACGCGGACGGCGCGCCCGCCGGTCCGAGCCCGAGGATGTCGACGGAGGGTGGTACCATGGAGGTTATGATGCCGATGCCCTTGGAGCGCGGGGAGCGCTCGGGTTGGAGGAGCGAGCCCGGGTACGCCCGCCTGTGAGACGCTCATGTAACAACACGGCGAATGCCGCCGGTGTTTCAACGTACGTTCGATTCGATTTGTAAATGACGATACGATATTCTTACGAGCACCCGTCCTGGACCCGTCTGATGTGGATGGTTGAAAAACGTGCCTTCGCTTTTCGCTTTATCCATTACGACCGGCGGTAGACGACGAAGGATGGCGACGGCGGCGCAACACCGCGTGTTCGCTCCGCGCATCTCGCGATCGTCCCCCGTCACTCGGCGTGCGCCTCGTGTCGTAGCGGCTCGCGCTTCCTCCGCGCCAACCTCCGTCGGCGCGTGGGACCTCGAGGGTTGCCCCGATGGCATCATCCTCAAACTCGCGCGCCGTCTCGAGGGCGAGTGGAAGCGCCTACCGAACGTCCGCGACGCTCCGTGCGCGCCGGAGCTGAAATCCGTGGACGCCGTCGCCCCCGACGGCGATCCCGCGACTCGGATACGCATCGAGAACCTCTGCCTGCAGACGGACGCCTTCCGCAAGATGCACCTCGAGGTGGCGTGGGGCCTCGGAGGGCTCGAGGTGCTGCACTGCGTGATATACCCCTGGGCGGAGGTGTCCGCGCCGATATTCGCCGCGGATCTGGTAGCGTTCGGCGGGAGGGTCACGCTGTGCATCGCGGACGCGTCGCCGTGCGCCGAAGACCTCTCGCTTCCCAGACAATACGTCGACGCGGCCGCCGCGCTGAGGCGATCGATGCTCTCCAAATGCCCAGCCATCGAACCCAGGCCGCTGCCCGACTGGGGCGAGGCCATCCTCTCCCCGGAGGCGTGCGTGTGCGTGGGCCCGCCGAAGGAAGACTTCCCGGACCAGACGCAGACGACGGCGTTCGTGGGGTACCTCGAAGCCCTGCACGCGGTGCACCTCGTGCTGGCTACTAAGATCGGCGGAAAGTACGGCGGAGGCGTCGGGTCCCGGGCCCGGGCGCAGCGGCGGTTCTGTACGAAGCAGCTGCTGAACGACAAGACCAAGCGGGTGCTGGAGCGGAGCATGGGGACGGGGTTGACGGATCGGTACATGAGGGAGGTGTTGTTCGACGTCGTGGCCACGACGCCGACGGGGCCGAACACGCGCGTCCCGGGGCTGCCCACCGGTAAATTCTTGTAAGAGCGACACTTGCTTATTACATCGGCACTAATGAGTACATCAGTTCGAGGACAGGATGGTCCTCGGCTGCTCCCTCGAGCGATCTTCTTTGAGCATCCTTTGCATCACCTGAACGTCACCCGACGCCATCGCCGACTCGAGCTGCTCGATAAACCCCGAGGAGTCCGCCGTCATTTCGATGAGCTCCCGTTTCCTCGCCTCCACGGCTCTCAGCGCCTCGGAGGCGTCCCTGACGCCGTTGGTGGCATCCTCGATCGCCTCAGCCTTAGCGGACGCCGCCTTCGTCCTCGCGCCGCCGCCCGCAGTAGCCTTGCCGAATCCTCCCTCGTATCCCGGGAGCGCCCGCGCGGTGACCCCCGCGGCGGCCATGGCCTGCGCGACCATCGCCGCCGGGTTAGCCGCATCCGCCGGAAGGAGCACCGTGTTCCCCTCCTTGGCGATCTTGCCAAACTCTCGTAGGTAGAGCTCCGCGACCCGTACCCGGGCGGCGTCCGCGCCGCCGGCCTGGATGAGTTGCTCGCCGACGACGGCGAGGGACTCCGCGGCGGCCTTCGCGCGGAGCATGGTGGACTCAGCCTCCGCCTCAGCCTCGAGGACGGTTTTCTGCTTCTGGCCCTCGGCGCGGTTCACGGCAGCCTCGCGCTCAGCCTCGGACTCGAGCACGGTCGCCCTCTTGCGACGCTCCGCCTCTGCCTGCATCTCCATGGCGACCTTGATCCCGGTGGGAGGGACGATATCGCGGATCTCGTAGCGAAGGCATTCGAGGCCCCAGTCGCTCGCCGCTTCGTTGATGGTGTTGACGATGCGGTGGTTGAGGTGGTCGCGTTCTTCGAATGTTTTGTCCAATGACATCTTACCGATCTCGCTGCGCATGGTGGTCTGTGCCAGCTGTGACACGGCGTAGATCGGGTTCTCCACGCCGTAGGAGGCTTTGACCGGGTCGACCACGCGGAGGTAGAGGACTCCGTCGATTGAGATTGCTACGTTGTCCTTGGTCACCGCGGTCTGGTTGGCGACGTGGATGGCTTCCTCCTTTAAGTGCCACACGTACGCGATCTGGTCCACGACGGGTATCAGGAGGTGGATCCCGGGGTTTAAGACGGTGTGGAACTTGCCGAAGCGCTCGACGATGACCGCGCCCTTCTCGGGGACGATTTTGATGCCGACGTTGGGCGGGCGGGGCGCGACGGCGAGGTCCCTGAGCGAGGTGTTGTAGGATCTCGCGATGGAAGGGGCGGCGCGGAGCATCGCATCGTGCTCGGTGAGAGCCAAGGCGGTGGCGTTCCAGCGTGGGACCGCGGCGGCCGGGCCTGCGAGTCGAGACAGGGGCAAACGGTGAGACGTGTCATCTTCTCGGAGGATGCTGTGAAAATTGCACGGCGTTAACAAGCGAGGGGGCCCTGGGCGTGCCACGACGCGGGGAACGCACCGAGTTGGCGGGATTGCGCGAAGGCGCGGATGAGTCCGCGTGATGCCGCGCGCATGACGACGAGATCTGTGAAAGTCAGAGATCGGTGCGGTCTGGTCTGGGAGGGTCCGAGAGAGAC
>Ga0257106_1000549_pt1 | contig 21840 bp, 18 predicted proteins | sample LP_taG_3_FD_190177 | JGI IMG/M metagenome (GOLD analysis project Ga0257106, IMG submission 190177) | Marine microbial communities from Northeast Subartic Pacific Ocean, Canada - LP_J_2011_P26_10m | ecosystem: Environmental > Aquatic > Marine > Oceanic | place: Canada: Northeast Subartic Pacific...
CATCATGAACTCCTTCATCAACGACATCTTCGAGAAGATCGCCACCGAGGCTTCCAAGCTCGCCCGCTACAACAAGAAGCCCACCGTCACCTCCAGGGAGATCCAGACCGCCGTCCGCCTCATCCTCCCCGGTGAGCTCGCCAAGCACGCCGTCTCCGAGGGCACCAAGGCCGTGACCAAGTTCACCTCCAACTAAGCACTCAACCACTCCTCCAGTCGAGCCATACGCGCCGACTGCTGAACCAATGGTGTTACTAAAGACACCACCACTCCGCGAAAGCGAACAACTCTCATCGTAAACATCGCCCCGTTCATCGCCATCGCCCGAGTAACAACCCTAAGTAAGTTTCGCCAGATCCGCCAGATCTTTCTTGAAGTGCATATTTTCAAACTCGGCTGTCGATCTGCGCAAAGTCGATCGATCACTCCAGCCCCGATGAACCCACCGCGCTCGATCGACACAGTGGTGCTCGCGTTTAATCACATTAAATATCTACGCGCATACCCTAATTAGATCTCGACGCTAAGCGGCGTCGCGCCTCGACGCCGCGTAACACGCCTCTCGCCACCGATCCCCCGCGCTTCCAATCTCAATCTCCCGATCGAGGTACTCGCCGACCGCCTTACCCCCGTCGTTCGGCGGTACCCTCCCGATCAGACTCAACGCATCCATCGGCAGCATCGGTTCGTTGATCGTCGGGTCACTCAGCGACGTCCGGATCTTCACGAGCGAACGGCACAGATGCGCCGTCGCCGCGCCGCGCTCAGACCCGAGGCTCTGGAAAGAAAACACAGATTTAGTATGGGCAAACAGTTAGAGAAGAAAAATAAACGCTCACCTCCCGCACCCGCTTGTTCCGCGCGGCGCTCGCGTTGGCGATGCATCCCTCGATGTTCCCGTACGCTTCCAGTAACTTTGGCGCCGTCTTCGGTCCGATGCCTTCCACGCCCGGGATGTTATCCGAGCTATCGCCGACCATCGCGAGGAGATCGACGAACTGCGCGGGATCTAGCCCGCAGAACTCGGCTCTAAAATCGCGCTCGGTGTACGGCACCTGTGAGTTAAAAACACGACATCAGTGTCTAATTGCCCGTACGCATACGAAAATAAGAGAAAGATACTCACCAACCCCCGGGCGGATAGCTCTTTGAACCCGTGTGGCCCGAAGCCGTTGGTGCCCGCCGCGCCGCCGCCGTCGCCAGCCTTTTGAGTGTCGTAGTCGCCGCCGTTGGATGCGTCGCCGTTCCGCCCGTTGGGACGCAGCTGCCGCACGCGGGGTCCGAGAAGCTGGAAAAAGTCTTTATCGGGCGAAACAACCGAGACGTGAAGGCCGCTCTCGATCCCGCGCCTGGCGACTGTCCCGATGATGTCGTCCGCCTCCACGCCGCTGGTCATTAACAAAGGCACGCCCATGTTGCGGACCATCTCGATGACGCGCGGGATGTGTTGTTTGAGCTCGGGGGGCGTCGGCGGTCGGTTGGCTTTGTAGTCTGTGAACATCTCGTGCCTGAAAGTTTTGCCCTTTGCGTCGAAGCACACCGCGAGGTGCGTCGGTTCCAGTTCGAGGACGCCGAGGATGGCGTGCGCGACGCTGTACTGGACGCTGACGTCCTCGCCCTTGCTGTTCAGCAGCGGCGTATCCCTGTTTCTCCACCCGTAGAACGACCGGAATATCATGGACATCCCGTCCATCAACACGACGTGCCCGCCTGGAAGGGCGTCGTCGTTTTGCGGGACGACGGCGCCCGCGCCGGCGTAGTCCTCGGACTGGGGCACGTATGGCGTCGGCGTCGGCGTCGGGGGGGCGTAGGACGCGGATGCCTCCTCCTCCTTCAACGCCTCGGGGCACAGCGCGAGCATGGAGTTGCGACGGCGTGAGATGCCGGGCGGGGTGGCGTGCCGAGGCACCCAGGCTGCGAGATCGGCGGGCCTGGGTGCGTGGCCGTGTCTCGCGCGAGCGCCGGCGCGAGCGAGGCAGGGTGCCGGCGCGGCATGATACGCGAGCACCCTCGCGGCCATGACGCCCAGGCCTCTTCGCATGCACGGCTCCCGGGTCCCCCGAGCGGGCAAGATGTGAGGCCACTCTTAGAACCTAACAGATGGCGGGAGTCGAGAGCCTTGGCTCGTGATGAGTCTGTTTTCAAACAAGTCGATTTCATGCGCTGTAACTGCCGTGCTGTAGAATTTGGCGATTAATTTGGCAATTAGCGGTCAATTCGCAAAAGTCGTATGAGCATTCCAGCAGAATCACGCGATTCGGTTTCGCGATTTGGGTTTCGCGGTGCGAGTGCAGTGCAATTTCACCCACGAAACGTTGTCCATGGGATCGTCCGCTGACGCGGATTTTGACAGCCACGGAGGAGTCAGGGCGGCTCTGACTCGTTCTTACAACCGCCCCCCGCGGGGATCATCCGAGCCAGAACGCTCGGCGCCGTCGCAACCACGAACGAACCCGCCGGCACGAACGATCGACATGATGGCCTCGAGCGCGGCTCGGCCGCTCGCGTGGGTTAACCGCGTCGCCAACGGCAGGGTACGTACGCGCCACCGCGCGCGGCACCCGTTCGAAAAGCTTCATTTTGTTTTGTTTTTTTTTGAACGGAAAGGCACGAGTTAACGTTCCCCGACGTCGGGTCCCCGCGTCCCCGCCCGAGCGTTCGTCCATCTCGGCACCCATCGGTACTGACCTCCGTGTTTCCCCCATCCACGTCTCACCTACCGCAGGATGCCGGCCTGGCACGCAACCGCCGCGCCGCCTCGTCCACCCCGACGCGCGCCCCGTCCCTCTCAGTCAGCGCCATCTTTAACTTTGGCCAGGACAACAAGACGTCCGAGGACACGAAGCAGGAGTCAGGCACCGAGCACGGAAGAGACGAGACGACGCAGCAGAACAACGTCACCAACGGCGGCCCCGCCGGCTTCTTCGAATCCGCCGGCGCCGTGTTCAGGTCCAAATCCGGCGGCGTCGGCGACGTCCTCGAACAAAACGTGGGGGAAGGATCCGAGTCCAACTACTCGGGCGACGTTCACGCGCCGTCCAACGACGATCCCATCGACGGCGTCGTGGTCGACGGCCACGCCGCCATGGAAGAGGCCGCGCTCCTCGCCGCGGATCTCAAAGCCGGCGCATCGCCCGCGTCATCGGAAGATGCCATGGATGATCTCTACAACGAAATCGCGGCGAAAAACGGAGTCGACCTCGACGAACGAGTCCTCGACGATGACGCGAACCCCGACGTCATGTTCCAGCCCCCGCCCGTGGACCCGTCGACGCCGCCCGCGGCACAAACCGCGGCGTCGTCCTCAGGGACCACCTTCGCGGAGCCCGAGGTGGAGGTGGACTTCATCGACCCAGAGGTCAGCCACCTGGCGGAGAATTCGCCAATCGCGCAGCCGGGAGCCGAGAAACTGGCGGTGCACACGCCGTCGCCGATGGACGCCCTCTTCGACGACCTCATGCTCGATTCATCGCTGTACGACGACGATTACATGGTGGAGACGGTGCAGGTGGTCAAGGTACGGTTCACGATCAAGAAACCTGTGGAATTTGGCGAGGTTTTGCGCATGGTCGGCGGGCACGAGTCCATGGGTTCGTGGTCGTTGCGCCGGTCGCCCGCGTTGAAGTGGAGCGACGGCGATAACTGGATCAGCGAGGACATCGAGCTACCCATCGACGGCGTGTACGTGTACAAGTACGTGGTCACCGAGGCTGGCGACGCGTCCAAGCCGGTGTCTTGGCAGAAGGGTAACAACCAGGTTCTCACGCTTCGTCCCGAAGATTCGCCGATGCTTTTGGTGCAAGACTCGTGGAGCGGGGATCCGTCCAAGTCGTTCACGTCCAAGATGGACGGCACGGATAAGATGCAGAGCGAGACACGGCTGGTGGAGCGCCTCGGGACCGCGGATCGGGACCTGCACGAGTCGCGGCTAGAGGTGATGGATCTCAAGGTTGACGTGCGCACGGCGCAGTTGCAGAGCGCGGCGCTGCGGGAAGAAGCGCGGTTGAGCTCGAACGTTCGGCTCAAGCTGAAGCAGCAGCTGTCGGCGGAGAAGAAGCGGAGTGAGGTGCTCGAGGAGCAGGTGACGGAGTGGAAGAATAAGTTCAAGCAGCTCGGACCGGGTACCAAGCCCCCGCCCTTCGAATCGTAAACGGCGGGGCATTAAACATTAAACGAACTGGTGGTTCGTGTTAAACGAGAGGAGGTGGGAACCGGGGCGAGAGCGTTAGTCACCCCGGCGGCAAATTGAGTGTTAATCGCAGTTTTGGCTTTCATACATCATTCATCAATCACAACAAGCCTTTCATGATCTCCAGGCACTGACCGCGGTACCCTCCGCCGAACAGGTTGTAGTGGTTGAGGTAGTGGTACAGCAAGTACAGCCGCCGACGCTCGTCGAAGTGTTCCTCAACCTGTCATGAATAAACACGACGTCATTCTAATTTCCCATACGGAAATGAACAGAAACTCACCTTTGGCATGACGTCGAAATACGCATCGTAGAATGATTGAGAAAATCCAGCGCACCAGCTCATGCCAAACTCCGCCTCGTTATGCCCGTAATACACCGCGGGGTCGAAGACGCTTGGCTTGCCGTCCACGGTGCCGATGTTACCGCTCCACAGGTCACCGTGCAGGATCGACGGCGTGATCACACCGCACGGCTCGAACCATTCCGGCATTTTGTCACAGACTAAATTCCCGAGCTCGGACAACTGCGCATCCCGCGCTAAATGGAGCTGGTGCCTGATCCGCCGTTCCGTGAAGAACTCGACCCAGTCGTCCATCCACCCGTTGGGCTGCGGGGTATCCCCGCACGTGTTGTCCACCGTGAACCCAAATTTACCAGACGCCGCTTCGGCCACCGCTGGCGTCGCCTTGTGCATCATCGCGAGCAGCCTGCCGAACTCCGCTTGGTCCCCGCGCGCGCCGAAGTTTAAGTGATCCATCACGATGAACGAGTTACCTTCCCTGCTGCCCTCGGGGGTTGGACCGGCGTAGTGTACCTCCGGGATGGCGAGCGTGTTCGTCTTGAACATCGCGGTCAGTCCGGCGCCTTCGCCGATGAACATGGCTGGATCTTTACGCGACGTCTTTGCGAAGAAGCGTTTGCCGGACTCGGTGTCGTAGGTGGTGAACTCCGCCCAGCCGCTGCTGCCGCCGCGGTTGACGTTGGTGACGGCGCCCGCGTCGAGTTTGCGCTCGATCCACTCCTGGACGCTGCCGGGCTCGGCGCGCGCGGCGGAGACAATTGCAAGGGAGTGGGATCGGGATGGACATCGACGGAGGCTTCCATTGGTGTGGGCGTCGGGGAGTGACCTGCCGACGCCCGCGAAGGCCCCAGCGCGAGACGCGAGGGACGGTGGGGACGGTGCGGTGATGCCGGTGATCATCGGGTCGTCGGACCGGGGCGCACGCGGCTTTCGCGAGTCCTCCAGTGGCCCGTCCACGATGGATAGAGAGTAGATAAAAAGCGAGGGCAGAGGAGAAGTTTTGGCTACTCGTATTGCTTCGCTGTTGTTACAAACTACGCCGCCGCTCACACGGTCCACGGAGTGACGTTAGTCTTCGTCCACGGTCCACGGTCATCATTCAAGTATTCTACCTTCTCCCTCGGACGTCCCTCCTCCCACGCCCTGATGACCCTCGCCAACCGATAGTTGCCGCGGAAGTCAGCCCACTCAGCCGCATTCATGGTGTGCTCTCCGCCGGTTGGCATGTTCCTCGTGCCTCGGAGCGCATCTCCGTCCGGTCCGCGCCCCTTGCCGGGGAGATACCCGCCGGGGATGCTGTCAGCACATGTCATGATCTCGATCGCCATCGTCTCGTTTCCCCTGAACGCAGCCTCCATCAGCGGCGTGAACCCGTCAGTGTCTTGCAAATGGCATTGTGGGATCAGATGCTTAGTTTTGTGTAGTTCTGCAGTCGGCGCTCGTCGCCACGCGTTGAGCAGCTCCTTGGCGCACGATAGCCTCCCCATCGCCGCGCATATCCCCAGCAGCGTCCGCCCGCGCATCGACGCGAACCTGTGGTTTACATCGAGGTCGGGCCCGAGGCTTTTGAACTCCCGTCTCAACCCCGACACGCTGTCTCCTCGAAGGGCTGTCTCCCCGACACCGCTACTCGCCAGCAACCGAATGAGCATGTGTTCGTGGCGCATCTTGCGTATCTCTAGCTCCTTCTTGAGCTGCGCGAAGTACAGGTCGCGCCATCCGCGACGGGGACGCGACGGCGCGCGCCGGTGCTGCTCGAGTAGCACTCGCCACGCGTTGCTCGTCGCGAACGCGTCTCTCCAAGATCTGCACACGCACGACAGCCTGGCGAGGTACTTTGGGCCATCGGTTTCGCGCTCGACGACGGCGAAGATTCGCGCGATGACCTCGTCGGGGAGGGACAGGAGGAGAGTAGGGTCCGAGGCGTCGGACTCGTCGCAGCTTTCCGCGCCGTCCGAGCCCCGCGGTCGCTTCATCCGTCTGCGCCCCCGAGTTGTGGTGAAACTTTCAGCTCGCTTTTTTCTCTTGGCGGTGCCGACAAAGTTCTATTCAAACAGAACTCGAGGGCACGTGCGCGATGACGGCTGGGATTCGCGCGCCGGTGACGCGCGTGGCGCCGTCACGTCGTGGTACGGCGCCACGATGGCGGGCTCGCGGCCGCGCGGCGAGAATCCCGCGCGCCGCGCGCCCCGACGACGGCGCCGAAGAGAAGGACGGCGACGGGAGAGATGAATGGGTTGGAAGGGACGGGAGCGACGCCTCGACGAGCTCCGCGGCGGCGGCGACGGTCGCGGCGGTCGCGTCCGCGTCGCTCCTCTTCGCGATCCCCGCGATTCCCGCGCAACAACTCGCGCTCGCGATGGCGACCGAGCAGCCCGCGACGATGGAGGCTTCGAGCACGACGACCGCCACAGGCATGAGCACCGCGAGGGACGATAGGGATCGGAGGACCGCGAGCCGCATGGTGGATATGTTCGAGACGCTCAGCCGCGAGGACAAGGTTCGCGTCGTCGAGAGGCTCATGTTCGAGACCGAGAGCGCGGCGAGGGACCGCGCGGGTCCGGCCGCGGACCCGCGCGGGCCCGACGAAACGGACGCGACGCGGCCCGAGGGAACTCCCATCGATGAAGGAACCATTGAAACCATTGAAAAGCCCTCGAGCTCCCGCTCGGCTTCCTCGGAGACAGACGCGGAGGCGAGGTACGTCAGCGCCGCGGAGCGACGCCGCGCGCTGCTCGAGCCGCTCGCGTCAGAAGCGCTGGCGGAGATGGACGAGCGGGACGGCTGGCCGAGCACGAAAGCGGGGCTCCCGGAGTCCGACCCCGCATCGAGCGACTCTATCAAAAGTTTTCAAAGCGAAGAGACAAAGGAGGCTTTAGAGGTGGACGGAGACGAGGGCGTCGGGGCGTTTGTGGGCGGCGCGTTGACCGCCGCCGTCGCTCGAACCGCGCTGGTCCTCTCGGAGACCGCGCCTGGTGTCTTCCAGAAAGTTTTCCAGTGGTTTCGAGACGCACCGGAGCTTCTAGAAGACCCCGACGCTCGGTTCAGAGCCGGGTCTTACGTCCTCGTCGCGACGCTGGTGGCCGGCACCCTCGTGGACGTTAACCAATCGACGAAGACGGACGGCGAGGGCGATGACGCGTCGGACGATGGCGAGGTCGTCGGTTCGAACCCCGTGAAGGGCGAACAAGGTGACGCCGATGAAGGCGACGGAGGCGTGGAGATGGAGGCATCGGCGGTGGAAAAGGCGGGACCCCTGGACGAGGTGCGACAAAAAACCAAAAGTTTCCAACCCGCGCGTCCCGACACAAACGGCGTGTTGTGGTCGCGAAGTGACGATTCAGACCTCGATGGCGGTGGTACCGGTTCGTCTTCCACGCCCGGGGTGTTGTGGACGCGCGCGGAGGGAGACGGGGTGAATACGAACCGGCGGCGAAGGCGAAAGGGCGGCGGCGACGCGACCAATCGGAGGCGAGCCGCGGCGCTCCTCGAAGTCGACCAGTCACCGGTCGATGAGACGGATGTGCCGCCCGAGGCGGGTCCCGCGCCGACGCGGCCGTCTTCCCCGACGATCGGTCCGGTGGAGGACGAGAACATGGAGGGGTTCCGGCTCTCCGGCCGCGGCAGAGGCCAGCGGTGAGTTCATAGTTTTATAGTTTTGTGAAAAGATTTTAAAACTCTTCAACGCGAACGCCGCCGTCGCGTATGACTACGTGACTAAGTGTGGGGCTACACCGCGGGTTGGCAGGGTACGTTCTCGTCGTCCGGGGTCTTGTGGTCCTGCGGCATCGCCCGTGACTCGTACACCGCCGTGACGATCATGTCCCGCCTGTTAATCGTCCCTTCGCCCCGGAGGCCTATGAACCAAATCTCCGTGTCACCGTCGTCGTTCAGATTGGTTGGAAAGTGCAGCGTGAGCGACGACACCGCCTGGAACTGCGTAAAGTCCGTTTGATACTCCAGCGTCCCGTCGTGATCCTCCGCGAGGTCCCACTGCTGCGTCGGGGTCTTGCGGTTGGCGTTCGCGAAGTCGATCTCCCCCGGCGCCTTGTTGACCCAGCACTTCAACCTTGAGGGTGCCGAGCCGGACCCACCGCCTATTACCATGACTCCCCGGACCTTGACGTCGCTGATGAACGGGACGTGGACCATGAGCTCGGGGTCGTCGTCGCTGCGTAAGGGTTCGCCCTCGCGGATCAGCCTGTCCTCCCTGGGTTGAACGACGACGAAGGAGGCGACGGAGGCGGGGTCAGTGGTGAGATGAGAGCGGGGAGAGGGAGCGACGTGGGTGGGTGGGACAAGATCTGGGGCGCACCACGGGCGGAAAACTCGCTGCGCCGCGGCGTCGTCCTGCGCGTTCCACGCCGTGATCCGCGGGTGGTTGATGAACGGGTGCAGCGAGGAGGATCCGCAGTCCTCCCCGCCGCAGTCGTGGTCGTGCGAGCACACGTCCCCGGGCATCTCTCAACACAGTGATGGATAAAGCTGTTTGGGGTTGGTTCAAAGAGTTTATTTTTATTTGCGTATGGGAAATTAGACTGACGTCGTGTTTTGAAAGTCACAATCGATCGATGCAAGTCCCGGGGCGTCCACCCGCGACCGGGCCGCTGGCCAACCCCGGGGTCCGCGCCGTCGGCGGCGTCGTCGCCACCTTCGCGGGCGCCTTCGGAGGCCTCGCCGCGGTCACCGCGATCGCCACCGGCGTCAGCCGCAAGGTCGTCGTGTCGAGGCTGCGCGCCAGCGGGGCGGTGTGCTACCTCTGTCAGGGTCGCAAGTTCGTGACGTGCAGGACGTGCGGCGGGGACAAGGCGATCGAGTGGCAGCCGCTGGCGAACCCGGGGGTGCGCAGGCTGTGCGCGTGTCCAACATGCGGGGGTAAGACGGGGCTGCAGAAGTGCAACAACTGCGTCGGGCTCGGATACGCGTGATGAGACTCCCCCATGATGACGGTTTTTTTCAACCCTACTCTGAGTGTTAAGATTAGCCAATAGCCGTAGCCGATACCGACGTGAGAATCACGTTAGACCTCACTCCACTACGCGGGAGCCTTTTGCTTCACCCCCGCGAACACCACACCGCGGCTCACCCGGTCACGCATGCGTCGAAGCTCATCCTCCGCCTCGTCCGTGAACGGCCCCCAAGGTCCCAGGCCTCTGCTCCGTTTCCATTTCCGCTCCTGCATCGTCCGGACCCGCGGCGTATCCCCGGCGCCCGTGCACAAAATCAACATCGCGTTATCAGGCATCGCGTCCCACAACACGCCGATGCCCTGGTCCAGGTCCATCAGCGCGGCGTCCGCGGCGATGCCCTCCTCCACCTCGCAGTATGCAGAATCGCTTTCGACTCCGGTCGCGACGGCTTCGGCGTTTTCGATCGATTCGTAAGCCTCCACCGCGAACGCCTGCCCCGTGTGCTCCGCCCACCGCTTGTTGCTCTCCTCCAGGTGCTTGTAATACCCCCGGAGGTGCGCGAAGAACAGTCCGTCCCCGGGTGCCGACTTTTCGTCCCCATCCCCGTCCTCCTTCTTCTCGCCAGAGTCGGAACCCTTCGAGCGGGTCCCACCGCTCACCCAATCGACGAGCGCGCTCACCGTGGCCTCGTCCGACGCCGTCGTCACGCACCGCGCCACGCCGCTGCTCGCGCACTCGCGCAGCGTGCTCTGGGGCCCGGACGCGCTGCATATCGTCCCGTTCGACGCGAGTGTCTCGAACAGGCTCGTTCCACCCCGGGCGGGTTCCCCGAACCCGGGCCCGTAGACGAACTTTAGCAACGCCAGCTCCAGCGTCGCTCGAGCGTCGGCGACGGAATCGTGCGACCCTTCCTGGATCTTCCGCGCGAGGTACCGCTCCGTGAGGTGCGCCAGCTTGGTGCGGTACGGCGCGCCACGCGCGTGCGGGAACAGCGCGACGGTGTCGACGCACCGAGCGTGTATCATTCGCAGCCTGTCACAAACAAAACACGTAAAGGTCAGTCTAATCGCCCGTACGTACGAAAATAAAAGTAGAAACGCACCGCTTCAAGTCGTTCTCCAGGGAGTGGCCGATTAAGATCGTCTCGCACGCCACGAGCTCCAGCAGCTCCCGCTGGACGTCTTCCAACGTCGTGGTCACGCCTCGCATCTGCGCCTCGGTGATACCCGAGTGCGCGGTGTTGTAATTCGTAATCGCCTCCGCGGGTCTCACGAGCTTGTCGTAAATGACGGACCCGTCGGGACCCACAACGGAACACCTGGTCAGCTCCAGTCGCTCCTCAGCGCCGACGCCGACGTAGCACATCTCGCAGTCGATGGCGCACATCGTCAGCGGGGGATCACGCGCGATCCCACCCCCCGCCGGCTGCGTCACCACGTACCCGTCCGGCAACGACAGCTTCGACCCCTCGAGGTCCTCGTCGCGCCCTCTCTTTTTCCTTTTTTTCCCAACTGAATCGCCTCCGCCGTCTTCCGCCGCCTCCCTCTCCTTCCCGCCCTCTAGCGTGGGTATCGGGTAGTCCATCTCGGCCATGTCCGCGGGGGATAGGAGGTAGTGCTCGGGAGGGTGCGGCCCGTCACTAAGTCGTTTCAACAGATCCCGCGCGTCCGTGCTACCGTACGGTGACGCTCCGTCCTTTTTGTTGTTTTTCCTGTGTTCATTCGACGGCCTCGCGACTCCTCCCCGCTTGGGTTCCCCGTCGCCCCCCGTGGGCACCGAGAACAGCGCGGACTTGAGCACGTTACCTTCCGTCGCGGTGGGGTTGTCGTAGAACGTCGGGACGCCGGTGCCGAGATGTGTCTTGATGTTCGGCATGAGTTCCGCGGCTGTCGCTGCTCGGGCGTGGTCGACGCCCGGTGCGCAGACGAGGATGACGCACGACACCAGCGGCTTGTTGCGCACGAACGCCCAGCGCGGGGGCATGCCGATGCCGTCGGTGCACGTCCACGTGACGAGCTGGTGGACGCCGTGGAGTTTGAGCCCGCGCGCGAGCTCGGGTTTGAGTTCGACCGCGGCGGAGGCGCCCTCGCCGTAGATTTGGCGTAACGATGAGGGCTCGCGCGTGGTGACCTGGTACTCCACGGGTTCGTACTCCTCAGCCTCGATGGGCGGGCCCGCGTCGTCGTCGTCGTCGTAGAGGTATTCGGCGGGGTAGTCGGGGCCCGCGCGTTCCATGATGGCTTCCACCAGGCCCGCCTTTGCGTTCAGGCGCTCCATCATCGCAGCCTCCAACATCGCAGCCTTCTCGTCGTCGCCCGTGACGTCCGTCTCGATTTCTTCCAACGCCCCGTCTTCGATCTCGCCGTCCTCCTCCGAGAGGACCCCGTCGTCCTCCTCCGAATGGAGGGACCTCCGTTCCTCGTCGTCGCTCATCCCGTCCCGGCGCCACTGGGAATGGCCAACCTTGAGGAAGGGCGTTTTGGCTCGACACTCGGCGGATACTCACGTGACTGCACACCTGTACAAGTGGTTGATCGCAATTGGCTCGTATTTGCCTAATTGCAGAACCCACTGCGTGAAGTAGTCAGCGAACGTAAAATATCGTGACTGAAACCCTGAATGAACACCAAAGCCGGAACTTCTTCCCGGACGATGTGCACAACCCGACGAGCGAAGCCTTTGCCCGGCGACGCCCGTTATTAGCGACCGGCGCTTCGTTTCACGAACGCCCACACCGATACATCCGGATACACACCGGACACACACACACACAGTGCAGAGAGACCCGCGAACGGAGCCCTTGTTTGGAGGACCGCATCGCGAACCAAAATTAAGAGAGGAGAGGCGAAGAGTGCAAAACGGAGAGATCAGAAGATGGCGTATAACATGCCGCCCCAGGGATACGGGATGCCCCCCCAGGGCTACCCCCAGCAGGGCTACCCGCCCCAGGGCTACCAGCAGATGCCACCCCAGGGCTATCAGCAGATGCCACCGCAGGGATACCCCCAGCAGGGCTATCCCCCGCAACAGTGCGTTCCCCGATCGGCAAAAATCTCTCGGCACCTTTTTCTCCCCGCGTCGTGGTCGCGTCAGCCCGAACTTCTCGCTGACCCCCCGCGCCCTTCCTCTCTTCAGGATGATGCAGCCGCCCCCGCAGCAGCAACAACAGGGCAACTGGAAGGATCAGCTCGCCCTCCCGCCCAAGGATGAGCGTTACAGGACCGAGGTGAGTCGCGCCCGCCGTTCCCACGCCCGTTCCGCGGACCGTCCGGTGGCTTTCCGTCGCGGATCTACCCCGCGCGCACCGCGTAACGAACGACCCCCCGCGCGATCGCGACGTGTCCGTCCCCCGATTGACCGCATCGACCCGCGTACCCCGCGGATTCGAATCGTGACGCACGTCGGGAACGCGATACGCACGAGCGCGCGCCGCATCGCGCGTCGCGTCGGCACGTACGCGCGCCGTTCGGAGCCCGAACGTCCGGGAATTCTCCGTCTCGGAGCTGCTCCGCCCGGACAAACACAGCTGTGTGAAAAAAAAAACATCTCGCCGTTCGCCACCTCCGTCACTGACGCCGCCCCGCCGTCCCTCCACTCTCCACGAAACAGGACGTCACCGCGACCAAGGGCAACGAGTTCGAAGACTACTTCCTCAAGCGCGAGCTCCTCATGGGCATCTTCGAAAAAGGCTTTGAGCGCCCGTCCCCGATCCAGGAAGAATCCATCCCGATCGCGCTCACCGGTCGCGACATCTTAGCCCGCGCCAAGAACGGCACCGGTAAGACCGCGGCGTTCACCATCCCCGTCTTGGAGAAGACGGACGTGAGCAAGAACGTGATCCAAGCCGTCTTGCTGGTTCCCACGCGCGAGCTGGCGCTCCAGACGTCGCAGGTTACCAAAGAGCTCGGAAAGCACCTCGGCGTCCAGGTGATGGTCACCACCGGAGGCACGTCGCTGAAGGACGACATCATGCGTTTGCACCAGCCCGTGCACATCGTCGTCGCCACCCCTGGGCGACTCGTCGATCTCGCCTCCAAAGGTGTGGCCAAGCTCAACCAAGCCACGATGCTCGCCATGGACGAAGCGGACAAGCTCCTGTCGCCCGAGTTTCAACCCGTGATCAGTCAGCTCATCGATTTCATGCCCCGGAACCGGCAGATTTTGCTCTACTCCGCCACGTTCCCGGTGACGGTCAAATCGTTCAAGGAGAAGTACCTCAGGAAGCCCTTCGTGATCAACCTGATGGAGGAGCTCACCCTGAAGGGTATCACGCAGTACTACGCCTTTGTCGAGGAGAAACAAAAGGTTCACTGCCTCAACACGCTCTTCAGCAAGCTCCAGATCAACCAGTCCATCATCTTCTGCAACTCCGTCAACCGCGTGGAGTTACTGGCGAAGAAGATCACCGAGCTCGGGTATTCCTGCTTTTACATCCACGCAAAGATGCAGCAGTCGCACCGTAACCGAGTGTTTCACGACTTCCGCAACGGAGCGTGCCGCAACCTGGTGTCCAGCGACCTCTTCACGCGCGGTATCGACATCCAGTCCGTCAACGTCGTCATCAACTTTGACTTTCCCAAGAACTCCGAGACGTACCTCCACCGCGTCGGGCGGTCAGGACGTTTCGGGCACCTCGGCATCTCCGTCAACCTCATCACGTACGACGACAGGTACAACCTCTTCCGCATCGAGAAGGAGCTTGGGACGGAGATTCAGCAGATTCCATCCGCGATCGACCCGGGCCTGTACTGCCGCTAACGAATCGATGCGATATCGTTAGCTACGTAAGGATTGAGAGACGGATTGATGAGAGGTTGAGATTGAGAGGAGGAGGAGGATGAGGAAGTTGCCGGATTTGCTCCGGAGTTGCGCCCGCACGAAAGGCGGGCGCGGCTCGGCGCGAAGGACGAGGCGATTCAAACGAGGAGGAACACACACACACACAAACGCAGACACAACCCGGCTGATGAACGACGGCCGAGGTTCGATGAGAATCACGCGAACGCGCGGGTCGGGGCGGTGAGGGTGCGCGTTTACACCGCATTCACGCCGCCCTTTTTTCGAGCGGACCGAACCGCCCCGACCAATGCTCGCGTCATTCGCAAACAAAGACACGAAACAGTCGCTCCATCCGGATCCGTCTCCCGGCGGGTATACCCGAGATGTCGACTTTATAGGATACCAGCGTGCGGGACTTAGTTACCCCGTCTACGCGAAATACACACGAAGAAGGACGACGCCGGCGCGGGCGCGGCCGAGATCAAAAAAACGAAGAGATCAAAAAAAGTCGGCGAGGCGTCAGTTTCGAGTTCCGTCCAGGGATGCATTCTGACGCCCGCCGCACACACAACTACTACTACGGGGGTCCGATATATTTTATCCGGACCGCCACACACACATGAGCGCGACGATTCATATCACGATGTATCGGTCGCGTGAATTCGACGGGACTCGGGGAAGTCGCGCGGCACTGTTTTTCACCGCCCGCGCGAGCTCCTCCGGGTGCCAAAACAACTTTCAAGGATGTCGACGGGCCGTTTCATGAAACGGCCTTCGTCGGCGACACACACACACACACACATGCACGGGACACATGCGCGGTCACGCCACATCGACCGCGCGCTCCCTCGTTTTCAAAAGAGACGATTTCGAACGCGGAGTTTATCGCGACTACACTTCATAGCTCGACTCTCTCGATTCGTCTCCGTTATTCAATAAAAACAAAAAAAAGTCTACGGGCCGCCTCTCAACCGGCGGTCCACCAACAAATCGAGGTTTCCATCGTATTCGTATCATCACTCGTTTCTTTTCCCGTACCGGTAGAGTACTCAGTCGTCCTGGCGCTTCGATCCTTTCTTTCCGACGTACACGGCTTCGCCTGAACCGCTCATCACGAATTGATCGTCGAGCAGTAGCCCCCTGTTCAAAAACACGTCATTCTAATTTCCCATACGGAAATAAAAATAAACTCACCGTGGGATGATCACGTGCCTGTACGCGGCGCTGCACTGGTACCCGACCCTGTGCGGTATGTACGACGCGAACAAGCCCCACTTATCCCCGCACCCGTGTTCATTCGCCACAGTCACGAACCGCTCGATCTCATCCTCGGCCCAGTCCCCGTGCCACGCGTCTTCCCCCGGCGCGTTGTGCCTGTAAAAGTAGCAGTTTGGATTTTTACGAATCATCTTCCGCGCGAATTCCTTCGCGTTCTCGCCCTTGCCAGCCTTGCCAGCCTTGGCGAACGACCCACCGCCGTTCGCCTCCCACGCCTCACCGGCGCTCGACGCCAAACCCAAGGACTTGACGAGGTTTGGTTCGACCCACCCGCGAAAGTGTCCGTCCATCTTGGGCCCCGGGGTTTTTTTGAGTCTTTGTTCGCACCATTCCTCGCACGTGAGGTGCGCTGGGGCGCCGATGCCTTCGTCGTCGAGCGCGAGGAAGTCGCCGGTGTTCTCCGCGGCTTGGAGCTTGGCGGCGAGCGCGGCGTCGGCGTTGTGAAGGACGGCGAGGCGGCGGGATTTGGCGCGGGGCGGCGGCGCCGGCGCCTTGTTGGAGGAACTGGGACCCTTGGATTTAGTTCGCTTGACGACGTTGGCGTTTGAGGCGGCGTCCGCGGAGTGTTCGAGGGCCTTGGCGGTGTCGAGGACCTTAAGAGCGCGGAGCTGTTCGTTGTTGCGCCGGATGCGTTCCTGGAATGTCGGCGGGCGGATGAAGGACGATGAGCTCGGATTCGATGAGAAAGCAAATACGACGCGTGCATCGACGGGTGTGGTGGGCGTATCGGGCATGGCGGGTATCGTGATCGTCGCGTACCTCGCGCTGTCGTTCGTAGTCGTTCATGGGCTCCTGCTCGCCTCCGCGGGGCGCGGCGGCGTGACCCGTGGACGCGTCGACCGTCGTCCCGTCAGCCTTGACCACCTTGCGATGTTTCACCTTGCCGTCGAGGCCGACGAACTTGTCGTCGTCTCCGCGCGCGATGTCGGCGGGTTTCGGGGACGGCTTCACCGCGGGAGACGGTGCGTTCTCCTTCTCCGCGATGTCAGCCCGAATCGGGGTCGTCATCGTCGCCATCCCGTGCGGGCGCTGTCCGATTATGCGCGCCCCTCTCGGACCTGACGGCTCCTTTTTGAACAGAAAGGGATTTTGGCCAGGTTATGGGACGATTTTCAGAATTCGTATGGCTGCAAGTCAGAAATAGTTGTCCAATTTGCGTTGAGAAGGGCCTAATTGACGTGATTTCACTCGAGAAACGTATGTGAACTAGTCAGAATCCATATTTTCGTCATTCAGGCCCTGCATGTTTGCGCCACGGAAACGACGAAAAGGGGGAAAACGCCCGGACTCGGCACTTGCTTCCGGCGCGTGTCTCGAGTTGACGGCACCATGCCGGGCCAGACGATGGGCAACGGGCGGTGGACCCGCGAGCGCCGCGAGACCGAGTACCACCGCCTCTCCCGCCTCCAGGCTGAGCGCAAGCTCGCCGCCATCGAGCGCCGACGCGCCGTCCGCGAGGCTCGGAAAAGCGTGCGGGTGATGAAGGACGAGGTTGCCAAGCAGATTGCGCAGATCGTCGAGGACCGCGCGTTCGCAACGCGGCCGACGTATCAGATCCCACCGAGCTGGAAAGCCACGCACATCACGCGACCGCAGGCGTTCTACAAGGTGGTGGCGTGCCGCGACGACAAGTTCGTGTCCGTCGTCGACGGCGACACGGAATTCGCACTCGGGAAGACGTACAAAACGCGGAGGGGAACGCCGAGCGGGTGGGCGCCCATGTCCGAGTGCTTCCTCGCGTGGAACTCACCGCTCGGCGCGCTCAACGCCGCGTTCCCGGAGGGAAGCAAAGCGACGGGCCTGCCGCGGGTGTTACTCAAAATAGAGGGACGGGGAAACGCGTACGAGGAGCACGAGGTGTTCAGGGGAGGACACAGCCGATGGACCGGGCAAATCTCGTTGGGCGCGATAAAGGTGTGCCGCATCATGACGGACGCCTTTCGAAACACGAGCGCCGACAAAGTGCTGCTCCCAGACTTTCACATCCCGCAGAAGTTTCCCCCGCTCATGCCGTCGTGGGATTTGTAATATAGGTATACATCGGTCTATTGTGGTATTTCTTATTCACACACGCGCGGGCGCACCCGCGGTCAAGGCTCCCGAACGTAGCCGGGCCGCCGCTATAGTTTTTTTTTAACGTCTGGCATCTTCGGCGTCTCTCTCCCGTCGTCCATAGCTAATCACGCCATGGCGTAGGAGGGCTTGGCGAGGTTGATCACCGTGCTCTTCACCTTGGTCATCATCTCGATCGAGTTGACGATCCCTTGGCTCCCGATCCCGCTGTCCTTGACCCCCTGGAAAGGAAAGTGGTCCGGACCGCGAGCCGGCGGACCGTTGATTTGCACCGTCCCCGTCTCCATGCGATCCGCGACCCTGATCGCTCGGTCGATGTCGCGGGTGAACACGCACCCTTGCAAGCCGTACTTGCTCTCGTTGACGTACCGCAACGCGTCGTCCTCGGTCGACACGCGAACGATCGGGACGACCGGCCCGAACGGTTCCTCCCAGCACAGGCGCATGTCATCCGTGACGTCGTCCACCAGCGCCGGCCACACCAGGTTTTGGTCCCGCCGCCATTCCGTTCGCATCGTCGCGCCCTTCGCGACGGCATCCTCCACCAGGCCCTGGATGAAGTCCGCGGACTTGGCGGACACCACCGCCGTGATCTGTGCGTCGTCCTCGGGCGCGCCCACCGTCAATCGCCGCACTTTCTCCTCAACCTTCGCGACCAGGTCATCTGCGATTTCATTGAAAGCGACGACGATCTTCACGGCGGTGCATCGCTGTCCGCTGTAGCTGAACCCCCCTTTGACGATGGCGGTCGCCGCCAGGTCGAGGTCCGCGTCCGGGAAGACGATGCACGCGTCCTTGCCCCCGAGTTCCATCTGCACCGGGACCATGCGCGCCTTACGTGAGACGGATAGGCCGGTGTCTCCGCCCGTGAATGATATGCAATTGGCGCCCGGGTGCTCCACCATGTAGTCGCCGATGTCCGCGCCACGCCCGGTGACGCACTGGACGAGGCCTTTGGGCATGCCCGGCACGTTATTGAAGCACTGCGCCATCATCAGCGCGCTGACGCACCCTTGCGTCGGCGGCTTGACCACGCACGCGTTTCCCGCGATGAGCGCGGGTGCGATCTTTGAGACGGCGAGGTTCACCGGGTAGTTGAACGGCGGGATGCATAGGACGACTCCGAGTGGGACTTTGTGCGCCATGCACAGTTTATCGCGGTCGGATCCCGGGAACGAGTCGCTCGTGATCATGTCGCCTTTCGCCAGGGATCGCGATCCTTCCTCCGCGGCGTAATCGATGAGGTCCGCGCTGCGCTTCGCCTCGGTGGTTGCGTCTTTCCTCGGCTTGGCGATCTCTTTCACGAGCGCGTCGGCGATGGGGGCGTGGTGTGCGCGCATGAGCTCGGCGGCGGCGTGGAGGATGGACGCGCGCCTGTGCAGCGGGACCTGGCCCCACTCCCGTTGAGCGGCTTTCGCGCCAGCGTACGCGGCGTCCACCTCATCCTTGGTGCACGCCTGGAACCCGAAGCATCGCGCGTTGCCCTTGCTCGGATTGGCGTTGTGCACGACCGCGCCGGAGGCGGAGTCGCGCCACTCGCCGTCGATGAGGAAGCGGTAGGCGCCGGTGTCGGGGTTGAGGAGCGGGGCGTAGAAGTCCCCGCCGCCGGGCTGGAGCGCCGCGCCGCCTTCGCTACCGGAGCCCATCACGCGTGGTGCGGCGCCGTTCGGTGTGGAGATGCGAGCGAGGAGGCAACCGCCGACGGGCGACCGCACAAAAACCCTACAAAAACCCGAAAGGGATGGAGATCTTCATCCGACTCATCCGCTTTTGGGTGCCGAGCGGCTCTGACTGAAACGCATAGCCAAAATAGCCAAAATAGCCAAACACGGCTTACACGAAATAGGAACTTTCACCTTTCACCTTTCACCGCTCGATTTGGAGATCCTCGGACGTGCCGCGACCCGCAGCTCGCGTTTGAAAAAAAACTTTTCTGGGCAGTCTGGTTTTGTCGGGGCGGCGGTGGCGCCGCCGCCGGAGGCGCCGGGCACACGGCACGCGCGCACACGCGTCACACGCGTCGCGATGTCGGATCTGAACGTCACCGCGCCGCCCTTCGCGCCCCCCGACTCGAACCGCGTCGATGTCCCCGCCCGCGACAACCACGTCGCGCCTCACCCCCCCACGCCGCCGACGCGCGATATCGAAGGAGTGAGGGGCGACGACGACTCTGTATACGACGACCCGGCGCTGACCACCACCGTCGACGCGGCGACGCGCGCGGCGAAGGAGAACTACGAGCTGGTCCGCGTGCTCTGCCAGCTGCTCACGTCCACGCGCGCGCAGGTGGCGCGACTGGAACGCCGGCTCGCGCAGGTGGAAGCAGGAGGCGCGAAGAGAAAGGCGCCGCCGGGCGAGAGTTCGAGTTCGGCGCAGGGGCGGTCCGAGAAGCCGCCCGTCGTCGTCGTCATCGCGCCGCCGTCGCCGCCGCCGCCGCCGCCACCACCGACGACGACGACGCCCGCGTCGACGGGCGGCGAGTCCCCCACGCGCTCCCCCGTGCGACGCACCGCGAGCAAGTTCAGCTGGGCCGAAGACGACGAGGTAAGTTTATTTCAATTCTCGCACGGTCAATTAGACTGACGTCGTGTTTATGTAACAGGACGCGCCGCTGCCCTGCGTCCCCGCCGTCGGATCCCTCGAAGCCTCCCCGTCTTCCACGCCGCTCGTTCCGGCGGAAGAACCTGGAATCCGAACCGTCTTCATCACCGCGCCCGCGCTCACCGAGAGCCAGGAGTCACGCGCGAGCTTCTCCGCCGTCGTGGAAGGACCGAGGGCGCCCACCCCAGACTCCTTTCCCGACTCATTTCCCGCCCTCGGCGACGCCGAAGAGGAGCTCGACGGCGAAGTGAACGCCTACGGCGAAACAGTCTCAACGCTTGGAGCCCCTCATGAGCCGCCCGTGAGTACGACCGACGGTGAGGATGACGGTTCGGATTCCAGGTTCTACGACACGCGCGTGCGTGGGTACGAGCAAACGGTGTACGAGGACACGGATGACGGTTCGGATTCCATCGACCCGTCCAACCCGGTGATCAACGTCATGCGGCTTCCAGACGCCTTCGTCGAGCGGCACCTCTGGGACCTCCCCGAATTGCTGACTCCTCACGGCAGGTACCCACTCGAGTACGACGGCGCCGTCGCTCACGAGAACCCCGCACTCGAAGACGGCTTCCAGAGAGCTTCTAGAGAGCCGAACGACGCGAACTCTTCGGACGACGACGGCTTCCGGAAAGTGCGCAAACCTTCCGCTTTCAACGTTTCGAAAGCGAAGGACCGCGCGAACAACAGGTCCGCCGGCCAGATCTACGCACGCGCGTGCGACGTCCTGGCGCTGCTGTGCGAGGCGGTGGGCCTCGGCGTCCCTTCGAGGGTCAAGATCCGGCGCGTCAAGTTGTGAGTTTTATTTTCATTCTCGTATGTGCGATTAGACTGACACGTGTGTTTTGTGTACAGGTACTGGAACAGCGACAACGACGAAATGAACCCTCGGTTCACCGCGTCGATCCGGTTCGATCGCTGGACACACGGCGGGATCAAAGCGCTCATGATCGAAGCCGCGAACGACGATCCCGGGGGCTACGTCCGGGTGCACAACTTTTACGCCGGACGGTTCGTGGACGTCAGGTGAGTTTTTAGAATCCCTTCCGTGTTCAAATACCCAATCACCACCCAATTACTAACCCCAATCACCCCCACCTGTCAGGCGCGACGTCGACCAGCGTTTGGCGCCGCCCACACGAGGCGGCGGTAACTACAACCCGCCGTGGAAACGCAAGGTACGTGTATTTCAATTCTGGTACGATTCTTATGGCAATTAGAATTGACGTCGTGTGTGTATTGTGTACAGGTCAAGCCGCGTTCGTTTCGAATCGCGGAGTTTGACCTCGGCGCGGGCGGCTTCTCCGACTTTGGGGGAATCGGCGTCGACGGGTTCAGCCACGCGTCCAACGGGCCGGTTCCGCACCCGGGCCACCTCGCTGACTCCCCCGTCCACGTCCCCTACGACGACATGGACTCCGCTCGGCACCCCGACGGGGGAGTCAACGCGTCTTCCTCCCGTCTTCCTTCCGAGGGGAAGCGCCCATACTCCCTCTCCACGTCCAGGGCCTCGAGCGTCGTCGGCGACGACAAGGTGGCCGCCTCATCGGTGCCCATCAGACGCGAGCAGCTCCAGGGCCGAGAGGCTGACGAGCACAAGACGTTCTCGGTGCCGACGCGAACCGGCTGGGTCCCCACGGATGAGCGGCGCGATACGCTGCGGCGAAGGCAGGTGCGGGTCTGGGAGGGACCGTGCAAACGCTGCG
>Ga0257106_1000550_pt1 | contig 21834 bp, 15 predicted proteins | sample LP_taG_3_FD_190177 | JGI IMG/M metagenome (GOLD analysis project Ga0257106, IMG submission 190177) | Marine microbial communities from Northeast Subartic Pacific Ocean, Canada - LP_J_2011_P26_10m | ecosystem: Environmental > Aquatic > Marine > Oceanic | place: Canada: Northeast Subartic Pacific...
GCCATTCTCCATTTTTGTCTAAAAAGAAGTAATACAGCAGAAATTAAAGTCCCAGCATGACCTATTCCAACCCACCAAACAAAATTAGTAATATCCCAAGCCCAACCTACTGTTTTATTTAATCCCCAAGTACCTATACCAGTAGAAACGGTATAAATCATACATCCCAATCCCCACAAAAACAAACTCAAAGCAATAGAAAAAACTATCCACCATTGTTTATTAGCTTTGCCTTCAACAGCTGCTGCTATATCTACCGATACGTCGTGATATGACTTGCTCCCAGTTACAAGAGGTTTTCTTATCGTTGATTCATAGTGAGATGACATATATTGTATTCTGTTTTATTTTAAAAAAAATTAAACTTCATCCGTATTTCTAACTTTTACATGGTAAAAAACATTGGGTTTTGTACCAACTGTATCTAATAAATGATAAACTCTTTCGCTCTCTTTCAAAACAGATACTTCACTATCCTTTTCATTTATGTCTCCAAACTTCATAGCCCCAGTAGAACAAGCAGCAGAACATGCGCAAGTATCATTAAATTCCCCTTTTTCAACTCTTCTTCCTTCTCTTTTAGCATTAAGAATAACTGCTTGAGTAGATTGAATACAAAAAGAGCATTTTTCCATTACTCCCCTAGATCTAACAACTACATCTGGATTTAGAACCATCTTCCCTAAATCGTCATTCATATTAAAATCAAACTCATCGTTATTATTATATAAAAACCAGTTGAATCTTCTAACTTTATAAGGGCAATTATTTGCACAATATCTAGTCCCTATACATCTATTATATGCCATATGGTTTTGTCCTTGTCTTCCATGAGAGGTAGCAGCAACTGGACAAACTGTTTCACATGGTGCGTGATTACAATGTTGACACATAACAGGCTGAAAAACAACTTGAGGATTTTCAGAGGGATTTTCCATTTCTTTAAAAACAGAAAGAGAATCTGAAAGTCCATTAATATCATCCTTCGTTTTATTGTCTCCATCAAAAGTTTCTTCAGAGGAATAATACCTGTCTATTCTTAGCCAGTGCATATCTCTTGACCTTCTTACTTCTGTTTTACCTACTACTGGAACATTATTTTCAGCATGACATGCAATTACACAAGCTCCACAACCCGTACAGGAATTTAAATCAATTGACAAGTTAAAATGGTGTCCAATCGATCTGTCGAACTCATCCCACAAGTCAACTTCTGGTGAATTTACGGGAGTTTCTATATGATTTAAAGAAACTTTAGTTATTGCATTCCAATCCTCTACATTTTTAGTATTAAAAACTTCTAAGGTAGTTTCTCTAATAATATCTCCCCTCCCCATTAATGTATTCTGTAATTGAGTACAAGCAAACTCATGTGTTTCATCTATGGCTTTAATCTCAATATTCTGAACAGAATTAAAGTTTTTATATAATTTAAATGCATTCACTCCAATCTGCATTTCTTCTTTCATTGCATTTGTCTTACCGTAACCAAATGCTAATCCAACAGATCCTCTAGCTTGACCGGGCTGAATAATGACTGGCACTTTCAAACTAACTCCATTAACTTTAATTTGAGCATAGTTACTGTCTAAAGCACCGTTTGCAACGGTATAGTTTTTTAAACCTAGCTCTTGAGCATCAAATTTTGAAACTGTTAAATAATTATCCCAAGAAACTCTAGTTATTGGATCAGGAAATTCTTGAAGCCATGGATTGTTAGCTTGTTGACCATCACCTAAACCAGTCTTAGAGTACAAGACCAGTTCAAAAACAGAAGATTTGGAACTTAAAAGTTGCTCTGCGCAAGTAATTGAATTAAATTTTAATTTTTTAATTATATTTTTAGAATTTGATTTGAAGAAACCATCATGCAAAGCCTGATTCCAAGACATGTTTTCTAAAATATTTTGTTCCCAATTATTTCTAATAAAATCATAAAAACTGTTGGCGGATCCCATCCATTTCAATAAACAATCTTGAAACTGCATAGTATCAAATAACGGTCTAATAGTAGGTTGCGTTAAGCTAAAGTTACCATTCACCATTTCATTATCTCCCCATGATTCAAAATAATGAGGGGAAGCAGCTACCCATTTAGATTGAGAAGCGGTTTCATCATTTTTCATTGAAAAACATACTGAAAAATTAGCTTTTTTGATTCCAGAAATAAATTCTTCAGAATTAGGTAGTGTATAAGCAGGATTAACACCTGACATTATAACTCCTTTTACTTTACCTGAATTTAAATCTTTAATCAATTGTAAAACCTCTTTGTCATTTCCTTGTTTAATTAACGATAATTCGTCTTTATTATATGAAAGGCTTTTTAGTAATTCATTAATTTCATATGCTAATAGGTGAGCATTTACATCGTCCAACCCATTAATGATTACTCCTTTGTTACCAGCTTTAATTAAAGAATCTGCTATTTTTTTAATAGATAATTCAATATTTTCAGGAAGTGTTCCTGAAAATTTATTACCTGAAATATATCCGTAAATTCTAGCTAATGCAATTTTTTGTTGATTAGGAGTTAACGCAACTCTTTTATCCGCATTAGCTCCAGAAATACTCATGTTAGATTCTAACTGAAAATGTTTTGACATTTTAGCTATACGATTACCCGCCTTTACAGGAACTCTACCCTTTACATAACTTAAATCGTGACCTCCTCCTTGCCAATCACCCAAAAAATCTGCACCTACAGAAACAATAACATCTGCATTTGAAAAATCATAAGTTGGTAAAGCTCTTTTTCCATAAGCTATTTCAAAAGCATCTAAAGCTTTCGAATCTGAAATAGCATCATAAATTATATGTCTAACATTTGAATATTTTTTCTTGAAATCTTTAATAATTTTAGACGTAGATGGGCTAGCAAAAGTCTGAGTCAAAAGGACTACATCACTGTTAGAAGCCTTCATAGACTCTAGTTCATCTATTACATTTTGATTTAATTGAGTCCAGTTTACTTCTTGACCTTTCTGTAGAGGACCTTTTAATCTAAGACTATCGTACATTGAAAGAACAGAAGCCTGAACTCTAGCATTTGCTGAAGATTTTACTTTTGCTTTACTGTTATTTTCAATTTTTATAGGTCTTCCTTCTCTTGTTTTAATTAAAACATTAGCAAAATCAAATCCATCCGCAATGGATGTAGCATAAAAGTTTGCAATTCCTGGAACAATTCTTTCTGGCTGAACTACATATGGAATTGAACGGTTGACAGGTCCTTCACAACTTGCTAAAGTAGCGGCAGCTGTACTAAAGCCTAAATACTTTAAAAAATCTCTCCTATTTGTGCTGGAATCTTGTAAACTACTTTTATTACTAAGAAATAAATCTGTTGGCAATTGCTCTGCAAATTCATTATTTTTGAGACCTACTATCATCTTATTATTCGATGATAATTCGGCTTCACTTTTCCAATATTTTTTATGGTTTCCCATTTAACAAATATATTTATTTAATAGTGACATTTTCCACATTCTAAACCTCCCATTTGAGCGGCAGTAAGTTCTTCAACTCCATACTTTTTTGATAATTCCTCATGAATTTTAGTGTAGTATTCATTATCTTTTACTTTGATATTAGTTTCTCTATGGCAATTTATGCACCACCCCATAGTTAGTGGAGAGTGCTGATATAATATTTCCATTTCTTCTACTGGTCCATGACATTTTTGACAATCCACTCCAGCAACTGTTACGTGCTGAGCATGATTGAAATAAACAAAATCAGGAAGATTATGAATCCTAACCCATTTTACAGGCTCAGTATCCCCCGTATAACTTTGAGAATTTTCATCCCACCCTACTGCTTTGTAAAGTTTTTTAATTTCATTGGTATAAAATTCTTTAGTGTATCCCTTTTCTAAATCTTCTTCTCCATTATAATCAGCAATATTTTCATGACAATTCATGCAAACATTTAGGGATGGAATTCCTGAATGCTTTGATTTTTTAGCAGAAGAATGGCAATACTGACACTCTATTTGATTTGCTCCTGCGTGAATTTTATGCGAATAATGTATAGGCTGTATGGGCATGTAACCCTGGTCAACACCAACTTGAAGCATATAGCCGTATGCAAAATAAGCACTGGAAAGAAGAAGAATTACAACTGATACTAGAACTAAAAATTGATTTTGAATGAAAGCTTTCCAAATAGGAATTCTTTTTTTAATATTTTTTGCATCGTTTATTGCTACTGCTTTTTGGGGAATAATATTTTTTAAAGTTTTATTTATCAGAACTAAAAGAATGACTAGTACTGCTAAAACAAATGATAAAAGAATTAAGATAAGATCATTTGTTGAGCTGCTCCCTGAGCTTTCTGAAACTGGAGCGCCACTAACTGGAGCCACTGGTTTAGGAGGAACATAATCAGTGTACGCAAGAATATTATCAATATCCTCATTTGAGAGCTGAGGAAAAGCATTCATTGCAACCTTATTATATTCTTCGTAAATAGCCACAGCCTGTTCGTCCCCTGATTTTATCATAGCTGCACTATTCTTTATCCAAGAATACAGCCAATCTTTTTCATATTTTGCAGAAACCCCTCTGAGTGCAGGACCAATTAGTTTTTTATTAAGCTTGTGACATGAAGCGCAGTTAGCATTGAACAAAGATTTTCCTTTAGCAATGTCAAATTCCTGTGAGGAAATATTATGAGAAAATATTGTTGAGAAAAATAAAATAAAAGCGAAAAAAGTCATTAAGCTAGTCTTTGATAAGAGGCTAAAAAAATCTTGCAAAAATTTACTATTTCCTTTCACTAACAATTAAAAAAATTGTATCAAAATTAGAGGTCAAAAATACAACACAAAAACCTTTTTAAAAACCCATGTTATATCTTATTTTTAATTTATAACGATTCTAAATAAAAGTTATGGTAAAACTGGTAGATTTAATAAAAAATACGATATATATTTGTAAAGAATGGATGTAAAAAAGACACTTTTTTTTATTTTTTTAAACTTTACAATAACAAATTCATTTAGTCAAGAAGGAAAGGTTATTCTAAACCAAGATCCGAAACTAATAGATCTAATGGAATTAAAAAAAATAGTAAATCAGGAAACTTTTACATCAGGCCAATTCACTATTCAAGTATACAATGGAAAATATGAATTGGGCATTGAACTAATGGAGAAATTGACTTTAGATGAGAAATTTAAAGATGTTTATTTTAGCTTTGAGACTCCTTATTATAAAATTAGAATTGGAAAATATGTGTCTAAAATTGAAGCCATAAAAGAATTAATTAAGATTAAAAAAACATTTCCTTCGGCTTTTATTTTAAAACCTAATTAAGTTATTTGATTTTCTTTTTTATCTCAACTTCAGAATAAGCCTCAACCACATCACCAATAATTATATCATTATAATTTTTAATTTGAATACCACAATCGTAACCTTTCGAAACTTCTTTGGCATCATCTTTAAATCTTTTTAACGAAGCTAATGTTCCTGACATCACAACAACACCTTCTCTAATAAGCCTAATATTAGAGTTTCTAAATATTTTTCCGTCAGTAACCATACATCCTGCAATTGTTCCAACTTTTGAAATTTTAAACGTTTCTCTAATTTCAGCATTTCCGGAAATTTCCTCTTTAAACACTGGAGAAAGCATCCCTTCCATAGCATCCTTTAGGTCGTTTATTGCATCGTAAATAATAGAATAATTTCTAATATCAATTTCTTCCTTATCTGCGATTTGCCTAGCATTCCCAGTTGGACGAACGTTAAATCCTATAATAATTGCATCTGAGGCTGAAGCCAATAAGACATCAGATTCAGTGATAGCTCCAACAGCCTTATGAATAATATTAACATGTATTTCGTCAGTTGAAAGTTTTTGAAACGAATCGGTTAGTGCCTCAACAGAACCATCTACATCCCCTTTGAGGATAATATTTAATTCTTTAAAATCTCCAAGAGCTATTCTTCTTCCAATCTCATCAAGAGTAATATGTTTTTGTGTTCTAACTGACTGTTCTCTAACTAGTTGAGTTCTTTTTATAGCTATTTGTTTTGCTTCTTTTTCATTTTCGAAAACATTGAATTTATCTCCGGCTTGTGGTGCCCCAGCTAGACCTAAAACTGAAACTGGAATTGAAGGACCAGCTTCTAAAATAGAATTTCCTCTTTCATCTTGCATCGCTTTTATCTTACCAGTGTGCTGTCCTGCTAATAAATAATCTCCTATTTTTAAAGTTCCAGATTGAATCAAAATAGTCGAAATATATCCCTTCCCTTTGTCCAAAAATGCTTCAACTACAGTCCCTATTGCAGCTTTATTTGGATTGGCTTTTAATTCTAAAAATTCAGCTTCAAGAAGTACTTTTTCAAGTAGCTCATCAACTCCAGTTCCTTTGAGAGCGGAAACATCTTGAGATTGAATTTTTCCACCCCACTCCTCTACAAGTAAATTCATCCCAGAAAGTTTTTCTTTAATTTTTTCAGGATTAGAATTTGGTCTATCGATTTTGTTAATTGCAAATATTATAGGAACTCCTGCAGCTTGAGCATGACTAATAGCTTCTTTTGTTTGTGGCATCACATCGTCATCAGCTGCAATAACAATAATAACTAAATCTGTCACCTGTGTTCCCCTAGCTCTCATTGCAGTAAATGCTTCGTGACCAGGAGTATCTAAAAAAGTAATTTTTTGACCATCTTTAAGAACTACATTGTAGGCTCCAATATGTTGTGTAATTCCACCTGATTCTCCAGCTATTACATTTTCTTCCCTAATAAAGTCCAACAAAGAAGTTTTTCCATGATCGACATGTCCCATTACAGTTACAATTGGAGCTCTGGGAAGTAAATCTTCAGGTAAATCAACTATTTCTTTTATAGACTCTTCTATATCCGCAGTAACAAACTCAACTTCATAATCAAACTCATCTGCAACGATAGTTAAAGTTTCCGCATCTAACCTTTGATTCATCGTTACCATAATTCCAAGAGACATACAAGTGGATATAATATCAGTTGATGTAATTTCCATCATTGTTGCAACTTCTCCAACAGTGATAAATTCTGTTACTTTAATTGTTTTTTTATCTGCTTCATTTAGAGCTAAATCTTCCTCTGATTTAAATTTGTGTGAGTCTCTCTTTTCTTTTCTATATTTTGCGCCTTTTGATGTAGTAGATTTTCCTTGAAGTTTTTCTAGAGTTTCTCTAATTTGCTTCTGAACATCAACATCTGAGGGTTCAACAGCAACATTCTTTGTTCTGCTCTGTGTTCCAAAACTCTTATTTCCATGACCCTGACTAGTCTTTGGAACATCTTTTACAACCCTAATTCTTTTTCTTTTAGAAGCAGGTGAAGAATGTTTTTGTTGTGGCTTAGGCTTTTCAAATTTGTTTAAATCGATTTTATCTCCAACTGTTTTTAAACCACTTAATTTTTTGTATTGAGTTTTTATATTTAAATCTTCTTTTTTAACCTCCTCTTCTTTTTCCTTTTTGACTAAAGGTTTTACGACAACCTCATTGGCAGTTATTGCTTCTGTTTTTTCAATTTCTTTTTTTGTGACTTGTGGTTTTAACTTTTCTAAATCAATTTTTCCAACCTGAACAGGCTTGTTAATTTCTGCTTTACCCTGAATTATGGCTTTTTTTGCAATTAACCTTTCTTCCTGTTCTTTTTCAAGTTTAAGCCTCAACTCTTCTTTTTCCTTTCTTTTTTCTTCACTTAAATCGTGAGATTCAACTTTGCTAGATTTATCTGAACGAAACTCATCTAAAAGCAAACTATACTGATCAGAGGATATTTTTGTGGTTGGTCTGGCTTCTATTTCGTGACCATTAGTAGCCAAAAACTCGACTGCTCTATCCAAAGAGATGTTGAATTCTCTTAAAACTTTATTTAACCTTGTCAATTTTATTTCACTCATATAAATTTCTATTATTTAGTCAGAGAATTCTGCATTTAAAACTTTTCTTATTTCTAAAATAGTCTCCTCCTCTAAATCTGTTCTTTTTATTAAATCTTCTACTTCTTGTTCCAAAACGCTTTTAGCGGTATCCAGTCCTGCTTTTTTTAACTCATCCAAAACCCAATCTTCTATTTCGTCTGAGAATTCCGTTAACTCAACATCTTCTTCGGCACCTTCCCTGTAAACATCAATTTCATAGCCAGTTAATTGACCTGCTAATCTAATATTAAACCCTCCTCTTCCAATTGCTTTTGAAACTTGTTCTGGGTCCATGAAAACCTCTACGGTTTTCTTTTCTTCATTAATTTTTAATGAAGAAATTTTAGCAGGACTTAAGGCTCTTGTAATTAACAACTGTGTATTGTTAGTATAATTAATAACATCAATATTTTCATTTCCAAGTTCTCTAACTATTCCGTGAATTCTAGATCCCTTCATGCCAACGCAAGCTCCAACAGGATCTATTCTATCGTCATAAGAATCCACAGCTACTTTTGCTTTTTGACCCGGAATTCTAACTACTTTTTTTACTGATATTAAACCGTCAAAAACTTCTGGAATATCTTGTTCAAATAGTTTTTCTAAAAACATTGGGGAAGTTCTGGAAAGTATAATTGAAGGCTTGTTTCCTTTTAGCTCTACAGATTCAATTACACCTCTGACATTATCCCCTTTTCTATAAAAATCAGAGGGTATTTGTCTGTCTTTTGGCATTATTAGCTCGTTACCCTCATCGTCTAAAAGAATCACAACATTATGTCTTATATGATGAACTTCCGCAGTATAAATTTCCCCAACTAAATCAACGAATTGTTTGTAAACAATAGCATTATCATGTTCATGAATCCTAGAAACTAAGTTTTGTCTTAGAGCCAGCACTGTTCTTCTTCCTAAATCTATAAGTTTAACTTCTTCTGAAACATCTTCTCCAACTTCAAAATCAGGTTCAATTTTCCTAGCCTCTGTAAGGGTAATTTCTTGGTTCTCGTCTTCAACAGATTCATCTTCAACAACAATTCTATTTCTCCATATTTCCAAATCCCCTTTGTCTGGATTTATAATAATATCGAAATTATCATCATCTCCATATTTTCTTTTTAAAGTATTTCTAAAAACCTCTTCCAAGATTGACATTAGGGTTACTCTATCAATAAATTTTTCATCTTTAAATTCTGAAAATGATTCAATTAAGGCTAAATTTTCCATTTAATATATTTTTAAAATTCTACTATTAATTTCGCTTGTTTAATTTCATTAAACAATAATGACTTGTTTTTTTTAACGGAAATCTTTCCTTTACCAATTGGCTTGGACTCTCTTGAAAACCATTCAATTGTGACATTATCATCTTTAACTTCAGACAAATTTCCGATATACTCTTCACCATCAACAGATAAAATATTAAGCTTTCGATTAAGATTTTTTAAAAACTGCCTATGAGTTATTAAAGGGGATGTCATCCCAGCAGAACTCACTTCAAATGAAAAATCGTCAATTTCATCTTCCAAATTATTTTTTAAATATTTACCTAAACTAACGCAGTCTGAAATCTTTACACCCTTATCTCCGTCAATAATTATATTTATTTTATTTGATGAGTCAACAGATGCATCTACCAAAAAAAGATTGGTATTGTTGTCAAAATATTCATTAATTATATTATCAAAAAACTTATTCAAATTAGAGTATATTTAATAAAGAAGGGGACAATGTCCCCCTTCAATTTTCCATAATGCTTTGCGAATATACAAAATTCTACCAAATAAATTAGTTGGCCTACTAGGGCTCGAACCTAGACTCTTCTGGACCAAAACCAGACGTGTTGCCAGTTACACCATAGGCCAATATAATTCTCGGCAAATTTAGTATAAAGTTTTTGCTAGGCAAATAAATTATAATTTAAAATAATAGTAAAAATTTAATTGTTAATATTGTTTAAATTCGCTTTCAAAAGTAAATTGACATGAATATTAATAAGTTCGAGAAATGGAATCGCCTAATTGCAACTCTAACTTTTTTTATTGCTCTTACTGTTTACTCTCTTACCGTGGAGCCTACAGCTAGTTATTGGGACTGTGCAGAATACATTTCGACATCTGCGAAATTACAGGTAGGACACCCACCGGGAGCGCCGCTATTTCAAATGTTAGGTGCTTTTTTTTCATCTTTTGCTTTTGAAGCTGAGAACATAGCATTTATGGTTAATATGATGTCTGTTTTTGCTAGTGCATTTACAATACTTTTTTTGTTTCTGACAACAACTATAATTGGGAAAAAAATAGTTTTAAAAAATGCTGCAATTTCAAACTCTAATGCGATAATAATTCTTGGTTCCTCTTTTTTAGGGTCTTTATGTTTTACCTTTTCTGACAGCTTTTGGTTTAATGCGGTTGAAGCTGAAGTATATGCGATGGCTACAATGATTATGGCCTTACTATTTTGGTTAGGTTTTAAATGGGAAGAAAATATAGACCAAAAAGGTGGAGATAGATGGTTGATTCTAATATCTTTTGTTGTTGGCTTATCTTTTGGGGTTCATTTTATGGGACTTCTAGCAATTCCAGCAATTGGAATGATTTATTTTTTTAAAAAAAACCCATCTCCAACATTTAAAAGTTTTTTATTAGCAAACGTTATTTCTGTAGCAATTTTATTATTCATATTTAAATTATTATTGCCTTCCACTTTAGGTCTTTTTGGATATCTAGAAGTTTTTTTTGTTAATGATCTGGGAATGCCTTTTAATACTGGAACTATTTTTACGGCAATCTCAATAATTAGTTTCTTCTACATTGCAATTAAGACCACAAGAGAAAAAAGATGGATTAAAATTAATACATTTTTACTTTGTATAATGTTTGTTTTTATTGGCTTTTCATCATGGCTTATGATACCAATAAGGTCAAATGCCAATACGGTTATTAATGAAAATGCTCCTTCTGATGCAAGAGCTTTATTAGCTTACTATAATTTAGAACAGTATCCAGACACCCACCTTTTTTATGGCCCCATGTACTCCGACGCTTATGCTGGTCAAGATATTGACCAACCCTACAAAGACGATAAACCTAAATACGAGAAAGACCTTTTAAAAAATAAATATATTGTAGTTAACGATTGGGAGTCTGGTAAAATTAATTCTAATAATAATCATGTAGGGTTGCTACCAAGAATGTGGAGTTCTGAGCACGCAGCTAACTACATGAAGTATTTTGGATATTTAAATTTTGAAATAAAAACTGATTACAAATCTGAAGAAAAATTAACACAAATAGTAAATCAATTTAGGAATAATTTTAATGAAGGAGATATTGATTCAGAAGGGTATCATGAATTTCTATCACAATATGGCGGATATCTAGATATTGAAAAACCAAATTTATTGTCCAACTTGAAATATCTTTTTCAGTATCAAATGGGTTCGATGTATTGGAGATATTTTATGTGGAATTTTGCTGGGAAACAAAATGATATTCAATGGAAATACGACCTTTTAAATGGGAACTGGATAAGTGGGATTAAATTTATTGATGAATTTAGACTTGGCCCTCAGCAAAACTTATCGGAAGATGTACTAACCAATAAAGGTCGAAATAGATATTATTTTCTCCCTTTGATTTTAGGAATTATTGGATTATTATTAGTTTTCAAAAATGATAAAAATCTATTCTGGGTTGTTACTGTTTTATTCCTTTTTACTGGGCTAGCCTTGAAAGTTTATGTCAATGAAAGAGTTTTTGAGCCAAGAGAAAGAGACTATGCTTTGGTTGGCTCTTTTTATGTCTTTTCTATTTTTATTGGCTTGAGTATAATTTCTGTTTACAGAAAACTAAAGAATTTTCTAAATAATAAAACCTCGATTCCATTGTCAATTGGACTATTATTAATAGTTCCTTTTTTAATGGCTTATGAAAATTGGGATGACCATGATAGATCAAACAGATATACCGCACAATCTCTTGCTAAGGCATATTTAGATTCTATTGACGAAGGCTCTGATCCGATGATATTTACAATTGGAGATAATGACACATTTGCTTTGTGGTATGCTCAAGAAATAGAAAACTACCGCACAGATGTAAGAACAATAAACACAAGTTTAATAGCAACGGATTGGTATATAGATCAAATGAAAAAAAGGACCTATAATAGTAGCCCAATTCCTTCTCAACTTGAACACAAGCAGTATGCTTATGGTGTTAGAGACTATGTCAAACATGAGGCTCTTATCGACTCTGTTAGATGGGATATTAAAGATTTTATGAACTGGGTCGGTAGTGACCATCCGAGAACAAAATATAAAAACCTATTACAACAATACGGGGCAGAGATGTCGAATGTTCCAAAATTTACTCAAAACATGGTTTTTTATCCAACAAATAAAATTAGGATTCCTGTTAATAAAAAAAATGTAATTGAAAGTGGTTTGGTAAATTTAAAAGATGCTAGTTTAATAGTAGATTATATTGATATTGACCTTCCGTCAAGTGGACTTTACAAAAATCAGCTTTTAATGTTAGACATATTAGCTAATAATGATTGGAAAAGGCCGATATATTTTACAGGTGGAAGCTATAATGATTCAGAATATTTATGGATGAAAGATTACTTACAATTGGATGGATTAGTATATAAATTAGTTCCAATAAAAACTGAAATTCCTAAAAACAACCCATATGAACTTGGTAGAATAGATTCTGAGCTTATGTACCGTATAGTTAAAGGATGGGAATGGGGTAATTCTAATGGGTCTAATATTTACCATGATCCTGAAACAAGAAAAAATAGTATTTCTTTTAGGGGGAATCTTCATAGATTGGCTTTAAAACTTTTAGAAGATGGAGAAAATGATAAAGCAGAAGAAATCTTAGACTTATCATTGAAAAAAATTCCTATTCAATATTTTGGGTTTTATAGCCTTTTGGAACCTTACATATCAACTTATTACAAACTTGAAAAGTTTAAGAAAGGAGACCAGCTTTTTGAAAGTTTAGCAAAAAAATATATTCAAAATTTAAATTATTATTCAGAGTTATCCAAATCTAAAGGTTCTAGATTTTCCATTTATACTTATGCAGAAAACATTATAACTGATAGTGAAAGATATCGAAGTTTAGTTGAATCTGTTTTAAACTCTAATAATATTGATATTAAAGGTAAAGCAATTGAAGATTATGTTAAAAGTACAAGCTTTGTTAAAGAACTTTATGGGGATTACGAATATTACACTTTACTAACCCCTTTTCTTGAAGATCTTTACAAATCAAAAAATCATAACTTACCAAAAAATCTTTATCTAAATATTTCTAAAGAATTTAGGAACAGACTTGTGTTTTTTGAAGAAATGCAACCAGAAAACAAGACTAACTATATTGAAAATATTGCTAATAATTTATTTCAATATACCAAGATTTTAAATATTTTAAAGGAGAATGAAAATGACGAGTCTTTTATAAAGTCTGAAATAGAAACTTTTCTAGCTTTAAAAGAAAGTTTGACTAATTAATAAAGTCCTTAATTATACTAATAAGAGTATTGGAATCTTGCTCTCCGCTTTGTCTCCATACCATTTCTCCTCCCTTATAAATCATAAGAGTAGGTAATAATTTAACTCTAAGAGCTTCGGCTAATTCATTATTCTTATCTACGTTTATTTTAATTACTTTTCCCTTGTCACCAATTGCTGCCGCTACATCTCTTAACACAGGGTGCATAACTGAACAAGAATCATTGTCGTCAGTATAAAAATCCAAAAGAATAGGAACGTCTAGACCAATAAGCTCTCCAAATTTTGACATAAGACAAGATTTATATATCTACAAAAATAGCATTTTTAAAAAAATCAAATTTTCTTTAATTTAATAACTGTTATTTCAGGCCAAATACCCACTCTACCAGGAAATGCTAATACACCAAAGCCTCTATTAACATTTAAATATTGGCCTTTCTCTAAATACAATCCTGCCCAATATTTATAAGCCCATTTTATTGGACTCCATTTAATCCATCCAGGAATCTCAATCCCAAATTGCATGCCATGAGTATGTCCACTTAAAGTCAAATGAAAATGAGTTTGATGATTTAAGAGTTTTTTTTCCCAATGTGAAGGATCATGCGTCATAATGATTTTAAAACTTTCATTATTCAATCCTTGACATGCTTTATCAATGTCTCCATTTTTTTTAAATCCTCCTTTTCCCCAATTTTCAACTCCAATAATATTAATACTTTGTTTCTCTTTAGAAATTTTCACATTTTCATTTAATAACATTTTAAAACCCATTTCTCTCTGTAAATTTAAAAGTTGATTGAAATTTTTCTTTTTTTCATCTTTTGTATCCCAGGAAACATAGTCCCCGTAATCATGGTTGCCTAAAATTGAATATTTCCCACAGGAAGCTTCGATTTTTGAAAAAACATCTTTCCATTTAATTAATTCATTTGCCTTTGAGTTGACAAAGTCACCAGTAAATAATACTAAATCTGATTTTTGTTTGTTAATTAAATTTACAGCGTATTCTACTTCTTCAGAGTTCTTTAAACTCCCACAATGAATATCAGAAATTTGAGTTAGTTGAAAGCCATCAAATTTCTCAGGTAAATCTTCAAACTCTAATTCATAATTAATAACTTTATAATTATACCTTCCTTTAAAAATTCCATAAACAACAAATGGCAATGGAATAGAAGCTAAAAAAAGAGCAATCTTACTAACAAATTGTCTTCTTTGAATAAAAATATCATTTGAATCATTGAAACTAAACAAAAACTTAACTGAAAAAGTTAAAACTCTGACTATATCTTCAAAAAACAAGAATGAGCATATAATTAATTTAAATCCTAAAAGAGTTATTAAGAATGCCATTGGAATCGATAAATAATCATAAAATAAATCTGAAATATTTAAAGAATAATAGTTTAAATATAAATAACTTAAAAAAAGAAAAATATATATTAAAAAATTAATTGATAGGTAAACTTTAGAAATCCAATTAAATTTAAATAATGTTTTAAAAGACTGAAAAGCGTATATTTCAATTGATAAAATTATTATAATAACTAATGTCCATCTCACACTTATATTTTTTAAATTTAAAGGGTCTAAATTAGAATTTTAATTGTCATTAAATGTCTTCAAAAAAGAAATTATTTTTAATTGATGCCTACGCATTAATTTTCAGAGGGTATTACGCCTTCATTAAAAATCCCAGAATAAATTCTAAGGGGATGGATACAAGTGCCATAATGGGTTTTATGAATTCGCTTTTGGATTTAATCAAAAGAGAGAAGCCAGATAATTTAGCTGTAGCATTTGATAAGGGAGGGTCAAGTGACCGAAAAGAGATTTTTGAAGAATATAAAGCAAATAGAAATGAAACACCGGATGCAATTAAGATTGCTGTACCATACATTCAAGAAATATTAAAGGCAATGCAAATTCCTATTTTAATAGAAAGCGGATATGAAGCTGATGATATAATAGGAACAGTAGCCAAAAATGCAGAAAAAAATAATTACGAAGTTTTCATGGTAACTCCTGACAAAGATTTTGCGCAGTTGGTTTCAGAAAATATTTTTATGTATAGACCAGCCAGAATGGGAAATGGCATAGAAATATGGGGGGTTGATGAAGTCCAAAAAAAGTTTGAAATTATAGATCCTTTGCAGGTAATTGATTTTTTAGGAATGATGGGAGATGCTGTTGACAATATTCCTGGGTTGCCTGGTGTTGGTGAAAAAACTGCCAAAAAATTTCTAAAAGAATATGGATCCATGGAGAATCTTTTGAGAAATACAGATAACATAAAAGGGAAACTCAAGGAGAAAATTGAACAAAACAAAGAGAAAGGTCTACTTTCAAAAAAACTAGCTACCATCATTTTAGATGTTCCCATTGAATATGATTTAAAAAGTTTTAAATTTCAAAATCCTGATGAAAATAAAATTAAAGAAATTTTTAGCGATTTAGAGTTCAAAAGAATGACTGAAAATTTCATGAAGATATTCTCATTTGAAGAAGAATCAGTTGGAAAAGTTGAGATTCAAAGAGGGGTTCAATATGACTTGTTTAATTCTCCTGGTGAACTAAATGAAGAATTAAAAAAAGATGATTTTAGTAAATCCAAACATTTTTATCAAATAATACAGGGAGATTTTGGAAAAAACTTACTTTTTAATAAAATTTTAAAACAAAAATTTGTTTCTGTTAGCTTATTCAGTTCAGAAATAAATAAAAACAATTTTGGAATTTCATTTACTTGGAACTCTCACAAAAGTTATTATACACAAATTGATGAGGACACTAAATCTATTGAATTTTTAAAATCGCTTTTTAAGAAAGATGATATTACAATTATCGGATATGATTTAAAAAAGATATTTAAATTTTTAAATCAATTTAATATTAAAACAAATTGTCAATGTTTTGATACAAAAATTGCTCATTATTTAATTAACCCTGATATAGGTCATGATTTTAACATTTTATGTGAAACTTATTTAAAATTTAAGACAAGTTTCTCTAAAAATAGCAAAACTGAGAATCCTATTGAACTTTCAATGGAAAATAGTGATTTAAATTTTCAATTAATTGATTTCTTAACGCACGACTTAGAAAATGGAGAGCTAGTAGATTTGTTTAAAAAATTAGAAATGCCACTATTAAAAGTATTGGCATTAATGGAATCAAATGGAATTAAAATTAATTCAACGTTTTTAAATAAACTTTCTTTAGAATATAACTCAGAACTAAAAATAATTGAAAAAAATATTTTTGATCTTTCAAATCAGAGCTTTAATTTAGCTTCTCCAAAGCAGTTGGGGGAAATCTTATTTGAAAAACTTAAAATAATTGATAATCCAAAAAAAACAAAAACAGGTCAATATTCAACATCAGAGGAAGTTCTTTCTTTTTTGGCTAAAGATCACGAAATTGTTTCTGAGGTTTTAAAATGGAGGTCATTACAAAAATTAATTAACACATATGTTGATGCATTGCCAAAACAAATAAATGAGAATAGCTTGCGAATTCATACTATTTTTAATCAAGCTGTAGCATCGACTGGGAGGTTAAGCAGCAATAATCCCAATCTTCAAAATATTCCAATCAGGACATCAAAAGGACGAGAAATAAGAAAAGCATTTGTTTGTGAAAATAATGATTATGTAATGCTTGCTGCTGACTACTCTCAAATTGAACTAAGAGTAATTGCTTCCTTAAGTAATGATTCCAATATGATTTCTGCATTTAAAAATAATGAAGACATTCACTCCTCCACAGCCTCAAAAGTATTCAATGTTGATATCGATGATGTTACTAGAGAACAGAGAAGTAATGCGAAAACTGTAAATTTTGGAATCATTTATGGTGTATCCCCCTTTGGACTAAGTAACCAGACTAATTTAAGTAGATCTGAATCAAAAGATTTGATAGAGTCCTATTTTTTAGCATATCCTGAACTAAAAAATTATATAGCAAATCAAATAAATTTTGCGAGAGAAAATGGTTTTGTTGAAACCATATTGGGAAGGAAAAGATATTTGAAAGACATTAATTCGAGAAATCAAATTGTAAGAGGAGGTGCAGAAAGAAATGCTGTTAACGCTCCCGTTCAAGGAAGTGCTGCTGATATTATAAAGTTGGCGATGGTTAATATTAGCGATAAAATAAGTGGCAGTAACTTTAAATCCAAAATGCTTGTGCAAGTTCATGATGAATTAATATTTGAAATTTACAAACCTGAACTGGAGGAAATGAGAAAATTAATACAACAAGAAATGGAGTCCGCATATTCTTTAAATATTCCTTTAGCAGTTGATATTGGATTAGGAGATAACTGGTATGAAGCTCATTAGTTTTATTTATTAATTCTTCGTTTGCAGATTTCATTTATTATTGTAGATTTGCAGGCCAATAAATGAGGTATTAATAATTATCTCAAAGTAAAATATAATATTTTGGATTCTTTAACATACAAAACGATATCAGCAAACAAGAATACTGTTGACAAAAAATGGGTTCTAGTTGATGCTTCTGGACAGACTTTGGGTAGAATGTGTTCTAAAATTGCAAAGTTAATAAGAGGCAAATATAAACCTAGTTTTACTCCCCATGTAGATTGTGGAGATAATGTAGTTGTAATAAATGCTGAAAAAATAACTTTATCTGGAGATAAATGGGAATCCAAAGAATATATTAGATACACTGGATACCCTGGAGGACAAAGATCTTTAACAGCAAGGGAGTTGTTTGCTAAAGATCCCTCAAGACTTGTTGAAAAAGCTGTAAAAGGAATGTTGCCTAAAAATAAATTAGGTGCTGAACTTTTCAGAAATTTAAAAGTATATGTTGGAGAAAATCACAAGCAAGAAAGTCAAAACCCAGTTTTGATTAATTTAAATGAATTAAAATAATATATGGAAGTAATTCACAAAATAGGAAGAAGAAAAACATCTGTTGCCAGATTATATATGTCCAAGGGAAATCAAAAGCATACTATTAACGGTAAAACCCTTGAAGAATATTTTCCTACTGCAACATTACAGTCAAAAATTATAAAGCCTCTTGAATTAACGGATAACCTTACCACATACAACATTAAGGTAAATGTTTACGGGGGAGGAATTAACGGTCAAGCGGAATCAATTAGATTGGCTATTTCTAGAGCTTTATGTGAAGTAAATGAAGAATATCGTCCTATGCTAAAAAAAGAAGGTTTGCTTACCCGTGACCCAAGGATGGTTGAAAGAAAAAAGTTTGGTCAAAAGAAAGCAAGAAAGAAATTCCAGTTCTCGAAAAGATAATTTTCCTTTTCTTGAACAGAAAATAAGTTCATAATAATATTGAAATAACCTGTTGTCCTATTTCGCTATGCGAAAATTAGTTTAGCATCTAAATAAATAAGATTTTAAATCAACTATTTATTGCTAATCACACGGAACGTAAACTAAAAAAAATGACAAAAATTGAAATTAAACCTCTTTTAGAGGCCGGTGTTCACTTCGGACACCTCACAAGAAAGTGGAATCCAAATATGGCTCCTTATATTTTTATGGAGAAAAATGGTATTCACATTATCAATCTTTACAAAACTGCTTCCAAAATTGAAGAATGTGCTCAGGCACTCAATAAAATTGCATTATCTGGAAGAAAAATTCTATTTGTTGCAACAAAAAAACAAGCTAAAGAAATTGTAGCTAAGGCTGCCGCAAGTGTAAAAATGCCATATATCACAGAAAGATGGCCTGGTGGAATGTTAACAAATTTTGTAACCATTAGAAAAGCCGTAAAAAAAATGTCTGCAATTGATAGAACCAAGCAGGACGGAACATTTGAAACTCTTTCTAAAAAAGAAAAATTGCAAATAGACAGACTAAGAGCTAAACTAGAAAAAAACTTAGGGTCAATTACTGAGATGACTCGTCTTCCTGGTGCACTTTTTGTTGTAGATATTAGAAGAGAGCATATTGCTATTAGAGAAGCTCAAAAATTAAATATTCCAATATTCGCAATGGTAGATACTAATTGTGATCCAAGAGAAGTAGATTATGCTATTCCTTCAAATGATGATGCCTCTAAATCTATTGATTTAATTCTTACTCATGTATCTGAGGCTATAAATGGGGGCTTATCTGAAAGACAAAAAGAAAAAGAAGCTGCAGAAGTTGTTATAGAAAAAGAAGCTGCAGATGATCAAGTAGTAGTACAATCACCTGATGAAAAAGAAGAAAAGATTAGTGAGCAAGCCAAAGCTGGTGAAAAAAAGAAAAGGGTTAGAAAAAAAATTACAACTAAAAAAGAAGAATAAGTCATGGGAAAAATAACTGCAGCTGAAGTAAATAAATTAAGAAAAATGTCTGGTGCAGGCATTATGGATTGTAAAAATGCTTTAGTCGAATCAGATGGAGATTTTGAACTTGCAATAGAAATATTAAGAAAAAAAGGCCAAAAGGTAGCTGCCAAAAGAGCAGAAAGAGAGTCCTCTGAAGGAGCTGTTATTGCCAAAGTAAATTCAAGTTTTTCAGCTGGAATAATTATTTCCTTAAACTGTGAAACTGATTTCGTTGCAAAAAATGATGGATTCGTTTCATTAGCAAACGAATTGGCAGAAATAGCTTTGGAATGTAATTCTTTAGAAGAATTTCTTAATTCTAAAGTTGATTCTATGACGGTTAAAGAAAAATTAGTTCAACAAACTGGAGTAATTGGAGAAAAGTTAGTCATTGGATCTTTCGAAAAACTATCTGCTCCTTATATTGGAAAATATATTCACGCTGGAAATAAGATTGCCACTCTTTCTGGCTTTTCTTGTTCTGTTGATGGTATAGAAGAGGTCGCCAAAAATATTTCAATGCAAGCTGCTGCTATGAATCCCATAGCTTTAGACGAAAGTGGTATAGACCAAAGTGTAATTGATAAAGAAATAGAAATTGCTAAAGATCAGTTGAGACAAGAGGGTAAGCCTGAAGCTATGTTAGAAAATATAGCTAAAGGAAAACTGAAAAGATTTTTTAAAGATAATACTTTGGTGAATCAAGATTATATTAAAGATAATAAGCAAAGCGTCTCTGGATATGTTAAATCCATTGATACGGACTTAAAAATCACTGGTTTTAAAAGGGTAGCTTTAGGTTAGTTTAATCTAAATATCTGTATCTGTCTTAAAAAAATTATAAAATCATTGATTATATTTACTTTAAATAATTAATGATGTCCTACAAAAGAATTTTATTAAAGCTTAGTGGAGAAGCATTACTTGGTGAACGCCAATACGGTATTGATCCCTTAAGAATCTCTCAATACGCTAAAGAGATTAAAACTGTGATTGAACATGGGCTTGAAGTAGCTGTTGTAATCGGAGGAGGAAATATTTTTAGAGGAGTTTCAGCTGCTAGCAATGGAATGGATAGAGTTCAAGCCGATTACATGGGTATGTTAGCAACGGTAATTAATGGATTGGCATTGCAAAGCGCTCTTGAGGAGTGTGAGGTACAAACAAGATTACAAACAGCTATTAAAATTGAAGCTGTAGCAGAGCCTTACATCAAAAGAAAAGCTGTCAGGCATTTAGAAAAGAAAAGAGTTGTTATTTTTGGAGGGGGAACTGGGAACCCTTTTTTCACGACAGACTCAGCAGCAGTTTTAAGAGCTATTGAGATTAATGCAGATGTAATTTTAAAAGGTACAAGAGTAGATGGTATATATGATTCGGACCCAGAAAAAAACAAAAATGCAGTAAAATTTGATTCTATATCCTTTAAAAATGTTCTAGATAAAAATTTAAAAATAATGGATAGTACTGCTTTTACTTTAAGTCAAGAAAATAACTTGCCCATAATTGTTTTTAACATGAATATAGCTGGAAATCTATTAAACTTAGTAAAAGGATATAAAATAGGCACAACTGTAAACTAAAAAGTTTTGGAAGAAATTGAATTTATTATCGAAGCATGTAAAGAATCAATGGAGAACTCTGTAGATCATTTAGAAAGAGAATTATTAAATATAAGAGCCGGTAAGGCTAGTCCATCAATGCTATCTAGTATTAAGCTAGATTATTATGGGTCTCTTACTGCTTTATCTCAAATTGCTAATATTAATACGCCTGATGCACAAACTATTTCGATTCAGCCTTGGGAAAAAGATAAATTACAAGAAATTGAAAAAGCAATAATGATTGCTAATTTAGGTTTTAACCCAATGAATAATGGTGAATCAATTATTATTACCATTCCTCCACTTACTGAAGAAAGAAGAAAGGAATTAGTCAAAATTGCAAAATCTGAAATTGAAAAAGCTAAAATTAGTATTAGAAATTCAAGAAAAGAAGCTAATAATGATATTAAAAAATCTGAGGTCTCTTTGGATCAAAAATCAAT
>Ga0257106_1000551_pt1 | contig 21831 bp, 10 predicted proteins | sample LP_taG_3_FD_190177 | JGI IMG/M metagenome (GOLD analysis project Ga0257106, IMG submission 190177) | Marine microbial communities from Northeast Subartic Pacific Ocean, Canada - LP_J_2011_P26_10m | ecosystem: Environmental > Aquatic > Marine > Oceanic | place: Canada: Northeast Subartic Pacific...
TTTTTGTGTTCTTTTCTTTGTCGTCGTGTTATTGCATATCTTCTCTCTTCTTCATCGAAGAAGAAGTCAACGACGACACATGGAGGAAAGAGCATTTTTTGGGAAAGAATTCCAGCCTTTCATTTTTGAACCAGGAGTTTAAGTACCGTTGGGGGAGTTTTGTATCGATTAAAATCGAGAGTTCTCTCCTTTTTTTTTGGATTGCAGAAACATGTGACAACACAACGTCTCTCGAGCATCCATTTGCGATGCTCAGCCTATCATGACACTCGGCTCTCATGAGATCGATCGAAGAAACTTTGATAGGTGAAGTACGTTGATTTTTGATTGAAATATATCATTGAAAATACCATAAGTGTTTAAGTTCCATATGCGTATTTTTGCGCGGCGCTGCCTAGGAGCGAACGCGAGTAGACAACTTGAAATAAGTAAAGTATCAGCTATTCGAAGCATGCTCTGGGACGACGATTGGAATACTCGAGCAGAAATTTAAACCGGGAGCACCGTGGTGGTCGCTATCCAGAGTAGTCTCATGCGATGAGATGGAAACGGAGGAGAAGGAGAGGACGTAAAGCTTGTGCGACGGCGTGTTCTGTTAGAATATTCAAGATTGGGAGTCCTAGCTGAGTTGTAATTTGCCTAGTCTGTGTTCTCTCTCGCTTTTATTTGCCAGAACACTGTTGCTTCTTCAAAACGTGAGAAAAAAAAAACAATCTACTCGTAAACAGAATTCAGAATTGAATTCATCATCACACAACTTTCTCTCTTCTCTCTTCTGCGTCGCACTATACTATAACTCTCCGGGAGGAAAGAAAGAGAGAGAGAACGAAAGAGAGGGCATCTCTGCTAAAGCGTCTTATTTTCCTCGAATAAGAAGAAGAGGGAGTGAGAAGACACAAAAACCGCTTTGTTTTTAAGGAGCCCCGCGAGAGAGAGCCACTCAAACACAGAAGAAGAGTAGACGTTTTTTTTTCCGACGACGACGACGAGAGAGAATTCAAACGCGAGATCTCTTTAAGAAGAATGTCTTCGGCGAACGGAGCGTCGTCGCCGAAAAACGACGGCACGAGCACCACCACCGCGGCGAACAACACCAACAGCAAGAGCAACAACAGCAGCAACAACAACAACAACAACAACGAGAAGAGCAATACTAATAATAACACGAAGATTTCGCTCGCGCACATCACGAAACCGTCGTCGAAACCTTCGATTATTCCGCCTCCGAATTACGTCACGCCGTCGCCGCCTTTGACCACCACCATCACCACCGATAAGGCTTTTTCTTCCGATAAAGGTAAAATAGCGACGACGACGACGATGCCCACCACGTCAACGGGCACGAAGTCGAGAGAACACAGCGTTTTACCCGCCGGAGGTGCGATGAACGCGGAGGATTTTGTGTTATTAGCGAAGCAGAAGCAAAAAGAGCAACAACAGCGACAACAACAACAACAACAGGCGAAAGGCGTGTTTGGTTCGCAAGCGACGCATAAGCCGGCGTTTGGGAAGTCACCCACGCCTCCTCCTCCTGCTGCTGCTGCTGTTGCGAGTAATCCTCCTCCCGCGAGCACTGGACAGAAGAAGGCGAACGTGTGGACGCGTCCGGTGGCGAGTCCATCGGCGCCGGCTGGAGGAGCTCGCGGCGCGTCTCCGAACGGAGTGCCTTCGCCGGCTCCGGCGGCTCCAGCGACGGCGGCAGTGGTGCCATCACCGCCGGCGAGCAATGGTAATACTACTAGCAACAAGAACAACAACAACAACAATAGTAACAAGAGCACCGGAGCTACTGTGAATATTAAATCAACCGTGGCGACGCAAACGAACGCGTCGATGGTTACGAAGAACCAACAACAACAACAACAACGAACGGTAGTAAGTAATGTGAGCAAGGGAACACCGTCGCCCGTGGCGAAACAGCAACTTCAGCAACCTCAACAACAACAACAAAAAGAGAAAGCGAAATCGCCACTCGTTGAAGTCGCAAAATTTCCGAAAGATCCTCAACCTATGGGCACGGCGACGACAAAGGATGCTCCCACAAGCGCCGGTCCGGTGACCACAACGATGACGACGACTTCTGTGACGAACAAATCGGTACCTACGAAATTATCTAGTGGTGCTGCTGCCGGCGGTAGTCGATCTAACGCTACGAATGCCACAACAACTACTACTGCGACGACGAATACGAACACCACTAAAGTGATTCCAACGCAACCGCTGTCTAGGAGACGAGCCTCGCCGCCGGCGGACGCGATCTACACCGAGAACGAGTCGCTCCTTACGGACTCCCCGGGGCCACCGGAAGTGCAAAATAATAATAACAACGCGAAAAAGAGCAGTATTACCGCGACGACGAAAGCGGCGGCGGCGGTCTCTGTCAAAGAAAGCGCGGAAGCACCGCCGGTGGCGGTACCAGCGGTGGTGCCGCTAGCCGGGCCCGCGAAAGAGTATCGAGGTAAAATATCTTGTCCCGCGTGTGCGAAAGATTTCGAAGGCTCGTCCAAGTTGCGCGTGCACGTTATAAAATGTCGTGGCGCGCACGCCGGTGGTAGCAAGATGGCTTTACTTACTGACGACAGAATCAACGCCTACGTGGCGGATAAGCATCGCGAAGCTCTTCAGCTTGGTAAAGACGCGGCGCAACAAAGGAAAAAAGACGCGGCGTCTGCAGAAATGACTCCATCGAAAGCGATGACTGAAGCTACGGACGACGACAGCGATTCGGAAGAACCGAAAATCTTTCACCCTTCTAAAAAGCAATTGAATGAAAAAGGCAAAGACAGCGGTGATGAAAAGAACAACGCGACGTTGGGTAAAGAGAAGAGCACTTTGCAAGGCATCGAGGAAACGTTACTCGGTGACGGAGACAGCGATTCAGACGACCGAGATTTTGCAACGCACGCGGCGGATGTCGCCTCGCGAAAGAAAAAGACGCCTTCAAAACAACTCGCCGGTGCAAGTGTTCGAGTTACTCCCGACGACGCGCTCGCGGAGAGATTACTTCGCGACGACGTCAATTTCCCGCCAGCGGCGACGAATTCAACGAGAAGTCGAGGTGGTGGTGCGAAAAATACCAACAAATTGGACGATTTCGAAAGCGACGATGAGCAACGACCTGCTTTTCAAACGCAAAAATTCGCGAACAAATCGAATGATAAAGTGCCAGAAGCTTTGAGGTGCACTCGAACAAACGGCGTGTGGCGCTGTTCAAAAGAAAAGGTTGCCGGCGCGATATTTTGCGAAAAACATTTGCCAAAGTCCGCGAATGTGAAATCGATAGTCGCAAAAGGAAAGTCCGGGCGCGGGAAACAGACGGTTGATGATATCGAACCCGAGAAGGAAGATTTGTTGACGGATGACGAAGAGGAGGAAGAGGATGAGACAGCAGTACCGAACAAGAAAGATACGAGCTTTCGAGGTCGGAAGCCGCACCTTCTCGTGTCTGGTGATGCGGTGAAGAAGCCAGTCTCGCTCACTGGGAAAACGCTCGATTGTCCGCATTGTGGGAAACGTTTCGAGAAGAATAGTCCGGGAAGATCTTCGCACATTCGCGCGTGCGTAACCAAAACTCGAAACGCGGGAGGGAAAATTCGAAATTCAGTTTCACTTACACCTTCGCCTGTAAAATCGGTCTCAGTGGTCAAAAAGGTCGCGGCGGCGCCTGCTCCAGCTCCTGTCGCCCCACCACCACCGCCCGCAAAAGCTGCCGCTTCGAGTGCGCTTACGTGCGAGAAATGCGGCAAGGTTTGCAAAAGTCAAGGTCCTCTGACGATGCACGTGCGATCGTGTAAAGGCAACGGCTCGAGTATCGCCGCGCCGCCAGTCGCCCCTGCAATGAAGAAAGGCGGTCGACCTCCCTCAAATGTGCCTGTGACTGCGATGGTACCAGAAAAACTCCCAAAACCGACCCCGCCACCGCCAGAAGCACCGACGATTCAATACAAGTCTAATGACGGAAAGCCGGATTGGATGTGCCGCGCCAGGGGAGGAAATTGGTGCTGCAACAAAGCTAAACTTCCCGGTGATACACATATGTTTTGTGAGAAGCATACGAAAAAGAAAGGAGTCGCGAAGAGACCCGCCGACATTGTACCGGCAACAGAACCACCAGCAGCAAAGAAAGCGAAAACGACTGTTCGAATTGGTTCTCAAACCAGGTTCTGCGGGTATTGCACTCACGAGAAGTTCCAAAGCAGAGAAGACTTGGTGGCGCATTTGAAGACGAGACACGGGATTACGGAAGTCGTGGTATCGAATTCTCCGGTCGATGGGGTGACAACAATGCCCAGACACGACCCCGACGCCGCTCCAGGGATACTTTCTCCGTCTCCGTCTCCTTTGACTCTGCCGGATTCTCGTCCTCCGGCTCGTATTGCGGCTGCGAAATCCGCTCCAGTTTTGTTGCAGCAGGCACCTGCCATGGCTGCGGCGCCCGCGGAGACGGACTTGACGTGCCAAAAATGTGGTAAAGTTTTGAGGAATAAGGCTGGGTTTGTGGGTCACGTGAGAGTTTGCAAAGGAGCTAACGCTGCGTCCAATGCGAACACGCCTGCAATACCCCCAGCGGCAAAATTACAAGAAGCAGTGGGCACCGTCGGAACGAGGCGACAGCGGCGCAACGAACCGCCTTCCTCGGACTTTGGAGTCGCCTCGCCGTCGGTTCCAAGAAAAGACGTCGCGGTCGTTAGCACGAAACGAAACGAACGCAGCTCCTCTTTAGCGTTGACTGTACCCAACAACAAGTCTAGCGGAGGTATTGTTACTGCGGTGGCAGATTCGGCGGAAATTGCGAAACTTCTTGAAGTTGTGAATACGCAAAACGCGCGCATTCAGCAGCAAGATATTGCGATTAAGAAGCTCGCCGACCAGTGCTTGTTAATGTCGCAGAATATCAAAACTGGATGGCTACCTCCATTTGACCCTACGGCGGAAATAAAGCGGATTAAAGCTCCTGGCGCGAACCCGGGATACAACCCGATCATTCAATTCGGACGTTTGTTGTGGCTCACTGGTATCGTCTCTCGAGAACTGTCCAACGACGCGGGAGAACAAACGCTCTCTGCTTTGCAGAATATGAAATTTATGCTCACGCAAGCCGGAACTGACTTGAAACATTTGTTAAGAGTCACGTTACACGTGAGCGACATTCGAGTCATGGAGAAGACGGCGAGCGCGTGGAAAGAGTTTTTCATAAAAAGAAACGGCATGAAGGAAGAAGACTTACCCGTCCGATTAACGACGCAGGCGGTGTTGAAAGATCCAAAGTTTTTAGTCGAAGTACACGCCGAAGCGGTCGTGCCAGAGAAGAAAGATGATATGAAAAGTGCGGCTGATGGTGCAAAAGCGGCTCTTGGGAGCGCCTAAAAAGTAGTAGAAGAAGAAGAACAAGAAGAACCTGATGAGATACACTAAAACAGATAAACGATGTATAAAATAGAGTATAAAATAGAAAAAGACAGTCACGACATACACACACACACACACACACACACACACACACACGCACGCACGCACACGACTGAAAAACAAAGTTTTAGCACTTTCTACACTTCGACTTCTTCTTCTTCGTACTCTTCTTCGTACTCCTCTTCTTCTTCTTCTTCTTCTTCTTCTTCTTCTTCCTCCGCTCTGTCGCGTTTATTCTTCATCTTCTTCTCCTGTTCGTACTTCTTATTCACCTGCTCTTTAGTCACTCTCGGCACAATATACATTGTCATCGCGTTCCCTTCCATACCGGGTTGCTTCTCTAAAGTTCCATACTCTTCGATATCTTCCATAAATCGGTCGAACATCTCTCTCCCGATGTGTCGAAAATCATTCTCCCGCCCGCGAAACTGGCAAATCACTTTCACTTTGTCCCCGTTGCTTAAAAACTTCTGCGAGGATCGCAATCGAACGTCGTAATCGTGCGTGTCGATGTTATATCGCATTTTCACTTCTTTCAACTCCACTTGCGTCAATTTCGCCTGTCGTTTCTTCTCGCGGTCTTTCTTCTCTTTTTCGTATTTGTACTTGGAATAGTCCATAAACTTCGCCACGGGAGGGTCGGCTTCCGGACTGACGATGACCAAATCCAAACCTAACTCCTCGCCTTTCTCCAACGCCTCTTCCGTGCTCATAACCCCGAGCATTTCTTTCTCCGGGCCTAAAACGCGCAGCTCCTCGAAATCCAAAAGTTGCTCGTTCCTCAGCGGGCCTTGATTCGGGTTTCGCCACGGACCCTTGCGCCCGCGACCGCCGCCCGAACGCCTCCCTCGACCGCCGCCTCGCCCGCGTCCGCCTCGCCCGCGCCCACCTCGGCCCATGGCGTGAACGACTTGTAAATGACCTCTTCTTCCTCCTCGAGCAGTATCCTCTGTTATCATTTCTCTTCTAGGGATGGACTCGTCGTTTATTTCTTCTTCTCCTTTTCCAACCTCCATCAGCCTCGAAGAGGAGGAGGAGGAGGTTATTTTCATCCGCTCGATTTCCAAACAGCAGCTCCCCACCGCAACGTCCTTCTCTCCTCCCGTTTCGCTGCTCGCGCTCGTGTGGTGATGATGATGCGCTTTCGTCCTCGTCGTTTGGAGTCGCGCTTCTTGGTCGTGACGACGCCGATGATGATGATGATGATGGTGACGACGCACGGATGATGATAAAAAAGATTTACCGCTGCTGTTCTTAGTATTATTCGTCACCACCACCGAAGTTGTCAGGGCCCCGTTGGTGGTGGTGTTGGTCGTCTGAATCGTCGCAAACATGTTCTTCGCTCGTCGTCTGAATCGTCGTCTCTGATGAGCAGCAGCAAAGCGTGTTGAGTAAGTGTTCTCGCAAGGCGGGTACACCGTCAGAACCTTTTTCTCCATAAACCTGAAAAACTTTGTATGGGTTGGTTTATGGTTTCATACCCTAAATTTAAAAAATGCTTCCCATGCACTCTTTTGTTCGGGAAACACAACACCATTAGTGTTATCGCACTTTGTGACGAACATCAATCGCGGGCCTTTTGCGACTTTCGACGACTTTTCCCGCTAAAATAAAACGACGACGACGACGATTGCGGCTTCTTCTTTCCTCCTCCTTTCCTGAAAAAGAGGAGGAATCCCCGGACGAAACTTCTTCTTTTACTCCTCTTTTTCTTCTTCTTCTTCTCTCGTTGGTTCGTTGCAGAAAGGGAGAAAAAAAATGGGATGTTGCTGCTCGAAGAAGAAAGAGGAAGAGGTAAAGTCATCGGTCGTTCCAGGGGCGGTAAAAGGCATACTGAAACCAACGAGAACGTTTTCGAGTAAAGAAGAATCACCACCAAAACCTGCGACTTTGAAACCGAAGAAGGTTTTCGGATGGAAAGATTCGATCGATTCGAAAAAAGTGCTCTCGTTTTGGTTCACGGAGTTGGCGTATTTCTCCGAACGGCCGAAACGGGAGACGATGCGCACGAGGGAGTATTCCTCGAAGATGAGCGCGGAGTTGTGGTATTCCGGATCGAAAGAGGCCGACGAGAAGTGCACGTCAGCTTTACGCGCGGAAGTTATCGTCGCGCAGAAGGAAAAGTTGAGCGAAGCGCAACTGGCGAAGAACGCGTTTTCGAGGAGCGACAACCGGTTGGACGCGATATTGGCGAGAGTTATTTTGTTGGACCAAATTAGCAGGAACGTGTTTCGAGGGACGGAAAAGGCGTTCGTAGGGGACGAGTGCGCGTTGCGTTACTCGAAATTCATCGTTCGCGAACGGTTAGGGGACGATTTACCGCCCGCCGCGCTAGGATTTATCGTCAGTCCGTTTTTACACTCCGAGCTCGTCGAGGACCACGTGTTGGCTGAGAAATTTTGTAGGAGAATGATCGAAAAGAACGGCGCGAACACGCCGCTGGAGTGGACGTTGAAATATATATTAGGGCACAAGGAGGTTTTAGAAATGTTCGGGAGATATCCTCACCGGAACGAAATCTTAGGAAGAGAAACGACGGTCGAAGAAGCGCAATGGTTGGTCTCCGCGCAAGTTCCCGCGTGGGCCAAGAGTCAGCAGCGGAAGAAACTCGATGATTAGAATATTTAAAAGTTTAGTAGAGCCGCGTGTAAGATATTCGTAAACCGTGACGATAATACGCATAGAATACGTACTCTATATAAAATACAAGTTTTCCCCCCTATGGCTACTTTAAAAGCCATCTTTTTTATTGGAGCCCGTCGCTAAGTCTTTCAACCCCATCGCCAACAACCCGATCGCACCCGCAGCCATGGCCAAAGGAATCCCAACCGACGAGATCATATCCGTCGTGCCTTTCAAGTGCACGTGTTTGTGTTGCTGTTGGTAAAACTGTTTTGTTTTGTGTAACGCGTATTTGCACGGACACACAAACAGAGAGATGAGAGAGAAATCGGATCGTTCGTCAGACGATAAAAGAAAAAGGAATCCGCGAATGAATACACAAATAAAGAGAGAGGAAAAGAAGCAGCTCTTTACAAAGCTATAGCACAAACAAAAGCGGCGGAGTAGACTATTAATTATTGCGTACCTTTTGCGCTTTGAGCACGTTTTCAAACTTTGACATGGTGTTTATCTTCTTCTTCTTCTTCTTCTCTCAAACCTTTTGATGTGCGGTTTTTGTTTGGCAAAATCGGAAAGAGCTCGGAATCAGGGTTTAAGACCCTAAATAAATCGTGAGAGAAAAAGAGAGAGAAAAAGAGAGACGACACAGATATGGGACGATGATGTTCAGGTCGTTCCTTCTTCAAGCGCTGTTCGGTGGTGATGGTGGGAGAAGTACTAAAGACGGTGGTGGTGGTGGTGGTGGCATCAATACCACGAATAATTCGACGACTTTTCACAAAGTTGTTGTTGCGGATGAAACGTCTTCTTCTTTTCCATCATCATCATCGTTTTCATCATCTTCAACGCCGTCGTCGTATTCGAAGAGGAAGAAAGTTGTCCTGTTGGTATTCTTTTGTATTCTGTTCGGTGGAATCTTCTTTTTGTTTGGCGCGTTCGAGATTGTTCGCGGGATGATGACGATGTCTTCTTCTGCGAGTTTGGGTGAATCGAGCGTACAACAACAGGAGTACAAAAGGAGTGATGAGAGAAATAGGGGTTGGAAAGGAGAAGACGAAGAAGGAGAGGACGACGAAGACGACGACGCCATCGAGACGAACGCGCGAGATAGAAGAAGAGAATACGATGCAGAAAGTAGAACGACGACGAGAATGAGCGAAAGCGAAGAGATGATGTTCCAAACGCGACTGGCCTCAGCCTCGGAAAAATGTCTCCGAGCGCCGTATCCGCAAGTTTTAGGCGACAACGGCGAGACTTTGAAACGCGCGCAAACGAACATGAAAGAGTTCGAGATGAGACACGGGAACGTGAAAGATATGGTTTCGGAGAATAAGAAGCGATGGAGAGCGGAAGGGTCGCCCGGGAAAGAGATTGCAAAGACTGGGAGGAGGAGAAGCCGGAATTTGTTGGCGTACGCGAAGTCGCATCCGTTGGAGCAAAAATGTCGAGGAGAGCGCCGGTATCGGGCGTCGAAATACGGTCGATCGACGGCGCATAAACATTTGAAGGATTGTATGAACCGATTAGAAGATTGTGCGAACGCGGAAGATGCGAGAAAAACGGCGAAATTAATGCCAGGGGTGAAACTGTTGACGCAAAACGTAAAGAACAAAATCGAGTGTTTAACCGTCTCGAAAAAGTGCAACCCGAGAGCGATGAAGCTGGGAGATAACAAAGAGACCGGGATGCACATAACCGGGAAAATTGAAACCATGAACGAAGACGTGAGAAGAGATTACAAAACGTGCGCTTTGGTCGGGAATGGACCGGGTTTACGTGCGGACGGCGTCGCCGATGCCATCGATCGACACGAAGCCGTCTTTCGTTTCAACGCGTACAACTTAGGACAGAGGGAAGGTAAAATGCAAGACAATAACACGCATTTCGCCGGGACAAAACAAACGTTTCGCATGTTTAACAAAAAACGATCGATAATCCCGGAAATATGGGGGTTAAAACCAGCGCCAGAGGGTGAAACGTGGTTATTTTGGCACTACGGTAGCGCCATGTATTACAAAGCCGCCAACGCCGCCAATCCGCAAAACGTCTATTTTTTATCCGTCCAGGCGATCAATCACGAGATTGATTCGTACTTTGCCATACGTAAAGACGTCGTCGAATTAGGTTTAGGGAAGAATTACGCGTGTCCGACGAACTTACCGACTGGATTACACGCAATTATGTTAGCGACGATGATGTGCGACGTCGTCAACTTGTTTGGGTTTTCCTACGACATGAAAATGTTAGAGTCGAGGAAAGACACGACGTCCCCGAGGGTGAGCGCATCGCACGCCTGGGGAGTAGACACGGCCATGCTGCGTTTGTTGCACTTGTCCGATACCATTAATCTGTGCACCGTGTGATAAGGTGTCGATGAGGATATAGTTTGTAAGTGTTTCGTATTATTTGATTGAAAATCATCTACAAAGTGCTCCGCGCGAGCGCTCGGAGAGGGACGTTTTGACTCGTCAACAACACTCACAAATCTCCAACTTAATCGCAGCTTTCCAACACTCCTTCGAGCAATACCACGCTTTTTTACACCGATTACACTTCACTCTCGCGTCTTTCTTCGCGCACCGATTGCATCGATGCTTCAAGCCTCTCCCCGGTTGATTCACCCCGAACGCGTTCTGCGACACCTTTTGCACCAATTTGATAAAACACAACACCGAAAGCGTCCCGAGGACAAGTTTTTTCGGCTCCGTCTCCTTCAGTTGCTGCACGAAAACTTTCCGTCGCTCCGCGTAGTACGACGAGGACGACGACGTCGTCGTTTTGCCGCCCGTCTTTCGGTTTTCATGTCCGTTCATCCGCTCCTCCTCTTCACTTCCTCCTCCTTCTCGGGAAGATGTAAAATCTGAGTCATCATCACCGTCGTCATCTTCGACGACGAAGAGTGGTGCGTTCTCCTCCCTCTCTTCTGCCTCGAATACAGAAAACGAGTCGCGACCATCGTCACCACCACCGGTTCCCACAAAATCTGCCATCTTTATATTTTATTTCGTGTGTTGTGTGTGCTTCTCGCGCAGATATTGTTGTGGTGGAGTTTTTTAAATAAAACGAGAGACGAAAAATATGTGTGTATGTATTAACTCGCTCTAACTTACAACGCGGAGGAGATCCTACGCGGTGCGCTGTGAGTTTCGCCTCCTACATTCCTTAAAAAATGCGACGACTTGCGCGTGTTCTTCCTCCGCTGGTTCTGGGCACCCTTTTTCGAGCAAGTAGTTTACGCACTCGGGTTGCTCGAAGTAACGAGTTATCGCGATGAATCGCCAGTGTTCAAGAGGCACTTTCGCCTCTTCGACTAAGTATTTGAGGCAATCGAGTTGGCCGAACTTTGCAGTGTTTATCACGCATTCGCGCTTCAAATCATCCGTTATCTTTCTTTCTTCAACGAAATATTTCACGATGTCTAAGTGACCATATGCTGCCGCTTGCATTGCCGCTTTTTCTTCCGTCTCTCGCGAAGGTTTCACTTTGTCGAAAAGAAATCGAACACAGTCGAGGTGTCCTTGAAGAACAGCTTGTTCACACGACTTTTCTTCATCACACGGACAATCATTAGAGAAGCAGTACTTCAGCATCTCGAGATTACCTTTAGCTGTTGCCGCATTAATCGCCCACTCATCCCACTCGCACTGTTTCACTTCTCTCGCCCACTTGAGGAACTCGAGTTTGTTCGTTCCAGCAACTTGCTCGCAAAACCAGGCTTGATCTATCACGTCTCCTTTGATATCTTTCTTTCCCCAGGACATGCGATTCCACTTCCATTCCAACGTCGAAATGGATGAACATTCCCAAACAGAGCTACGTAATTTCGATACGTTTACCCCGGCGTACGCAAGCACACCCTGACTCTCACTATTCGCATTTGCAAAGAACCACCGATCTGTCTCGTTCAATTTCGAAAGCACATGCGAGACAAAAATATCCTTGTGATGCAACACCAACCCCGTCCACAACTTGGTCGGTCCAAGCTTCAACCGCTCCATTTCCGCGGCGAGCTCTTCTTTCTCCCTCTTCTTCTTCCTCTTCTGTGCTCCAGAGAGTTGCTTCCCCATCTTCTTCGTCGTCTTCTTCTTTTTCCTCTCGAATTCGAAAAAAGCCGTTTTATCTCTTTTTTTCTAGGGACTCTCGCCCTAAAAAAGCCCACATTGCACAGTAAAACCACACACTTTAAACGCTCTTAAATACACACACAGAAAGAGAGAGAGAGAGAGTTAGAGAGAGTCAGAGAAGACGCGATATACTAACAACAACAACGTTTTCTTTTTGGCAGAGAGAAAGAGAAAGAAGTCGTTTTAAGCCCCGCGATTGCTCTCTAAAGTTTAAATCATCACCGTGGTCGGCGCACACAAACACCACGTTTTGCGAGTTGTTTTGAGGTCTCTTTTACTGCTTTCGAAAAGAAGATCATGGCGAAAGGAAAGAAGAAAAACCGCAAAAACGAGTACTCCTCGGACGACGAGGACGAGGATCCTCTGAAAGGAGGAGCGGCAAAAGGAGCAGCACCGGCGGGCGGGAATAACGATGGCCCCGATGGAGGTGAAGGAGGAGAGCAACAAGAAAAATCGAAAACGCAACTCAAGAAGGAAAAGAAGAACAAGAAGAAAGGACAGGCGAGCAAACAGAAAAACCAAAGCGAGGACGATTTGGACGATCCGTTGGACCCGTTAGCTGCTGCTAATGCTGGTAATGGTGGTGCTTTTGTCGCGGAGGAAGAGGAAGAGGAGGAAGAGGCGCGCGCGGCGATGACGACCAAGCCGAAGAAGAATAAGGGTAAGAACAACAACAACGCGATGGGCGGCGGAGGCATGGCGTCGGCGTTTGCGATGTTGATGGACGAAGACGAAGACGACGTCGAGGACGAGGAAGAAGAGAAGAAGAAAGAAGAGGAAGAGGAAAGGAAGGAGACAAAGACGAAGGATAAGAAGAAAAAGAAGAAGAAGAAAGGTTTTGCCGGAGCGATTGGGTTTGACGACGAGGACGGAGACGAGGATAACGACGGCGACGACGGCGTTGTCGTCATCAAGGAGAAGAAAAAGTCCAAGAAGAAGATTGTTTCGTCCGATGCGAAACCGTATATTTGCGTGGCCTCCATCGTGGAGGTGGGCAGACACTCGATGGCGGAGAATTTGAAGGTGTGCACGGTGGATTACGGGAGGAAAAAAGACGCGAGAGTCGTGTGCGGGGCGCCAAATTTGAAGGCTGGGATGAAAATAATCTTCGCGCCAGCGGGAACGAAAGTTCCGGCGACGGATTTTGAAGTCGAGAAGCAGCCTCTGAGAGGGGTGATGAGCGAAGGGATGATTTTGAGCGCGACGGATATGGGATGGGAGGTTGATGAAGACGAGGACATGGACGGGGTCATCGAGTTGATGGATGTGAGCTTACAAGTCGGCGACGAAGCGAGCGATCTGGAGGATAAGTTTGGCACTTCGTCGACGACGGCTTCGTTCAAGGAAATGAAGAAAGAAGAAGAAGGAGAAAGAGGAGACAAAGAAGAAGCGGCTTCATCGCCACCGCCACCAGCACCAGCGCAAGACGAAGACGAGGATGGTAACAAAACCAAGCCGAAAGATAACAAGAAAAACAAGAAGAAGGAAAAGAAGAAAGAAGCGGAAGAAGAAGACTTAGATGCACTCTTCGCGGAATTGGATATCAACCCGTCGGAAGCCCCGGCGGCGGCTGGTGCCGAAGAGGGCGAATCAAAAGCGGCTAAGAAGCGACGAAAAGCCGCCGAGCGAGCGGCGGCGGAAGCGGCGGCGGCGGCGGCCGGTGGCGATGCAAACGGCGACGCCGACGATGCCGGCAATGCGGATGGTGATGACGGAGAAGGGAAAGAACTCACCGAGAATCAAAAGAAAAAGCTCAAGAAGAAACAAAAAGAGAAAGAGAAGAAAGAAGCGTTGGAGGCAGAAAAGGCGAAGAAAGCTGCCGAAAAGCCAAAATCATCCGCCGTGTTGGCGATGCAACAATTGATGGAACAACGCAAAATCGAAGAAGCGGAGGAAAAAGAACGATTAAAGCGAGAGAAGCAAGAAGGCGAAGAAGCGGCAGAACGCGAAGCGCAAGCCGAGCGCGAGGCGGAAGAGAAGCGCGAGCTCAAGAAACAAAAAGAGAAGGAAAAGAAAGAAAGGCTCAAAGCGGAGGGCAAACTACTCAGCGCGAAACAAAAAGAGGAACAGAAGAGAATGGAAGCGGTGCGCGCGCAGTTACTCGCGAAATCTGGTGGCGCTATTCCGCAAGCGGAAAAGAAACTCTCGTACAAAGAAGAGCAAGCGCTGAAGAAGAAGCGATTCGAAGAGGCAAAAGAAGCTGCCATCAAGAAGAAAGAGGAGGAAGAGAAACAAAAAGAGCAGGAGTTGTTGGCGGCGAAAGCAGCGGCGGACGCAAAGGCAAAAGCGGAAGAATCCGACGACGCCGCGGACGATTGGGAAGCCGAGGATTGGGACGATAAAGATGTTCTGTTGCCTGGACAAAAGGAAGAGCAAGAGCGACTCAAAAAGCTCGAGGAGGAGAAGATTAGAAAAGAAGAAGCGAAAGTGTTGCAGGCGAAGAAGACGGCGGCGACGAGTAGTAAAGAAAAACCGTGGGCGAAAGCTGCGCGAGAGAAGGCGAAAGCAAAAGCTGCCGCGGCTGAGGCTTCTTCTTCTTCCGATGTATCTTCGTCGTCTGATGACTCAGATTCTGATTCCGATTCCTCTGACTACTCGTCCTCGTATTATAGTTCGTCTGAAGATGAGGAGGAACGCGCTCGATTGGATCATCTCGCGGAGCTTCGCATCCAACGTCTCGACCGCTTTGAAGCAAAGAAAGCGGCAGCAAATGCAGATAAACTCAGATGTCCTATCATTTGTATTCTTGGTCACGTTGATACGGGCAAAACAAAACTTCTTGATAATGTGAGACGCACGAACGTCCAAGATAACGAAGCCGGCGGTATTACGCAACAAATCGGCGCGACGTTTGTCCCGAAACAATCGCTCATCGATCGAACGCATTCGTTGAACAAAGGCGCATTCGAGCTGAATGTTCCTGGTTTACTCGTCATCGATACCCCGGGTCACGAATCATTTACAAACTTGCGATCGCGAGGGAGTTCTTTGTGCGACTTGGCCGTTCTCGTGGTTGATATTATGCACGGTCTCGAGCCGCAAACGATTGAATCTCTTAATATGCTCCGCAGTCGCAAAACGCCCTTCGTCATCGCGCTCAACAAGTGCGACAGAATGTTCGATTGGGAAGTGCACACTGACTCTCCGATGCAAGAATCTTTGCAAAAACAAAAGAAGTTTGTCTCGAAAGAGTTTGAAACGAGGAGCAGAGAGGTATTATTGGCGTTTGCCGAGGAAGGTTTGAACGCCGCTTTATATTGGGAGAACCCCGATCCGCGAACGTTTGTGAATGTCATTCCAACTTCTGCTCATACGGGTGAAGGCATGCCCGATCTTTTGCAAACCTTAGTGCATCTTTCGCAATCGCGCTTGAACGAACGCATCCGCTTCATCGATTCCCTGCAGTGCACTGTTCTCGAGGTAAAAATGATTGAAGGCTTAGGCACGACGATGGATATTATTTTGATCAACGGGACATTGCGAGAAGGTCAAACCATCGTCGTCGCAGGGCTAGATGGTCCAATTGTCACGACTATTCGCGCTTTACTCACCCCGCAACCGCTGAAGGAAATCCGCGTGAAAGCGAATTACATCCATCACAAGGAGATCCAAGGCGCGCAAGGGATCAAGATTATCGCCAACGGTCTCGAAAAAGCCATCGCGGGTACGGCTATGCTCGTAAAAGAAGTTGAAGAAGACGACATCGAGGAGCTCAAACAAGACGCTTCGAACGATGTGAACAACATTATGGATACGGTAGATCGTACAGGACACGGTGTTTGGGTACAAGCATCAACCTTGGGAAGTTTAGAGGCTCTTTTGGAATTTTTGAAATCCCCGGCGGTGAAAATTCCCGTGGCTGGCGTCGCGCTCGGTCCGGTGAACAAACGCGACGTCATGGGTGCAAGCGTAATGCACGAGCGTAAATGTTCTCAATACGCCACGATTTTAGCGTTTGATGTTCCAGTGACGGACGAAGCCAAGAAGATGTGCAACGAGCTGAACGTCAAGTTGATGACGGCAGATATCATCTATCACTTGTTTGATCAATTTTCGGCGTACATGAAGGAGTATCGCGAGAAGCAAAAAGAGGAGCAATCCAAATTTGTCAACTTCCCGTGTTGCTTGCGCATCATCGAAAGCTGCGTGTTCAATAAAAGAGATCCGATTGTCGTCGGTGTCGACGTGATAAAAGGCATTTGCCGAGTTGGTACGCAAATTACTATTCCCTCTCAAAATTACATCGACATCGGGAAAATAGAATCCATCGAATTAAACAAGAAGAGCGTCGATGTCGCCAAGGCGGGACAATCTGTCGCGATTAAAATTCAACCAGGGAGTACGGAGGAAGGCATGCGGATGTATGGACGCCACTTTAATCACACGGATGAGCTCGTCGCGAGAATGACTCGACCATCTATTGACGCCATGAAGGAGTTTTACCGAGACGAATTACAAAAAGACGATTGGAGACTTGTCGTCGAGTTGAAGACGAAGCTCGAGAAGTTTACGGGCGAACCGATATAAAGTCATTATCTTTAAACATCATCACTCACATACGCACTCACACAACATATTAGAAATCTAGCTACCGGTAGCTACAACGTTATTATTAGCGGCTTATTTTAACAATACTTTGATCTATATAAACGGAACAACTCTCTTCCCGCTTCCACCTTTCTTTCTCTCTTTCTCTCTCTCTCTCTTCTCAAATGTGTTCCAACGCCTCGAGCGGAAAATACCACCCATATTTATTCATCGTCGCCGCCTGTTTTCTCGCTCTCGCTCTCGCCGCCGATGCTACCGACTCTCTACTCGCCTCGCTATCTCTGCTGCTACTGCCGTTCCCGCCAATGGCGACCAACCCCGTTCCAACGCACAACCCGACCACCGGCGTCGAGCGATACGCTCTCGAAACTACCGCTGCTTCAAAACATTTACCGATTGTATCTTCCATGCCATCTTCCCAACCAACCGCATAATCAGGTTCCGGTCGCCCTCCATTACTTTGTTGATACTGTTGGACCCCTCCTCCTTCTCCTCCTCCTCCTAACGGCTCTTGATTCTCACCTTCTTCTCCTCCTCCTTCTCCTCCTTCCTCGGCTTCGAAGCCGTTCGCGCACAACTGTTTCACGTATTCTAAGTTTCCTTTCACGCGCACCCACGCGTTCACTTTCACATCGCTCGGCATCAACGGCGTCTCGCGTCTCTCCAACACGTCCAAACGCTGTAAATCGTTTATTTTCCTGTGGTCGTTTTCCAAATGCGAATTTTGAGTGGTGATAAAACAACGACAAAAGATCGATGATGGTCAGCGCGATGGATGAAAATTTAGCTTCAAGTCTTTTCGTCTCTCTCGTTGGAAAAAATCTTTTCGAGTCAACGAGAGGAATTTTATCTGAAAAACGTGCGCGCTTTAGTCGAAGCACATTCGCGCCGGTCCGATCGAATACCCGGTTTCGATGATTCGAAGACGATGCTAAAACGAGTTTGGGTTTTTATGAGTTGGGAAAAACGATTAAAGCGCTCATCTTTAAGCGTTCATCAATCACTCACCAGAAATGCTCGGGCATCATCATGTCCGTCGTCAACCCCTTCCCCTGGATTCTGCTTCGCACTTCCTCCTCGATCATCAGTCTACCTCGTCCTTTCTCGTCGCCGAAAAACGTGCACGAACTTTGCACTCTGGCCAAGTCTTTCGCGGAAACCTTCTTCAAAATTAAAGACACGCAATCTCTCGTCAACTGCGAGGCGAAAAGAGGACAGTTACAGTCGATTTCGTGTTGGCGAAGCAAATGACATGCGCGTTGACGCGTGGTCATAGTCTGAGTCGTCGTATGAATCGTCTTCAAAGCGGAAGACGACGTCGACGTTTCGAACAAGCGATTTGCTCCATCGTTGCTATTCTCCTCGTTGCCGCCGCCGTATCCGCTCTTATGCTTCGTCTTGTTCGACTTGCGCCGGCGTTTGGTCGCTGGCTTAAAGTCGTCCATTGAAAAAAAGTCAAGTCTCGAGCGTTTTTTTCTGAAGAAAAAAAAAAAGAGAAAAAAGACGACTTTTTTGCGAGTTAAATGTGGTTCGTATTATAAATAAAAAGTTATCTGATGATTATAAGTGTTCGTTGTCTTCGCTCTTAAAGCTGCTGCCTCGACGAAGTCCTCCAGCCGGGGAAGAAGAAGAAGAGGCGACGCCGCCTCCTCCGTTTTTCTTCGCCGCTTTGAGCGCGTTTGAAAGCATAGAGACGAAGGAATCTGAACTCGCGTCGCTTCTTTGCGGACCAGCGTAGTTGTTGTGGTGCTCATATTCTTCCCCGCCGTAATTCGATTCGTTGTTATTGTTGACGAAATTTACGACGCTTCGCTTTCTCGAGGGCGTGCTCCGCGCACTCGCGAGCGGGGAAGAGTGCACAGCCGACCCTCTTCGCGAGTGCGGCGGCGTCGATAACACGCGCTTTGCGATTGGATCCTCGGTATCCTTAAACGCGTTCGTTCTCGAAAAATGCTTGTCGATTAATCCGCGGAACCGTTTTTCGAACTGCTCTCGTTCGCTTTTCTTCTGCGCGTCTGTTTTTGACGCGTCTCGCTCGATTTCATCTTCCAGACGTTCTTGCCAAATCCGTCGATTTTCAACGAGCTCGACGCACATGGATTGCGTCTCCGGAAACATCTTCGAAAATGCTCTGTATAAAGGTGCCACCACAAACTCAATAAAATTAATCTGCGATACAGAAACGATCGTCGTCTCTCGATCCATCATCGGCGAAACCGGTAACCCGAGCGTTTTCTCGCGATCGCCTTGGTTGAAAAATTCCTCCAACACTCTCGTCGCCCACATTTTGTACGTCGGAAACGGTTTTACCGCGTTCGATATATCCGCCGAGTGTAACAACACGTTCAGCATCAACTGTCGTTCGTCGTCTGTTTTGAAGAACGCGCCTTTATCTTTCTTCACCATACCATCTTCAAAGAGTGGATCTTCTTCGTTTCGATCGTCGTCGTCGTCGTCGTCGTCGTTCTTGCTTTGGTCGTCGTCCTCGCCTTTCTCCTCTTCTTGCAACGCCTCCAAAAAATCGTGCGATACCACAAACTCGTTCATTTTCGAAACCAAACCAAAGTGCGTGGCCATGTCCGTGTGCATGACGCACGCGATGATTATGCATCTAACCTCGCGGTAACTCTCCTCCGTGAAATGGGACGATTGTCCCGGCGACGTCGCGTAATCGAAGATGTTCGCCTCTTTCTTCCGTTCGATCAAATTGAAAAAATAGGACAGATGGTGGTTTTCCAGTACGGATTGATCGTTGTACGTGGTCGCCAGCGGGTCCCTTGTACGAACGAGAAACGCGTTGGTTAGACCTGGATGGTCCACGTCGTGAATGATAGCCGCGATCATGACGGCGAAACGTTCGAGCTTGGTAATTTTCGTTCGCGACTTTGTCAATTTTATGTAGCGGAAAGTGGTGTGCGCGACGTCGAGCGCGTGCGTGAAGTTGTGGTACGGATTGGAGCGGTACAATTTCGCAACTTCGTAGAGGAATACGCGCAAGACGGGTTCGTCGACGACGACGGAGAGAAGACCGAGTTCCCGGAACATTTCAACGACGAAAGAAAATGCTTTTGCGTAGGAAGAAGAGAGAGGAAGCGCTGAGCGTTTGGGCTCGGCGACGCCGTTGCTGCTTTTCTTCTCCTCTTCGCCGTACTCGAAAACTTTAAAGTTCCACGAGTTGAGTTCAATTTTCTCGTCCTCGGTCAAAACTATCGCCGCTGATGACGCATTTGTACCGTTGGCGGCACTTTTCTTTAACGCCGAAACAGCTTTTTTCGCGCCTGCCATTTTTGTCACCGCGGCGGCGAACGAGTGGATCTTTGACTTCGTCGTCGTCGTGACGGTATTCCCCAGTCGAGTCACCGAGTTCACGTCGTAACTTTTCAACCACGCTTTGGTAGAATCGTCGACCTCTAAACCTGCAAAAACAGAGTGGTCTTCGAGAATCGCTTGGATGAGAAGTTGGTTCGTCGAAGATCGTTGCGGCGAGTCGCCGTTTAAGGAGCTCGAGGCTAACGAAGGGTGCCGTTTTCGAAGTTGCGTCGAGCTGTCGACGATGTTGGACATTTTCTCCAAAACGTACGCCAAGACGGATATGTCCAAACTTCCCGTGATGCCTTCGTACGGTCGCGCTTCGTTAGGATTGTTCCTTCCAATCTGGTCGTCCAAATCGGTTAAAATTGAACGCGCGTGGCGTTCTAAAATTTCAACAATCTTCTCGAACGGTTTGCCCAACAAGTGCATGCGCATGGAAATAAACAAGGCGTTGAACAGCGCCGAAGCCACTAAAGCTAATCCAGCTTCCATCAATCGCCGCATAGCTCTCGTTTGATCGACTTCGCTCGCGTTTGCGCCCTCGTAATACGCGTAGTTCCGGACGATGGTGATTGAATTCTCGCCGCCGGAGGCAATCGGACCCAGCGTAACAGTCGTCGCAACCAGTAGCGCGATATTCGCCGCCCCAGCTTGTTCCAATCTTCGAAAGACACCCGCCGCGGACGCGTTACTCTTCTCACTGTTACCACCACCATACCTCGCGGACTTTCCTTCCCACCTCGCGGACAAAAACTGCGCACCGGCGATGCATAAACGCATCAAAAACAAAAACTCGGCAAATCCAACCGCGAACGCTTTCGCGCCGTACGCCAACGCGTCGTCCTCTCTTTTCCCGATCGATTGCTCGTACAAAACAAACTCTCGCACGACTGGTAAAATCGGCGTCATCACCACGGTCAACCCGTCCACAATAGCTGCAAAACTCATCCCGTACCCTTGCACGCACTTCACTCGCAACCAACAATCGACGAGCGAAACCAAAGTCAAAACGCTCGCCGCCGCGCACACCGTTTCAAACGACGAATATCCCGCATCCTCCTCCTCCTCGGTGCGGCGTACTAACAACCAAGGCATGCTCGGAAAACACACGATCGTAATCGCCAGTGACATCGTCCACAGCCTCCCGAAATAGCCGTCAAAGAACATCGCCCACATTTTTTTCCTCTTCAATGAAAAATTTAAAGCACTCAAAGAGGAGGCATTCGAGGACTCGACCAACCCTCCTGGACCAGCCATGAAGGAAAAAAACGCGCCCGCGTTCGTGTTGGATTGCTCTTCGAACGCGTGTAAAATCGCATTCGCGACGTTACATTTACTTTCTCGTCTTTTATTCTTTTCTTCTTCCGTTATTTCTTCTAAACGTTCTTCTTCGATCGTCATCTGCGCGTCGTCGTGGTCTCCTCGATGATGGTCAACCCCAACCCGCATGTGTGATGTGTGTCTCGGGGATTGTTCTCGATTTGTGGCTTTTGATTTTTTCAAAGAGAAAAGCAAAAAAGAAACGCGCTCGACTAGTCTTTGCGACGAAACTCTTTCGCGCTTTATGTGTTTTCGCCCCTTTTGTCTTCGTTTCCTTTTTCAAACGCGCGCGCGATTAAGAGAAAGAGAGAATAAAAGAGAGATTCAAAGGAGTGAAGAAGACCAAACAGTTGAAAATTTAAAAGCGTTTTTTTCGTTTTTTTTTTACGTTTTGTGCTGTGGGATGTTCATTATTATTCTTCGTATTAGTATATCAAAACGTCATATTGCAACAATACGATGATTTGTGAAGATGATGATTATGACAACGAGACGA